>Ga0214168_1000344_pt1 | contig 18923 bp, 15 predicted proteins | sample LakMenepilimnion_FD_153002 | JGI IMG/M metagenome (GOLD analysis project Ga0214168, IMG submission 153002) | Freshwater microbial communities from Lake Mendota, WI - Practice 29OCT2010 epilimnion v4 | ecosystem: Environmental > Aquatic > Freshwater > Lake > Epilimnion/Euphotic zone | place: Lake...
CCGGCCACCGGCGATGCTATCCTTTTGATCGGCGGCCGCACCGGGCGCGATGGCGTCGGCGGCGCTACCGGATCTTCCAAGGAACATACCGACACCGCGCTCGAAAATTCCGCCGAGGTACAAAAGGGCGATGCTCCAACCGAACGCAAAATCCAACGCCTTTTCCGCAATCCGGTCCTCACTCGCAAAATCAAAGTCTGCAATGACTTTGGCGCCGGCGGTGTATCGGTCGCCATCGGCGAAATCGCCCCTTCGCTTCGCATCAACCTCGATGCCGTTCCTAAAAAATACGACGGACTCGACGGCACCGAACTCGCCATTTCCGAATCCCAGGAACGCATGGCAGTCTGCATCGACCCCGCCGACATCCCCTATTTCCTCAAAGAAGCCGATCGCGAAAACCTCGACTGCACACAGGTCGCCGAAGTCACCAACGACGGCCGCCTCGTCATGCTCTGGCGCGATAAAAAAATCGTCGATCTCTCACGCGAATTCCTCGACACCAACGGCGCCAGCCAATCGGCCACAGTCCGAGTTTCTACATTTGACGATCAACTTTCCAACAAGAGTTCCCCAACCAATAAATCGATCGCCGAAATTCTCTCCGACCTGAGCAACTGCTCACGCAAAGGCCTTGGCGAGCGCTTCGATGCCTCGGTGGGCGCTGGTACCGTGCTTTGGCCGTTTGGTGGAAAACACCAACTCACCCCACCCGACGCGATGGTGGCCAAGCTGCCTCTGCTCGAAGGTGAGACCGATGCTTGCAGCTTCATGGCATGGGGCTTCGATCCCTACCTTTCCGAAAAATCACCCTTCCACGGCGCTGTTCACGCAGTGACCGAATCGGTCTGCAAAGTCGTCGCTGCTGGTGGCCGACTCCAAGACATCCGCCTCACCTTCCAAGAGTATTTCCCGAAACTTGGCAACGACCCACAACGCTGGGGCATGCCATTCGCCGCACTTCTCGGCGCTTACCACGCGCAACATTCGCTGCGCCTCGCCGCCATCGGTGGCAAGGACTCGATGTCGGGATCGTTCAATGATCTGGATGTGCCGCCGACCCTCGTTTCCTTCGCTCTCGCACCCGGCATCGCAAGCCTCGCGCTCAGCCCGGAGTTCAAGGAAAGTGGATCCGCCATCTCATTGGTGGAAATTCCACTCGATGCCGAAGGCTTGCCTCAATTTGATTTGTTGAAATCGACAGCCGAGGCAATTTACCAACTCAACACCGCTGGTCATTTCCTCTCGCTGCATTGCATCGGCCAAGCAGGCATCGCTGCCGCGCTAGCCAAAATGTCCTTCGGCAACCACATCGGCGCCGATATCGACGCCACCCTCGATCTGTTCGCACCTCGCAGCTTTGCCTTCCTGATCGAACATAAAATCAACTCAAGCGCCGACATCCAAAAGGCACTCCCAGCGCTCGTTGCTCTCGGCAAAACAAGCGCCAATCCGCAGCTCACACTCAACGGCAACAGCCACCCGATCGACACGCTCCAAGCGGCATGGACCGGCACACTCGAGCCAGTCTACGCCAGCAAGACGCCCGAAGAACACGCGGCAAAATCAGTGGGATTGCCCGCATTCAAAACATCAAAGCAAAGCCGCTCGAAGAACAGCGCAGCCACACCAAAGGTCATCATTCCCGCATTTCCCGGCAGCAACTCGGAATACGATTCCGCCAAATCATTCCGCGAAGCAGGTGGTAATCCTGAAATCCTCGTCTTCCGCAATCTTAGCCAGCAACACGTCAGCGAATCCCTCGACGCACTCGCCGCAAAAATTCGCGAAAGCCAAATCCTCATGTTCCCCGGCGGATTCAGCGCCGGCGACGAACCCGATGGCTCGGCAAAATTCATCGCCACCATCATCCGCAGCCCGAATGTCGCGGATGCAATCATGGACCTGATCCATCACCGCGACGGACTCATCCTCGGCATTTGCAACGGTTTCCAGGCACTAATCAAAACCGGCCTCGTCCCCTACGGCGAAATCCGTACCCCATCGCACGAATCACCCACCCTCGTCCACAATACGATCGGCCGCCACATCTCCCAATACGTCGACACACGCGTGGCATCGAACCAATCGCCATGGCTCTCCCTCAGCAATCCCGGCGACATTCACACCGTGCCAATCTCACACGGCGAAGGCCGCTTTTTTGCCGATGATTCAACGATCCAACATCTCGCCGCAAACGGCCAAATCGCCACGCAGTACTGCGATGCAAATGGAAACCCATCGATGAGCAACGCCATCAACCCGAACGGCTCAGCCTTCGCCATCGAAGGCATCACCTCGCCATGCGGCAGGGTCTTCGGAAAAATGGCCCACTCGGAACGCTACGGCAAACAAGTCGCCAAAAACATTCCGGGCAACAAGCATCAACCGATCTTCGAAGCCGGGATCAGATACTTCAGCTGATCAGTCGACCAGATTGTCGATGCGCTGTGCCAGCTCAATGTCGAGCTGCGTCACGCCACCGGCATCATGGCTCGTAAGTAGCAAACTCACCCGTGTGTGGCGGATGTTGATGTCGGGATGGTGCTGAGCTTCCTCGGCGATCTCGGCGAGGTCGTTCACGAAATCAATCGCATCGTTGAATTCTTCGAACTCGATGGTTCGGGTGATGGCCTTCTTCTCGAGTTCCCACTCTGGGCATTTCTTGAGGGCGATCGACAGTTCTTCGTCTTCTAGCAGTTCTGACATGTTTGAATGAGGAAAGTGTTTCCGCGCAGAGATTGCGTTCGCTCCTTCATTGTTGGCAAGTCGTTTCAACGCAAAAAATTAGGTCGAATTTTCTTGAGCAAATCAGGCCATGCCGACCGTTTCAGATCACGACCCCGCCGATTGGCTTGCAATCCGCAGATCAAATGACAATATGGGAACGATCCAATTAAAACCATGATTCGAAAATACATTCACTGTCTCGCTGCCGCTGTCGCCTCCGCATTGTTCATGCCATCCTGCACCAGCTCCGGCATCGGCGGTCTCGCCGCCTATCACGCCTACGACCGCCCCGCGAAACTTCCGAAAAATCCGAGCAATGTCAGCGTCAAGGTTTCGCTCAGCAAGCAACGCGCCTATGTGATTGAAGGCTCCGACTGCCTTCTCGCCATGCCTGTTTCAGTTGGAGCACCCGGCAGCTCAACCCCTAGCGGTAGCTTCCGAATCTTCAACATGATCGAAAAGAAACGCGCCAACACCCACGGTTACGCGCACAGCGGTGCCAGCATCAAACAAACGATGCTGAGCAAGAAACCCGCCGGTTGGTTGTTCAAAGGCACTCCAATGCCCTACTGGTGTGAATTCAAACCCAACTACGGATTCCACACCGGATGGATCAAACACCATCCATGCACCCACGGTTGCATCCGCATGCACGAAAACCTCTCACCGAAGTTCTACCGCCTCGTGAAGCTTGGTACCCCAGTCAACATCGCCTACTCACAACCCGAAGATGCCGTCCACGGCAACATCCCGCTGCCGCCCGACTCCGGCCCGCTTCCGGACTACGCCGGATCCATGTACCTCGGCGACGGTTACTTCACCCGTCACAAATCGCCGACCTTCGAATAAAACAATTCACCCTCACAAGGCCCTGCCACTAGGCAGGGCCTTTTTCTTGCTCTCATCCACCGACTTGGCCGCCAACACATACTCAAGCAACATGGCCTCGTCCGCACGCGTGAGCCCAGCATTCCAACACATCCCCGGCATCACCAAACGCCAGTCGCTCACCTTCAAGCTCTCCGGCTTCACCAATTCATGACACTGCCCGCACTGGGTAAGATAAATCCCATGCCCCCGCTGCAACTTTTCAATTGGAACTCCACTGACCCGGGACATTTCCTCCATTGCCGGAGATGCCTTCTTGGAAAACGACAAACAGGCACTCGCCCCAAGCACAAGCCCGGCAGCCATCAACTTCGATAGCCAGCGATGACACGGCGATTTCATGGCAGTAACCATAACCCAATACATACTCCACAAGCACGGCATGTCAAAGTGTTCCAATCCGCCACAAAAGCCAAATTTCGGGTGTTGTCAGATCACATCGAACGCCTTACATATGGATTTGCTGACTATCCATGTGGAAATTCCTCATATCGCATTGGCGCGACGGCGTTGAGATCCTGCTCCTCGCGGCCTGCATCTATCAGATTTACCGGACCTTCCGCGCCACTCGCGGCGCCCAGATCCTGGTGGGGCTGATTACGATTCTGGTTTTTCTCACGCTGGTTTCAGCGCTGTTCAAATTCGAAGTGATCCAATGGATCATCACCCGCGCCGCTGCCGTTTTGGCATTTGCGCTGATCGTGATTTTCCAGCCGGAACTTCGCAATGGCCTTGCCCGCCTCGGCAGCAACCGACTCTTCTCATTTTACAGCAAACGCCAACTCGATTTCCTCGAGCGCTTTGCCGACGCGGTCATCCACCTCTCGAAAAAACGCATCGGCGCACTCTTCGCGATCCAGCGTGACATCAGCCTCAAGGAGCAACTCGACACCGGCGTGATGCTCGACGCGCGATTCTCGCCCGAGCTCGCCATGGCGGTCTTTCACCCGAAGGCACCGCTCCACGATGGTGGCATGATTATAGCCGAGGACCGCGTCGCCGGGGCTGCGTGCGTGTTCCCGGTCACCGAACGCGAAATGCAGGATCGATCGACCGGCCTGCGCCACCGCGCGGCGATCGGCCTCACCGAGCGCAGCGACGCCGTCGCGGTCGTGGTCAGCGAAGAAACCGGTGGCATTTCGATCTGCGAAAACGGTGTCCTGCTTCGCAATCTCAGCGAAAAAATCTTCCGCGAGAAACTCGCCGAAATCTTCTTCTCGAGCACCCCTTCCCATGAACCTGAACCTGGCCAACAACTGGATCGCCAAGATCCTCTCGCTGCTTCTGGCGATCGCGATCTGGTTTCTCGTTAAGTACGACCTTGCCGGTGGCGGTCGACTCTTCGAAAAACCCCCGCGCGCCCTCGTCGTTCCGGAAAATTGATCCGGGATGGACATCCGCCATGCATGTTTCATGCTCCGACCATGCCGACCGTCCACGTCGATCTCGCCGACCGCTCCTACGACATCCATGTCGCCAAGGGCTCGATCCTTGATGTCGGAAACCTGGTCAAGCTCGCCGGACACGCCGACCGCCGTGCGGCACTCATCACCGATGATGCGGTCGCAAAACTTCACGCGCCTGCTCTCATCGCCGCACTGGATGACGCTGGCATTTCCCACTCATTCCACGCGGTTCCCGCGGGCGAAAGTTCGAAGTCGATGCAGGCGACCGAAGTGCTCTGTCGCGAAATGGTTCGCGCCGGCCATGACCGCAAATCTTTCGTCATCGCACTCGGCGGCGGAGTGATAGGCGACCTCGCGGGCTTTGTCGCATCGATTTTTTTTCGCGGAATTCCATTCATCCAGATTCCTACCACGATCGTCTCACAAGTCGATTCATCGGTCGGCGGCAAAACCGGCGTCAATGTCGCCGAAGGCAAAAACCTGCTCGGCTGTTTTCACCAACCAAGCATGGTGATCATCGATCCCGACACGCTTGCCACGCTCCCCGATCGCGAGTTTCACCAAGGCTTTGCCGAAATGATCAAGCACGGCGCAATCCGCGACGCAACGATGCTCGATGAACTTGCCGCACTCGATCCGCAAAGCCGCGACATCCCCGCCGATCTCATCGCACGCAATGTTGCGATCAAGGCACGCATCGTTGAAAGCGACGAACACGAAACCACCGGCACTCGCGCGCTGCTCAACTTCGGGCACACCATCGGCCACGGCATCGAAGCCGCCGTGCCATACGGCTCACTGCTTCATGGCGAGGCGATCTCTCTCGGCATCCGCGCCGCATTGCTCATCTCTCAACGCCATGCGGGACTTAGCTCCGAGGCGTCCGCAAAAATCCTCGGCCTCCTGAAGCGCTTTTCACTCCCGCTGGTCCTTCCCGACTCGATCGCCACTGATACGGTCATGGAAAAATTGTCACACGACAAAAAATTTTCCGCTGGCAGCATCCGCTTCGTGGTCCTCTCCGCGCTCGGCTGCGCCAAAGTCATCGATACCGTCACGCCCGCCGACCTGCGCGAGGCAATCGATCACCTCAGGTCCGCCTGATCCCGCGCAATTCACAATATCCGTGGCAAAGAAACTGGATTTTCGATAAATTCCCCCAGCAACGAACCGATCAAGGTCAATCCATGCCACTCGCCCCAACCATCCTCCACGTAGAACGCATCCCCACACACGGGGTGCTGGTAGTGCCTGGGCGTCTTGATTTTGGTCAACTACTTGAAATCGAAAGCGTTTTTTCCAAACGACGGATCACTTGGCTGATCGAGGAATCCGCCCATCACGATCCTGCAATTCGCGCCCATTTGGAAAAATCGAATTCCGGCGCCATGTTCAGCATCGCCGATGCCGCACCCGAAGCTGCCGGCAAGGAACTCAAAAGCTATCTCGATGGCGGCGGCGTCCTGATCCATGTCCCGGGCACAGCCAACACCCGCAATGCCACCCCCTGCCACATCCCCTCGGCAGAACTGCGAGTGCTTTGCTCCTTTGGACTTCCCATTCTTCCAATCGCGATCGACTGCCCGCACGAATCCGCTCTCTCGATCGAAAATACCAACGCGCTGCCGTCTGCTACCATCGTCATCGGCCAAGAAATTTCCGCCGCGTCGGTAAGCATCGCCACCTATCGTCAAGCACTGCTCGCCGCACACGAGGAAGCCTTCTCTCAACACGCGCTGCTCGACCAATCGCTGGCGATGGCATTGCTCGAAGGTCTAAAAAAACACGGCAAGGACGGTCGCATCATTGATGGAGCCGATGACTCGGATCTCGGCTACGACAAGATTCTCGCCGCCGCCCTCGCATTCTCGCGCCTCATCCGTGAAGAGACCGACCAACTTCGCGTCGCAATCGTACTCCCTCCGGGCAAAGCCGGCCTCATCGCCAACCTTGCGGTCATTTTCGCCGGAAAAATTCCGGTAAATTTCAACTTCACCGCAGGGCCCGATGCCGTGCGCTCAGCGATTCGTCAATCGGGCGTCGATCGCTTCATCACCGCCGATCCTTTCGTTCGTCGAGTGCCAACTTTCCCCTGGCCGCCCAATCGCGACCTGATCTTCATCGAGCGCGCAATGCCGAGCTTGAAGAAAAAAATCATCCTCTGGGCCGTCATTTCGAAAATACTGCCCGCAAAGTTGATCAATAAATTTCTCAAGCTCGATGCTCGTTGCGGCAATGACGAAGCCGTCCTGCTTTTCACCTCGGGCTCCTCGGGCGAACCCAAAGGTGTGGCGCTCAGCCACCGCAATGTGTTGGCCAATGTCTCGCAATTCGGCTCGCGCCTCGATCTGCCAGCGCATTCATCGATGCTCGGATGCCTTCCGCTTTTCCACTCCTTCGGCTCAACCGTCACGCTTTGGTTCCCGGTCATCCAAGGCGTGAACCTCGTCACCTACCCCAGCCCGCTTGAAACCAAACGCCTTGCGGAACTCATCGCCATCCACCAAGTCGATGTCCTGCTCTCGACGCCGACATTCATGCGCGGCTTCATGAAGCGCGTCGATTCCGCTCAACTGGCATCCCTGAAACTGGTGGTCACCGGTGCAGAAAAACTCCCGCAATCACTCTCGGAAGCCTTCAATGAAAAATTCGGCGTCTCACCGCAAGAGGGTTACGGACTCACCGAAACCTCTCCCGCCACGAATGTGAACCTGCCAGACCCAGCAGATCGCGAGCAGGCCGTCACCATTCCATCGTCGCGCATCAGCACTGTGGGACAACTCCTTCCTGGCATCGCCATCCGCATGACCGATCCGACGACTGACGATCATTTGACCATCAATCAGCAAGGCATGATCTGGCTCAAAGGCGCAAACATCTTCCAAGGCTACTTGGGCAATCCTGAAAAATCCGCTGAGGTTCTGGTCGATGGTTGGTTCAAAACCGGCGATGTCGGCCGTGTCGATGATGAGGGATTCCTTCACATCGAAGGCCGCATTTCACGCTTCTCAAAAATTGGCGGTGAAATGGTGCCCCACGAAACCATTGAGAGCGCCATCAACAAAGCCCTCGGCCTCGACGCAGAATCCGAACGCCGCATCGCCATCGTCGGCTTGCCCGATCCCCAAAAAGGCGAAGTCATCGTCCTTCTCTCGTCGATTCAAAATACGACCATCGACTGCACCGACCTTCGTTACAAACTCCTCGAGCAAGGAATCCCCTCACTCTGGTGCCCCAAAACCATCATCCCTGTTCCGGAAATCCCCGTCCTCGCCTCGGGCAAACTTGATATCAAACGCTGCGAAACCCTCGCCAAGAGCACCCGATAACCCCCCTTCATTTCCCCATGTCCGATCGCATCGCCCACACCTTCCAATCCCTTCGCGAAAAAAATCAAAAGGCCTTCGTCGCCTACATTGCCGCCGGTGATCCGAATTTCGATTCTTCTCTGGAAATCATGAAGTCACTCGCCGACATCGGCGCCGACATCATCGAGCTCGGCCTTCCCTTCTCCGATCCGCTCGCCGATGGAATCGTCAACCAGATGGCCGCGGAACGCGCGCTCAAATCCGGCATGACCACCGTACGCGTACTCGACCTCGTTCGCGAATTCCGCAAATCACACCAGACGCCAATTGTTCTTTTCACCTATCTGAATCCCATCTTCACCTACGGATTCGATTCCTTCCATCACGACGCAGCCGCAGCCGGCGCCGATGGCATCCTGCTACTCGACCTCCCGCCCGACGAGGCCGCACATAACGATGACCTCGCCGGTGGCAGCGGACTCAAAACGATCCGCCTCATCGCCCCGACCACCCCGCCCGACCGCGCAGCCGCTCTCGCTCGATCGGCCCAAGGCTTCATCTACGCACTCTCACGCACCGGCGTCACCGGCGCCCACGGCGGTCCATCCGCCAACATCGCCTCAATAGTCGCCGCAATCAAACAACACACCGATGTCCCGGTCTGCGTCGGCTTCGGCATCAGCACACCCGATCAAGCTGCGATGGTAGCCTCGGCCGCCGATGGCGTGATCGTTGGATCGGCGATCGTGAAACAGGTCGAGCTCAACACGCAGGACCCAGCCCGCGCCGTGACGGACTTCACCAAGCCGCTCATCGAGGCGGTGAAGTTGGTCAAAGCATAAGCCTCAACGCATGGCTTTCGACTTCTTGAGAAATGCCTCAATTTCCGCAGTCTTGCGGGCGTTTAACACATCGGCTTTTGCAAGCCATCCCTTGCGCGCCATGCGCACGCCAAGGCCGAGATAATGCAGGCCTTCTCGCGAGTGGGCGTCGGGGTTGATCGAACAAAGCACGCCCTTGTCCTTCGCACGCTTCCACCAACGCCAGTCCATATCGAGACGCTGCGGATTGCAGTTGAGTTCGATGATGGTCCGCGTCTCCGCGGCGCAATCGATCACCATCGCATGATCGACGGCGTAAGCCTCACGCTTGAGCAGCAGTCGCCCGGTGAGATGACCCAGCATCGTGACATGAGGGTTCTCCATCGCCCGACATATGCGACGCGTCATTTCCTTTTCAGGCAAATGAAACGAGGTGTGCACCGAGGCCACGCAGTAATCGAGTGACGCCAACACACCGTCATCAAAATCCAGCGTGCCATCCTTGAGGATATCGACTTCGGTCCCCGCAAAGAGTCGGAAATGGGAAAATTCGCGATTGAGTTTGCGGATCTGCGCCACTTGTGCCGCAAGGCGTTCTTCATCGAGACCATTCGCCACAACCATCGACTTCGAGTGATCCGAGATGCCCAGATATTCTAGGCCCAACTCCATCGCCTCTTCGGTCATTTCCTCGAGCGTGTGATGACCGTCCGACGCGGTGGTGTGGTTGTGAAATGTCCCGCGAAGATTTGCCAATTCGATCAAGCGCGGCAACTTGTGCTCGGCCGCCGCTTCGATTTCACCGCGGTTTTCTCGCAACTCAGGCTCAATGAATGACAAGCCGAGCACCTTGTAAATCTCTCGCTCATCGTGAATTTCATCCGGCACATCCGTCTTGCGCGCAGATCCTTCCACCGCGGTGTAGCCGTATTCGTTAAGCGAAAGTCCCTTCTTCAAGGCAATCCCGCGCAACGCGACATTGTGCTCCTTCGATCCGCTGAAGTACTGCAGCGCAAATGGAAACTGCTTGTTCGACACCGCACGCAAATCGCACTGAATCCCATTCTTCAAGCGCACCGAGGCCTTCGTCTCACCACACGCGATCACCGACTCGACCTCTGCCAGCGTGGTGAAATCCTCACATACCAATTTGGGTTCCTTGGTCGCGACCAAAAAATCCAAATCATGCACGACCTCCTTGGCCCTACGGAAGGAGCCCGCCACCGCCACCAGCGAAATTTCCGGATGCATCCGCAAGGTGTCGAGAATCTCGGAAACCAATGGCGTGACGGAACCGAGCAAAAATGAATCGGCAAATTTTTCCCTCACGGCAATCGCCTCAAGAATCGCCGCCTGGGTCTTGACACCAAAGCCCGGCAAGCCCGCGACCTTTCCCGCCTCACACGCAGCCTTGAGGTCGGCCACACCACCCACTCCAAGCTCGCGATGCAAGGCCTTGACCTTCTTCGGCCCCAATCCCTGCAGATCAAACAAACCGAGCAAACCCTCGGGAAATTCCGCGCGCAGGTTCTGGTGAAACTTCAACGCACCCGTCGACGCGAGCTCATGCAACTTGTCACGCAGTGCCTCACCAATGCCCTTGATCCCTTCAAGCTCGTTGTCCTCGGCGAGCTTCACGATGTCGCCATCATACGCCATCACGGTCTCCGCGCCATGACGGTAGGCCCGCACCTTGAACGGGTTCTCGTCTTTGAGCTCAAGCAGGAGCGCGATCTCCTCCAGCACGGCAGCCAATTTCTCACGAGTCATAACTGCAATCTCATCCGCATGCGAAATCGGGTCAAGCCCGCCGCTTGCCGGTGGCGAATCACCTTTCAGAAGGACAAGCAGTCGGTAGCACCATTATCAAACCTCTGCTTCTTCCTTCGGCTCGGGGCGGTGGGTCTCAAAGTTCAGCTCTTTACTGTCGGCCTTCGTGACCACGCTCACCGTGTCGCCGGCTTTGACATCGCCACGCAGAATGGCCTCCGCAAGCGGATCTTCCAAAAACCTCTCCACCGCTCGACGCATAGGACGAGCGCCGTACGCAGGATCGAAGCCTTTTTCGGAAAGGAAATCGCGAGCATCGCTGGCAAGCACGAGCTCGACATCCTTTTCTTTGAGACGCTTGACCAATTTCTCGACCTCGAGATCGACGATCTGGTTGAGATCGCCCTTTTCGAGCATGTGGAAAACGACTTGTTCGTCGAGGCGGTTGAGAAACTCCGGTTTGAAGTACCTCTTGGCCTCTTCGAGGATCTTTTCCTTCATGCCTTGGAAGTCGGCCTCGTCCTCGTTCATCGCGCCAAAGCCGAGCGAAGTCTGACGCTTGATCGTCGAAGCGCCGACATTCGAGGTCATGATGATGATCGTGTTGCGGAAGTCGATCTTACGGCCAAGCGAATCGGTCACCGTGCCTTCCTCAAGAATCTGCAGAAGCAGGTTCATCACATCTGGATGGGCCTTTTCGACCTCGTCGAAGAGCACCACCGAATACGGACGACGGCGCACAGCTTCGGAAAGCTGACCACCCTCTTCGTATCCGACATAACCCGGAGGTGAACCGATCAAGCGACTCGCCGTGAATTTCTCCATGTATTCGGACATGTCGATCTGGATGAGCGAATCCGGATCACCGAACATGAACTCGGCAAGGTTGCGCGCGAGATAGGTTTTTCCAACGCCGGTGGGGCCGAGGAATAGGAACGATCCGATCGGACGGCGCGGATCCTTCAGGTCTGCACGCGAACGGCGCAGGGCCTTTGAAATTGCAATAACCGCCTCGTTCTGACCGATGACGCGACCCTTGAGCTCGTCCTCCATCTTGAGAAGTTTTTCGGTTTCTTTTTCCTCCATGCGGCGCAGCGGCACACCGGTCCACTTGGAAACCACAGCCATGATATCATCGTCGGTGACAGTGACGATCGTCTCCTCGGAGGTCGCGCGCCATGACTTAAGGGTGTCTTCAAGCTCCTTCTTCGCGGTCTTCTCAGCGTCACGCAGTGAGGCGGCCGTTTCAAAATTCTGTTCGGCAATCGCGGCGAGCTTGTCGCGGTTGATTTGCTCGATCTTTTCTTCGAGTTGCTTGATTTCCGGCGGACGCGTCATTGTGCCAATGCGGGCACGAGCGCCGGCCTCGTCGAGCACATCGATCGCCTTGTCGGGCAAGAAACGCGCGGTTAGGTAGCGCGAAGTGAGCTTCACCGCCGCGTCGATCGCTTCGGGTGTGAACTTAGCCTTGTGATGCGATTCGTATTTTTCCTGCAAGCCTTCAAGAATGCGGATCGCGTCGGTGACTGATGGCTCATCGACCTTGACCTGTTGGAAACGGCGCTCGAGCGCGGAGTCCTTCTCGATGTGCTTGCGGTATTCGTTGAGCGTGGTAGCGCCGACGCATTGCAACTCCGCACGGCTGAGTGCCGGCTTGATGATGTTGGATGCGTCCATTGCCCCCTCGGCCGATCCCGCGCCCACAATCGTGTGGAGCTCATCGATGAAAAGAATGATGTTTTTCACCTTTCGGATCTCGTCCATCACGGCCTTGATCCGCTCCTCAAACTGACCGCGGTATTTCGTGCCGGCAACCATCAGCGCGAGGTCGAGAGTCACGACTTTTTTATCGCGTAAAATTTCCGGCACGTTGCCCGAGGCGATCTCCTGGGCTAGGCCCTCGACGATCGCCGTCTTGCCGACGCCCGCTTCACCGATCAGCACCGGGTTGTTCTTGGTGCGGCGGCAGAGAATTTGGATCACACGCTCGATTTCGGACTGACGCCCGATCACCGGATCGAGCCCGCCTTCTTTGGCGACCTTGGTGAGATCACGACCAAAGGCCTTGAGCGCCGGGGTCTTGGTTTTGCCCTCGCTTTCGGGGCCTGAGGCTTGCACCTGGCCTTCATCCTCAAAGGGACCTTCGGAACCTTCGATGTCGTCGTCATCATCGTCGTCATGATCTTCCGGCGAGAAATTCGGATCGATCTCGGCAAGGATTTCGTTGCGGGTCCGTTGGATGTCGACATCGAGCCTGCGCAGCACGCGGGCCGCGACGCCCTCACCCTCGCGCAGCAGCCCGAGCAAAAGATGCTCAGTGCCGACATACGAATGATTGAGCGCCTTGGCTTCCTTGTTGGCGAGGGCAAGAACCTTCTTCACGCGAGGGGTGTAAGGGATGTTGCCGGCGGCCTTCTGCGGCGGACCCGAGCCCACCTCTTTTTCCACCTCCATGCGAACGGTATCGAGCTCGAGGCCCATGCGTTCGAGGACATTCACCGCGACCCCTTGGCCGAGCTTGATCAGCCCCAGCAGCAAGTGCTCGGTGCCGACATAGGAATGGTTGAAGCGATCTGCCTCCTTGCGGGCAAGGGCCAGTACCTGTTGGGCGCGTGGTGTGAAGTTGTTCATGGGTCGCCTGGGTTGTTGATATCGGAAGAAGCCTCGGATTTTTCGTTTGTAAAATGATTATCCGGGGATTCGAGAGATTGCAAACGGGAGCGTACGATTTCCGCGCGGATGGTATCACGCTCTTCGGGGGGGAGTTTCCTGCCCGAATGCAGCTGAAGGTGGGCCGGCTGGATGTCCATCAGTAACGAATCGCACAAAATAACCGTTTCTGCAGGAAAAAATCCAATGGTCGCGCCAAGCCGCAGCAGCGAGAGGTGGTTCAGGGCCTCCTTGGAGTCGATCAGGTGCGCGTAGCGCAGGACCCCGTAGGCGCGGCCAATCTTGTCGGCGACCATGTCGGGGTCGTCTTCGAGCAGTTTTTCACGCGCATTCTGCTCGTGGGTCGCCACCTGCGAGATCACGCGTTCGAGGCGGCGGATGATGGTTTCTTCCGACTCGCCAAGCGTCGACTGATTGGAAATTTGATACAAGTTGCCGAGCGATTCGGTGCCCTCGCCGTAGAGCCCGCGCACGGCGAGCCCGATCTTGTTGACCGCCTGCAGCACTTGGCCGATCTGGTCGCTGAGCACAAGCGCCGGCAGATGCAACATCGACGATGCGCGCAATCCCGTGCCGAGATTGGTCGGACACGCGGTGAGGTATCCAAGCTTCGGATCGAAAGCAAATTCCAGTGATTGTTCCAATTGGCTATCGAGTTCGGAAAGCGCCTGAAATGCGGAACCCAGTTGCAAGCCCGGGCGGATCGCCTGCATCCGCAAATGGTCCTCCTCGTTGAGCATGAAACTGAAAGTCTGGCGCCTCTCGATCACCGCGCCGGAACCGTCAGCCCGCGCGGCATGCTCGCGCGAGATAAGATGACGCTCAACCAGCACCTGTTTCTGCACGGAGTTGAGCCCGGAAAGTTCTTGCGAAAAAGCATCCTTCATCGCCGGTAACCCCTCGACCGCCGGTTTCATTTCTTCCAAGGCTTCCGCACGCTGCTCACGTTTTGCCCATCCGGGGAAAGGATGACGCCGCAAATTGCGCGCCAGGCGGATGCGCGAGGTGATCACCGCGCCATGCTGACCCTTGCCACCGGTCATCCAGTCGGCCGGATGTTTCACCAATGTCGAAAAGCGCATCATGATACCAAATTTTCGTTAAGTTGACGGATCTCGTCACGGATGCCAGCGGCTTCTTCGTAACTTTCCGCGACCACTGCCTGATCCAATCTCGCTTGAAGTTCTTCGAGGCGCAAGCGAAGCGCATGACGCTCCATCAGCCCGGCCGGAACCTTGCCGTGATGGCTCGAGCCCTTGTGCATGCCGCGAATCATTGGCGCAAGTTCTTCACGAAATGTCATGTAACAGTCGCTGCATCCGAGGCGGCGAACGCGACGCAAATCCTCAAGCGTGAACCCGCAGGCTGGGCAGGTCCCATTGCCATGCGGCATCGGAATGGACGTACCTGCCGCGATCACCTTGCCTTCACCCACTCCGCCGCCCATGAGCAAGTCAGCCAACGAAAACCCCGTCGGGTCAGTCACGCCCCGCTCCTTCGCGCAGGAGTCGCAAAGGCACACCTTTTTCATCTGACCCTCCACCAGCTGGGTCAGAAAGACGGTCGCCTTGCTGTCGCAGAAGTCACATTTCATCGGGTCATTCTCGAAGAGCGATGCGTGCCATGAAAGGGAAAATTTTCAAATCAGGAAATTGGCGTGCCGGTGGTGGTCGCCAACTCTTGAAAGCCAGCAAGGAAACGCTTGGTCCACTCACCAGGCTTGCCGGTGCCGATCACCCGGCGGTCAAGCGCGACGACCGGAATTACCTCTGCTGCCGTGCCGGTGAGGAAACATTCGTCGGCGACGAAGACATCGTAGCGCGTGATTGAACGCTCGAGCACTGGAATGCCGAGTTTCTCGGCGATCTCAAAGATCACCGCGCGCGTGATGCCGTCCAGCGCACCGTCGCTGATCAATGGCGTGTAAAGTTTGCCGTTTTTCACGAGGAAAAGATTATCGCCGGTGCACTCGGCGACATAGCCCTGCTCGTTGAGCATGATCGCCTCAAGCGCGTTGGCCTGGATCGCTTCGACCTTGGCCATGATGTTGTTGAGGTAGTTGAGCGACTTGACTTGAGGCATCAGTGCGCCCGGTGCCGGACGACGCGTCGCGCAGGTGATAATCGAAAGTCCATTTTGATAATGCTCGTCGGGGTAGAGCTTGATCGTCGACGCAATGATGAACATCGACGGCTTTTCGCAGAGGTAAGGATTCAAACCCAGCTCCCCTGCTCCGCGCGTCACGACAAGGCGGATGTACCCATCGGTCAGGCCGTTGGCCGCCACGGTTTCACAAGTGAACTTGCAGACCTCTTCCTGCGTCCACGGCATGTCGATCACGATCGCACGCGCCGAATCAAACAGGCGCCGGATGTGCTCCTCGAGCCGGAACACCCGACCATTGTAAAACCGGATGCCCTCAAACACGCCGTCGCCATAAAGCAAGCCGTGATCAAAGACCGAAATCTTTGCCTGTGATTCATCCACCAAATTGCCGTCGAGCCAGATTTTCATGTGTGTGCACCCCCAAGTTAGGTGACGGGCACAAGCTGGCAAGCGGAAGATGGAAAAGGTTTTAAGGGCAATTTTTGCCTTCGCCCGCGCCATGCGCCGCGTCGCCGCGCCCGCCCGTAAAACAATCCCAACTCCGGGCTTCACTCGCCGCTTTCCATGCGGTTGAATCACTCATCCCCGCCATGCCGGAAAATTTTTACCAACAGGCCGTCTCCGCGCCCGCGACAAACTTCGATGTTTCACTGCGTCCGCCGGCGTTTTCCGAATTCATCGGTCAGGAAAAGGTCAAGGACCGCCTGCTGCTGATGCTCGAGGCGGCCAGACAGCGCGGCGACGTGCTCGACCATGTCCTGCTCTCCGGTCCACCCGGTCTCGGCAAAACCACACTCGCCAATCTCATCGCCAAAGCCGCAGGAACCCAACTCCACACCACCTCGGGCCCGCAAATCGAAAAGGCCGGCGACCTCGCGGGCGTCCTCACCAACATCCAGAAGGGCGATGTGCTCTTCATCGATGAAATTCACCGCCTGCACCCGGCGATCGAGGAATACCTCTACCCGGCAATGGAAGACTTCCGCCTCGACATCATCATCGATTCAGGCCCTTCCGCGCGATCGATCCAAATCAACCTGCCACGCTTCACGCTGGTCGGCGCCACCACGCGCTCGGGCATGCTCACCGCGCCGCTGCGCTCGCGCTTCGGACTCGTGAACCGCCTCGATTACTACACGCACGGCGAATTGGCACAAATCATCGAACGCTCAGCAGGCTTGCTCGATGTGCCAATCGAATCCGCAGGAGCGCTCGAAGTCGCCTCACGCTCGCGCGGCACGCCGCGTGTGGCCAACGCCCTGCTGCGTTGGGTGCGCGACTTCGCACAAGTACGCGGCGAAGGTACCGTCACCGCAGACATCGCAGATGCGGCTCTGGCGATGATCGAAATCGATTCGCAGGGACTCGACGAAATGGACAAGCGCCTGCTCGAGGTGCTGATCTACAAATTCAGCGGCGGCCCGGTCGGCCTCAACTCGTTGGCGGTTGCGGTCGGCGAGGACTCGGCAACCATCGAGGAAGTGCACGAGCCTTTCCTCATCATGCAAGGTTACCTCACGCGCACCCCGCGCGGCCGCATGGCCATGCCTGCAGCCTACGAAAAACTAGGCATGCCGGCACCTCCGACGATCAATCCCGACGCACCGCAACGCGAGTTGTTTTGAAAATTTTCCGCACTTTCCCATTCGCACGCCACAGCAATCCGTGACATCTTGAAACGCAGCAAATGAACCAGACCGTTCAGAACATCATCAGCAGTTGTCGCGAGGCAGGATTGCGTCGCACAAAGGCGCTCGAGGAACTTCTCAGCACACTGCTGGAGAGCGGCCGACCGATGACGCTTGCAGATCTGGCCACTTCGCCGCGCCTAAGTTCGCAGTGCGACAAAGCCACGGTTTTTCGTCTACTGCAACGCCTTGCCGGACATGGCATCGTGCGCCGCCTGGGCCTTCACGAACGTGCTGCCTACTTCGCACTGCAGATTCCCGGCAAACACAGCGACTACCTGATCTGCACCTCCTGCGGCACGATCGAACCGATCAAAGCCCCCTGCCCGGTCCACGAACTCGAAGACGAAATCCGCAAAAAAACCGGATTTCGCAACCTCTATCACGAACTCGAGTTTTTCGGCGTCTGCCCGAAATGCGCGTGAGGGGTGAAGAGTTATGGGTTATTGGTGATTCGTTATTGGGAAAGAGCAAGAAGCTGCCGCATCTTAATCGGCAAGGACATAACTGGAGATCACTCGCTTCAACAAGCTCGTCATCGACCCGGCCGCCTGTTTGCCGGTTTCCAACACCTCCTCGTGGTTGAGCGGAGTCGACGAAATACCCGCCGCCCAATTCGTCAGACACGAAAACGCAACGACCGGCACTCCAAGTGCCCGCGCTTGAATCGTTTCCAATACCGTGCTCATGCCCACCGCATCGGCACCGATCGCGCGCAGCATGCGGATCTCCGCAGGCGTCTCAAATTGCGGACCGCGCAAGCCGGCATACACGCCTTCATGCAAGGGCATCGCCAACGCATTCGCCGCATCACGAAATGCCGCACGCCACCGGGCATCATAGGCCTCCGACATATCGACAAACTCCGCACCTTGCAGCGGCGAGGCGCGTGTCAGGTTCAAATGATCGCTCAGCATCATCCACTCACCCGGCGAGAAATCGGCATTCAGCGTACCCGCAGCATTCGTCAGTACCAAGCCGCTCACGCCTTGCTGCGCCATCCACCTCACGCCCGCCGTCACGACTTGCGCGGAGTGACCTTCATACAAATGCACCCGACCCTTCATCACCAACACCTCGGCACCTGCCAGACGACCACGCAAAAATTTCCCTGAATGCCCCGGCACCGAAGATTCGGGCATGCCCGCATCCGAGAATGAAAACTCGGCATCGATCTCGATCTCATCCGCCAAAGGCCCGAGCCCGGATCCAAATACCATTCCTACCATGCGCCAAGGCTAGCAATCCATCGCCGCATGGCCACTCCAATTCGCTCACTGCTCGCTCACCGCACTACCATCGACCACCGTATCTGGCGGATGCAGCAGCACCTTCTCTCCAAGCTTGATGCCAGAAAGGATCTGCGAAAACCTGCCGTCGGAATGCCCGACCTCTACTGGGATCAATCGAGCCCTACCATCGCGCATCATAAAAGTTTTCCATTGGTTTCCCTCGCGAAACAAAGCGCCTGCCGGCGAAACAAGAACATCATCCGCATGCCACACCGCCACGCGTACCTCGACGCGAAAGCGGTCC
>Ga0214168_1000345_pt1 | contig 18904 bp, 13 predicted proteins | sample LakMenepilimnion_FD_153002 | JGI IMG/M metagenome (GOLD analysis project Ga0214168, IMG submission 153002) | Freshwater microbial communities from Lake Mendota, WI - Practice 29OCT2010 epilimnion v4 | ecosystem: Environmental > Aquatic > Freshwater > Lake > Epilimnion/Euphotic zone | place: Lake...
CTGATCAGAAAATCAGCTGGTAAAAAGAAAGTAATTGTTGGTCGTGATGGAAGAATGAGTGGACTCATGGTAGAAGCTTTAGTAGAACAAAGTTTGTTAGCCCTTGGGATCGATGTGGTGCATTTAGGATTAAGCACGACGCCAACCGTAGAAATGGCCGTGGTATTTGAGGGAGCAGATGGAGGTATTATACTCACAGCTAGTCACAATCCAAAAGAATGGAATGCCTTAAAATTATTAAATGAGAAAGGCGAATTTGTAAGTGGTGAGGAAGGCAAAACTATTTTAGCTTTAGCAGAACAAGAAGATTTTGTATATGCCCCTGTAGATGCAATGGGAGCATTGATTGGTGATGATAATAGTTTGTCTAAACATATACAAGCCATATTAGAACATCCATTGGTCGATATTTATGCAATTAAAAAGGCAAATTTTAAAGTGGTGGTAGATGCGATTAATAGTTCAGGCGCGTTTACGGTGCCTGCATTGTTGAAAGCAATAGGCGTTGAGGATATCCTTGTGTTAAATGCAGAAATGACCGGAGATTTTGCACATAATCCTGAGCCACTCAAAGAACACTTAACTGAACTTTGTGATACAGTTGTAAAAGAAAAAGCACACCTAGGTATCGCTGTCGATCCCGATGTGGACCGTTTGTGTTTTGTAAGCGAGGATGGAAATTTATTTGGTGAGGAATATACACTGGTTGCAGTTGCTGATTATATTTTACAATATACAAAAGGTGCTACAGTGAGTAATCTTTCCTCTACAAGGGCTTTAAGAGATGTTACTGAACAACATGGCTGCAAATATTTTGCAAGTGCTGTTGGAGAAGTGAATGTGGTGACAAAAATGAAAGCCGAAAAAGCAGTGATTGGCGGAGAAGGCAATGGTGGTATCATTGTGCCAGATTTACATTATGGCCGAGATGCTTTAATTGGCATTGCATTGTTCTTATCGCATCTTGCTAAAGCAGAAAAAACCTGTTCCAATTTAAGGGCTAGTTATCCTGCTTATTTTATGAGTAAGAAAAAGATGGACCTGAATGCGAACCTTTCATTGTCAACGATATTCGAACAATTGAAAAAAGAATTTGCTGCATATCCAATGAATGATGTGGATGGACTAAAAATAGACTTTGAAAACGAATGGGTGCACTTAAGGTCAAGTAATACAGAACCAATTATGCGCATTTATACTGAAGCAAAGACACAAGAAGCTGCAGATGCATTAGCGGATAAAATTATTCAGCTGATCCTTAAAATTCAGTAATTTAGCAATCATGCAGAGAATTTATTTTGATAATGCAGCAACAACGCCGCTTGCTCCTGAAGTACTTGAAGCGATGATGCCTTATTTGACCGAAAAATTTGGCAACCCCTCCTCTATTTATAGCTATGGCAGAGAAACGAGATTGGCGATTGAACAAGCAAGAAAATCCGTTGCAAAGAACTTAGGTGCCAAGCCTGCTGAAATATTTTTTACGAGTGGTGGAACAGAAAGTAGCAATACAGTTTTAAATGCTGCCATCACCGACTTAGGTTGTAAACATATTATTAGTTCCCCGATAGAGCACCATGCTACTTTACATACGGTTACACATTTGGCTAAATTGCATAACCTTAGATTAAGCTTTGTACAAATATTACCTAATGGCCATATTGATATGGACCATTTAGCATCATTACTTGCAGCTACAACAGAAAAGACAATCGTAACCATCATGCATGCCAATAATGAAATTGGAACCATGATAGACATTGCAGCTGTAGGACAACTTTGTAAACAATACGGTGCTTATTTTCATAGTGATACCGTGCAGACCGTAGGTCATTTCCCATTTGAACTAAGTCAATTACCTGTTGATTTTATCACTGGTGCTGGACATAAATTTCATGGACCTAAGGGCGTAGGTATTTTATATATCAACGAAAATGTAAAGATCAGCCCATTGGTACACGGCGGATCACAAGAGCGTAATATGCGTGCGGGTACAGAAAATTTATACGGCATAGTAGGTTTTGCAAAAGCACTAGAACTTGCTACAGAAAAACACGAAGAAGAACGTGCCTATATTCAATCCTTAAAACAGTACTTGCATGATCAATTGATTGCAAAAATACCTAGTGTGAGTTTTAATGGCGATCCATTTGGAAGAAGTTTATATAACTTATTGAGCGTGAACTTTCCAAAAAATGAAAAAACAGAGATGATCTTATTTAATTTAGATATGCATCATGTTTGTGCTAGTGGGGGAAGTGCTTGTTCTAGTGGTGCTCAACAAGGTTCACATGTAATTAATGCATTGAATAAAGGTTCAGAAATTGTGACCGTTCGTTTTTCTTTCTCCAAACAAAATACTAAAGCCGAAATTGACCAAGTTGTGACAGCATTATTGACCATGTTGAACTAAAAAAAAGGCGCTTCAAACGAAGCGCCTTTTTTATAGCAACCTATTCAATTATGGTTGGCTTGCTACTGGAACTCCTTTTTCTAGGTTTTCAATAATATTAATCAATTGATAACAAGTTAAAATGTCCTGAATAAAGGAAGCTTGTTTATTGTTAAATTCAGTGGCTTTATTCTGATAGGCATTCTCTGCATTTTGCATAAACTGCGCTTCAGACATCGGGGTGCCTAAAGATTTATAATAGGCCAATTGTTGTTTTAAATCTTTTACAACTGCCGTACCTACTCTTTTTGCTAATTCAGCATCACCAGCAGCATAGGCTGCTTGTAAGTATAAATAAGAGAAGTAATTATGTTGATTGCCTCTATTCGAAGACATACCATAAGGGAAGTTTTTAGTGCTTAGCTCATTATCTAATTTTCTTAAAATTTGAACTGCGCTGTCTCTTTTACCCGCAGCAACCAATGCTTGCGCGATTTGAGCCACATTCAATCTCAATGAATTCAAATGTCTTCTGTTTTCTTCGTCATAGTATACATTCGGCTTGCTTGAATTCTTGAAATCAAATTTAGTCATGATATTTTTAAACGCTATGTCCGTATCTACAGAGGCTCCTTTTACAGGCACCAATTGATAGGTCAAACCAGTTTGACGAACATATTGATCTAACCCTAAATCCTTTAACTCTTGTGTAGAGGTAAAGCAGATTGGACGCTTAAATTCTGTTGTCGCAATGATTGCATAAATAGCCAACTCATTTTTAATCATGTATTGTCTATTTGGATTGAAATCAATTAACATCTCTGACTCAATGACATCATTAGGCTTTGCAATACCAGAAGCCAATGCAAATTCCTTGTTGATAGGTAATTTAAACTTATGCGTTGGGAAAATATTCACTGGACCTTCCTGTGTTGAAGCTTGGTACTTTCCAGTTTGATCTCCAATCACATACCTTAACATAGAATCCAAATTATGGTATGTGGTTTCTCCAAATTCTGGAAGCGGATTGTAATAAGCCACATTTAATTTATTACCAGCAACTTGCTCTTCTGTAAAAATGACGTCAAACTTATCGCTCTTATTAACTTTGTATCTTAATTCACGCATATACCAATCCGATCCTAATAAACTATTTACCACAACACGCACGTCTGGTCTGATGCCTTCTACTTCCTGTGCATACCATAAAGGATATGTATCGTTATCGCCAAACGAGAATAAGATGGCATTAGGAGGACAGCTTTCTAAGTAAGCTCTTGCCATGTCACGTGCTAAAGTCTTTTGACCACGATCATGGTCATCCCACTCCTGCTGCGCCATCAAGGTTGGTACAGCCAATAAACAAACTACAGTAGCAATTGTCGTCGCCATATTTTTATTGACAACTTTGCTTAACCAATCTGCTATTTGTAAAACACCTAGTCCAATCCAAATTGCAAATGCATAGAAGGATCCAACATAAGCATAATCACGTTCACGTGGTTGTAAAGTCACTTGGTTCAAATAAATCACAATTGCTAAACCAGTGAAGAAGAATAACAAGCCTGTCACCACGAAATCTTTTTTATTCTGTTGGTATTGATACAATAAACCAATAATGCCCAAGAAGAATGGCAACATAAACAAATTGTTATTGGCCTTATTGTCTTTGTTAATACTATCAGGTAGTTTAGATTGTTCGCCAAAGAAGAAATTGTCAACTACTGAAATGCCAGTTTTGAAATTACCATCACGTACGTTTCCAAATCCTTGTAAGTCGTTTTGCTTTCCAGCGAAATTCCAAAGGAAATAACGCAGGTACATAAAGCCAAATTGATAATTTGTAAAGTACTTGATATTGTCTCTTAAAGTTGGCACATCCCCTTCCTGTATGCCAGCAAAAGCACGATAACTATCTAATTGACCACGATCATTATCGCCATCCCACATTCTAGGGAATAAATGCGCAGAAGGAGCAGAGCCCCAATCTCTTTTAATATTTTTTCCAGAGAATTCGTAATTAGTTGGCGTTTTCACATACTGGTCACTTCCTTCCACTGTTTCTACTTTATCAACAAAATCAGGACCGTATAAAATTGGCCAATCTCCATATTGCTCTCTTCCTAAATAACCCACCAAGGTTACTGGATTGTCTACGTTGTACATATCTACAGAAGGGTCTGCATTAGAACGAATCATAGTTGTTAAGTAGGTAGAATAACCAATTAAAACAAATACTGTAGACCATATACCTAACTTTAAAAAATAGTACCCATTTTTATTCGCGTATCGTATACCCATCACAAATAATGCAGTTACCAATAAGAAGAAACTTATGAAACCACTGTAAAAAGGTAATCCGAAGCTATTCACAAATTGAATATCAAATGCTGCTGCCCACTTAATAGTGTATTGGATTAAAAACACTTGCACCAATCCAGTAATCACCACACCTATAAAGAATGCAAATAAAGCTCCTTTGAAACTAGGCTTATACAGTCTAAAATAATACACCATTACAATTGCAGGAATCGTCAAAAGGTTCAATAAATGGACACCAATTGAAATACCCATGATGTAGAAAATGAAAATGATCCACTTATCAGCACCTGGCTGATCTGCTCTGTCTTCCCATTTTAAAATTGCCCAAAATACCAATGCAGTAAAGAACGAGCTCAATGCATATACCTCACCTTCAACAGCACTATACCAAAATGAATCACTAAATGTATACGCCAACGCACCTACCACACCTGCACCCATCACCAATAAGATTTGGTTATTGGTTAATTCAGTGCCAGACTTTGCTACTAAAATACGTTTTGCAAAATGGGTGATTGTCCAGAATAAAAATAGAATGGTAAAACCACTTGCAATGGCACTCATGCTATTCACTGCCAACGCGGCTGTTTGAGGATTGTCACCAAAAAAGATGATAAACACCCTACCTAAAAGTACGAACATTGGTGCTCCAGGAGGATGTGGAATTTGTAATTTATAAGCACTACTGATAAACTCTCCGCAGTCCCAAAAGCTACCTGTAGCTTCCATCGTTAATAAGTAAACAGTACATGCAATTAAGGTAACTGCCCAGCCTGTAAGATTGTTGATTTTTTTGAAATCCATTTTGTCCATTTTAGTAGTTGCAAACTTAACTGAAACTGAGCAAAAAGGGAAATTTGAACCATTTTTAAGCTTATTTTAAGATTTTATGCTTTACCCCGCCTATTACTAGGTTGGGTTTTTTATCTTTGTGCCCCATGAGTCAAAATCGATCTGTCGCATTCCATACATTAGGCTGTAAACTTAACTTTTCAGAAACTTCTACCATGTCTAGGCAATTAGAGTTGGAAGGCTTTGAAAAGAAGCAGTTTACCGAGCAAGCAGACGTGTATGTGATCAATACCTGTTCGGTGACCGAAAATGCAGACAAGGAATGCAGACAACTCGTAAGAAGGGTGCAGCGATTGGCACCAGAAAGTTTTATCGTCATCACGGGTTGTTATGCCCAATTAAAGCCACAAGAAATTGCCACTATCCCAGGCGTTGACTTGGTTTTAGGTGCAGCAGAAAAGTTTAACTTGGTGGAGCATCTTGCCAATTTAACCAAAGGCGATGAAACAAAAATTTGCAGTTGTGATATTGATACCTTAACCGGATTCCACAGTTCCTTTTCTGTAAATGATAGAACCAGGACTTTTTTAAAAGTACAAGACGGATGTGATTATAGCTGTTCATTTTGTACCATCCCAATGGCAAGAGGTAAAAGCAGAAGTGATACAGTTGCTGGCGTGGTGCAACAAGCAAAGGGCTTAGCAGAAAAAGGTGTAAAGGAAATTGTATTAACAGGAATTAATCTTGGGGATTTTGGAAAAGGAGCTGATGGCGGAAAGCATCATGAAGAAAGTTTTTTTGATCTCATCAAAGCCTTAGATACTGAAACTGCTATCGAACGTTACCGCATCTCGTCTATTGAGCCGAATTTATTAACAGATGAAATCATTACTTGGGTTGCACAGAGTAAAAAATTCATGCCACATTTTCATATTCCTTTGCAAAGTGGATCAGACGCAGTATTGAAATTAATGCAACGCAGGTACAATAGTCAATTTTATAGAGAACGTATTGAATTAGTAAAAAAATTAATCCCGCATGCAGCAATTGGCGTAGATGTGATTGTTGGTTCACCTGGCGAAACTGAAGCCTATTTTCAAGAAAGCTTTGCTTTCATTCATAGCTTAGACATTTCTTATTTGCACGTATTCACTTATTCTGAACGTGCAGCGACTAAAGCTTTAGATATCAAACCAATTGTACCAATAGCCGTTCGAAACGAACGCAATAAAATACTACGTAATCTCTCATATCAGAAATTACAATATTTTACAGAAGCACATAGAGGCCAAAACAGAAAAGTGTTATTTGAATCTGTTAAGAAAACTGCAGACGGATCGGTAGAAATGCTAGAAGGTTATTCTGATAACTATATCAGGGTAACTGTACCTTATAAAGCTGAGTGGAGTAATCAAATAGTAGACTGGACTATTTAATTCAGTGCAATTAAATAAGAGAGATTTCTTCTAACTTGAATTCAACGATCATCATCATATTGATACTATCTAGTCTTACATAGACAGATTTTTTATCTGCTTTTACCACTTCTCCTCTCTGACCCATAAATAAACCATTGTTGACAGTCACTTTTGTTTGTGGTTTGATAGGGCCCAAGTCAACCACCTGGATATTGGTATAAGACAAGCCTAAGTATTTTCTGATCAATTCAATTTCATTGTCTCTAATAATGGCGGGCTTTTTTTCAAAATAAAGAAAACGCACCACGCCCATCGTGTTCAACACATTGGTATACTCTTCCTTGCTTGCTCTTACAAATACATAAGACTTAAACAATGGCTCTTCGATAATTTTTTTTCTATCCGACCATTGACGTTCTTTTTTTTGTGTAGGGCACCAACTCTCTATCCCTTTTTGTGCAAAATTTGAATCTACTTTTTTCTCCCATTTTGGCTTTGTATAAACCACAAGCCATTTTTTCAATTGCTCCATGTGCTCAATTATTTTTTCACAACCGCTGTTGTTGTTTTTTTATTCAATGCGGCCAATATTTTACTAGACTCATTTACCTGGAAATCTTTTGCTAAATCTTTAATCCATGCTTGATAACGATCTTGTTTTGATTTATCAGGGTTATTGTAAAATTTATTATAGTCAACTTTAATTGGGGCCAATTTCATTGGTGTCTTTAATTTCAAAGCTTGTTCGTTTTGTTTAGAAACTTCTTGTATACGCTTTTTGAAAGCTTGAAACTTATCTAATTTTAAATAAACTGGTGTTTCAATTTGACTAGAAACCCATTGTAAATTTTGCTTGAATTTATTCAAAGCAGTATCGTTTTGAATTTGAGCATTTGACGATTGTATCACTTGAGACAATTGTGCATTATTAGGCCATACCATATATCTTGCTCGCTCCATCTCATCCCAACTCAATGCGGACTCATTGTCTTTTTCTCTGTACTTGAGGTACTCATATTCGTCTGGTAAAATGACATCCGGCACTACACCTTTCTTTTGTGTAGAACTACCAGTGATACGATAGAATTTTTGGAAAGTCAATTTAACTGCACCATACTCTGTTTGGATACCCAATGAATCCAAAGGTTTACCAAAGGCAACATTTCTTTGCACAGTGCCCTTGCCATAGGTAGAACTACTTCCAACAACAATACCACGCTTATAATCTTGTATTGCGCCAGCAAAAATTTCACTTGCAGATGCGCTAAACTCATTCGCCATCACTACCAATGGACCATCATATAAGATACCTGGTGTTTCGTCGTACAAGGTTTGTGATCTTCCTTCCTTGTTTCTAATTTGAACCACTGGCCCTTTGTCTATAAATAAACCAGCCATTTGTACCACTTCATATAAAGAACCGCCACCGTTAAATCGAACATCAATAATAATTCCCTTTACGTTTTCTGCTTTCAATTTTTTAATTTCAGCAGCTACATCTTCAGAACATCTGTGCCCGTCTTCTCTTTCAAAATCGGCATAGAAATCTGGTAACAAAATATAACCATATTTATCTTCTCCGTTTTGAATCACAACACTTCTTGCATAGCCTTCGTCCAAAACTATTTTTTCTCTAATTAAACTCACCACTTTGAAAGTACCATCCGGTTTTCTAAAAGTCAATCTTACTTCTGTACCTAAAGTGCCGCGAATTAATTTAACTGCATCCGTAGTTTCATAACCAGATACATCCACTGGCTCATCCGTACCTTGTGCAATTTTTACAATCACATCATTCACCACAATCTGTCCAGATTTCCATGCTGGCCCACCTGGCTGGATGCTAGCAATACGGATGCCAAAGTCATCCTGTGTCAACTGTGCACCAATACCATAAATCACACCACTCATTTGTTCAGTAAATGAACGCTTTTCCACTGGTGCTAAATAATCGGTATGTGGATCCATTAAACCAGTAATAGAATTTAAGAATAGCTCGAATCTTTTTTCTTTGGTAAATGTTTTTTCAAAAGATTCTAATCTCTTTTTATAAGATTTTTTGACATAGGCCCTTGATTCTGCTTCTAAAGTAGAATCATTTTTGATCACAAATTTTTCCTTGCCTTTATTCTTTTCACGCTCATCAATTAAACTTGCATAGCGTTCAATGGTTCTATATTTCAACAACATTTCCCAACGCTTCGCTCTTTCAGATTCATCTTTAGGGTACCCTATTTTATCTGTATTCAATAACACCGAATCGTCTTTATTAAAATCAAAAGGCTGATCCATGATTTGATTAAATAAAGCTTGTGTTTCTTTAATGCGAATTTCATAGATACGACTCACAGCAGGTTGAAATGTAATTGTAGCTCCATGAATTTCATCGTCAATGGTTGTACTATATTTAGACAACCCATCGATATCTGATTGTAGAAAAGTATTTTTTTCTGGATCCAAGGCTTTAAAATAAGCACTAAAAACTTCTTTAGAAAAAGCATCGTCAATATTCCTTGGACTGTAATGTTCAGATTCCAATAATTGCCCAATGGTTGATAACAATTTGCGCTGTCTTAATTCAGGCGATTCTTGACTTTCTTGCTTGAAAGTATTAAAGGCAAAAAATAAAGCGCCAAATAAGAACACTGTGGCGAAAACTTTCCACTTATTTTGTTTTACGTATGTCATAATGTTATGCATGAAGGATTTCAAAAATAGCGTAAAATGGGAATCTTACGTGCCTAATTCAGTTTTTCTACTCTTTTTTACCATTATTTTATAAAAACATGCTCAACTAATTTTATTGATTACTGATTTAACGTATTTTTGCAGCCCAAATGGAGGGCGTAGCTCAGTAGGTTAGAGCGACAGTTTGTGGCACTGTAGGCCGTGGGTTCGAGACCCATCGTTCTCCCATTAAAAACCTGTCCCAATTTTAGGGATAGGTTTTTTAGTTTAAATGCTTTTTATGATATTTTTTTTAATCCCAATTTTAGTAGGTGCTTTTGGCTGGTGCTTGGTTTGGGCCCTTTCGATTATGCCATTCAAATGGCCTTATTTGGCAGATCAATGGATTGGGCAAATCAATTTAGCAAAACTGATACCTGAATTGACGGATAAGGACCCTTTTGAAGCAATGAAGCCAGTCATCAATGACAAATTGGATGATTTTTTTAGACATAAATTAAGTGCCAAGCTTCCAATGATCTCCATGTTTATAGGAGATAAAACCATTGAGGAATTAAAGGAGGTATTTATGGAAGAATTAGCCCTACTCTTCCCATTGCTCATTAGCGAGTTCAGTACCCATTTAAATAAGGACTTACAGCAACAATGGGAGCTAAAATTTAGAGCCATCATACAGCATAAAATCATCAAGGCAAGCATGCCATTTAGATGGGTCGCTTTTGTACTAGGCGCCATCTGGGGCTTTGTAATCGTATTAATTCTTCCTCTTATTTAACCGCTTATACTTTACAGGCGCCTTTCTTTAAACATTAGCACGAATTTTGTGTTAATACTTAAACAAAAGGTAAAAGACAGGGTCTAAAGACCACAAAATCAATTATGAAACAACTTATTATACTATTTAGTGCATTTATCATTCAAACGAGCGCTTTTGCTCAAATTCCTACTGGTCGACCCGCTGGTGGCGCTGGGGGCAGCATGAATATGGGGCACTTTTACGGAAAAGTGGTAGATGCCAATAAAAAAGGCATCGATGGTGTTACAGTTCAATTAAAAGGAAGCAAATTCGACCCTGCCACCAAAAAAGCAAGCGAAGTGACTTTAGCCACAATGATTACAGCTTCTAACGGTGATTTTAGTTTTGATCAATTATCTATCATGGGTAATTTTAAATTAGTCATCACTGGTGTTGGGTATAAGAAATACGAAAAGCAAATTAGCTTTAACCTGAAGCCAGGAGGAAACCCTCAAGACATGATGGCCTTGGTTGATAAAGATTTAGGTAATATAAAAATTGAGGAAGACCCAAATCAATTACAAAGTGTTACGGTAACAAGTACTGCAAAGCCGCAATTTGAAATGGGGATTGATAGAAAAATTTTCAATGTAGATAAAAACTTAGCAAGCACAGGTCAAACTGCAGTAGAGGTAATGAAAAATATACCCAACTTAAATGTGGACATTGATGGTAATGTGACATTAAGAAACGCTACCCCTACTTTGTTAATTGACAATCGTCCAACTACATTAACACTGGATCAGATTCCTTCTGATATCATTGATAGAGTTGAAATCATCACCAACCCTTCTGCTAAATATGATGCATCAGGTGGTAATGCTGGCATTTTAAACATTGTTTTAAAGAAGAATAAGAAGAATGGATATAATGGAGGCTTTAGAGGTGGCGTAGATATGCGCGGTAAAATCAATGCTGGCGGTGACTTGAACTTAAGAAGCAGTAAAATTAACTTTTCGGCAAGTGCGAATCTTAGAAATAATAAATCAATCAGTACGATTGATAATGTGAGAGATATTCTTTTAACCCCAATTCCTACAAGTATTAGTACTTATACGGACAATATTGGTTTAAGCGAATTTGCTTTTTACAGAGCAGGATTTGATTATTTGATTGACAACAGAAACACTTTCTCCATTTTTGGAAATATTGTGAAAGGAGATTTTGGAAATACCTCCACTCAGACCATCGATTCCATTTTTAATGGCGTGAATAAAAATAATAATATAGCATTAGATAATAATTCAATATTCTCATTTTTAAACAAAGGTACTCAAGCAAGTTTCAAACACTTATTTGCAGAAACAGGACACGAGTTGAGTGCAGACTTTAACTACAATGAAAGCAATAGTGATAATAATTCACTTATAAAGTCTAGTATTCTAAACCAAAGAACAGTTGGAGCAGGAACAAATAAAAACTATACTTCCAATATTGATTACGAGCGTGTTTTTAAAAATAATGTGAAATTTGAGGCTGGTGTGAGAATGAATAACAGAGATGAATACAACGACAGAGATCAGTTTAGAATTATCAACGGGAATGAAGTACTTCTTAACAGTATTAGTAATCAATTAAAATTCAATGAACGCGTTTTAGCGGCCTATACCAATTTTGGCGGGAAAAAAGATAAATTAAGTTACCAAGTTGGACTTAGGGTTGAAAATAGAGAATACATAGTGAACGTATTGAATAAACAAGGACAGGATTCCTTAGAATCAATCATCAAACTACCTATTTCATTATTCCCAAGTGCATTTATTAGCTATAAATTGAACGACAAAAATGATGTGCAGTTCAATTACTCAAAAAGAATCAATGCACCCAATCCATTTCAGTTACAGCCTTTCCCAGACTATTCTGACCCTTTGAATATTGCAGTTGGAAATCCAAACTTAAAGCCACAATTCACACATTCATTTGAAATGGCGTATAACAATGTGTATAAAAAAGGCTCTAATTTATTAGCTACAGTTTATTATAAATACAGCACAGACTTAATTACAAATTATATTTATAAAGACATTAACCCAATTACAAATGATAGCGCATTTTATAGTTCATTTATCAATGCGAACACTTCAAAAGTATATGGATTAGAATTAAGCAATAAAACCACCCTTACAAAATGGTGGGATATCAATCTAAGCTTTAACTTATTTAGATCAGAAATTGAGGCATCCATTCCTGGTCAAGATGTGAACAACAACTTGACGAGCTGGTTCAGCAAAATGAATAATAATTTTAAACTTGTAAAAGGTTTATCGCTACAATTTAGTGGTCAATACCAAGCTAAAACTATCCTACCTCCAGGCGGTAACTCTGGCGGTGGTGGTGGAAGAGGCGGCGGTGGATTTGGCGGTGGTGGCGGATTTGGTGGACCACAGTCTACTGCACAAGGATACAATTTCCCTAACTATGAATTTGACTTAGCAATTAGAAAAGATTGGACTTTAAAAGGTGGTAAAACAGCATCATTGACTTTGAGTGCAAGTGATGTCTTTAGAACCAGAGTGATACAAACGTATTCAGAAAGCTTATACTTTACGCAAAATGTAATTAGAACAAGAGACCAGCAATTCTTTAGATTGAACTTCTCTTATCGATTTGGTAAATTCGATGTGAATTTATTAAGAAGAAAAAGTACAAAGATGCAAGAAGGAAGTGGTGGAATGGATCAAATTCAACAATAGAAAAATATTATTTAGAAGTTTTACCTTCTAACATTGGAACAAAAGAGAATGCCTCAAAGGATTCTCTTTTTTCTTTTCCATCCTTTTTCTTAGTTAGTCGCAACATTCTTTGTTCTGCGCCTTCCTCATCCAATGGAATGATCATTTTGCCGTTCACTTTCAATTGTGCCCATAGTTTTTCAGGTACCATAGGCGCTGCGGCGGTAATTAAAATTTTATCAAAAGGAGCGAGCTCAGGCAATCCCTCAAACCCATCTCCAAAACTAAAATGGATGTCCGGATACTGTTGCTTGAATATATAAAAGGGCGTTAGATCAAATAATTGTTTTTGTCTTTCGATTGTAAAAACTTTTGCCCCCATCGCGGCTAGTACTGTGGTTTGATACATGCTTCCAGTGCCAATTTCAAGTACTTTTTCTCCAGGCTTAATTTGTAGTAACTGTGTTTGATAAGCTACTGTATAGGGCTGAGAAATAGTTTGATCTGCTGCTATCGGAAATGCACGATCCTCATAAGCAATTCTATCAAAAGCAGAGTCTAAAAAGAAATGCCTAGGAATAGTACCGATGGCCTCTAATACCTTTTCGTCAGTGATGCCCTTGGTTCTTAATAAGTCAACCAATTGCTTGCGCAATCCTTTATGCAAGTATGCATCTTCTAATTTTCGCATGCTTGATTTAGTTTAACTGCATAGCTGCAATTATGTTGTTAATTTTGTTTTGCAAATGCGCATAGACCTCGTCAAAAGCTTCCCTATTTGGCAAAACTGTATTGACACTAAAATAAAATTTAATTTTCGGCTCCGTACCACTAGGTCTAGCAGAAATCTTTGTTCCATCTTCGGTCACAAACTGCAATACATTACTTTTTGGTAATTGAATTTTTGTTTGAGTGCCATTTTGTAAATTCGTACTTAATTGTAATTGATAATCTAATAAGGTCACCACTTTCATTCCAGCAATTTCAGTAGGCGGTTGTTTTCTGTAACCTTCCATCATCGCTGCTATTTCTTGCTGACCATTCATGCCTTTTTTAGTGATACTGATTAAATGTTCATAATAGAACCCATATTGCATATACAATTCAATCATTTTATCAAATAAGGACCTGCCCTTGCTTTTTTCATAAGCAGCCATCTCGCATAATAAAGCCACTGCACTCACCGCATCCTTATCTCTTATCTGGTCGCCAATCATTAAACCAAAACTCTCTTCTCCCCCAATAATATAATTTTCTTTTCCTTCTTTTTCTTTAACCAATTCCGCAATCCACTTAAAGCCAGTCAAAACATTATAGCAATTCACTTCATTTTGTCTAGCTACCTCATTGATCATTTCTGTCGTTACAATTGTAGTAACCACCATATCGTTTGGTGCTGCAATACCCTTGGCCCTTCTAGCCTCCATCATATAAGCAAATGCTAAAACAGCAGTTTGATTCCCATTCATCAAGACCCATTCTCCCTTATGATTTTTTACACCAATGCCCACTCTATCCGCATCTGGGTCTGTCCCCAAAAGGATATCCGCATTCAAAGCCTTCGCCTTTTCTAAACCAATACGCATTGTTTCACTCTCTTCTGGATTAGGATAAGCTACCGTCGGGAAATTGCCATCTGGAGTGGCTTGCTCCTCTACCACATGTACATTCTTAAAACCATATGCTTCTAAAACTTTAGGCACCAAGGTGATCCCTGTGCCATGAATTGGCGTGTATACAATTTTTAAATCGCTCTGGGCTGCAATCACTTCTGGATAAACACTTAAAGTTTTTAGCATCGCAATATAGGATGCATCCATCGCGGCTCCTATGATCTCAATTAAAGCATCGCCACCAGTCCATTTTACTTCTTCCAATGACTGAATGGCTTCTACTTCTGTAATGACATTTTTATCATGTGGTGGGACCAATTGACCTCCATCATTCCAATAAGCTTTATAGCCATTGTACTCTTTTGGATTGTGCGAAGCGGTACAAACTACACCAGCTTTGCACTGAAGTTGACGAATAGCAAAGCTTAATTCTGGGGTTGGTCTCAATGCTTCAAATAAATACACTTTAATGCCATTTGCTGCAAAAACCTGAGCGGTTGTTTCTGCAAAAAATCTTGAATTGTTTCGACTATCATGCCCCACCACAACGGATATAGATTCATTGGGATAGGTTTTTAATAAATAATTAGAAAATAAAAAAAAAAAAATAGTATTAAAAAAAAACCCTTACGACTATTTAAACAAATTAATTAATAATTTTAATTTTAAAACTTCGAAAAAATTACCCATGATGTCAGCTATGTTAGCTGGTTATTTCGGTTATGACATCATTAGATTTAAAGAAAAGATTCCAAATAACTGTAAAGAAGACTTAAAAATTCCTGATGTAAAATTAATACGTCCACAACTAATAATCATTCATGACAACGAAAAAAATAAAATATTTTTCGTACAAAATATTTATAATTTAAAAAAAATTAAAAATTTAAAAAACTTATATCTATTAAAATGCGATGAAATAAATAAATTCATTGCCAAGATTAACAATACTTATAACTCAACTGAATATTTAAATAAAAATAAGAAAAAAAATAAAATAATAAGTAATGTCACCAAAAAATCTTTTTTAAATTCTATATCTAAAGCAAAAGAATTAATAAATAATGGAGAGATATTTCAGGTTGTTTTAAGTCAAAGATTTGAAACCATATTAAATAAGTCGCCTATCAATTTTTATAAAAAATTAAGAATATTAAACCCATCCCCCTTTATGTTCTTTTTTAATTTTGATAATTTTAAAATAGCAGGTAGTAGCCCCGAGATATTAGTTAGAGTTAGAGATAATAAAATTACCATTAGACCTATTGCCGGGACTAGGCCTAGAGGAAGAAATTTTAAAGAAGACAATAAATTCCAAAAAGAACTTCTGAATGATAAAAAAGAAATTTCTGAACATCTTATGTTGCTTGATCTAGGCCGAAACGATGTAGGCAAAGTTTCAAAAATTGGAAGTGTAAAAGTTGATCAGAAATTTAAAATTGAAAAATACTCTCATGTTATGCATATCGTTTCTAATGTTGTTGGCAATTTTGATAATAAAAATTCATTATTAGATACTTTATTTTCTGGTTTTCCAGCAGGCACTGTTTCGGGTGCACCAAAAATAAGAGCGATGGAAATTATTGATGATTTAGAAATATCAAAAAGAAAATTATATGCTGGTGGGATTGGATATTTCACTCCTAATAATGAAATGGATACATGTATTGCTTTAAGAACTGCTTTAATTATTGATAATAAAATTTATGTACAATCAGGAGCTGGAATTGTTGCTGATAGCATTCCTTTAAATGAGTACAAAGAAACAGTTAATAAAGCTAAAGCATTATTTGAGGCTGCTAAATAAATGAAAAAAATACTGTTAATAGATAATTATGATAGTTTTACATACAATATTTTTCATTCTTTATCAGAATTGGGGTCAGGTGTTGAGGTTTATAGAAATGATAAGATATCGTTAGAGGAAATTTCAAAAAAGAAATTTGATAAAATTGTTATATCCCCTGGCCCAGGTCATCCTAATACTTCAGGCATCTGCATAAATGTAGTTAAAAATTTTTATAAAAAAATTCCTATTTTAGGAATTTGTCTTGGTCATCAAATTATAGGTGCAGCTTTTGGTGGTGTAATTAAAAGAGCAAAGATTATAATGCACGGAAAATTAAGTAAAATTATTCACAATGGTTCAAAACTCTTTAATAAAATACCTAAAAATTTTTATGCAACTAGATATCATAGCCTTATAATTGATAATAAAACATTAAATGAAGATTTTGAGATCTCAGCAAAAACTCAAGATAATATTATTATGGGTATAAATCATAAAGAATATCATCTTTATGGTATTCAATTTCATCCTGAAAGTATTAAAACAAGCTTTGGGAATGTAATTTTTAAAAACTTTTTAAAAATAAAATGAACGTAAAAAATTTAATAACAAAATTAATACTTAATAAAGATTTATCTGATTCAGAATTAAATCTTTTATTTAATAAAATTATTAATGGTGAAATAAATGAAAATTTAATCTCTGCAATTTTAACTTTAATAACTAGAAATGGATTTAACTATAAAAACATATTATCTGCGGCCAAAATTCTAAGAAAAAAATTAATTAAGGTCAAAGTTCCAAAAAACTCAATAGATACTTGTGGTACAGGTGGTGATGGAAAGCATACACTTAATATTTCAACGGCAGCCGCAATTGTATTGGCTGGCTTAGGAATTAATGTGGTAAAGCATGGAAATAGATCAATAACGTCAAAATGCGGGTCAGCAGATGTTTTAGAAAAACTTGGCGTTAATATACTAGATAATACTAAAAATTTAGAAAAAAAAATAAAGAAAGAAAATTTCATTTTTTTATTTGCTCCAAATTATCATCTAGCAATGAAAAATGTTGCTTCTGTTAGGAAAAGTCTTCCTTTTAAAACAATCTTTAATCTTTTAGGTCCTTTAATAAATCCGGGTTTGGTTAAAAGACAAATTATTGGAATCTTTGATAAAAATTTATTAGTTCCTTACATAAAAGTTTTAAAAAGCTTAGGTCATAAAAAAGCATGGGTGTTTCACAGTAATGAAGGTTTAGACGAAATATCTATTTTTAATAAAACTAAAGTTTATGAATTAAATAGAAAAAAAATTAGAAGTTTTGTTATTAATCCAAAATCGTTAATTAAAAGAAGATATAATTTTAAATCAATTCTTGGCAAAGATGCTAATTATAATAGTAAAAAAATAATAGAAATTTTTAATGGAAAACATAATGCTTTTTTAGAAATTGTAGCTCTAAATGCTGCGGCTGGATTAGTAATTTCTGAAAAAGAAAATAATTTAAAAAAAGCTTATTATAAGACAAAAAGTTACTTACTTTCAGGAAATGCTATTAAGAAGATTAACCAATTAGCTAAATAATGAATATTTTAAAAAAAATTATTAATTATAAAAAAAGTAAAATTATTACTGATAAAAAAAATATTTTATTATTTTCAAATCAAAATAAAAAATCACTATTTAAATCTAAAATAGTAAATAATCTTAAAAATAATAAAATTTCCATTATAGCGGAAATAAAGAAAGCTAGCCCCTCAAAAGGAATTTTAATAAAAAACTTTAATCCTATTAACATAGCTAAACAATACGTAGAGGGAGGCGCTACCTGTTTGTCAGTATTAACTGAAGATAAATTCTTTTTAGGTAACAAAAACTATATAAAACAAATTAAAAATAAATATAAAATTCCAATTCTAGCAAAAGATTTTTTTATTGATCCTTTTCAAATTTATGAAGCAAAATTTTACGGAGCAGATTGCATTCTAATTTTATTATCTGCTGTGAAACAAAAGCTTGCAAGAGAATTATATGACACCGCTATAAACTGTGGAATGGATACAATAGTAGAGGTTCATAATGATAATGAGATGACTTTTGCTTTAAGTTTAAAAAAAAGCATCATTGGAATTAACAATCGTAATTTAAAAACTTTTGCGACTGACATAAATAATACGATTAATTTATGCAAAAAATTTAATTTAAAAAACCGTGTAGTTATATCTGAAAGCGGTATTAATTCTAAAAAGGATATTCTCCACATCTGTAAAAAGACAAACATTAGAACTTTCTTGATCGGCGAATCATTAATAAAATCTAATAATATTAAAGATAAAATAAGCTCTTTTTTATAAAATATACATATATTTCAATACTTTATCAGTGTTGTGTATTAAGAAGAACTTAAATAGAACGATAAC
>Ga0214168_1000347_pt1 | contig 18874 bp, 21 predicted proteins | sample LakMenepilimnion_FD_153002 | JGI IMG/M metagenome (GOLD analysis project Ga0214168, IMG submission 153002) | Freshwater microbial communities from Lake Mendota, WI - Practice 29OCT2010 epilimnion v4 | ecosystem: Environmental > Aquatic > Freshwater > Lake > Epilimnion/Euphotic zone | place: Lake...
CACGCCAAACAAATGCAATTAAATCTGCTGCAGATAAGCGTGAAGAGTTTGCCAGATTAACTGGTCAAGTAAATGCAGCTAAATCTCGAATTGAAGCAAGAGCAAGTGAAGCAACCAGATTAGAAGTTGAAGTTAGAGAAGCACGTGAACGTGCCGAGAAAGCTAGAACAGAATTTTTAGCACTCGAATCTCAAATTGCCGGTCTTGATGGAGTTGAAAAAGGTTTAGATACCCAATATGAACAAGCATCAAAAGAGTTAGCAGCAGCAGATACCAAAGTTGCTGAATTAGAAATCAAATCTCAAGAAGCCGCTAAGTCAAAAGCAGCATTAACTGCAAGAGCTGAAGCTTTGCAACAAGCGTTATTGGAAGAAGTTGATGGTGGTGATTCACTATTAAATTCTGGTGATGATTCACTTATTGGTTCACTTGCAACACTATTAAGAATTGAAAATGGTTGGGAATCAGCAATCGCAGTTGCTTTAGGAGATGCTGCTAATGCAATCGCAGCTAAATCAGTTAATGATGCAATTAGATCTATAAATAAATTAAAGAGTAACAAAACTGGTCGCGCAGCCGTCTTATTAGCTGATGCACTTTATGAACAAAACAATGCTCCAGCTGCTCCACCGTTTTCCAGAAGCGCTATCGAATTAGTTAATGCTCCATATGAATTACAAAATGCTTTAAAGAAATTACTTAAAGATGTTGTAATTGTTGAGAACTTGCAAGATGCACAAGAAGCAGTCAGATTACAACCAAGACTTACAGCTGTAACTAGAGATGGTGACAAAGTCACTTCTTATTACGTAATAGGTGGAACTGTTAATACTCGTTCTCGCCTCGAAGCAAAAGCAAATGTTGAAAAAGCAGAAACTGAAAGAGATCAAGTAGGAAATCTTGCAGATCAACTTAGATTTGAATTGCAAAATGCCAAAGATGAACAAAAACGAGCTGCGGAAAAAGTTGAAGCCGCTTTAGCTCTTCTTTATGAATCAGATGCTGAACTTGCAGCTATTGCTGAAAAACTTGCTGCCCTTGGTGAACAAAACAGATCTTCACAAGCAGAAGCAGAAAGACTAGATAGTTTACTTCGCGCATCTCATACAGCTCGAGCAGATGATGAAAGAGTATTAAGAGAAATTGAACTTCGCTTAGCTGATTCTGGAACTGAACCAGAAGAAATTACTGAAATAGATTCCACAGAATTAGAAAGATTAAGAACTCTTCTAGAGAACACTAGAGCAGCAGAAGTTGATGCACGTTTGGCTATGAGAACTGCAGAAGAAAGATTAGCCGCAGTTGTGCAAAGAGCAGAACAATTAGAAAAAACTGCCAATAGTGAAAGAGTGGCTAGATCTAAAGCAATGCAACGTCGTGAACAAAGAAGACGTGAAGCCCACATTGCTAATGCAGTATTTCAAGGCGTGGAAACAGCTATGTCTTATTTGGAAAATTCCTTAATTACCGCAGAACATGAAAGAGATGAAGCAACCAAACATCAACAGGCGATGGAGCAAGAAGTTCAACAAGTAAGACACAGTATTCGTGATTTGGGATCAGAATTAGAACGCTTAGTTGACACAGTTCATCGTGATGAAGTTGCTCGAATGGAACAAAGATTAAGAATTGAACAAATAGAACTAAAAGGTCTAGAAGATTATGGAATAGAAGCCGATTCCTTGTTGAAAGAATATGGACCAGATCAATTAGTTCCGCAAATTGTGCACATTGATGAAGATGCTGACCCTGATTTACCAATTCCTGCACCTAAAGAACCAGAAGCTTATGTTCGCGAAAAGCAGGAAAAACGCGCTCTTGATGCAGAAAAGAAGTTAGCACTTCTGGGACGAATCAACCCATTAGCACTTGAAGAATTCAGTGCTTTGGAAGAAAGAAATCAATTCCTGACTGAACAACTAGAAGATGTTAAGAAAACAAGAAAAGACTTACTTGAAGTTATTGCTGAGGTTGAACAAAGAGTTCAACAGGTATTTAACGAAGCCTATAAAGATGTGGCAAGAGAATTTGAAACGGTGTTACCAAGACTTTTCCCAGGGGGAGAAGGCCGCTTGATTCTGACTGATCCAGAAAACATGCTGACTACCGGAATTGATATCGAAGTTAAGCCACAAGGAAAAAGGTATTTAAGACTTTCACTGCTTTCTGGTGGAGAAAGATCTCTTACAGCTGTTGCATTCTTAGTGGCATTGTTTAAGGCCAGACCATCACCGTTTTACATCCTTGATGAGGTTGAAGCAGCACTTGATGATGCCAACCTTGGTCGATTGCTTGAACTCTATGAAGAACTCAGACAAAATTCTCAGTTAATCGTTGTTACACATCAGAAGAGAACTATGGAAATTTGTGACTCTCTCTATGGAATCTCAATGCGTGGAGACGGTATTTCCACAGTGGTAAGTCAAAGGATTCGCGAAGTACGAGAAGATCAACCAGCGTAAAATCTGGTCATGGGAATCTTTAGTAAGAAAAACAAGGAAGAAAAACCTGTAAAGACCAAATCAACTTTTGGCACAAGTCTAGTTAATATTTTTTCAAGAACGACCCTTGATGAACAAGCTTGGCAAGAAATTGAAGACACTCTAATAATGGCCGATGTTGGCATCAAAACAACCCAAGAAATAGTTCAAGAATTAAAAAATAACCCAACCTTAAGAGGTGCTCACAGTGCCGAAGAGGGTAAAGAAGTCTTAAGAAATCAATTAATTGATTTTCTTGAAACTGGGGATAGAAGTTTGAATATTTCTGCCTCACCATCAGTATTAATGATGGTAGGAATAAATGGAACCGGAAAAACAACAACTGTTGGAAAACTGGCTCATAAATTAGTTAAAGCAGGAAATAAGTGCGTGCTAGGTGCTGCAGATACTTTCCGAGCAGCAGCAAGTCAACAATTACAAACTTGGGGCCAAAGAAGCTCAGTGCCCGTGGTTACAGGTCCAGAAAATTCTGAACCATCTGCTGTTGCTTTTAATGCTGTTCAAGAAGGATTAGCAGTTGGAGCAAAAGTTGTAATCATTGATACAGCAGGAAGATTGCACACTAAAGCAGGGCTAATGGACGAATTAGGCAAAGTAAAAAGAGTGATTGAAAAACATGCCACAGTTACTGAAACCTTGCTGGTAATTGATGCCACCACCGGACAAAATGGATTAATTCAAGCCAGAGTCTTCACAGAAGCAGTTGAGGTAACCGGAATTGTTCTTACCAAATTAGATGGTTCTGCTAAAGGTGGAATTGTTATCGCTGTGCAAAGAGAATTAAAAGTTCCAGTGAAGTTTGTGGGCATTGGCGAAGGAATAGATGATTTAATTGAATTTAATGCTGAAGACTTTGTGGACGGGCTACTTACTTAGTTCAAAAGTGCTTCGATAGAAACGAAGAATTAAAGAAGCAATAAGTGTGGTAATGATTACGTATGTGATCGTAATCGACTTGAGTTCTTCCCCAAAGCTAGTTGAAGCAGCAAGTGCTGCAATAACAATAGAGAATTCACCTCTTGGTATTAAGTAGGCTCCGATTCTTTTCCATTTGTCTTTGTTTTGCATATCTTTTCCGATTACATAACCAACAGCAAGTTTCCCAAAAAGTCCGACCACAGCAAGAAGTAAGGCAATAGGAATAACTGAAACAATAGTTGCTGGATCAATGGCTAAACCAAAAAATAGAAAAAATAGTGCAGCAAAGAAATCTCTTAAAGACGAAAGTCTTTCACGAGCAGCTTCTGCCACTTCTCCTGTTAGTAACAACCCAACCAGGAATGCTGCCACAGCGCCGGAAAAACCAATTAAGCCAGCAACACCTGCTGCGACAAGTGCGGAACCAAAAACAGTTAAAAGTAAACTAATTGGACTTTGATTCGATAAAACTCCTGAAACAATCCCTTCTCTTCTTAAACTTACTAAGATAACAAGACCAATAATTACAAATGCAACCGAAATAGAAATTAATCCAGCTGCAAGAGATACTCCTATTACAACTGAGCTAATTATTGGCAAATAGATTGCTAATGCCATGTCTTCTAAGGCAAGAATGGAAATAGTTCGTTTGGCAATTTCTGATTTATTCCAGCCACTTTCACTGATTAATTCAGCAGCAATTCCTGACGATGACACATAAGTCAAACCACTAAGAACGATTGCTCCAACCCAACCCCAGCCAAGTAGTAATGCGATTACTGCACCAGGAATTGCGTTAGCAAGAAAATCAATAATGCCTGCAGACCAGTGAACTCTTAAGGTATCTGTTAATTCTTTGGCTGAGTATTCTAAACCTAAAAGTAAAAGTAATAGAACGGCTCCTATTTGGGCACCAGTATTAAGAAAAGAAGCACTTAGATTTAAATCAGCAACTCCACCATTACCAAAGGCAAGTCCTGCTATGAGAAAAAACGGAACTGTAGAAATTGATATTTTCTTTGAAAAATAGGCAATAACTCCAAGAAAAATTAATACCGCACCAATTTCTGCGAGCAACAAACTCTCAGTAGTTGAAGTAGTAGTTGCTTGGGGAAGGGTTAAGTACATCATCTTTTTAGTATGCCATGGATTCAAAGTTATGGAAATTGCTTGGAATGTCCTAAATTTCCTCTAGAGTGGGAAAATGAGACCTACAACCAAACAAGTCATAGAACATTTTGAGATGACAACTTTGCCTGTGGAAAGTACTTATTTTGTGAAGACATATAGATCTAAAACCAGCAGGCCAGATGGCAGCCCAGATGGCAGCGCCATCATCGCCCTTTATTCAGATGACCCCAGAAGTTGTTCACTATTTCATCGTTTGAAATATGAAGAAGTTTGGCATTTTTATGCTGGTGATCCCATAAGACTTGTTTTACTTTATCCAGATAAAACCAGTAAAGAAGTAATTTTAGGAAATGATTTTTCTAAAGGTGAGTTAGTTCAATTTACTGTTCCTGCAAATGTGTGGCAGGCAGGAGAAATCGTTAAAGGTGGGCAGTGGGGATTATTTGGTTGCACCATGTCACCTGGTTTTACAGGAGAAATCTTTGAAGGTGGACACTATTCAGATTTAATCCACGATTTCCCAGATCGAGAAGACGACCTCAAGAAATTGGCTGTTCCAGCTGAGCATGAGAAGAACATGCCTAAGGGGTATGAGAACTAGGCATTTGTTAAAAGAATTAACAGTTCTGTAACACGATTTGCTCTCCCCAGAAACTTGACTGGGGCAATCTCTTACCCATACCTGATTCGCAATGGCGCGACTTGGTTTAAAAATCCAAATTTATTTTTAAGGATGTGAATATTTATGCCTGAAATCAGTGCGGGAGATACCGCTTGGGTTTTAATAAGTGCAGCGCTGGTCTTACTTATGACAGTTCCTGGACTGGCATTGTTTTACGGAGGAATGGTTCGCGCCAAATCGACATTGAACATGATGATGATGTCATTTGGAGCAATATTTGTAGTGGGAATTATCTGGGTAGTTTTTGGATACTCAGTTGCATTTGGCCCAGCTTTAGATTCAGGAAGTTTCATAGGAGATCCAAGTGCTTATCTTGGGCTTAAAGGACTTCTTAACAGTTCAGCACTGGCTTTAAATGGCGCTTATTACCCAATTCCTGCAACGGCATTCATTGCATTTCAGGCAATGTTTGCAGTTATCACTGTGGCACTAATTTCAGGTGCAATTGCAGATCGCGCTAGATATGGAACTTGGTTAGTTTTTTCAGCAATCTGGGTAACAATTGTTTATCTTCCAGTTGCACGTGCTGTGTTTTATTTTGGAGACCAAGAGGCTAATGGTGGTGGCTTTATTGCAACCAAAATTAAAGCACTTGATTTCGCAGGAGGAACAGCTGTCCACATTAACGCTGGTGCTGCAGGTTTAGCCCTCGCTCTTGTTTTAGGAAAACGAATCGGCTTTGGAAAGATGCTACTTCGTCCTTCCAATTTGCCTTTAGTGATGATTGGGGCTGGCCTACTTTGGTTTGGTTGGTTTGGCTTTAACGCAGGATCAGCACTTGGTGCAAATGGATTAGCAGGAGTTGCGTTCATTAACACATTTAGTGCAACATGTGCCGCCGTTGCAGGTTGGTTAGTAATCGAAAAGTTTCGTTACGGTCACGTAACCTCACTTGGTGCTGCTTCAGGAATTGTGGCAGGACTTGTAGCGATTACTCCAGCTTGTGCCTACGTTGACACATGGGGAGCATTATCAATCGGTGTTATTTCAGGGGCAATATCTGCATTAGTTGTTGACCTAAAACACAAATTTGGTTTCGATGATTCACTTGACGTAGTTGGAGTCCATCTTGTCTGCGGAATTATTGGAACTGTTTTGATTGGTATTTTTGCGACAACATCGGTAAACGAGTTTGGTGCAAACGGCTTACTGTATGGCGGTGGAACCGGTCAGCTGGTACGACAAATTCAAGCAGCAGTAATTGTGCTTATGTTCTCCTTTGTTGTCACATATATTCTGGGAACAATTTTGAATAAAACTATTGGATTCAGAGTGACTAACGACGAAGAGTTAGAAGGAGTCGACATTGCTTTGCAAGCAGAGTCTGCCTATGACTTAGTTGGAAGTTCAAAAGGTTCAAGCAAAGGAAGAAGCGCATGAAACTAGTTACTGCAATCATTAAACCCTTCAAGGTTGAAGATGTAAAAGATGCACTCCAGAAACAGGGAGTCAACGGCATGACTGTTTCAGATGCATCAGGTTATGGTCGTCAAGGTGGACACGTCGAGGTTTATCGAGGCGCTGAATACACAGTTGATCTTGTGCCAAAAGTAAGAGTTGAAGCTTTAATCAACGACTCAGATGTAAACAAAGTTGTTGATGCAATTCTTATCGCTGCCAAAACTGGAAAAATCGGGGACGGCAAAATCTGGGTTATGCCTGTTGATGAAGTTGTAAGGGTAAGAACAGGGGAACGAGGATCTGACGCGATCTAGTGCAATCGGTATTAAATGAATTTAGCGCCACAGGAGAAGTTGTGGCGCTAAATTCATTTATGCAGGCACTTGACTACGCTTGAAATCATGTTTCAACAACTATCTGATCGCCTCAATAACACCTTCAAGTCCCTTCGTACCAAAGGTCGTTTATCCGAGACAGATATCAATGACACCGTTAAGGAAATAAGAACAGCACTTCTTGATGCTGACGTTGCCTTACCAGTGGCAAATAGCTTTAGCGAAAGAATCAAAGAAAAAGCACTAGGGGTTGAAGTATCACAATCCCTAAATCCAGCACAGCAAGTTGTAAAGATTGTTCACCAAGAATTAGTAAATATCCTTGGGGGAGACGCTAGAAGATTAACTTTTGCTAAGAACCCGCCAACTGTGATTATGCTGCTGGGTTTGCAGGGTGCTGGAAAAACTACTCTGGCTGGAAAATTAGCCAAATACTTAGCTCGAGATGGCCATACTCCTTTACTGGTTGCAGCAGATTTACAAAGACCAAATGCAGTTGATCAATTAAAAATTGTTGCTTCCCAAGCTGGTGTTCAAGTCTTTGCTCCAGAGCCAGGAAATGGAGTGGGAGATCCAGTCAAAGTTGCTAAAGAGGCAATGAAGATAGCGGAGAAAAATCTTCATGACATGGTAATTATTGATACTGCGGGACGACTTGCTATTGATGATGAATTAACTAAGCAGGCTCAACAGATTAGAAAAGCAGTAAATCCACAAGAAACTTTGTTGGTAATTGATTCCATGATTGGTCAAGACTCGGTTATAACTGCTCAAAACTTCTTAGAAAAAGTGGGATTTGATGGAATTGTTTTAACCAAACTAGATGGTGATGCCAGAGGTGGTGCAGCACTTTCTTTAAGAGAAGTTACTGGCAAACCAGTGATGTTTGCTTCCAATGGTGAAAAGCTTGATGATTTCGATATTTTCTACCCAGAAAGACTTGCTAATCGTTTATTAGACATGGGGGATGTTTTAACTCTTATCGAGCAAGCTGAAAGAGTTTTTGATCAAGGACAAAAAGATCGATTCGAAGCAAAGCTTGCCAGTGGTGAGTCCTTTACCCTTGATGATTTTCTGGAGCAATTGCAATCCATTAAAAAAATGGGTTCCATGTCAAAAATGTTAGGGATGCTGCCAGGAATGCAACAAGCAAAAAAGCAGATTGAAAACTTTGATGATAAAGAAGTAACCAGGATTGAGGCAATTATTCAATCAATGAAACCGGATGAGAGACAAAACCCTAAATCAATTGATGCTGCACGAAAGATAAAAATTGCTCAAGGTGCAGGCTGTGAAGTAAAAGATGTGAATTCATTAATCAATAGATTCTTGGAAGCTCAAAAGATGATGAAAAGAGCTCAAGCAGGTGGATCTATGCCTGGGATGGGTGGTCAAACATTTGTGAAACAAAAACCAAAACAAAAACCTGGCAAAGGTGCTAAACGAAGTGGTAATCCTGCTAAAAGAGCGTTGCAAGAACAAGGAATTAAATTACCTGATGAAAACGAAATGGGATCTGGCTTTAATTTAAGTTAATCCAACAAAATTGCTATTCGTTCGCCTCGCATGATTGCGTTTACTTCAAGATTTGCACCCAGTGATTCCACATATTTTCTTAAAGTGCTCAGTTGGATGTCAGGACCATTTTCGATAGCTGAGACTCTTCTTTGGGAAATATCCATGATTTCAGCTAATTCTGCTTGAGTTAAGCGAAGTCTTAGCCTTAAATTCTCTAAATCTAGGTCCATTTTACCCAGTATATAGAACATATATGTTCTATGAGGTAGGGGTATTTGGGGTGTCTGGGACTATTCTCTGCCAAACTAAGAGTCCCAGGTTTAAAAACCCCTTAGACAGAAAAGAATAATTCGTGGCCGTAAAAATCAAGTTAAAGCGTTTAGGCAAGATCCACCAACCGATGTATCGCGTTGTTGTGGCTGATTCTCGTACCGCACGAAATGGTCGTGCCATTGAAGAAATTGGAATTTACCAACCAAAAGAAGATCCATCAGTAATCAGAATTGATGCAGAAAGAGTTGCTTACTGGTTAGGAGTAGGTGCACAAGCTACTGAACCAGTTGTTGCACTTTTGAAACTAACAGGTGACTGGCAAAAATTTAAGGGTGAAAAAGACACCACCAGCAAAGTTAGAGTTGCTCCACCAAAAGCAGATCATGCTGCTAAATATGAAAAAGCTTTGAAAGAAAACTTGGCTGAAAGAGAAGAAGAAGAAAAGAATCCAAGACCAAAACCAGTTGTAGCAGCCAAAGTTGAAGAACCAAAAGCTGAAGAAGTAGTTGCTGAAGTAAAAGAAGAAGCAGCACCAGTAGCAGAAGAAGTAAAAGCTGAAGAACCAGTTGCCGAAGTTGTTGAAACTCCAGCAGAACAAGTTCCAGCAGAAGCACCAGCTGCAGAAGAGGCTAAATCAGAATGATTGAAGACGCCTTAGAACATTTGGTTAAAGGAATTGTTGATCACCCATCCGATGTTGCTGTTGAACAAAAAACAACAAAGCGTGGCAGAACTTTAGAAGTTACAGTTAATGGCGAAGACTTAGGCCGAGTAATTGGTCGAAATGGTCGCACTGCAACTTCAATTAGAACTGTGGTTAATGCACTTCAAGGTGGCCGCAGTACTCGTATTGATTTCGTGGACGTAGACGCGCAATAAAAAGCGCACTCAATATGGACGTTGTTGTTGGCCGCTTAGGCCGCCCGCACGGTGTTCATGGCGAAATAAGTGTTGAAGTTCGCACCGATGATCCGGAAAATAGATTTGCCATCGGTGCGAAAATCACTTTAAAAGAAACAAATCAAGTCTTAACCGTTGCTGCAACAAGATGGCACTTATCAAGATTATTAATAAAATTTGAAGAAATTCAAGATCGCACCCAAGTTGATAAAGTTCGAGGCAAACTACTTGTCGTAGAAGTTGATCCATCTCAAACACCAACAGGCAATAACGAGTTTTATGAATTTCAATTAATTGATTTAGAAGTTTTTAACCAAAAAAACGAAAAACTTGGAGTCGTAAAAGAAGTATTACCGGGAAGTGCCCAAGCTCTAATTGTGGTGAAAACCCCAGAAAACAAAGAAGTCATGGTTCCTTTTGTTAATCAACTTGTACCCGAAGTCGATATCAAAAACAAACGAATTGTGATGAATCCACCAAGTGGTTTATTTGATGAAGAAAACGCTGAAGATGCGCGTTGATTTAATAACAATTTTTCCTGAGTATTTTTCCCCATTAAAACTTTCCCTATTCGGTAAAGCTCAAGAATCAGGTTTAGTTGAAATAGAAATTCACGATTTAAGAACCTTTACCCAAGATAAACACAAAACAGTTGACGATGCGCCTTATGGCGGAGGACCAGGCATGGTTATGTCACCAGTTGTGTGGGGAGAAGCAATTGATGCAGTTTTAAGCCAGGCAAAAACCAAACCAGTATTAGTAGTCCCAACTCCTTCGGGCAAAGTTTTTAATCAGGAAATGGCCATCAAATTAGCATCTTTTGATCACCTTGTTTTTATTAATGGACGCTATGAAGGAATTGATTCCAGAGTCGTTGAGCATTACCAACAAAGTGGTGAATTTAGTGAAGTATTAGAAATAAGTATTGGTGATTACGTGCTCGCAGGTGGTGAAGTAGCTTCCTTGGTTATTTTGGAAGCAACTTCAAGATTGATCAATGGAGTTTTAGGAAATGAAGACTCAGTAACCGATGATTCTTTTGCTCCAGGTGACATGCAAAACCTCTTAGAAGGCCCTATTTACACCCGTCCTGCCTCATGGCAAGGCCTTAACGTGCCTGAAGTGCTGATCAGTGGAGATCACGCAAAGATCGCCCAATGGCGAAAAGACGAGGCCAAAAAGCGCACGAGGAAGTTTCGACCCGACCTCAAGGCTTGAAGATAGGTCTTGGCAGAATAGGGGCTTCACGGATTTAGATGAGCTCAATATTTCGCCACAGGGGAATATAAGGGCTATATAAGTAGTAATAATCCGGCTTTAACCGAACAAAGACTGAACGACCTGTGAGCGTTGCAGATCAGAAGAGTAAATATGAACCGTTTAGATGCATTAAACAAAGTAAGTCTTAAAAAAGGTGTCCCATCATTTAGAACTGGTGACACAGTCAAAGTCCACGTGAAAGTTATTGAAGGTACCCGTTCACGTATCCAGTTATTCCAAGGCATTGTTATTCGTAAACAAGGTGCAGGAATTTCAGAATCCTTCACAGTGAGAAAAGTTTCTTTTGGAACAGGTGTGGAAAGAACATTTCCCATACACACTCCAACTATTGAAAAAATTGAAGTTGTTTCACGCGGTGATGTTCGTCGTGGCAAGTTGTACTTCCTACGCGATCTTCGCGGTAAAGCATCCAAGATTAAAGAACTTCGTGGTGATTTAGCTGCAGCAGTTGTGACTGATGAAGATGTTGAAGTCGCAGTTGATGAAACAGTTGAAGTCAAGAATGACGAAGTTATTGAAGAAGTTAAAGCAGAAGCACCTGTAGCAAAAGAGGAAGTTGCTGCTGAAACTCCTGCCGCAGAACCAGTTGCTGAAGTTGCTGAAACACCAGCTGCTGATGCACCTGCTGACAAACAAAACTAATTAAATTGCGCGCCCTTTGGGCAGCAGTTCGCGAACTGCTGATCGTTGTGGGAATTGCTTTAATTCTTTCATCCATTGTGCGCGCATTATTTTTTCAAGCGTTTTATGTTCCCAGTGCTTCAATGGAAGACACACTCTTATTAGAAGATCGAATAATTGCCACCAAAATTACTAAACCATTTACTGAAATTCAACGTGGTCAAATTGTGGTCTTCAAAGATCCAGGTGATTGGTTACCAGAATATGAATCAAATCGAAATACATTCTTACATTTTTTGAGTGTGGTGGGATTACTTCCATCTGATGCAGGAGATGATTTAGTTAAAAGAGTAATTGGCATACAAGGTGACACCATTAAGTGTTGTTCTGAAAATGGCAAAATTGTTGTTAATGGACAAGAACTACTTGATGAAGAATTTATCAAACCAGGCGTTGAATCAAATCAAGTTGAGTTTGAAATAACTGTTCCTAAAAACAGAATATTTGTGATGGGTGATAACAGACCTGATAGTAGAGATTCCAGATTTCATCTAGAAACTGCTTATGGCACGATTCCGGTAAAAAATGTGGTGGGACCAGTGCAATTAAGAATTTGGCCATTTAACAGATTTGCAACTTTAGGTATTCCTGATGCGTTTAAAGCAATTCCTGATGCCCAGAGCTAAAAAGAATCGACCTACACTCGATTTCGAAAACAATCTATTTTCTCGTGGCGCAAAACTAATTGCTGGCATGGATGAAGTTGGTCGTGGCTGTTTAGCAGGACCTGTAAGTGTGGGAGTTGCAGTTATAAGTATTGAAAACATCAACCCACCAGAAAATTTAGCTGACTCAAAACTTTTAACTCACGAACAAAGAGAAGAATTATTACCTTTAGTTAAAACTTGGGTAAAAGACTTTGCGGTGGGTCATGCCTCAAATAATGAAATAGATGAAATAGGCCTCACCAGGGCACTGAGAAGAGCTGGAAGGCGTGCTTTAGTGCAATTGGTAACAAAACCTGATCATTTAATTCTTGATGGCAAACATAACTGGTTGATGCCAGAAAAAGAAACCCAAAATATGTTCGAACAAGAATTTGATGATGGTTCTCTTAGTGTTGATTTAAAGATAATTACCCAAATAAAAGCAGATTTAACCTGTGCTTCAGTTGCTGCAGCTTCAATTGTGGCAAAAACAACCAGAGATCAAATGATGGCTGAATTAAGTAAAGAATTTCCAAATTATTTTTGGGCTGAAAATAAAGGTTATGCCGCACCTGAGCATTTAGAGGCAATAAAGAGTTTTGGGGCCACAAAGTATCACCGGGTGAGTTGGAAAACTTTTCAAAAGTAGTCATTTAAAGTAGTTCTCTTTCACCAATCTTGGAACCTGAAAACCTGGGCATGGACTTGATAATGCTTAAATGGCAGTATGGACAGCGTGTTCGATCTTTTTCTGGGACTTCCAGTTCACGTTCTAGTGAACCATTTTGTGATAGTGCTTGTGCCTCTATTTTCTATAGCTTTTATTCTTATAGTTTTGTTCAAAAAATTCAGAGCAAATTATTCTTTAATCACAATAATTGGTTTAGGTTTTGCGCTAATTTCAGCATTTCAAGCTAAACAATCTGGCGAAGCACTAAGTCTTCGAGTTGGTTACCCGGAAACCCACGCTTGGTGGGGGGAAAGACTTGTCATTATTTCTGCGATCTTGTTTGTGATTGCTTTAGTTTGGTACAGATTAAAGAACAAAAACTTATTTTTTAGTAAATTACTAGGTTATGTTGGAATTCTAATTGCTGTAGCGGCCATAGTTATTACAGCTTTGGCAGGCCACTCAGGAGCCAGTGCTAGTTGGGGTTACAAAATCAAAGCAACAAATTCATCATCGCAGCAGTAAAAATTAACTAGCTTCTAAGTCCCAAATTCTAGAACCACCCAAAAGTCCTGCTTTATTGCTAACTCTTGTTACTTTTGGTCCCAGATCTAAACCTTTAATGTGTTTAGCATTACCGCCGCCAACATAACAGTGATCGTAATAAAGAAATTGATCATATTTAGCAATAGCTTTAATAACTCTTTTGGTCCATCTTTCAACACCAATACGTTCTCGTGCTGCATTACCAATTTGTTCTTCAAATTCTTCACTTTGTCTAAAAGGAGCATGTCCTAGTTCTAAATGGGGAAGTAATACTCCGTTTTGAAAAAGTGCTGTGCCAACACCTGTTCCAAGAGTCATAACAAATTCCAAACCTTCACCTTTAATAACTGCCGCACCTTGAATATCTGCATCATTAGCAACTTTTGTTGGAATACCTAATGCTTTGGTCATTTCTGCTTGCAAATCAAAACCTTTCCAAGCTTGTGCTAAACCTGGATCTTTTGGTCCATCTTTAACTAAACGAGAAAGGGAAGGAACCATCACCACAACACCATTTCGAACTAAACCAGGAAAACCCACACTGGCACGATTTGCTTTTGGTAAATCCTTTACAAAGTCCGCAACAATTTGCGAAAAACCTTCTGGATGAGAAGGGTAAGGAGTTTCCATTCGAATACGTTCACAAACCATTTCGCCATCTTTATTTATGACGCTGGCTTTAATTCCTGAACCACCAATGTCAATGGCCAGCGTCAAAGTATCGGCTGGCCAATTGATCATGGACTAATTATGTACTAGTTCTTTTTTGGTTTAACAAGCCCATCGTAAAGAAATACTGCGGCTAGAGCACCCAAGATTGGACCAAGAATCCAGATCCAGAAGTTATCTAATTGACCTGAGGCTATTGCTGGACCAAACCAACGAGCTGGGTTCATAGCACCACCGGTTAGTGGTCCTGAGAACAAAATGTCGGCTGTGATGATTAAACCGATTGGTAATCCTGCCACTGCAGAAAATGTGCCACGAGAATCAATTGCAACTCCCATGATTACCATCATCAAAAGAAATGTGGCAACAGCTTCAACTAATAAACCATAAAGAGGTTTGATTGGTTGAGCAAGAGTTGGAACACCAACTGTTTGTGCAAATGAACCATAAGCAAACTTCAATAGAAACGCTGCTAATAATCCACCAAGTAATTGGGTAACAATATAAGCAAGTGCATCTAATGATTTAATTCTTTTTGTTGCCCATAGTGCAATAGTCACAGCAGGATTAAATGCTCCACCTGAAATGTGAGCAAAAGCTGAAACAGAAACGAAGATGGCAATACCGTGAGCAAGGGCAATGCCGGTGATATCAGCACCACTTAAAATTGATCCTGCACCAAGTAAAACAAGTGCAAAGGTTCCAACAAATTCCGCCATTAAACGGGCAGGTGCGTTAATCATTTACTAACTCCTTTTATTGAATTAGTAATGAATTTAGACGATGATGCTGGAATGAAGGGGTATTGAACCTAGGCGATTGCGCCCATTTAGTGCCGAAATCTCAATAAATACCGCACAATTTGTTAACTTTGCACCTGTTTTAGTAATTAACTCAGTACCAGCCAACAAAGTTCCACCTGTTGCTAAAACATCATCAACAAGTAAAACCGCATCATTTTTATCAAGTGCATCTTGATGCATTTCTAATGAGTCAAATCCGTATTCAAGTTGATACTGCACCACATGAGTTTTTCGAGGAAGTTTGCCTGGTTTTCTTAACAAAACCAACCCTAAATTATGTTTTGCAGCTATTGCTGCTGCAAAAATAAAACCACGTGATTCAATACCTGCAACTTTGTTGGCACCATTTAAATGACTTGCTAAATCATCAACCGCATCACTAAAAGCTTGTTTATCTTGCAAAAGTGGTGTTATGTCTTTAAAAAGGATTCCTGGTTTAGGAAAATCGGGTACATCAGCAATCTTGGAAAGAGCATATTCGAGATGTTCGCTTTTTGACATTTTTCATTTCTTTTTAATGGGCCATACTCATCATATGAAACATTGGCGTGTTTTAACTCGAAATTCTTGAAAAAACTGAAAATTTAAATATTGTGTTAGTGCAAGGACAAAAACCCAATGTTTCATCAGGGGAAGTCAGTCGGAAGCTGACGCTGTCCCGCAACCGTGGATCGCACACAAATTTATTTGTGGCCAAGAAGTATTAGCGATAAGTCGGGTTACCTGGAGTGGGTTTAGTCAAATATTTCGCACCGTCGTGGAAAGCGGGGCGGGGTTACGATTTATAAGGTAACTTTCGTCCCCTGACATTTTGTCAGGGTTTTTTTGTTGCCTTTTTGTGTAATTCCGTTCCTCCAAACTCGGCATTAACCGGAGGAAAATAAATGAGAAAGATCATTGCAATATCAACAGGCTTGCTATTGAGTGCTGGAATAACTTCACCTGCAAATGCTGGCGAAGTTACGCTTTACCCCACTGCCTCAGAGGCACTTTCAATTGCGGCAAGTGTTTCTGCCCCTGGAGGTTTCGTTGACACCATCGATAGCTACAAAGATTCTGGTCCACGATCTTATTGGGGATTTTGGCTTGGAAACTCAGTTTGGAATTCCAATTCGGGATGTGCAAACTATTTAACGTCAGCATTGACAACAACTTCATGGACTGAATCAGCATGCGGAGATGCGTCAATGTTGGTAAAAGATGCAGCAGTTATTGGCTGGAGACCAAATCAAGATTGGAATAATTCTTCAAGTCTTTACGTACCAACTGGTCCATCTGATTTTGCGTCTTTGTGTCCAGCATCTGCATTTGAGAGAGGTAAAGCAAGAGTCGCAGTTGTTTTACAGTTTGCGGGCGGGGCAAGTGATCGGGTGGAGTGTGTGAAAGTGGCGAATCTCCAAATCACCAATGAACCATCAAGTGGTGATTCAACAGTTGCTACTCCCGTAACTATTCCGGTTGTAAAGGAACCAGTAGCCACAATAATTAAAACTATTACTGGGGCTCGATCGATCAAACTTAACCTTGAACCGTCAGTGAAGGGTAAAAAAGTTGACGTTTTTTATCAATCCGCAACGGGCAAATTGACCAAAATAGTTACTAAGAAGGCAAATAAAAAAGGTGATATTTCAGTTAAAACAAAAATGAAGTTGAAAAAAGGTGGAACAGTTATTTTCAAAATCGGTAAGAAAAAAGTGGGAGAAGTAGTCGTTAACTAGAAGGCAAAGTAAGAATGTCTGCCCCAGTTTTAGTCACTACCAGCGTGTGCTCAAACTGGGCAGACATCTTTCGATCTTTAGTTAAAACAGTCCAAGTATCTTCCAAAATGTCGTAATCATGGGTTCCTAAATTAAGCATCGGCTCAATTGTGAAAGTCATTCCTTCTTGCATCAACTGGGTAGCTGTTGGATCATCAAAATGGGGGATTACTAAACCTGAGTGAAACGATGTGTGAACACCATGTCCGGTGAAGTCTCTAACCACACCGTAATTAAATCTTTTGGCATAGCTTTCAATTACTCGACCAATCACATTTATTGGTCTACCAGGAGCAACTGCCTGAATTGCTCTATCTAATGCCTCTTTTGTTCTTTCCACCAACAGCTTTGTCGCTTCGTCCACTTCTCCCACCAAGAATGTGTAGTTGGTGTCTCCGTGAACTCCATTTTTGTAAGCGGTGACATCTAAGTTCACAATGTCACCGTCTTTGATTATTTGATTTGAGGGAATGCCATGACAGATCACTTCATTAATTGAGGTGCACAAAGATTTAGGAAAACCTCGATAACCCAAAGTCGAGGGATAAGCTCCTTGATCGCAAATGTATTCATGAACTATGTGGTCTAAATCTTCTGTGGTCATGCCATCTTTAATTGAGGAACCAGCAAGATGCATGGCATCAGCGGCAATGGTGCCTGAAATTCTCATTTTTTCTATTACTTCAGCAGTTTGCACATCACTACCTTTATAGGCAGCTGGAGCCTTTTTCCCAACATATTCAGGTCGAGGGATGTTTACTGGAACTGGTTTTAAAGCGGTGGTCATTTAAGTAAATCTAACCAATATTAAAAGTTGTTTTGGCAGTCCTGGCAGTTTTTCCTGATTTTTTAACGGTGAAGGTCAAGGTGCAAGTGCCTTTGGCTTTCACAACGACAGATGAGGCAGTAGCTACGCAAGCCCCTTTAGGTTTAGCTTTTACTCCCACAAATTTCACACTCGTTGATTTTGCAGTTGTGACCCCAATTCCTTTAAGAACTGTTCGAGCCGAAAAAGTCCCTCTTTTAAGAGTTGGTCTGGCAGCAGTAAATGCCTCATCTGGTGAATACCCTGCAGTTGTCAAAGCAGTTTTTACTAAACCTGTGAAGTTACTTGCCACTAAACCAAGCACAGCTCGATCTTTTATCTCTGGGTAACAAGGTGCACCACTGCCACCGGCAACTGGTCCAACTAGCAGGTTTTCAGTTTCAGTTTGCAAAATAACTGGGCCACCACTGTCACCAAAACATGCACCACTGCCACTTGCTGATCTTCCATATAAATAAGTCTTGGCACCCAAGAATTGAAATGGGGTTTGAGAAAGGGTGAGAGGAATTAGTGAGACTTCACTTTCTTTCGCAGTTTGGCCATAGCCAAAGAAATTTAGTTTCTTACCTCTAACTGTTGCTGAAGCCGCCTCTGCTTCACTGGCTAAACGAGAAACAAGGGGAGTGCCAATTTCTTTATCAAGAATCAAAAAAGCTATATCGTTTGCTTCCACAAATCCGGTGCTTGAGTTTGAGTAACCGCTTGTCAAAATAATTGCTGTTGCTCTAGCCACTGGTCTGGCCCCACTTAAGTTGGCACCTTGGGCAAAAACACTGACAGTTCCAGCATCAGCCACTGTGGAAGTTCCTTCAGCTACCACGCAATGAGCAGCTGTGATAACAATTTTTGGTTTCCATAACCCACCGGTGCAAGCAGTTTGTAAATCACCTGGCAAATCAACTCTTACGGCCACCACAAAACCTGAACCTGTGGCATCAGTTCCACCAACAACTGCATTTGCGGGGGAGCCTAAAAGTCCTATAAATAAAGCGAAAATCGCAACTGTGGCACTAGATAATTTTTTCATCTACTGTAAGACTACTTTAATGGAGTCATTAGCGCGCCTTGTGAGCCTAATTCTGTTATCAATTTTGCTTTACGGTCCAATTGCGATTGCTTTTTCGTTTGCCAGCCCCAAATTTTGGGCACGAATTCTCACATTCTTTTTCGGATCATTAGCAATCATTTCAGGACTGTGGCTTGCCTCATTGTCCATCGGAATTGGGGCCAGAGTAATGGGTGTATTTGCAGTAGCTTGTGGAATTTGGGCAATTTATCGTCGCCGGGTTTCTTAACTACTTAAAATTTGGCCAAATAAAAAACCCCGGTGCAAGC
>Ga0214168_1000351_pt1 | contig 18790 bp, 34 predicted proteins | sample LakMenepilimnion_FD_153002 | JGI IMG/M metagenome (GOLD analysis project Ga0214168, IMG submission 153002) | Freshwater microbial communities from Lake Mendota, WI - Practice 29OCT2010 epilimnion v4 | ecosystem: Environmental > Aquatic > Freshwater > Lake > Epilimnion/Euphotic zone | place: Lake...
TATTCACTCCTATATAGTTAACATTTATGATTGAGTCGAGACGGAATGACCGCCAACCCTGCTTATCAAGATCCCAGACGGCCAAAACCTCGTCTGTCTGGACTCGCGGCACATGAGCGGCCTGTTCCTCAGAAATGACTTGAGGAAGATAGTCGGTCATTAGCGTACAATTCATCTTTCGGACTGAACCATCAACCTTATTGAAAGTGATTTCAGCAACATGTCTGGAAAGATGTTCCTTGAGTTCGGCCTTATTCAACATTGCCATACACCCTCTGGAGTTCCATAAACTCGGTGTAATCATTATGAGTGAGGTAATAACGAAGCAACGACTTCATAGCATCGCGCATTTCGACATTGTTGGAAAGGTCTTCCATTTGATGGCGTTCCAACTTATCGCGCTTATGGATAAGTTCGGCAACTTCCTTAGAGATAAACTCAAAGTCTTCTTTTAGAACCTGAGCAACAAGACTACCGGCCTGTTCGTGGTTCAAAGCAACATGGTTCTGTAAAGTCACATTATACATCTTTTCTTTCCTCTGTTTCAAACTCTTCAAGATAGTCTAGCATATATTGGAGATACTGTCTAGTCTTTTTTACACCGTATCGTCCATTGTAATGAGCAATGGCTTCTTCTATAAAGATCGAAGCTCGGCGATCAAGGAACTTTTCAGTAGCCTCTAATGTCTTCTCGTTTACTTGATTTACATATTCAGGTTCATTCATTTCCAAATCCATGATTATCACACCAATCAGCAAAGTCTTCATATCCGCCAATTCGTCTATCGTTAATGAAGATTTGAGGAACGGTCAGAGGCAAATGCTCACCAACCAGTTCTCTCAGTTCATCGCGGGTATAATCCACACCAAGAACCTTTTCATCATATGATAGATGAAGATTATTCATCAGTTCTTTGACTTTCACACACCAAGGGCAGTTGGGTTTTGAATAGACTACGATTTTCATTCGACCTCCACAATCAGCGGCTTATAATCTTCGAACCACGCATTCTCATTCGGGTATCCGCGCGGGTGACAGATCACGCGAGTATCGCCAATCATATAATCACACTGTCTATGAGTATGACCATGAACGATCAACTTCGGCGGCTTCTTCATTTCTAGAATCTTGTGCGAAAGTTCCGTAGCAAAGAAGTCATTACCATTTGAGTTTCGGTAATCTTCATGTACCGACTGATATGACGGCAAGTGATGGATGACCCAGATATCAGCACCAGAGTTGAACAGGAAGTCGTGGTGCGTCCTGTAAGCACTCATGTACCGATCATAGTTCATGCCCTTGATATAACGATTGTCCATCATGTACTCTTTGAAATCCCACCAGCGAACAGGAGTGATATCAGTCCAAAGAGTAGCACCAGCGATCTTGATGCCTTCAATATCAAATGATTCTGGAAAATCTAAATCAGCATCCCGAAACGAGTTGCCGTAGTAGTCGTGATTGCCCTTGATAAAAAAGACTTTACTCTTAAACTGAAAATGAAAAGCATCCCGAAGTTGAACATCAGGATGCGTGTCGCCAGCATTAAGATAAAATACATCAGGATCGACCGTAAGTTCCCACGGCGCAAACTCTAGATGTAGGTCTGAAAAGATACCGAATTTCACTATACTTCCTCTTCCTTCACGACCATCGGATTAGATCCGCCAATTGTCTCTGCCCATAGAATAGCAGAACTTGAACTGGTTGTAAAGACCTCAGATTGATACCAGTGATTACCGATGTTATAACTAACAGTATACTTTTTCATCACGCATGTCCTCCAAACTGACCGTTGCCAGGATAAGCCAGCACGGCATCCATTATATAGTTTTGTACTTCACGGCCGCTTTCATTTAAGCGCCAGTGGTTACCACGACGAAGTACCTCAACGAGTTGACGCGCATCATACTCTTCAGGATTCCACTGATTCTCAAGCCCGTAGCAAGAGCAGTGGGAACCATACGCCCAGTAATAGCGATCACCGTTGCGATAGATCACATTGGCGTAACCTTCGTAATACGGAGTATCGTACTCGGCATATATTACATCATCAGGCTCAGGCAAGTCTATATCAAACTCACGTTGAACGTCAGCCCAAGATCCAAACCGTCCATCATAAACTTCCATCACGTTTTCCTTCCAAGAGTTTCAACATCAGCACCATCAGTAATATACTGATAGCCAGTCTTGTTTGCGATAGGCGCCAGACGCTTCTTCTTCTCTTCAATAGCCTTAACAGTAGCAGCAGATTCCTCACGGTCGCGCTTCCACTTGTAGTCCTCAACCGAACGCTTGAAGCCATTGCCGACGCTATTTGAGAGAGGCGGTAACTCTTTGCGCGGCAATGGCTCAGGCAAGTTGATCGGCCGCTCTTTGGCTGATCCGTTTAGAACGACCTTGAAGTATGCCTTACGCTCTTCACGGAGACGCAAGGTCTTCTTAGACGGCTTCTTGCGGCCTGAAGAAGTCTTAGTATATAGTAGTGCCATTAGTAAACCTTTACAGTGAGGGCACCATGAACCTTTGCTTCAAGCAAAAGATTTGAAACGTCATCAGCCGAAAGAACCTTACCAACAGCAGGCTCAATACGATTTTCAAGAGTAGATACCACAAAAGAACTATTGCGGGTCTTGAGAACAATCTTTTCTTTCAACTTAACCATAATCTTCCATCATCTCCTGATAAGTGCCGGGAACGAACATAACACCTTCGTTACTTCCATAGAACAAAAAGTGTCTATAGTAGGGAGTATATATGGTAACCCATTCCATGTCAACAGCGTTTGGCTGTAACTCCCAAAAATATGAAACCATCACTCAATCCAACCTTCCGAATACTCTTCCTTTTGTGTGCTGTAATATGTATGAAGACCTTCCAGATAGGAATTGATATCTTCAATCGGTATCTCCATGATATCGCGCTTCTCGGCCACGGTCAAGAGATATTCGCGCATCAACTGAGGAATTTCATTATAGGTAATATAGGGCTTACGCATACTTCACCTTGTGCTTTACTTTCCGAGTATAGGCTTTGGGGTTCTTCGTCACTTGCGGACGGAACTTTGGTGTCCACAAGGCCTTCGCCACATGATTCCTAATATTTGAAGTTGCCGGACGCTTCATTGTCACTATATCCTGCTGCATAGGCTTCCCACTCATAAGAGTCTGGCTCACAATCACGGCGAGGAGTTGAGTATGTCGCACCAACGAAATAGTGCGGATCAAAGTTGCGGCGGTAGTAAGAGTCCGCACCACCACGATCATACGGGCCACCGTGTCGCTGGCTATATTCGGTCTTAAGCATCTTCCGATTCCTCTTCCAGTTCATAGTGAGAAGCAAGGTCTTCCCAATCAACCTGGCGCATTGCGGCATTCATAATGTCGGCCGCAAAACCGGTCTCGGGAAGCTGCCCCTGATCTTCAAGCATGGAAGTCACAAAGTCTTCCAAAGACTGGGCCGAGGTGTCTTCACGCTCGTCCTGCATATCGGTAAAGATATCGCCGAACCACATGTTGACGAGCCAAGTTTCGTAGTTAGTCCAACCGTTATATTCGCGGCGTTCCATATTAGTTCTTCTCCATAAGGATCTTGACAATCTGTGCGGTAGACTTGCCTGTGCGGCGCGCAATGTGCGCGACAGTCAAGTTGGGATTCGAATCAAACAAATCACGGATTTCAGAGTTGGTCATTCTTACATGCTCCAGTAAGTTTCGCTCGACGGCGAGCAGTAGTAAGGGACATTGATACGCTCAAAGAACGGCTTCCCGCTCATGAGGTTGGTACGCTCCACAATCGCTTCAATCTCATCATGGAAGTAGCTGCGGTCGGCAACGGCAATCTGTTCGGCCGTATACTTCCCAGACTTGATCAATCGCGTCATGTGAGACTTGGCAGCAGCCATGGTCGGGAAAATCGGATCGTCATACTTGGCCTTTTTCCCAGCGTAGCGGGTGGTGGCGGTCTCGAAAACTACGAAGCTCATGGTATCCTCATTCATTGTCATATACTATAGATAAGATCGGCAAGTCGGTTTTTCAAGGGCAGTTTACGCATATCTGCTATGCATCGGACGCATGGGTCCAATAAAGAAGCGATACAACTTGCGATAGAGGGAGTGGGTTATCATCATATACTATAGATGGGGTTGGCAACCCGGAATTTCAACGTCTAAAAACGAATACCAGCCATACGCTGGACGCATAGCTGGTTTTGGTAGTGGATACAACTAATAGTAGTTTAAGACTTCTTTCTCATATCTAAGAATGTTCTCACAAAACTGTCATTAATTTCATAACCGTTCTTTTTCATCATTTGATACTCTTTTGCGTATTCTGTTCGGAACATTCTGGTCAGGCCAGTTTCTTCTGTATTCTTAAAGCCGTTCATAGCACCGATTACTGCTCTTCCCCATGCGATCATGGTAGGGACTCCTTTCAAGTCTTGTGTGATTGTCTACTAATATATAGTGTTTCGCAACTGCGAAATCAATGCGACATTATGACTTAATGTGAGAGCGGTGAACTTTTACCATAATCCATTCATTATAGTATTCATCTGGCTTTTCCAATACCTCATGTTCCATCTGGTACTTGGCTTCCCAGTAAGAGGCCGTTCCGCGTGTCTTACAGAGTTTTAGGATTTCTCTTCGGAATCTATCTTGTCCCAGTTTCTCAACATCTCCAAGCAGGACGATGTTAGATCCAAAATACGATTTCCATCCGCTGTCTTTTTCAACTTTTTTTCTTCGCGTTTTGCCTTTGACTTTTTTTCTTTGGATCGACTTAAAGATTTTTTTCCCAATATATTTCTTTCCTGTTTCGAGATTGGTGATGATATACACGAATGAAGCATGACCTTCAATCTCGTCATCACCAATCTCCTTGTTGTTATAAATCCACATACAAAACTCCCTTTCGAGAGTATGTATGTTATCTCATGGAATAGTCGATAGGTCCACTTGGACCGTTAGTACCAGGAACATCTGTGTCAAGGGCAGTAGAACCTACGGCACCAGTCAAAGGTTTACCAACACTAGATGTTACTTGATAGAATGTTGGGCAATTAATGCTGCTACAAGTATAATTCATAACACCACTAATTGTAATACCACACTTTGGACACTTGTCTTTCATCAAACTTAAAGGTTTATAAGGTTGAGTGTATGGAACAGGATTAAGATTTTGATTTCTCTTACCCTCTTCTAAACCAATTTTAAAACCTTCTTTAAAACCTTCTGTCCAATCATTATTCATCGTAAACTCCTGTATATCCAATACCCTTATGCTTCTTTCTCGCATACTGGTCAGTACTATAAGTCACACCAGTATATCCTACTCCACTATGATAGTATGAACCGTAGTCATCTTCCATATATGGCTGGAATATCAACCTGAATAATTTAGTCATCATTCTCTTCAATGTCCACCTCATCGTCATCAAAACACTCTTCACCGCAGAAAGAACAGAATCTTGGTTGCCCCTGCGTAGCCTCATAATCGTAAAGCACTTTGTATTCTGACTCACAGAAGTTACATTTTATCTTTTCTACTTCTTTTGTCATTTCAATATCCTTGTTTACTAAATAGATGTAGATCGCGGTGTTGGAACCACCCATCTACTCTAACGCTTAAAAGGAGCATCAGCAATATGACTATATATCATTCTCACCACATCATCCCCCGACATATGGGCGGCACAAACGATTCCTCTAATCTAATCAAACTTACTATTGAAGAACATGCCGAAGCACACAAATCATTATACGAACAACACGGAAAAGAAGAAGATCGTATAGCATGGCTTGCTTTATCTGGTCAAGTAACCATGTCTGAAATCAGTAAGATGAGGATGAAACTTGGACGAATAAGGGCCAATGAGACTATTAGTAATAATCCTGATCTTGCTGTTGCTGGTGGTATTGCCACCAGAGATAAAAAAGTGGGTATACACGATCCTTCTAAGATTCATCTTAAACAACAGGGAGGTAAAGAAGCAATAAAGAAAATGCCAAAATGGATACAAAATAGTAAATGGATGACTAATGGCATTAAAGATACTAGAATTGCTTTAGATGAAGTTGATAATTATCTTTCTAAGGGATGGAAACTTGGTAAAATCTCTTCGCCTAATAGAGGTAAAAAAAATCTTACTAAGAATCTTTTTTGGATCAATAAAGAAGGCACAAATAAAAGAATACCAGAAGACCAGATTGAATATTATATTGAAAATGGCTGGTCTTCTGGCGTCTTTAAGAAATCTTAAATTTCGCATCCTCCAGCGGCTGAACAAGCCAATTCTTGACTTCCCGTTGTTGTATCTTGCTTCTCATATTGAGCAAGTTTAGTCCAATCAACATTCTTAGGCATTTTAATCAATAATGCTTCGTACTCTTCTTTAGTACAATCTTGATATGGCATTTGCTTATATGTTGTATCTGAGAATGGCAAGAATGATACGCCAGACATTTCGTCAAAGTGATTATAAACCCAAGCACCAACTTCTGGCCATTCTTCTTCCTTAACAGACACAGTAACAGATGGCTTATGTTCACACCAATGACGCTGATAAGTCAACCACATTTCAAGTTGTTGAATAGCAGTTAGATCCTTACGGAACACAGCATGATCAGGAGACTTCTGCGGGAATGAGAAGACATATGTATGCTGAGGCTTCGTCACATCATCCTCAACAGGGAAGCCCATGTCCTTCATCATCAATGCGAGTGGGTCTTTCTTGTCTGCGCGAACAGTACGAATATAATAGGGACTGTGACGAGCATGAATACCACTAGCCGAATCGACCAACTGAGATACGGTGCCAGAAGGTTTGACGCAAGTAATAGCAGCAGATACAGGAATACCAAGTTTTGCCGCCCAAAGTTTATTAGTCTTGACCGCTTCATTGCGTAGTTCCTCCAACATAATTCCAAGATCAACACCTAAAGTGGTGCCATTCGTGTGTTCGTTGTCCATGATACCTGTCAGAGACACACCAAGCAAACGCTCTTCTTCACAATTCTCAGACCACTTCTTGCTCAGGTATTTGAAGTTGGTAAGTGAGGATTGGAATGTACCAAGTATAGTTGCGAGTTTGACCTTACGCTTGAGACTTTCTGGGGTGTCATCTCCTCTAACGACAACCTCTGTGAGGTTACAGAATTCTCTGGAACGTAGAATGATTTCACTACATGGGTTGGTGCCGAAATCGTGATCCGGATCTCGTCTTCCAAACTTCTCAGCCTGCTTCTTCGACGCTGCTCTAGAGAAAATGCCGCGTTCGCCAGAGCGCGACTCATAGAGGGAAAGCCACTCGCGCATGAAGATGCCCACATCAGGCTTCTCTTTAGCCACAAATGAATTGTTAGCGAGAGCGCGTTGAACATTCTCTTTCCACCAGTCACCAGACTTGGCAACGCGCATACGGTCGTCAGACAAATCAGAAAGGCTAATGAGAGCACTTCTACGAACACCACCAACAACCACGATTTCAGCGATCTTACAAACGATATCATGTGCCTCCAATGTGGTCAAACGACGACCAGCAGCCTTCTTGAATGTTGCGACAGTAAAGTTAAATAGGTCTTCAAGCGGGCCTGGCCCAGAAGCACGGCCGCCAAATGTCTTGAGCGGTGCGCCAGCAGGACGAACCTTAGAAAGATCCCAACGAGGAACCTGACCAGCATAAAGAAGATGAATAAGTTCCTTGAGAGACTTTGCCCAACCAAGCTTTGAGTCAGCAACTACGATGTTTGTTTCAGTGTCGTGAAATGAATCCGATACGATAGGCAGTTGGTCAACAAACTTGGACTCAACAGAGAAACCAACACCAGTACCATTCATAAGAATGTAAAGGATTTCATCGAATGAACGAGGATTATCTACAGCAACATAAGAGCAATTGTAACCAGCAACATTCTCACGCTTGAGTGCTTCACCAGCAGTCATTAGACAGCGCATGGATGGCATGATTTCAAGATTCAATACAGCATCTTCAAGCTGCTTACGTTCTTCCTTGGTAACAGTATAGCCAGTATTTTCCTTGATATGTTCATCAAAGAAGTTGAAATAACGAGCAACTGTTTCATCCCAGTTTTCTCTACGATTTTCATCCCACAACCACTTAGCATAGCGGCTCTTATAAATGAATTCCTGATATAGTGTTGGTAGCATATTACTGCCTGACATGCGTGTAGTCTCCTAAATTTTATTGATTGTTTTCTAATACGTTCTTAAGTGAGGGGAATTGTTCAGTAATGATATTCCAACACTGGGTAGCTAATTCTCTATGTTCCTTCTGCGTTCCGTTGGCCATACGAAGTTCACAGTAGTGGATCCATGAACGGAGTGATCCTGACATATACATCCGTGACATAGTGAGACCTTCAGGCAAAACAGCGCGAGCCAATTCTTTTGCGATGCCATTTTTTATTGCCCAATCATAGTATGTCTTGGCAGCCAATAGCATTTCATTCTGTACAAGATTCCAACTATTTTGAAGATCGTTATTATCAGTTTCAATACTATTCTGTCTATTCTTTGTATCCTGCAATCGTGCTTCGCGCGGTTCACTCATCTCTTGAACTTCCGCATATCGCTGTGAAAATTCCTGAAACGAGAAAGAACGATGACGAAGGATCTGACGGCCGATATCACGGGTAGTCTGTATCTCCATAACAATATGTACCATTTCAAATGGTGACCAGTGCTTGTTCTTCACAAGATACTTGAGAAGACGTTCGCTATCTGGGTTGTCCTGATTAGCAGGATTAGATACGCGGGCGCAGTAAGCAATCAACTGTTCTGCGGTCATGTTAGGAAGGTCCTTAGCCTTCTCAGGCAGATCATTAATATTACACATAAAGATTGTCGGCTGTGTTACGCCGATCAAAGTCACACTATTCATAATTTATACTTCCTGATATGTCTTGATAAAAATATTATTCTTGCAAGGATAGAACTCACCTTCAATACCCTTGATAATCCAATCGCCAACAGATGCTTCCATGCGGCCTTCTAATGTATCTATCCACAGAGTAGGAGGGTTGGTGCTAAAGCCAACATCACCACTGTTTATCCAATCTTCGATATCTAGCACGGACTTTGCATCTGTCAATTGCATCGCTTCGATTGTTACAGGCTTCTTACGAAACTTTCTAACTACACCTTTTTCCATTGTTCAAACTCCAGCTTTGCTCTCAAATCATTAAATGTATGTCTATCTATAATACTCTGGATCTCACTTGGTGTCGTTCCCGTCAGGATCCAGTCGTTTATATCTTTTGCTACTATATTTTGAGGCCAAATAAAAATATAATCACCGTGACGAATTGTCTTATTCATCTGCTTAACAATGTCATGATTCCTTGGCTCATTGTCATGAATGAACACATAGTCATAATTACCGAGCAAAAGAGTAATATTATACAACGAAGCGTCCATAGTTGCAAGTGAATTCTGTAAGAATAGACTATCAATTGGACCTTCAACAACATAAACGCGCTTCGTTAAATCTACGCGATCAAGCCCGTAGATTTTTTTGAAGTCTTCATCCATCTTGATTGTGATATACTTAACTTTGGACTTACCAATAGCACGACCCTGGAAACCAAGAATCTTTTTGTCTTGATCATAGAACGGGAATATGATACGCTGTTCTTCAAACAAAGTCTTTTCATAATCAGGCAACATCTCCAGAACAAACGCTTTGAAGTTGGATGCGTAGTATATATCATTCATTCTATCGCGCGGTATTTTACGATTCACAAGATACTTCTTCGCTGCATGATCTTCTGGTAGAGATTCGATAGTAGGAAGATTTATCTTCTGTACGATATTGAATACAGGCTTTGTCTTTGCTATGGAAAAATCTGGTGTTGCTACATTACCTTTGTTCTCATTCTTGTAGCGTTCAAGTTGATACTCACGATAGAGTGAGCGGTCAATCGTCTTAAGAAAATTTCCAATAGAGAGCGATGTACCACAGTTATGACACTGGAAATATAGATCAGACTTACGACGGTAGAAATAGCCGCGCGTCTTCAACTTATTCTTATGGGAATCTCCACAGATAGGGCAACGGAAGTTCCAGAGAAATTCCGACTTCTGTTTAAAGCGTTCCAGTTTAGTGGAAACGAGAGATATGTATTTCCGATCAATATACAAAGACATAATGCCACCTAATGTTACATAGATGGCATTATATCAGGTGGATTTAAAAAGTCAAACGATTACTTTTCTTTAAGCTTTTCACTTTTTCTTTGAAGTATTCTGGCACGCTTACCTTTTTTAACACGATCATCTTCCGTGTGGTCTACCTCATCTCTCGATTCTGGCTTTTTATTACGAATGTGTTTTTTTCTAGCCTCAACATTTTTTTCGTGTGCCTTATCATAATCTTTATAAGAATGTTTCTTTGCGGTATCAATCACATCTTTTTCACGTTCTTTTGATGGTTTTTTTGGTTCACGAAGTTCGTTTAGTTTTATTTGAAAACTTTCTTTAATGTCCATTTTGATTTACCTTATTCGAATAGTTTGCTGATATTGATTGCGTTGTTTGCTATTAGGAACATCAAGAATGTAATGATGGCCGCTGCGCCATATTTCCATATCTCAATTTGTCCAAGGCGACGAGAGATTCCGGTATCTTCTTTTTGAATCTCTTGTCTTAACTTTTGTAATTCGGCCAAGATTGTCTTTTCTGTGTTTTCAATCTTGTCCGTTAAATCTTTGTTTACGGTATTAATACGATTGTAAATATCTTTGATGTTGTTGTTTGTTTCTATTCTTCTCATCTCTAGAACACTCTGCATTTCCGCGGTTGTTTTTTCTTGGTTCTCAAGTCTCTGCTCTTGCAAAGATACCATTCTAGAAAGGCTGGATGCAATCTCTTGCATCTTGTCAATCGTAGTGTCGAACTTTTCTAACAAAGCAGACATTGTAACCACATCTTTTTTCAGTAATTCAATATCAACTTTAATTTCTTGTTCAGACACTTCAAAGCACTCCTATATTATTTTTATTTATCTCTTCCCATTCCTGCCGGTCTTTTTGGCTTTAATGGAGTTGGTTGTGATTGTGATGCTACTTTGGTTTTGACTATGATTTGTGGTTGGGCTGAAGAAACAACAGCGTTGATTCTGCTTTGTCTTTCCATAACACGACTACCAAACCAAAATGCGATTATGGTTGAGAATAGAGACATTGTATCAACGTCCCATACAGCGTCAAGCATAGTTGGGATATCTTGACCATTTACAATCATCACATACGCGGCTGCGACTTTTACTGTAACGAAAAGAAGAAAGAATGAATAAGTGATGATGGGGCGAATAGAAGCGCGTAGTGCGTTAATAAACTTTCCACCATCAAGAGACTTATCATGATCATAAAGAGATTGTCTCTCGACAGAATTAGCCTTGATAGCCTCAATGTCATACTGTACTTCGGCAGTGTACTTGCCTGCTTCGGCCGTGATCTTTGCCATATCAAGTTCATATTTAATCTCCTGCTTACGCTCAAATATTTTCACAACGGAAGGTAAAAGACTTCCCAAAATACCAAAAAACGGTGATAGTAAGGATAAAATTGCTAACATTATTTACCTCGTTTAGTCTGTGTAGGCGTCATGGTTGTAGTTGTCTTCTGCACTTCTTCACTGCCATCCATCAACTGTACAATCTTTTCTTGACCTCTTGTCCATGCGGCAACACCTATAATTGCTGCCATGGCCAGATGATAGAATCCACCTTCTTTTAGTGTAATAGGATCCCACGGCTCTCTAACAATATACATATAGACTGAAGGAAATATAATGAAGTCGCAAACGCATACAATTAAATACTGCCATGCAATTGCCGGTCTCCAATATGTCTTCAGCCAAGGAGATTCTGTCATCTCAATCTAGCAAACTGCCAGTGCATACCGTCACAGCGGCGCTCGTCTAGTGTATTCTTGTTGCCGTTCCAATCACCACCCCAAACTGCACCTGTTTTAGCCCAAGCATCCAGAACTTCTGGAAACTGAGCAAAACGTGGAGTATTATCTGAGAGTGAATTGTTAGCCGGATCGAGGTCGATAGCACAACCCCATGAGTGCATCGATAGACTGTTACCGCCACGCATCAAGCGATAGTTATAACAACCAGCAAAGGTAGATACGCCCCAGTGGTCTAAAGTCTTTTGCTTACCGCCTGCGGCCTTGAGCAAGTTGTTGAATGCTTCTTGGAATCCAACCAGACAATTCTTGTTCACTTTGAATTGTGCTACATGTTTGCCAGCATATGTAATACGGAATGGTGGTTTAAAAAATACCAGATATTCCGATTCCCACTTCGCTGATGGTTGTGTTACATTCTTGCCGCGTGGATTACCATAGAAGGAATCACATTCGCGTTGTAATGGCCATTTTGTCATTTCATATATCTCCATAGCGCACATACATACAGGCGCCTGTTCTTTCGTCCTCTACAATTATTGGACCTTTTCTTTTCTTTCGGGCATACTCTCTTAGGTCATAATAAGCATCATCTTCTTCAAGATATCTTTTCCAATGCATACCCTTTTTCTTTTGGTGTTTTATTGAATTGAAAGTGGAAGAAGAAACGATAAATGTTTCTCGCCCAAACATCTTTCCACGACGAGCGGGCGGTCGCGTTGGTTTAGTTAGACCGGGCTCTCTTTGATCTGGAGACAATCTACTATCACCTGTTCCTGCGATTGCGCTTACATCCATTTCATTCAACTTCATTTTTCTCTTGACTTTCTATTGACAACGTGGTATAAAGGCTATGTCAGCCATCATATGAATAACTCTATAGTTTATTAAGTCTGCTACCGACGAATACATCTACTCCAATATCTGCTGAATTATAATGATTACCACTAATACCATTGATATGTCGTGGCATAAAGTTCAAAAACAGTAGAAAAGTTTTCAGTATATCGTAGTCTTCCTTATCAATCTTAAAGAACAACATTCTAGCAGAGGGTTCAATTCCAAACACATTTGATAGAACGATAATGTGGTTGAGTATCAATCTTTCCTTTAGCTCACCCGTAGTCTTGTATCTTTTGATAAGTCTCTTTACATACTTAATTCTACTTAAGTCTTCCTCAAATTCACTCATTATACAATTTGGTCTATCGTAGGCTTTCATTGCATAAATGATAAAGTTATCATCATTTAAGTTTTCAATCATTTATTCTTTTTTGCCATTGCCTTTTTAACTAGTTTAGCCACATCAATACTTTCATTTTTTGGCACACAATTAGGAACTTTACGGCCGCCCTTCTTCTTCATACCAATCATCTCATAGTTATCCCAGCAAGGATCTTTGTCTTCTTTTAGATCATTGCCAGCCTTGTATGAATCAAATGAATCTTCGGCATCGGCCTCATCGCCGTCTGATGTTTCTCCATCTTCCATTTCAGATTCCATATCATCTAAAATTTCTTGGAGTTCACTCTCTTCCACGATCTCACAGAAGATATCAAATGAACCTCTATCATTCATTTGATACTCAAAGTATACGTAATATGGATCATAGTTCTTTACAACTACTGTTCCATCATTTGTCATACCCATCTTGTTTCCAAACTGACTGATTGGAAAAACTTCATGACCCGAATCCCCATCTAAGAAATTTGTCTGAGGTGGAAATATACTGAATGGTGCTAAAACCTTGCGAACCATTTCCAAAGCGTGGTATGGAGTCGCATGTGGTCTAGCAGTTACGGACGCTAGATGAATGTTAATGTTATCTCTAACAGGTCCATTATCTACGCCTACAAAGCCCTTCTCGGTTTGAGCAAAGGGCATCATCTCTTCACTGAGAAATTCTTTAAATTTCTTCATCTATTAAGTTCCAGGGAAGTATGTATTGTCAGCAGTATCGTCGTCAGTAATTGTTCCAGTAGCAACAAGAGTCTCATAGAACTTACGACCAGTACGACCGCTCATTGTAGCGGTAAATGTTGGACGAGATATATTTGCGCCAACATATGTTACTGTTGGTGTAGATGTATATCCTGTGCCTGGGTTGTTAAGAACAACAGAAGCTACTACATTCCAAGCAGGATTTGTTGAGTATGACTGTAGTGTATTCTGCGAATTTGCTGTTGTGTATGATGCGTTAGCATTTGCTCCACCACCACCAGAGATTGTTAAGAATCCTGCTGCGTTGATGCCTGTACCACCACCTGAGATGGTAATTGTTGCTACACCACCAGTACCTAGTGTCTGCTTTACCCAACCAGAGTGTGGCGGAATATTACCAGCAGCAATAGCCTGTGTGTTTGATTTTTCTGTTACAGATACGCCCATTGTACTTGCTACGTTAGCATACTTTGGCTTATTATTACCTGTAGCATTATCTGATTTACCCCATAGTGGCATTTTACTTCTCCTTGATTTCTTTGATATTTGTTGAATTTCTAGCGGAAAAAGTAGTATCTTTTGGATTTACTGTAACTTTTTCGGTTTTCTTGCCTGTTTGACCTGTTTCAGTTGGTCCTAAATCTTCTTCATCTTGTTCACCCATAGTGATAGTGTTACGTCCATAAACATTTTGATTGCCTCGCATTTTCTGACCTTCACTTCTCTTTACTAGTGCTTTGCCACCAAGATATCCTTTACCTTGTTGACCACCTTTGACTAAAGGTCCGTGAGCTTCCGCTACAGATTTTTTACGATGAGCATATTGATTAGGACTACCAGAATCCTGTTTGCCTTCAGGATGAACAGGATCAAAAGGTCCTGGTTTACCAATTATTTCCAAAAGTTTTTTCTCTCTGATCTGCTTTACTATTTCGGCAAGTTGTTTGTTATTCATTACACCTTCTTTTAGTTGAGATGATCCAATTGGTCGCTTAGAATTTGCGGCATTTCTTGTAACTTTTCCTGTTTTAACTCCAAGACCGATAAGCTTTTTGTTTGAATTGCCTCTTTCAACCTGTCTATTCTGTTGCGCTCTTTGTGCGGGAGTCATGTTATTCTGTGTTCCAGCACTCTGAGATTTTCCAGCAGGTTTAACAATAACATTTGGCTTTTGAACAACACCTGGTTTTTTTGTCTGTGTTTGTGAAGCTGTTGTTGCAGGTTTAGGCGTAGGCTTTGGTGGTGTTCCTGGTTTAACAGGTACAGTACCGCCAGCAGCGTTTGGATTTCCAGTAGCTGTAACAGAAGGTGTCTGAGCGGCTTTGTAATTACCGCCGGCAGCACCACCAATGTTTGGATTCGTCGCTCTTGCCATTGGAGATTGAGTTGTAGGTTGATCTAAAGCAGAATCTCTTTTAGTATCTAAAGCAGGTGGATTCTGTCTCATTTTATTGAGACGATAATCGCGACCTACTTCTGGACGAGCACCTTGGGTTTGATCAATAGGAGATCCTGCCATACCTTTATTAGGATAGACAGGACTCTTTGGTATAGTTCTATCAAGCGTTGGAGTTTTACCTGGTGCAGCAGGTCTAGATACTACACCGCCCGTTGATCCTACATTAAAATTTTGACCAGCTTTCATCGCAGCTTGAGGAGATATAAAACCGCCAGGAGGTGGTCTATTTGGACCAGAAGTTTGAGTTGGCGCAGAGGCTGCTGGTTTAACAGGTGCAGCCTGAGCTGCACCTGATCCTGCGGCTTTCTTTTGCATTGCCTGAACAAATCCTCCAGACGCGCCGCCAGCCTCTTTTAAAGTTTTATATGTTTCTATAAGACTTTTTGCCATTATCTTATCTTCTGCCGCCGTCATCTCTTTCAGTTCTAGATAGTGGTCTTTTTGGCTTTGCTGTAACTTTTGGAGCTGGAGCAGAAGCAGCTTTAGGTGCGGCAGCTTTTGGAGCTGGTGCAGCTGGCTTTGGCTTTGGTTTAACTGTAGCCTTCTTAGCAGGCTGCGGATTTGAAGCTGAATGTGTATTCAAATTCTGAATAGCTTTGCTTGTTCCTGTGGCTTTAGCAGCAACTTGTGGTCGAGCAGGAGAATATCCAGCAGCCGCATTTGGACCTTTTGCTCCAGGAGCATTCAGCTTGGCAGTAGTTTCTTTAGCTTGTGCTGTCTTTTGCATTGCTTGAACAAACCCACCGGGTGCGCGTTCATTTATTTGAAGAAGTTCCATCTGCTCTTCTGATAGCGACTCTAGGAAAATATCCAGACCTTCCTGTCCTTCACTTTCGTAGATGCTGGCAGCTTGTTCGGCCAGATTGTTTGAAATTTCTTCCTGAATTGATTCCAATGTAGCTGCCTTTTTGGCTTCTTTAATGGTCATAGCTTTCTTGACAATTAGATCCTTTAATTTTCTTTGATCTTGACTGTTGACGGAAGTTGCTTTTGGCTTAACTGTTGTTACAGCAGAACCGCCTTCATTTTCGCCTTTACCAACTGTGTCAATATTAGCTTCTTTCATTCCCATGCGCTTCATTTCCAAATCTTTAGAATCAATATCGTTGTCATCGTCAACATCCATGTGATGCTTTTGAGCAGGAGAAAGTTTTTCATCAAGTGCTTTTACACCTTCTGTTAATACAGCCTTATAAGCAGCATCCCATTCACCTTGACGCTCATGTGGAAGAACTCTACGGTCTACCACACCAAACTTTTCGTTTACAACTTTTACAGCATTACGTTCAGCGTAGCTATCTTGCATAACTTTTTGAACTGCTGCGATTAATGGATCTTTATTGTTAAGCATTTTTTTTAATTCCTTTTAGGTTTAATTGTATTTATGAAAATTACCACTTTACTTTGTTGGCCCAATATGCTGCGGACTTTGGACCTTTAGCAATGTTCTTTGCATGGCGAGTTTTAAATCTTTTATTACGATCTGTTCCATCTGGTGAACCTTGTACACCAGCTTGACCAAAACGAATAACTTTTTCTTTACCATCAAAACAAGCTTTGACTACGTGTGATTTACCATTATGACTGTCAGCACGAGGCGCGTTACATTTCATTTTGGCTTTGTCTACATTTTCTTCTATCTGTTTTTCTTTCATAGCCTGTGCTGTAGCAATACTAAACTTCTTTTTGTCAGAATATTCAGGATTTTCTCTTTTTATAGCGTCAGCAATTTCATTTCTCTTTTTAATTTGTGCTTTAGACATTACTTCTTCAGCCTGAACAGGAACACTGCCTGGTTTTTCGCCTTCTTTTTCTGTAGGATCTTTACCAGATGAAGCGGCAGCAAATGCCATTTCTTTGATCTTTTTCAAAGATTTCTTTGATTCAGATGGCATATTGCCACAACCACATGCTTCAAGCTTTAATGCAGCCTCAATAAGTTTTTCTTCAGCAAGATTGCCATACTTATCGGCAAACTTCTGTTGTGTTTTTGGATTTAATGCCCATTCTTGAATAGACTGTGTTGCTTCATATACAGAGTTACCCACGTTAGCAAAGCCCATATAGAAACCTGGCGCTTTAGAAACATTAACTTCTTGTCCTAAACCATTACCAATTGGTAATCCACCGCGTGGAATGTTATTGTCTTCTTGAGCTAACTTCTTTCTAACAGCTTTAATTTTCTTATTTTCTGATACACAGTTTTGACCAGGAGTCATAGACTTATAAATTTGAGCTAAAGAATCCGTACCAATCTCTCTATTCGATGGTTTTTCCATGTACTTTTCAAATGTCTTATCCATTTCACTTACTGGTACACATTTATCTTTATTGTTCTTAGTGCCAGCATAACGATAACCTTTCCAGCAGGCTTTACCATCAATACCTTTTTTCTTTTCTTCGTTCATGTTTTGAACCCTTACTAGTTTACCACCTTTGCTGTGGAATAATACCTTGTTTTCGTTTCCTACTTTGCGACCAAATCTACCAAATCCATAGTATGATAGTCCAAGCTTTCTTGCTTGTGCCATCAACTCATTATCTGGTTTATGGACAACGTTTGGAATTTCTTGACGAACCTGTGTGAGAGTTTTATTTGCTCTTGGTTCTTGATATGTGATGCCGCGCTTCTGCGCTTCTTTTTCAATCCATGCTTTTGCTGCTGGATTTTGATTATCGGCGCGAACAAACTGTTGTGCCATGCGACGAACACGATTGAAGTTTGTTTGAATCTTTTCTTTTTCTTCAGGAGATACTTTACGAACATCGGCAGTATTATCTACAACCGCAAACTTTTCATTACCAAAAATCTTTTGTAACTCACCAATATTCTTTTGTGCTAGATCCCACTTCTCTTGACGAATATCGGAAGAGTTGTCTGGCATACCTTGCTTATCAGTGCCATCTGGAACTTTACGCTTACCTAGTTTGCCGCGTTCAACATTACGCTCACGCGATACATCGTTTGATGTGTTTACGAATACCATCATAGTTTCGTAACCATCAGCCTCGAGATTTCTCTTAACTGTTTTAATCTTTTCTAAATCGTCTGCGGTGCCATTAATGATAAGCCCTAGACGGCCTGAAAGAGCTAGTCTTTCTTGTTCTTTGGTAATGTTCTTCGCGCGACCGCGCACGATATCACGCTCAACTCTTTCTTCATCTGGCATTTCAAGATCAAGACCATTCTTTTGCATTAGATATTCAAAAGCAACATCCGAATTGACTTCTCTTAGACCTTCACCGCGAAGAACGGAATTCATTACGAAATCTTTACCTGAACCAGGACCGCCAGCTAAGAAGATAGCTTTTAATTTGCCTGGATCATTTATACCTTCTTGAAGATTTTTTTTCTTATATTCATCAGCATATAAGTCTCTTAGCTTAGTTTCAAATATATCATTTAAATCTAAAGCATCTGATGCTATATCACTTTCCTCATACATTACAGTAA
>Ga0214168_1000355_pt1 | contig 18680 bp, 18 predicted proteins | sample LakMenepilimnion_FD_153002 | JGI IMG/M metagenome (GOLD analysis project Ga0214168, IMG submission 153002) | Freshwater microbial communities from Lake Mendota, WI - Practice 29OCT2010 epilimnion v4 | ecosystem: Environmental > Aquatic > Freshwater > Lake > Epilimnion/Euphotic zone | place: Lake...
GTTTGCAACCCCTAAGCGGATGTGGCGAAATTGGCAGACGCACTAGACTTAGGATCTAGCGCCGCGAGGCGTGTGGGTTCGACCCCCTCCATCCGCACAATAACTAAAAAAAGCCCTTTCAGATTAAATTTTGAGGGGCTTTTTTATATAATTAGCTGTTTTTTAGGTGCAAAAACATACCTTTGCCCCCCTTAAACCCTAGAAATTACTAGTAAAAAAGATAAGAATATGGCAAGCATAAAAAGAGAGAACATTGGTCTTTTAAATGACAAACTAACCGTTAATTTAACGCCGACCGATTACTTAGGTGGTTTTGAAGCGATATTAAAAAAGCATGCTAAAACAGCAAATATCCCTGGTTTTAGAAAAGGGATGGTGCCTGCAAGTATGATTAAAAAAATGTATGGGCAATCTGTTTTCACAGATGAGGTTTTAAAGAAAGTGGAGGGTGAATTAAATCAATATCTGTCTGCAGAAAAAATTGAAATTTTTGCACAACCCCTTCCATTAGATTCCCAATTAGCCAATATGGATTTTAACAATCCTGGGACTTATGATTTTGCTTTTGAAATTGGATTAAAACCCAATTTTGAAATAAAAACAAAAGATATAAAAGTAAAGCGCTATAAAGTTGCAGTCACCGATGAAATGATTCAAAATGAAGTGGATCGTATTCAAACACGCAATGGTAAAATGACTGAACCTGCAACTGCAGATTCAGAAGAAAATGTTTTGAATGTAACTTTTATTGAATCTGACAAAGACGGCAATGAAGTAGAAGGTGGCATAAAAAAAGATAATTCTTTGTTGATTAAATATTTTACAGCAGCCACTCGAAAAAAATTGTTAGGTAGCAAAACGGACGATACACATACCATCCAATTAATTAAAGCCTTTGCAGATAAAGAACTTGAAGTTATTGTGGGTGACCTTGGTATTACTAAGGAGGACACTGATAAATTCTTTAAACTATTAATCACGAAAGTGGGCTTAGTGGAAAAAGCAGCCATTGATGAAACTTTATTTTTAGCGACTTACCCAAATGAAGCCATCAAAACTGAAGAAGAATTCCGTGCAGCATTAAAAAAAGATATCGAAGGTTACTACGAACAACAAGCACGCAATCAAATACATGATCAAATATATCACAGCTTGATTGAAGATACAAAAATGGAATTTCCTACTGCATTTTTAAAGCGTTGGTTACAACAAGGTGGTGAAAAGCAAAGAACATTAGAAGAGGCAGAAAAAGAATATCCTGTATTTCAAGACCAATTAAAATGGACTTTAATAAGCGGTCATTTAATGAGCGAAAATAAGGTTGAAGTGGTTGCAGAAGATTTAAAGAATTTTGCAAAGCAACAATTGATGAGTTATATGGGCAACCAAATGGGCGCCATGGGTGATAACGACAAATGGTTAGAAGACTATGCCGTTAGAATGATGCAAGACAAGAAATTCGTAGAAGATAGCTACCACAGAATTAGCACAGATAAATTATTTAAAGCCATCGAAACTGAGGTACAAGCAAAAGACACCCCTATTGAAGCGGAAAAATTTGCAGACATGCTAAAACAACACCAACACTAGGTAAACGAGGGGTAGCCGAGTAAAAATGGTGCTACTACAAATAAATCATTGTAAACCAAGGCCTTCTATTTTATATAGTAGGCCTTTTTTGTGTCACAATCTGAAACTTTGGCATCCTTTTTGTAGTTCCTTTGAGTACAAGGTTTTACCTTTACCCACTGAAATTAGATATTATGAATTTAGGAAAAGAATTTGAGCAATTTGCGATCAAAGGAAGAGGGATCAGCAGCAATAGTTTACATCAATATAAAAATAGTGTCACTAACCTGACCCCTTATATTATTGAGGAACGCCCAATGAATGTTGCTAGCATGGATGTATTTAGCCGATTAATGATGGATAGAATTATTTTTTTAGGCGAAGGCATCAATGACTATGTAGCAAACATCGTTACTGCACAGTTATTATTTTTAGAAAGTACCGATCGTACCAAGGATATTCAAATGTATATTAACAGCCCAGGCGGAAGTGTTTATGCTGGCTTAGGTATTTATGATACAATGCAGTTTATTAGTCCAGATGTGGCTACTATTTGTACTGGAATGGCAGCAAGCATGGGTGCGATTTTATTATGTGCAGGAGTGGAGGGTAAAAGAACCGCTTTAAAACATAGCCGTATTATGTTACACCAACCAAGTGGCGCAATAGGTGGACAAGCAACTGATATTGAAATAACTGCAAGAGAAATAAAAAAATTAAGAATCGAATTATACGAGGTAATCGCACACCACACTCATAAGGATTTAGCAACGGTGAGCAAGGATTGCGACAGAGATTTTTGGATGACGGCCGCTGAAGGAAAAGAATATGGATTAGTGGATGAAGTTTTATTAACGAACCCACGCAAGATTAAAAAATAAAGCAGAAAAAATAATTGTATGATACTTACCAATCAATATTTAATGTCAGAGGACGACGAGCCGAAAGAAAATAAGAAGGACGAAACAGGACCTAGTTTTTTGAATAAAAAAATGGAGCAAATCTTTTTTGAAAAAAGATCCATCTACTTATGGGGTCAGGTGGATGATAAATCAGCAAAAGATATTGTAACAAAATTATTATTGTTAGATGCTGACAAGCCAGGTGAAGAAATTAATTTTTATATCAATAGCCCAGGTGGCGTTGTTACCAGTGGCATGGTAATGTTTGATACCATGAACTTAATTAAAAGCCCTGTGCACACTATTTGTATGGGATTGGCTGCGAGCATGGGCTCCATCCTATTAAGCATGGGTGAAAAAGGAAAGCGTACCATTTTCCCACATGGGGAAGTAATGATACACCAACCTAGCTTAGGCGGATATTACCAAGCAACGAGTGCAGATATTGAAATTCAAGCAGAACAAATTAGAAAGACCAAAGAATTAGGCGCTAAAATATTAGCGAAGAATTGTGGTAAAACCGTTGAGCAAATCATGGCCGATTTTGATAGAGATTATTGGATGGACGCCAAAGAAGCTGTAGCGTATGGCATCGTAGATAAAATAGCAAAATCGCTTTAATAAATTATCATGAGTAAAATTGAAGCAATACAATGTTCCTTTTGCGGTCGCAAGCGTGAAGAAGTAAAAATTTTAATCGCAGGCCAAGAAGGACATATATGCGAGCATTGTATTGAACATGCCCATGAAATTATTGTGAAGGAATTTCACCAAAAAAAGGCGGATGGCAAAGCTGGAAATTTGAAAGTGCAAAAACCAACAGCTATTAAAGCATTTTTAGACCAATATATTATTGGACAAGACGAAGCAAAAAAGATACTATGTGTTGCTGTATACAATCACTTTAAGCGTATTAATTTACCTACATCCCCTAAAAACGAAGTAGAAATTGAGAAGAGCAATGTGATCATGATTGGTGAAACAGGAACAGGTAAAACCTTATTGGCAAAAACCATTGCAAAATTATTGAATGTGCCTTTTGCGATTGTTGATGCTACCGTTTTTACCGAAGCTGGTTATGTAGGTGAGGATGTTGAAAGCATGTTAACGCGTTTGTTACAAAACTGCGACTATGATGTAGAAGCTGCGCAAAGAGGCATTGTGTATATTGATGAAATTGACAAAATTGCACGTAAAAGTGATAACGCTTCAATCACAAGAGATGTAAGCGGCGAAGGTGTACAACAGGGCTTATTGAAAATGCTAGAAGGAACGGAGGTTTTGGTACCCCCACAAGGAGGTCGCAAACACCCAGACCAAAAAATGATTAAGGTTGACACTAAAAATATTTTATTTATTTGCGGTGGCGCATTTGACGGTATTGATAAAATTATTGCACGTCGTATCAATACCAACGCCATTGGATTTAGTGTAAATAAGGACGAACAAGAATTACAAAGAAAGAATTTGTTACGTTTTGTAAATGCACAGGATATTAAAAGCTTTGGATTGATTCCCGAAATGTTAGGTCGTCTTCCTATTGTTACCCATTTGGAACCATTGGATGCCGACACCTTAAGAAGCATTTTAACAGAACCTAAGAATGCATTAATGAAACAGTATACACAATTATTTGCCATCGAAAAAATCAAACTAAGTATCGATAACGATGTTTTTGATTATATCGTAAACAAAGCAATGGAGTATAAATTAGGCGCTAGAGGTTTAAGAAGTATTTGCGAGAGCTTGTTTACGCAAGCCATGTTTGAAATGCCTGGCACTAATGTAACAGAATTTAATGTAACATTAGATTACGCCAAAAATATGTTCGACAAGAGTAAATTAAGCACCTTAAAAGTTGCTTAACCTAATTATAAATAAATTATTAAATCAAATTTTATGCAAGAACTAATTGATCGTTTGGTAAAAGAAACAGGCGTTACACCAGAGCAAGCAAAACAATCTATTGAAACTATCGCGGCATTTGTAAAAGAAAAATTCCCTATGTTAGGGGGTGCTGTTAATCAAATTTTTAAAGCGGGCGGAAAATAGTCAGAAGCATGGATGGGGAACCTGCTAAAAAGTAAAATCCTCCCGAAGGAGGATTTTCAAGCAAGCAATCGAAAACAAGGAAATTAATCCTAACCCAAACTAATACTTTTTTTTTGAGTCTTTGCTTTTTTTTAACAGAATTTATTCAGACTCAGGTGCTAACCAATCTAGTGTATTGCTTTTCAATCACTTATAATAATCTGGCTTTTGAGCCAAAGGGCTTGCTTTTCAGGCAAATCAAATAAAATAACTAGTTCTCGCCAGGAAACCTGTCCCCCCTGTTGTTTTCTCAATTTCAAAATTTCATAAAGCTGCTGATCTTCAAAAATTCCCAAGGATTTCCATTGCGCAAAATTCATTGTACTACTATTAAGTAGGGGTTTAAAGTTTTTCTGAACCACCAAATGAGGACGCAAATTTTGAAAAACAGAATCTGCTAAACCATATACTTTTTTTAATTGCAGCGGATGCGTAAAACCACCCAAATGATTCTTATAATTGACAATTTGATACGCGATGTTCATAGGTAAATTAGTTTTATCATGCCATTCGTTTACATCCGCCTCGTTGATATCAATTGTCCAACTTACGGACCCGTTTTTCTTTTTAAACCAAGCGACATTATTTTTCCCTTTATCCCTATTGGGATAACTCCCCCATTTGCTTTCGATTGGCGTTAATTCAATATATGGAATTAACTGATGCGCGATGACTGGATCCAAGCCATACAACTTAAGTAGGTCCTCTTTTTTGTAAAAGCGCCCTCCCTTTTCCCGATAATGCATTAATGTTTTGACTTGCTTTAAAGGAATACCTAAATGAATTGCATTCGCACTATCAATGGTATTAGGATCAAATTTAAACAAATGAAGCGGCAGGTTTGCTAAAGGAGTAGCCTTTCCTGCTAGAGTTCTTTTATGGGGCACTATTAATGCGAATACAATACTCAGGGTTAATATTACACCTAATACGATGATTCCTTTTCGTTCCTTTTCTGAAAATATAAAATACGCTTCCCAAGAATTTATCATGTTTAATTTTCACACGAATTAGTGAAAAATACAAAGCACTAAAATGCATTAATTCAACAGCGTATAGGTATAATTAAACCTATAGGAGGTTAACAGCTAAACCCAAGCCCATCATAGGCCAAATGCATGCCTGGAGGCAAGCTGGCTTCCACCTGATCATGCAGCCCTATTTGGTGGCTAAAGTGAATAAAATATACCGTGGGTACTTTCAACTCTGTTGCCAAGGCAATGGCTTGATCCAAATTAAAATGGGTTGGATGATCCTGCTTTCGCAAAGCATTTAAAATTAAAATTTTCGATCCCTTTACTTTTTCTTTTTCTTCTTCTGAAATATAGTTTGCATCCGTGATGTAACTTAAGTCGCCTATTCTAAATCCAAGCACTGGCATTTCTCGATGCATTACATGAATGGGTAAAAAAGGAATATCTCCAATATTAAAAGCAGCTTGATCAATGGTATGTAATAACATTTCAGGAAGTCCCACATCCTTCCTTTCCTCAAACGCATAATAAAAATCTCTCTTAATGGCAATTTGTGTAAGTGCATTTGCGTAGATGGGCATGGACTTATTGGAAAAAAAATTGAATGGCCTTATATCATCTAAACCAGCATAATGATCGCGATGCGGATGTGTAAAAACAATCGCATCTAATTGGGTTGTATTGGTGCGTAGCATTTGATACCTAAAATCGGGCGTAGTATCAATGACAACCGTAGTAGTAGCACTTTGTATTTTTATACTTGTTCTTAATCTTTTATTAATGGGGTCGGATGATTTGCATACTTCACAATCACAGCCTATTAAAGGCACTCCAGTACTTGTTCCTGATCCGAGGATGGTGAAATGTAACAAAATAAATATTTTTACAACAAACAAATAAACCGAATCATCCTATTATTCCGCAGGAGTTAAACTCATTTTTTTGACTTCTTCATATACTTTTTGAGAATTGTGCGTCAATTTATCAAATTGAATATCCAATTGTGGAATTAACTCCAACAAGGTATTGATACGCGCTTCTAAATTTAAAAATTTATTCAAAACCACAATTCTTCTTGACTCCAATAAACACCAGCCACTTTGAAAATTACCACGCTCATATCTAACTACATATTCAGATTCTCCCAAAATATCTTCCAATTTATCTAAGGTGGTTTGATTTAATTTCATATTAATCATTTGATTTATAGGGTAATAAGTCGGCATACAAATATAGTTTTTTTGGGCGCCGGGTATTTAATTATACGCTGCGAGTTATTCACATTTCGTACCTTTGTAAACACAACAAGACTATGGCCATTACCAGTAGAAAAATTATAAACGACCCAGTACACGGATTTATTACGATAAATGATCCTGTTATTGCAGCAATTGTTAACCATCCCTATTATCAAAGATTAAGGCGTATACAGCAAATGGCTTTAGCGCAAATGGTTTATCCAGGTGCAGTGCATACCCGTTTACACCATTCTTTGGGTGCCTATCATTTAATGTGTAATGCCATTACTGAACTCAAGGACAAAGGAATTAATATTACTGACGAAGAAGCGCAAGCTGCAAAAGCAGCCATCTTATTACACGATATTGGACACGGCCCATTTTCACATGCACTTGAAAATGTGATTTTAAAAGGGGTGACCCACGAGGATTTATCGCTTTTAATAATGCAAGCCTTAAATACCGAAAACGACGAGGCACTCAACGGAAAATTAACCTTGGCTATTCAAATTTTCACCAACCAATATCCCAAAAAGTTTTTACACCAATTAATAAGCGGGCAGTTAGATGTAGACCGTTTGGATTATTTATCACGCGATAGTTTTTTTACTGGCGTTAGTGAAGGCGTCATCGGATACCAACGCATTTTAAAAATGCTAACCGTTCACGACAATGAATTAGTGGTGGAGGAAAAAGGAATTACCAGTGTTGAAAAGTTTTTGGTTTCACGTAGATTAATGTACTGGCAAGTATATATGCATAAATCAGTGGTCGCCGCTGAAAATATGTTGGTGAAAATTATCGAACGTGCCCAATGGTTATTAGCGCAAAAAGACGATGCTATAAAAACGGGTACCGTACTAGATTATTTTTTAAGCGAGTTCACTGGCAAATTAGCCGATATTGATTTAAATGCCTATTGCCAATTAGATGATACGGACATTTTAAGTGCCATTAAAAAATGGCAGCACCATAAGGACCCTGTGATATCTCTTTTATGTAACCGATTATTAAATCGAAAGTCCTTTAAGTGCAAAATGCAAGACAAACCCATTAGCGAAAGCGAATGGGATGCAGCCTATGCATTAGTCAAAGCCAAGTTCCCCATGAATGAGAAGGACCTATCTTTTCTTTGTTTTAAAGGGGAAGCTACCAACACATTATATAAAAATGATGGAGAAACTATTAAGATTTTGCTAAAAACCGGTCAAATAAGCACTATTTCACAAATTCAAAACGCTTTAATCAACGAAAGTCTTTCCGCCCCGGTGAAAAAATTTTACATTTGCTTGCTTAACGAATAACCCCTCATTCAACCCCTAGCGCATGCTACAATTTACTGCACAACAAATAGCTTTAATGATCCAAGGTCAAGTGGAAGGGGACGCGGCTGTTGCAGTAAATAATTTTGGTAAAATTGAAGAAGCAAAAAATGGAGATATTTCTTTTTTAGCCAATCCCAAATACGAGGAATTCTTATACACAACGCAAGCATCTATTGTTATTATTAATGCCTCCTTGGTATTGAAAAAAAGTATTTCTGCTACGCTCATTAAAGTGCCTGATGCCTATGCAGCATTTGCAACTTTACTTACCAAGTATCAGGAATTAAAAGCACAACAATTAAATGGAATTGAACAACCTTCCTTTATAGCATCTTCTGCCAAAATGGGTAAGAACCACTATATCGCTGCATTTGCGCATATTGGAAATAATGTGAGCATGGGGGATGATGTTAAAGTTTATCCGAATGTGGTGATTGCAGAAAATGTAAGCATTGGTAATAATGTAGTGTTACATCCAGGTGTTATTATTTATTCCAATTGTGTGATTGGAAACAATGTTACCATACATTCAAATGCCGTAATTGGAAGTGATGGTTTTGGATTTGCACCATCGGCAGATGGCAGTTTTCAAAAAGTACCGCAACTTGGAAATGTTGTTATTGAAGACAATGTGGAGATCGGATCCAATACCACGATTGATCGCGCAACCATGGGTTCTACTTTTATCCGTAAGGGTGTGAAATTGGATAATTTAATACAGATTGCACATAATGTAGAGATTGGAGAAAATACAGTCATTGCCGCGCAATGTGGTATTAGTGGCAGTACCAAACTGGGTAAAAGCGTCATGATGGGTGGTCAAGCTGGCGCATCTGGACATTTATTAGTGGCCGACGGTGTGAAAATTGCTGCCCGAAGTGGGCTTACCAAAAGCATCAAACAGGCCAATTTAGTGGTCACTGGTTACCCTGCCGGAGAGCATGGCGCCACCTTGAGAACTCAAATTCAGGTTAAAAACCTGCCATTATTGGAGAAAAGGGTCAAGGAACTTGAAATATTAGTACAACAACTAGCCCAAAAAGGCTAATTCAGCTTAATTTTACTGAAAATCATTGCTTTGCATTAGCGAAGCATTAAACAAGAATAGCATGGATCAAAATTTTAATCCCGATAAGCAACACACTTTAAGCAAAAGTATCAGCATTAGTGGCACCGGTTTGCATACTGGGGTATTGGTGGATATGACCTTGACTCCAGCTAACCCAGGTTACGGGATCCAATTTCAGAGAGTCGATTTACCCAATAAGCCAACCATTAAAGCGGATTGCGATTTAGTCACAGACACTAGCCGCGGAACTACCTTACAAGTGGGTGATGTAAAAATTAGCACTGTTGAGCATATTTTAGCTGCCTTAGTTGGCATGGGGGTTGATAATTTGTTAATTGAAGTGAATGGCCCTGAGATTCCAATTATTGATGGCAGTTCAAGTCCGTTTATTGAAAAAATAGAAGAAGCAGGAGTTTTCGAACAGGATGCCGCAAAAGCATGGTACAGTATTGATGAAAATATTTTTCACTACGATGATGCAAAGCGTGTTGAAATGGTTGCGCTTCCAGCACTTGATTATCAAATCACCACATTGATTGATTTTAATAGTCCAGTTTTAGGAACACAACATGCTGCATTAAAAACCATTAAAGATTTTAAAGCCGAGATTGCCCCTTGTCGTACTTTTTGTTTTTTACATGAATTAGAAACCTTACTTAAAAACGATTTGATAAAAGGCGGAGATATTAATAACGCAATTGTGGTGGTGGATAAACCGGTATCAACTGAGGAGATGAACCGATTAGCAAAAGTGTTTAAGCGTGATAAAATTGAAGTAAAAAGCGAGGGCTATTTGAATAATTTGGAATTAAGATTCCCGAACGAACCTGCAAGACACAAATTATTAGATGTAGTGGGTGACTTAGCATTAATTGGTTATCCGATTAAAGCACGCATCATTGCCAATCGTCCGGGGCATAGTAGCAATGTGGAATTTGCTAAAAAAATTAAGCAGTACATTAAGAAAAATAAACACGTTAAGGATGTTCCAGTGTATAATCCTAGTGAAACACCTGTGTTTAATTTAGAACAAATTGAAAAAACACTACCGCACCGACATCCGTTTTTATTTATTGATAAAATCATTGAATTAACGGATACGATGATTGTAGGGGTAAAAAATGTTACTTACAATGAATGGTTTTTCCCAGGACACTTTCCGGGAAATCCAGTCATGCCAGGTGTTTTACAAATTGAAGCGTTGGCGCAAACCGGTGGTATCTTATGTATCAATGCCATGCCAAAAGGACAATACGATACTTACTTTTTAAAAATAGATAATTGCAAATTCAAACAAATGGTAAAACCAGGTGATACCATGTTGTTGAAAATGGAATTAACCTCTCCGATTCGTCGTGGCATTTGTGAAATGAGAGGTACCGTTTATGTGGGAGGCAAAGTAGCTACCGAAGCTGATTTAGTAGCACAAGTAATTAAAAGAGCAGAATAAAAGAAGAAAAAATTATGACACATCCATTTACTTATATTGATCCTAACGCAAAAATTGCATCTAATGTAAAAATTGATCCATTCACCGTGATCCATGGTGATGTAGTTATTGGAGAAGGTACATGGATTGGCAGTAGCGTTACAATAATGAATGGCACTAAAATTGGAAAAAACTGCCGCATATTTCCAGGGGCAGTGATTGGTGCTGATCCACAGGATTTGAAATTTAATGGTGAAAAAACAAATGTTGAAATTGGCGACAATACCACCATTCGTGAATTTGTAACCATCAACAGAGGTACTTCGGATCGTTGGATTACCAAAGTGGGCAACAACTGTTTAATCATGGCCTATAGTCATATTGCACACGATTGTATCATTGGCAATTATTGTATTTTAAGCAATAGTGTACAAATTGCAGGACATGTTACCTTGGGCGATTACGCTTGGATTGCAGGTGTGAGTGCGGTACACCAATTTGTAAACATTGGTCAGCATGCTTATATCGCAGGAGGAAGTTTGGTAAGCAAGGATGTGCCTCCATATATTAAAGCGGTGCGTAATCCATTGAGCTATGGCGGTGTGAATAGTGTTGGATTAAAAAGAAGGGGATTTGATTTGGAAAAAATAAATCATATCCTTGATATCTACCGATATATTTTTAGTAAAGGAATGAATACAACGCAAGCATTAGAATTTATTGAGGAAGAAATTCCTGCAACTGATGAACGCGATGAAATTGTAACTTTTATTAGAGATAGTGGCAGAGGTGTTATTAAAAGATTCGGCAAGGGTGTCGTTGAAGAAGATTAATCCATATGCAAATTAGCTTACAACAAGCCAGCAAGAGATTCAATAAAGAATGGATTTTCAGAAATCTAGATTATACTTTTGAGCTTGGACAACATTATGCACTTATTGGCAATAATGGTTCAGGGAAAAGCACTTTACTTCAAATTTTAGCAGGCTACAGTAGCTTAACTAAAGGTACTATTCATTGGAGTGGTAATGACCATACTACTATTTTTAAACAAATTAGTTTTGCAGCGCCCTACTTAGAATTGGTGGAAGAATTTACCACGATGGAACAATTTGAATTTCACGCTACTTTCAAAACATTGCAATCATCCATTACAGTTAATGATATCATAGAACGCATTGGATTAAAAAATTCAGCGCACAAACAAATCAGGTATTTTAGTAGCGGAATGAAACAAAGATTAAAATTAGCATTGGCTATTTTGTCTGATACTCCCCTGTTATTATTAGATGAGCCTTGTAGCAATTTGGATAAGGAAGGTTATCAGCTTTACGCCGAACTCATTCAACAATTTGCGCAACACAAATTAATAATTGTAGGAAGCAATGACCCGCAAGAATATGCATTTTGCCAACAGCAAGTAAACTTAATGGACTACAAAAAAGCCTAGCTTTTACTCGCGATCAATAAGTTCAAATCCGTATACTTTAAATTGAATTTTTCACTGATATAAAAATCAGTCAAAGCCCCTTTGTATAAATAAATGCCTTCTCTAAGATGTATTTGGTGCCAAATGATTTCAGACAGTCCCCCCAAATCTCCAATTTGCACTAGCAAAGGCATCAATACATTACTAATCGCCTGGCTTGCAGTTCGCGCAAAACCACTTGGAATATTTGGAACACCATAATGAAGCACCCCATGTTTAATTCTAATGGGATTTTCATGGTTGGTCAATTCACTGGTTTCAAAACAACCACCGCGATCAATTGCAACATCAATAATAATACTACCTGGTCGCATTGCTGACACCATATCCTCCGTTACCACAATGGGTGCTCGGCTAAAGTCATTTCGCAAAGCACCAATGGCAACCTCACAGGTTTTTAATTGCTTCGCTAAAATTTTAGGTTCCAATACCGAGGTCCAAACTCTTTGTCCTAAATTATTTTGAAGTCGTTGTAATCTTGAAACATTGTTATCAAACACTTTTACCGAAGCACCTAAGGCGAGTGCATTACGGGTAGCAAATTCACCAATAATATCAGCCCCAATAATCACTACCTTGGTAGGTGGAACGCCGCTAATGCCACCTAATAACACCCCCTTACCCTGATTAAAGTTACTCAAGTACTGACCCGCAATTAACATCACGGCACTACCTGTAATTTCACCCATGCTTCTTAATATAGGATAGTTCTGATTTTCATCTTTAATATTTTCAATCGCAAGTGCAGTGATTTTTTTGGCCATTAATTTTTCCATCAATCCTTTTTCCAATGCAGTTAAATGCAAAGGAGAAATAATGGTTTGATTCATTTGCAAAAAAGGCAGATCCGCTTCCACCGGAGGAGCTGTTTTTACTAATATGGGGCACTTATAAACTTCTTCTTTGTCAAATACAATTTTAGCACCCGCTTCAGAATAATCAATATCGCTATAACGGCTACCTTCACCCGCGTTGTGTTCCATTAAAACCTCATGGCCATTCGCCACTAAAACACTTACTGCCTCGGGAATTAAACCAATTCTGTTTTCTTGAAATGCTATTTCCTTTGGAATACCAATCATCAAAGGCTTACTCCTAAACTTAATATCTAAAACCTCTTCCTGTGTTTCATATGTAATGGAACTATCAATTTGGGGCTTTACAGTACTCATATGAACAAAATTTTAATGAAGATACAAAATTTGGATGGACAACTTAGGGTATAAAAATACGTCGGTGTTCGGGACCTAAAATTTCAATTTCAATATGCAGGGCATCCGAAGGAATTAAGTTGATTGCTTTTTCAGGCCATTCTATAAAACAAAAGTCCGAGTCCTCTATGGCCATTTCAACACCTGCCCTACGCGCTTCTCCATCGTTTTCTAAACGATACCAATCCATATGATAAATCACTTTCCCAAGGCCTTGATACTCATTCATGATCGCAAAAGTGGGGCTGTTGACTCTATCCTGCACCCCTAAAATTTTACACAGTGCAGTAATCAAAGTGGTTTTGCCAGCGCCCATGGGTGCATGAAAAGCCCACACGGATTGTGTGCCAAATTTCTTCATTAGGCTTTGAGCTACATCGTCCATTTGCGCTAAAGTGTAAATCATATCCATATTGCAAAGATAAGTGAACAAATACAATGTTTAAAAGGGTATTAATGCTTTATTATATGGGCAAAATGCTTCGTATCTTTACCCTATAAATGGTTTAAATATGGAATCAGTTCAATGGAAAGTGGATGGCATGAGTTGTACCAATTGTGCCTTATCCATACACAAATATTTACAGACGAAAGGAATTACTGAACCGAAGGTGAATTTCATGGAAGGTGAAGTGCAATTTGACATGCCCGAAAATGTAACCAAGGAAACAATTATTAAAGGCATACAAGGATTAGGATACAAAGTAAGAGGACAGGAGGAAGCCGGCGCTAAAAAAAGGTGGTTAGTTAATAATGGAGAACGCGCCCTTTTTAGTTTCATTTTTACGCTACCGCTTTTAATACATATGTTACCTGGGGTACATATTCATTGGTTGATGAATCCTTATGTGCAACTTGGTTTTACACTCCCTGTATTTATTGTAGGCATGGGTTATTTTGGTAAAAGCGCTTGGCATAGTATTCGCGGTGGTATTCCAAACATGAATGTACTTGTCGCTATTGGCGCACTTGCCTCTTTCGGATATAGTTTGTATGGTACGCTGATGGAATTAGGTGTTGGATTTGCGTATTACGAAACCACTGCCACCATTATCACTTTGGTATTTTTTGGTAATTATTTGGAAGATGCCAGCATTCAATCCACACAACGCGCATTAAAGGATTTAGTGAAGGCGCAAAAAGTAATGGCGAATATGATTGTGTTTGATGAAAATCACAAAGAAATTATTTTCAATGTAGAAAGTACCACCTTAAAAGTGGGTGATATTATTTTAATCAACTCAGGGGAAACCGTTCCGATGGATTCAAAAATATTATGGGGCGAAGCGAATGTGAATGAATCCATTGTTACTGGGGAAAGCGTTCCTGTGCAACGCAAAAAAAATGAATTGCTATTAGGCGGAAGCACTATTCAAGATGGAAGCCTTAAAGCCTATGTAACTGCAGTTGGAGACGATACTGTACTTGCCAATATATTAAAAATGGTGAAAGCAGCACAGGGTGAAAAACCACCCGTACAAATTTTAGCCGATAAAATAAGTGCGGTATTTGTTCCCTTGGTATTGAGTATTGCTGTTGCCACATTGGTATTAAATTATTTTTTTGCACATAATGCATTAGGCGGAAATATTGGCTTTGGAGAAAGCATGTTGCGCGCCATCGCCGTATTGGTGATATCCTGTCCTTGTGCTATGGGCTTGGCTACACCTGCCGCTATTGCTGTTGGCTTGGGACGAGGCGCGCGCAACGGGGTACTTTTTAAAAACGCAAAAAGTTTAGAAACATTTAAAGATATTAAGCAGGTTGTTTTTGATAAAACCGGCACCTTAACTACGGGTCATTTTTCAGTGGCACAATTTAAAATAGTAGACGGCAGCACAGAAGCTGATTTTAAATCATTGGTGTATGCTTTAGAGAAATACTCAAACCACCCTATCGCAAAATGTATCAGCTCAGAATGGAAAACAAATACTACCATCAACTGGGCTAAAATTGAAGAAGTCAAAGGAATGGGCATTAATGCCACTGACAAGGAAGGCAATCAATATTGGGCAGGTTCATTCAAAACACTAGGAGATCAAAACTACAAAGAGGATGATCACAATATTTACATTCAAAAAAACAACCAACTCGTTGGATGGATTGATGTGGAAGATGAAATAAGACCCGATGCAAAATTGGTGATTGAAACTTTACACAAAAAAGGGGTGCATACTATTTTATTAAGTGGTGACCGACAATCCAAATGTGATAAAATTGGAAAAGCATTAGGCATACAAGAAATTATTGGTGAACAAAGCCCTGCAGATAAATTAACACAGCTTGATAATTTTGTAAAAAAATATCCTACGGCAATGGTGGGTGATGGCATTAATGATGCACCTGCATTGGCCAAAGCAACCATTGGAATTTCATTAAGCAATGCATCACATATTGCCATACAAACCGCACAGGTTATTTTAATGAACCAAGGATTAAAAAATTTACCCATGGCATTGGGTTTGGGTAAACGAACCTATGAAACCATTAAAGAAAATTTGGTTTGGGCATTCTCCTATAATATTATCGCCATCCCTGTTGCAGCTTTTGGCTTATTAGGTACTTGGGGACCCACTTATGGTGCATTAATTATGGGATTAAGTGATGTGGTACTGGCAATAAATTCATTAAGGTTATTCAAGAAAAAATTAGTCTAGCCTTTTTGAAAACTACAGTACAAATATTAAAGCAATATTGGGGCTATGAAACATTTAGGCCGCAACAAGAAGCAGTCATCGATGCTGTTATAGCTGGCAAAGATGTACTTACCCTACTTCCAACCGGTGCTGGCAAATCATTGTGCTTTCAAGTGCCTACCATTACCAATGGCGGCGTATGTATCGTAATTAGTCCTTTGATTGCTTTAATGCAGGATCAAGTAAAGGATTTGTTAGATAAAAATATTTCAGCAGTCAACCTTGGTGGTCAAATCACACCTGATGCGGAGGAAATCATTTTAAGTGATGCTAAAAATGGCAAGTACCAGTTTATTTATTGTAGCCCTGAAAAATTAGCACAAACTAACTTTCAAAATTTTTTATCGCAATTAACGATACAATTATTTGCGATTGATGAAGCGCATTGTATTTCACAATGGGGCTATGATTTTAGACCGGCCTATCGAAAATTAAGTATTTTAAAAAAGCTTTTTCCTAAAGTACCTATTTTAGCGATGACTGCATCCGCTATCCCATTAGTGCAGGAGGACATCATCAAACAATTAGCACTACAACAACCCGCTGTTATCACGGACCAATTTTTAAGAGCGAATTTAAAATATAGCATTCATTTAGTTCCTGTAAAACTGCATAGTTGTCGTTTAATTTTAAACGAGCTAAAAGGTGCAGTGATTATCTATTGTAATACACGTAACAATGTAACTCAGTTGACTAATTTATTAAAAGCATATAAATACAAGGTGGATGAATACCACGCAGGACTATCTATTGAAACTAGACAACGCAATCAAAAGGCATGGATGAATGATGAAATTCAAATCATGGTTTGTACCAGTGCCTTTGGGATGGGGATCAATAAAAGCAGCGTTCAAGCAGTGATTCATTATGATATTCCAGGAAGCTTGGAACAATATTACCAGGAAGCCGGAAGGGCAGGTCGCGATGGACAAGGGGCTGCTGCCATTTTATTATTTCAACAAAATGATTGGGACTACTGGAAAACTGTACAAGAAAAAAAGTATCCTTCCATCGCTACCATAAAAAAAGTTTACCAGGACTTGGCCGACTATGTACAGTTGCCAATTGGCATGGGCGAAAAACAACAATTTTTATTTGACTTTGATACTTTTTGCATGCGATTTGAATGGGATAAAATGACTGCACGCAATGCCTTGCAATGGATCGAGCAGGAAGGACATGTGAAATTTTCACCCAGTTCCTTTAAGCCTTCCTTGGTGCAAGTATTGGCAGATCGTATAATGATGGACGATTTTGAAAAGGAAAATAATATTCTCGCCATTGTACTTCAAACCCTATTGCGTACTTATGGGGGTATATTAGATAGTCCGCAATTCATTAATGAAAATTTATTGGCGAATCTTTTACAAAGAGATATTCCGTTTGTTTTAAATAGCTTGTCGCTTTTACAAAAACATGGAATGATTAGTTTTGAACAAAAGGAAAACCAACCCGTGGTGCAATTTTTATGGAATCGAGCTGCGGCTGCACATATTACCATTGACTTAGATAATTACCAAGCAAGGTTAAAGGCTTTTCAGGACAGAATTAAGCATTTTTCAGACTATTTATGGGGCCAAAATGCTAGTTGTCGCAGTGTTTTTTTAGCTAAATATTTTGGTGAAATAAATCCAACCCCATGTAAAATATGCGACCTTTGTACAAGTACGAAGAAATAGGTATATTTTAACAAAACATTGGAAATCCTTTTTTAGCAACAATAATTAAAAAGCGTTTCTTTACACAAAGCAATCAATATGGAAGATAAAAAAACAAGTAAAATTTTGTTGTGCGAGGACGACAGCAATTTGGGTTTGGTACTTAAAAACTACCTAGAGTTAAACGATTACGAAGTAACATTGGAGCGGGATGGTCGTTTGGGCTTGGCCGCTTTTCAGCGTGAAAAGTTCGACCTATGCCTATTAGATGTCATGATGCCACATGTGGATGGATTTACTTTAGCCGAGGAAATTAGAGACATTGATCCTGATGTACCTTTGTTTTTTTTAAGTGCTAAAACTTTAAAAGAAGACATTATCACTGGCTATAAATTAGGCGCTGATGATTATATCACCAAACCTTTTGACAGTGAGGTATTATTATTAAAAATTAAGGCAATCATTAAGCGTAATGAAGATGATACAAAGGTTTCGGACAATATAGAATTTGATTTGGCTGGCTACCATTTTAATCCCAAGTTGCGTGAATTAAAATTCAACCAAAAAACACAGGTATTATCACCAAAGGAAAACGAGTTACTTAAAATGTTGGCTGAAAATAAAAACGACTTGTTGACCCGCGAAAAAGCACTTAAAAAAATATGGGGTAGCGATACTTACTTTAATGGTAGAAGTATGGATGTGTACATTGCCAAATTAAGAAAGTACTTAAAGGAAGACGAGAAAATTGAAATCGTAAACATTCACGGGAATGGTTTCCGATTAGTGGTGCAATAATAAATATTCAAGTAAATTAACGGAAAAGCTCGGGGTTATCAGAATGGCCTCGGGCTTTTTGTTTGCCCAAATGTCGATATGCCTTATCTGTTACCTCACGACCACGTGGCGTGCGTTGTAAAAAACCTTCCTGAATTAAAAAGGGCTCGTATACTTCCTCAATGGTACCCGACTCCTCGCCTACTGCAGTGGCAATCGTCGAAATTCCGACAGGCCCACCCTTGAACTTTT
>Ga0214168_1000356_pt1 | contig 18679 bp, 15 predicted proteins | sample LakMenepilimnion_FD_153002 | JGI IMG/M metagenome (GOLD analysis project Ga0214168, IMG submission 153002) | Freshwater microbial communities from Lake Mendota, WI - Practice 29OCT2010 epilimnion v4 | ecosystem: Environmental > Aquatic > Freshwater > Lake > Epilimnion/Euphotic zone | place: Lake...
TTGATCCAAGTTGGAAAAACAAAATTGAATTTTTTTGCAGCAGTTGCCATACTATAATAGGCATCTAATTCATAAAAATGCTGAAGTAATTGTAAGGTGTTATTTTTATAATGGTTCCGAAAAAAATAAGCCAGCGTTAGCAGTTTTTGTGGATTGGCTAAAGTACTTTGTGCATTTAAGTTGGCTAATTCCGGATGCTGCACTAATTTTTTAATGTTTTGAACCAAAGTAGCAATAATTGGGTTTTCGTTTTTATTTTCAAAAACAACCAACCAATTATTTAAATTTTCATAAAATAGGATTAAATGCTCTAGCGAATATTTTATTAAAGCATAGTCTGAAGCATTGATATATTGGTACCAATAAGCGCCCGGATAACTAATTTGTGTGGGGATGGCTTTAAACGCAGTTCCAAAAAACTTTTCAATCACTAGGGTAGTACCATTGGTGATTTTCATTTCATTAATAAAATCAATTTCGTTGATAAAAACTGCAATGGCATTTTGTCGCTTTTCAATGGCTTCAATAGTATTTAATGGATGTGCAAGATATTGATCTAATTGTTCTTTGCCGCCATTGGTCTTGCAAAAATTCAAGTGTGAAATAAGCCCTGCCGATTCCTCCGTATCAAATAAGCCGATATCTTTTAAAGTAATTTTATCTACCAGCATACCTATTAAATTTAGCTTCTGGTAAATTGCATTCTTTGACCTTTTTGACTTTCATCAAATTTGCCATCCTGATAGGCCAAATGTCCATTCACAAATGTGGCGTGAATTTGAAAAGGGAATTGCGTTCCTAGAAGCGGACTCCATCCGCATTTATATAAAATATTTTCATTGGTAATAACATATGGGGCTTCCTTTACTAATACCAAGTCGGCGTAATATCCTTCTCTAATAAAACCGCGTTCTTTTATTTGAAAACAGGTGGCAACAGCATGGCTCATCTTCTCTACCATTTTTTCAATGGTTAACTTTCCTTCCTTCACATATTTCATCATTAACATAACTGGGTGTTGTACTAATGGCAGTCCCGCATGTGCATGTGCATAATCGCCTTGCTTTTCATCCCAAGTATGCGGTGCATGGTCGGTCGCAATAACATCTAATTGGTCATTCAATAAACCTTCCCATAAAGCTGCTTTATTTTCAGGTGTTTTTATAGCAGGGTTACATTTAATTAAATTGCCCTTAGTAGCATAATCGTCTGCAGTAAAATGTAAATGATGTACACATACTTCTGAAGTAATGCGTTTGTCGGCTAATGGAAGCATATTCGAAAATAACTGTAATTCCTTCGCAGTGCTTATGTGTAAAATATGTAAACGGCTATTAAATTTTTTTGCTAATTGTATCGCTTTGAAGGAGGATTCAAAACAAGCTTCTTCGTTACGGATAATTGGATGGTCGGAGGGTTCAAGTATCGGTTTAACCGCTTCGAGTGCTGCCTTATTTTTTTTAATAATGCTTTCTTCTTCGCAATGGGTGGCTATTAACAATTCAGAACCTTCAAATATTTTTTCCAAAACAAGTGGGTTATCTACGAGTAAATTTCCTGTACTGGATCCCATAAATATTTTAACTCCACAAACTTCATTTTTCTTTTCATTGGTACGTAATACATCTTCCCAATTATCCTGAGAAGTGCCCATGAAAAAAGAATAATTAGCGAGTGCATTTTGTGCGCCAATTTGATATTTGTCTTCCAATAATGTTTGGTTAAAAACTGGCGGCACCGTATTGGGCATTTCCATAAAGCTAGTAACACCGCCAGCAACCGCTGCTTTAGATTCTGTATAAATACTTGCCTTATGGGTTAAGCCGGGTTCTCTAAAATGTACCTGATCATCAATAGCACCTGGTATTAGATACATACCCTCGGCGTTAATTTCAGTAATACCATTAGGCGTTTCTATGGTTGTTGCTATTTTTTCAATTCGACCATTTTTAATGAGTACATCTTCATTAAATTTTTTCCCTTCATTAACGATAGTGGCATTTTTAATGATATAGTTTCTCATTGCTATTAGTTTTCTATGTAAATACTAAAATTGATAAGATTTGAATTTATTTTATTTATTTGATCTAACAGTGGTGCATCATTCTTATTTATATTAGTGAGTCCATATGAAAATTTTATTTCAGGAGAAACTGTCACATATCTTAAAAAGAAACTGACACCAAACCCATATTCATAGCCCAAATTCGTATTTTTTAAATAAATTGGCGTACCCGCGCTGAGTATCGGTGCATTTTTTATTTGAACTGATCTATCGAATGAGGCATTACCTCCGCCAAATATGTAATGACGCATCATAGATTTATATCCAAATGAATTATATCTATCTGATTGAATTTTTAACACTAGCGGAATTGTGGCAATAATGGAACTGATTTCCATGTTAGAGCTAGCACCTTGTAATTTATAATTAATTGCTTTATTATTTAGTTGTAAGAGAACACCGCTTCTCAGTAATAAATGATTTGTAAATCTTAAACTACTTGTTAATCCTAAGTTAACATGTATGTTATTGGGGGAAGAGATTTCACTTGGGTTATTTGTTTGTGGTATGCCAAAAGTTGAACTTCTTTCAAAATTTAAATAATTAATACCAGCGCCCATATATGCGCCGATATGTGTGCGCATTTCATCATAATCGGGTCGAAACACTTCATTTTTTTGTGCATTAACCGATAATGAAGTCAATATCAGAAGTGCAATGCTGATTATTTGTTTCCGCAATAGATACTGCATATGCCTAAGCTTAATTTTTGTTGATGAATATTTTTAAATCCAGCTTTTTCTAAGATACTTAAAAAAGCCTTTCCTTCGGGAAATGCAATCACACTTTCGTTTAAATAAGCGTAAGCTGCCTTATTTCCTGAAAATAATTTGCCAATATTGGGGGTGATCCATTTCATGTATATATTATAGATGGGTTTAAACCAAAATTGGCTAGGTTGTGAAAATTCAAGAATAACTATTTTGCTTCCGGGTGAAAGCACTCTGTTCATTTCAGTAAGTCCTTTTTCAAGATCTGCAAAATTGCGAACACCAAAAGCAACCATCGCGCCATCAAAAGTATTATCGGCAAAAGGAATTGCTATGCTGTCCCCTAATTTTAATTGAATGATATTGCTTAATTCTTTTTGGGCAATCTTTATCCTTCCATATTGCATCATGCCTTCCGAAATATCCAGTCCTGTAATTTGCTTAGGTTTAATTTGCTTGTAGGCCATTAATGCCATATCGGCGGTGCCCGTGGCAACATCTAATAAATGGTGGATGGGGGCGCCTTTAAAATTTGCAATGGCTTTTTTTCGCCAAATTTGATCAATACCTAAGCTCAAAAAACGATTTAAAAAATCATATTTTTTAGCAATAGAATCAAACATAGAGGCTACTTGCTCCTTTTTGCCAGCATGGCTATTACTATCTGGAACAATATTATCGTGTGCATATTGGCTCATTGGGCAAAGATACCAAATTTGTATAAGCTTTATCCATGGCGCACTAGTTCTTAACAATTACTTTTATCTTCGTATCGAATGAAGGCAAGGATTTATAAATCAACAGGTAGCTGGTACTCCGTAAAATCGGAGGAGGGTCTATTTTATCAGGCGCGTATTAAGGGCGTCATAAAATTAGATGCCATTTCCTCTACAAACCCTATTGCTGTTGGGGATTGGGTGAATTATGAGATGGAAAATGAAGACCAAAATTCGGTCATGATTACCCATATTATTGACCGAGATAATTATGTGGCTAGGCAATCTCCCCATAATAAAAGACAGCAACATATTATTGCCTCCAATTTAGATCAGTCTATTTTATTAGCCACTTTAAAATCACCTAAAACTTCACAAGGGTTTATAGATCGATTTTTGGTTTCCTGTGAGGCTTTTCATATTCCGGCAATGATTGTTTTTAACAAATCAGATATTTATGGGCCTGCAGAAATGGAAGTTTTTGACCAATTTAAAAAAATGTATGAAGCAGTTGGGTATAAAGTTTTTTTAATAAGTATTGAAAAGGATCAAGGCCTAAATACAATTAAAGAATTATTAACTGGCAAAACAACATTGGTAAGTGGGCATAGTGGTGTTGGAAAATCTTCTTTCATTAATTATTTATTTCCTGATTTGGAATTAAATACACAAGAAGTAAGTGATTGGAGTGGGAAGGGGATGCATACCACCACTTTTGCACAGATGTATGACTTGCCTGAAACAGGTGCAGTTATTGATACACCAGGTATGCGCGAATTGGGCTTGGTAAATTTAGAAAAAGAAGAGTTAGCACAATATTTTCCAGAAATGCGTGCAAAAATGGAGGGCTGCCAATTTAATAATTGCCAACATATCAACGAGCCAGGCTGTGCGGTAAAAGCAGCAGTAGAAAAAGGGATTATTTCTGAAGCGCGCTTTTTTAGTTATGTTGATTTATGGCATGGCATTGAAGGCCCGAAGTATTAATTCTTATTTTTTTGGTGCTTCATTGTGTTCTGAAAACCAACTTGCATACTTTAAATAATTATCAGAAATGCGGTTTATTTCACCATTGATTAATTCGGTGCTTACCATCTTCACTTTTTTTGCAGGTACGCCAGCATAAATACTTCCTTCTTCCACAATGGTTCCTTCCAAAACTACTGCACCTGCAGCAATGATTGAATTTGAATGAATCACGCATGCATCCATAACGATACTTCCCATGCCAATTAATACGTTGTCATGTATCGTACAGCCATGTACTAAGGCATTATGACCAATGGAAACATTATTTCCAATATTGGTGGGGTGTTTTAAATAAGTGCAATGAATCACAGCGCCATCCTGCACATTTACCTTATTACCCATTTTAATATAATGGACATCGCCTCTTAAAACGGCATTGAACCAGATGGAGCATTCCTCCCCCATAATAACATCTCCAACAATGGTGGCGTTGGGTGCAATAAAACAATTTTCACCAAATTGTGGATGTTTCCCTTGAACTGTGAGTATGGTTGCCATAAAAATGCGACTTTTGTACTGCAATTTAATAGTTATTATGTCCAGCCTTTACAATAGACAACTTTTTTTTTCGCATTTAGCACAAACCTCCGATAAACCAATTGGTATTGAAGTTGCGTCGGCCAAGGGGGTGTATATCTATGACACCGCCGGTAAAGCTTTTATGGATATGATTAGTGGGTTTAGTGTTTGTAATATTGGCCATAGTCATCCAGCAGTGATTAATGCGATTAAGGAGCAAGCAGAACAATATATGCATGTGATTGTATATGGTGAATTTATTCAGTCACCACAGGTGCAATATGCAAAAGCTTTGACTAGTGTATTGCCTGATCATTTACAATCTGTTTATTTTACCAATAGTGGCGCGGAAGCAGCCGAAGGTGCAATGAAATTAGCGAAGCGTGTTACCAAACGCACTAAAATGGTTTCATTTCAAGGCGCGTATCATGGCAGTACGCAAGGTGCATTAAGTATGATGGGAGATGAATATTTTAAAAATGCTTTTAGGCCTTTACTCCCCGATGTGATGCAATTGCAGTATAATAATTTTGACGATATAACATTAATTGATAATACAGTGGCTTGTGTACTAGTTGAATTAGTGCAAGCGGAAACAGGCATCACGCCTGCAAATAAAGAATGGATTATTGCATTAAAAGAAAAATGTGAATCACTTTGCGTGGTATTGATTGTGGATGAAATACAATCAGGTTTTGGTCGAACAGGAACTTTGTTTGCTTTTGAACAATATGGTATTTCGCCAGATATTTTATTATTGGGAAAAGCATTGGGCGGTGGTTTGCCATTAGGTGCTTTTGTAGCAAATACAAAAATGATGGGGGCTTTAACGCATAGTCCTGTGTTAGGACATATCACCACATTTGGCGGGAATCCTGTTTGCTGTGCAGCTGGAAATGCAGCCTTGCAAGTTTTGCAGGAATCTAATTGGATCAAAGCTGTTGCACAAAAAGAGCAATTTTTATTGGATCAACTAGTGCACCCAAGTATTTCAAATCGCACACATAAAGGATTGTGGATGTCCTTACAATTTTCGTCATCAGTAATTGCAAAAAAAGTAGCAGCTTGTTGTGTTGCCAATGGAATAATAACAGATTGGTTTTTATTCGCGGAAGATAAAATTAGAATTGCACCACCATTGTCCATTACGATGGAGGAATTAAATGAAGCAGTCAATAAAATCAAAGTAAGTATTGATGAAGCAATTGCTTCCAATTAATTTTAGCAATCACCTGTTCTGCAAAAGCGTCTGTACAACTCCTCGTATTTGGGAATGATATGATGTATATCAAAAAGTTTTGCTTCTTTTAAAGCATTATGTTTAAAGGCTTTTAATTTTGTTTCATCTTGCAATAATTCGATGGCATTTTTACTCATTTTTGCAACGTCACCTACTGGAGCGGTATAGCCAGTAACCCCATCAATATTAATTTCTCCTAATCCACCTGCATCGGTGCTGATCACCACAGTGCTTGCTGCCATTGCTTCAAGGGCCGCTAATCCAAAACTTTCATATTCAGATGGCAATAAAAAAACATCACTTACTGCTAATAGTTCCTCCATTTGTTCCTGTTTCCCTAAAAAACGTACATCACCATCCAGTCCATATTGTCTAGTAAGATCTTCTGCTAATGGACGCTCAGGGCCATCACCCACCATTAATAACTTTGCAGGAAGCGCATCATGAATATTTTTAAAAATTTCCATCACGTGATCAATCCTTTTTATTTTTCTAAAATTGGATGCGTGAATGATTATTTTTTCATTGTTCGGTGCAATCACTTGTCTAAATGCTGCTACTGCTTTTTTATTAAAACGGTGTACATCTACAAAGTTATGGATGACTTGAATTTCTTTTATAATATCAAAATGCTTGAAAGTTTCTGCTCTTAAATTTTCAGATACTGCAGTAATGGCATCACTTTCGTTAATTGAAAAAGTAACGACAGGCTCGTAAGTTTTATCGCGACCTACTAAAGTAATATCGGTTCCATGTAAAGTAGTAATGACTGGAACTGACCTTCCTGTTTTTTGCTTTACGATTTGCTTGGCAGTGTAAGCAGCAGATGCGTGTGGAATGGCATAGTGTGCATGAATTAAATCCAAATCATGATTTAATATCACATCCACCATTGTACTTGCTAATGCTAATTCATAAGGGGGGTAATCGAATAATGGATAAGTAGGCACCCTTACTTCATGGTAAAATATATTGGTATGAAAACCATTTAGACGCACCGGTTGTTGGTAGGTAATAAAATGGATTTCATGGCCTTTTTCAGCAAGGGCTTTGCCAAGTTCGGTAGCCAAAACGCCACTACCTCCAAAAGTAGGATAACAAACAATTCCAATCTTCATTTAAGTGCTATTGTATCTGCAAATAACAACTTAAAATGCAATAAAGTTTATTTATATTTAAGAATTATTTAAATGAAAAACTGCGGCAATGCGTAAATTATTTTTTTTGGTGTTTTGTTGGCCATTTTTAGCCCAAGCACAAATGAATCAAGACAGTATTACAATAAAAAAAATGTCTGATGAAATCATGACCAATGGTAAGGCTTATGATTTGTTAAGACAGTTAACTAAGCAAATAGGGGGTCGGTTGGCAGGTTCACCGCAACAACAAAATGCAGCAATTTGGGGTCAACGCAATATGGCTGCGTTCGCGCCGGATAAAGTGTATATGCAACCTTGTAAAACACCGAATTGGCAACGCGGGGGTAAGGATTTTGCAAGTGTAGTCAGTGTCAATGGAAAAGTAATGAATCGTCCTTTAGCTGCACTGGCTTTGGGCAATTCATTAGGAAGTAATGGCTTAGTTGAAGCGGAGCTTTTGGCAGTTGCCGATTTTGATGAATTGGAAAAACGTAAAGACGAAGTAAAAGGAAAAATTGTTTATTATCATAGCATGTTTGATCCTAACCTCATCCAAACTTTTGGTGCTTATGGAAAAATGGGGGTGTATCGTTCCACGGGCGCTAGTCGTGCTGCAAAGTATGGCGCTGTTGGTGTGATGCTACATTCATTAAGTACTGCTCCTGATAATGCGCCACATACAGGTGGTATGAAATATGATGAAGATTATCCAAAAATTCCGGCAGTGGCTTTGGGTCCTAATGATGCAAAGGAACTATATGCAAATGCAAAAAAAGGAACCATTCGTGTGCAGATGCAAACCTATGGTTATTTTTTACCTGATGCAGATGAAAATAATGTGGTGGCAGAAATTAAAGGGTCTGCTTTCCCGAATGAAATAATAACGATTGGAGGGCATTTAGATAGCTGGGATGTAAATGAAGGGGCACATGATGATGGCGCTGGTATTGTGCAAACGATGGAAATTTTACGCACTATGAAAGCGTTGAATTATCAACCAAAGAGAACCATTCGTTTTGTTTTATTTGCGAATGAAGAAAACGGCATGCGCGGTGGCAACAAATATGCTGAACTTGCAAAACAAAATAATGAACAACATGTTTTTGCGCTTGAAAGTGATGCGGGCGGATTTACACCTAGGGCCATTGGTATTAGTGCAACAAGCCCTGAGCAGTTTAAAAAGATGCAACAATGGGCTAGTTTATTAAAGCCTTATGGTACTGAAATCACCGCTGGCGGTGGCGGCGCGGACATTGGGCCGCTAAAAAATGTAAATGCATCAATTGTACTTGCGGGTTTAGTGCCCGATAGTCAACGCTATTTTGATTTACACCACGCTAAAACTGATGTATTTGAAAATGTAAATAAAAGAGAATTGTTATTAGGCGCAGTGAATATGGCGGCGATTATTTATTTGGTAGATCAGTATGGTATCCCTAAATAAAATTGTAGAAAAATCTTTAGCGATAAAATAAAATGACCCTTAGCTTTTAGCAAGGGTCATTTTATTAACGGGACAAGTTCATCGAACGCTCCTTGTATAAATTTCGGAAGTAAGGATCGCGTAAATCTTTTATAAATCGAATGGCTTCACCTGTGCTTTTCATTTCAGGCCCTAATTCTTTATTCACACCAGGGAATTTATCAAAACTAAATACAGGTTCTTTAATCGCAAACCCATCTAGTTTTTTCTCCATAACGAAGTCGGTTAATTTTGCAGCGCCCAACATTACTTTGGTCGCAATGTTTAAATAAGGAATTTGGTATGCTTTTGCAATAAAAGGCGTTGTTCTTGAAGCTCTTGGATTGGCTTCAATGACATATACTTTATCGTCCTTGATGGCAAACTGAATATTTATTAATCCTTTTATATTTAAAGCGCGCGCAATTTTTTCACTATAAAATTCCATAGTAGCCACTATCAATGGTGTTAAGTTAAATGCAGGTAATACTGCATTACTATCGCCACTATGTATACCTGCTGGTTCAATATGTTCCATTACGCCCATGACGTGAAAAGTTTCTCCATCAAAAATGGCATCTACTTCTGCTTCCTGACAACGATCTAAAAAATGATCAATCAATATTTTATTATCTGGAATATGTTTTAAGATACTTACCACCGCTGTTTCTACTTCGGCGTCATTAATAACAATGCGCATTCTTTGTCCACCAATCACATAGCTTGGTCTAACTAAAACAGGGTAACCTACTTGATTGGCAACCTCAACTGCTTCCTCTGCAGTGTAAGCTGTTCCATAATCAGGATAAGGGATTTTCAACTCTTTTAATAAATCACTAAAGCGACCTCTGTCCTCCGCAATATCTAAACTGTCAAATGAAGTTCCTATAATTTTAATTCCTCTTTCGGATAATCGTTTTGCTAATTTTAATGCAGTTTGTCCGCCTAATTGTACAATCACACCCTCTGGTTGTTCCAATTCAATAATTTCCCAAAGATGCTCCCAAAACACAGGCTCAAAATATAATTTATCTGCCATGTCAAAATCGGTAGAAACGGTTTCAGGATTACAATTCACCATGATGGCTTCATAGCCAGCTTCTTTCACTGCCAATAATCCATGAACGCAGCAGTAATCAAATTCAATGCCTTGACCAATACGATTGGGGCCACTGCCTAATACAATAATTTTTTTTCTGGAAGAGCGGATGGACTCGTTGGATTGCAGGGTGTTCCTCATATATATGAAATTGGGCAAAAATACAGAAGCATTATCATTTTTACGAATTTTTAAGCAATGGTTTTCCACCATTTCCATTTATCTCACCAAACATAGTTCGTCCCAGCGGGTGGTATAGCGTTTGCTTCGCCTTTCGCTGCGCATTTTCCAATTTTTTTGGGTGCCGCTGGTCGCAAATTTGAGGATATCGTCCCTAAAAGCTGCATTCATATTATCTATTACATTCATTAGTTTTTTACGATTTTGGTCCCTAGGTGCCACAAACAAGTTGGTCTGTAATGCGTTATCGGGGACAAAGTCACTTAAAATAACGCCTGCTTTTTTATACAATTCCCCCTGTTCATACAAGCTTTTTCCTAGGGCGACCACTGCTTTAATGATATCGGGGGTTAGGTTACTGGGATTATCTAATTTAACATACCCGCTCACTTGCCGTCCGTGATGGTAATGGGAGATGTCTGTTTGAGGCGGTGTTTTTTTTAATAAAAAAACGGATACGCCATAAGCGGCACTGTGTTGTCGGCGTAATTTTTCCGCGGTACGCGTTGCATAGGTCGCTAGCGCTTCTTCAATCTCTTGCCACTCGGAAACGGTGCGTCCAAACATACGCGTAGTGGCAATCATTTTTTTACTGGTCCTTGGTGTTTGCATATCATGACTATGCATTCCTTTTAATTCTCTAATTAATTTCATCCCCGGTACGCCGCCTAAAAATCGTTTACCCCAACTGAGGTCCTTAATACTAAGTGCATACGCGGTATGGATACCATAGGTTTTTAATTTTTCACTATAACTATATCCAATCCCCCAAACATCATCGATGGGGGTACTTTGTAAAGCGGCCTGTATTTTTTTTGTATCATTTAATATGACCACACAACCGGTGAGTAGTTTACTTTTTTTAGCCAATCGATTCGCTACTTTACTTAATACTTTATTAGGGCCTACACCAATGGATACCGATATGCCCGTCCATGTTTCTATTTTCTTTTTTAATAAAATACAATAAGCTTGTAATTGATCGGAAGCAATATGGTCTAAATTGATAAAGGCTTCATCGACCGAGTACACTTCCACACAACCCGGTGGTGCCAACTGTCGCATGGTTTCCATCACCCGCCAGCTAAGGTCTCCGTACAAATGATAGTTGGAGGAGAATGCGTGTACTTTATTTTTTTCAATCAAGTCCTTTGCTTGAAAATAGGGGATGGCCATGTTGATGCCCAATTGTTTTGCTTCATCGGACCTGGATACAATACATCCATCATTGTTGCTTAGCACAACAACAGGGGCATGTTGCAGTTGCGGTTGAAACAGTCGCTCACATGCGCAATAAAAACTATTACAATCTACAATGGCTTGCACGGAATTATTTTTTTATCCCCTTCTTGGGTGATTCTTTATAAACTATGTATTACGAAACTCACCACACCCCAGGTGCTGTATTGTTCCAATTGCGCTACTTGAATAGTGCCGTATCTTTTATTTTCAGGAATCAAGCTGATACTGTGTTCTTGTATTTGTAAACGGCGTACTAAAAATTCACCATTTAAAACAGCCACGACTACTTTGCCTGAACTTGGCGTAAGGCTGCGATCTACAATTAAAATATCGCCCACATGAATCCCCGCCCCTAACATGGCATCACTATTTACGCGAAAGAAAAAAGTAGCGGGTTTGTTGCGAATGAGTTGCTCATTGAGGTCAATGCCTCTTTCCATAAAATCGTCGGAAGCTGCCCCAAATCCTGTGGCATTGGCTTGTATAATTTGAGCAGACTGGAATTTTTTATTAATCTGCTGGGTGGCCATCCCTTCATTGGGATCTGTATCTATAAATGACATAAAACTAAAATTATTAGCAATATTAACTAAATAATTTAGTATTTGGTACATTAATTTGTACCCTTTTTTTAAGTATTTATACCATTTGAGGTCCCTATGAATTAGAAAAGCCTTCCCGCGTTAACGAGAAGGCCTTGAAATTATTTAATTGATAGTATTAAAATTTAAAAACCAGTTTACTGAAAATCCTTAACCCGTTATAGCCCATTTGAACAGCATCCCATGGACCGCCAGTTTCATTGTCACCCGCATACCATTTCGCTTGAGGATTCACTGCGAAATCTGGATGCACATTAAAAATATTGTCAGCACCAAGAATTAAAGAAGCTTTCTTTGAAACCTGAACATTCATATACAAATCAGTAGAAAATTTCCCCTTGTAATTGAATAGCTCAGGTACATATTTCCCGTTATTAAAGTTGGAAGTATTTGTTGCAGAACTTGCATCGTCGACTGGTACCATTGGATAAATACCATCATAATCAGGGTCTCCGAATCCAGTTAATACAACATTACCAAAATAAGTAATTCTTGTTCCAAGACTTATTTTGTTTTTTGTATAATCAAAACTTGCAGAAAATTTAGATTTTGGGGCAGATGCTTTTAAGAAATAGATTTCTCTTGTATTAAAAAAGGTGCTAGGAATATCGTTGCTAAAAAAACCTGCTCTATCGGTATAGTATTTATCAGTGACAAATTTTGTGCTTGATAAAGATGGCGGCACATTAATTTTATCAATAGTAATATTTTGTAAATTACCAACTACTAATATTTTGAAACGTTCTGTACTTGAGATTTTCTTTTGATAGTCAATGACTACATCTACGCCAGTGTTGGTCGTGTTCACGGCATTGGCAAAAAATTGTGCCGTAGCAACACCCATTGTATTTAACTTATTAGTTAGTGCTGTTGGTAATGAAGCATCGTTTGCGCTAAACAAACCGGATAATACCACGCGATCTTTCATTTTAATATTATAACCATCTACAGTGACTGTTAGTCCTTTAGCGGGTTTCCAAGAAAAACCTACACTCATATTTGTAGATGTTTCTTGTTTCAATGTAGGAATACCTGCTAGTTTGCTGATGGCGTCATCATTGCGAGCAATTCTTGATTGTACCAATCCGCCATTTGAAAATGAAGTAAGGGTATTGCTAAAATATTTTTGTTGTAAGGAAGGTGCACGATATCCTGTACTAAATGATCCTCTTAAATTAAAGTTGTCGGTCACTTTTAATCTTGCAGAAGATTTAAAGGTAGCTACTGATCCAAAGTCAGAATAATTCTCCGCCCTAACCGCACCTGTAATTAATAAGGCCTCCGTTGGTGTGTATTCCAAATCGGTATACAATCCAGTCACAATTCTGTTGGCTTTTATTTCATCATCAGGACTAAAGCCTGGGAAGCCTTGTGCGCCTGGGGCTTGCTCCAAACCTAAATTATTACTAAAAGCTTTATAGGAGTTTAATTCACCCTTAAAAATACTATACTCTTCAAATCTAAGTTCTGCACCATAGGAAACTTTAATACCACCTTGATTCACTTTTCCAAATTGCTTTGACAAATCTAAGTTCGTGGTATTTTGTAAAAAATTAAATCCACCATCATCAAAATGTGTTTGTGTGATGTTGCCAATATTAGATGCGTTAAATGTACCATGTCCAAAATAATGGAAGTTGTTATTTCCGAAAGCATTACTGAAATCCCAATCCCAGCCATTTTTACTTGTTTTAGAAAAGCCAGTAACCATGGATAAATCTTGAATATCTGTTTGAATATGAGGGTTGTAGCTTGTATCTCCAGACCCTGAAGTAAACATAATGTTAGGGACAAAAATTAACTGTCCTTTATTGTTTACGGGGAATCGACTTTTTTTTGCATACCATTTATCGGACCAGTTTCTTGTATAAGCGAAGGCATCAGAACTTTTATTATTCATGCTACCAAAAGCATAAAATTTAATATCATCACCTAATGGTAATTCTAAGTTAAACATCGTACCATAGGATTTCATGGAGGCATCTCCAAAACCTTGTCTCCAAGTATTAGTTGGTAAACCATCTTTATCTGCAATATCTGAAGATGCTGCTTGACGGAAAGTTTTTCCTTGGTCTAATAAATCAAATGAAACATTTATGAAGCCTCCTTTTTTTCCTAAATTAAATCCTCTATTCGCCGAAATTGATTTTGTAACACCATCAATAGGTGCCTGTGTTAAAAAATCCTTATTGTCTTTGAACTGGTAAGTGTTGAATTTTTTATCATAATAGCCCGCAAGTCCAGTAGAGATATTCCATTCACCTGTGTTTTTTCTTAACACAATATTCATTACGCCAGCAATCGCATCAGAACCATATTGTGCGGAAGCACCGTCTCTTAAAATTTCAATTCTATCTACAGATGACATTGGGAAGCCATTTAAATCAACGCCCGATCCACCACGACCTCTGGTTCCAAACAAGCCTACCAAAGCGGTGCTGTGACGGCGTTTTCCGTTGATTAATACTAAGGTTTGATCTGGTCCTAAACCTCTCAAAGTTCCTATATCAACATGATCAGCACCATCGGCGCCTGATTGTTTGTTATAATTAAATGAAGGTGCAACAAAATTTAAGGTAGATGTTAAATCCATTCTTGCCGTATTCAAACCCACTTCTGATATTTTAATTATATCAACAGGGACAGGCGATTCTGTTTTAACACGTCCAAGTCCTCTACTACCGACTAAAACAACCTCTTGTAATTCATTGGTAATTGGGGTTAATGATATTTTCAACTCGCCACCAGTATATTTTACTGTTGTCGTTTCAAATCCAACATAGCTAAATGAAATCAAATCATTACTATTTGCGATGATGGTAAATGAACCATTTTTATTGGTGTTAGTTGCAACTTTTGTAGCACTGTTTTTTACAGTAACACCTTCTAATGCAGTTCCTTTATTATCAGTCACTAATCCTTTTATACTTTGTTTTTGTGCTAAAGCGGGTAGGCAGAATAAAGTGAAAACAAAAGAGCATAAAATGAGTGTTTTTCTCATCATAGGGGTTAGGTTTTAAATAAAATTAGTACTTTTTTATAGCCGATGAAAGTTATCCTATAATTAATTGAATTTATTTCACGCATTAGCACTAATTTTAATCTTATGGAATTGGTCATCAAACATATTGGCAATCTTTTTAATACGATAAGTGCAGCACCTTGGGAAACTATTCAAAAAATCCCCCAAAGTGGCGGAGATCGTGTTTATTTTAGAATCATCCAAGGGGAACAAAGTTGGATTGCTACCTACAGTTTAAACATCAGGGAAAGTGAAACCTTTGTTTATTTTGCAGATTATTTTTATGAAAAAGGCTTACCTGTTCCTAAGGTATTAGCGATAAGTGCAGATAAAACAATCTATCTGCAACAGGATTTAGGCAGGGTTTCTTTATTAGATGTTTTAGAAAAGGAAGGGAAAACAGATCATGTTTTTTCCTTATTTAAAAAAAGTTTGACTGCATTGGCAAAGTTGCAAGTGCATGGGGGTGCTGGCTTGAACTATGATAAATGTTTAACCTCCAAAGAGTTTGGCAAGCATTCTATTTTAACTGACTTATTATACTATAAGTATTACTTTTTAGATACTTTACAATACCCCTATGACAAACAAGCACTCATTGATGAGTTTGAATTATTAAGTAATCAATTGTCTGCAGGTAATTATAAAAATTTCATGTTCAGGGATTTTCAAAGTCGCAATATTATTGTGAACAATGATGAAGTATTTTTTATCGACTTTCAAGGAGGTATGCAAGGTGGTTTGCCTTATGATGTAGCTTCCTTATTATGGCAGGCCAAAGCCGAACTTTCGCAGGAGTGGAAAGATAAATTATTGGATCATTATATCAGTGAAGTACAAAGTTTATTGCCTGAAAAAATTGATGTAACTATTTTTAAACAACAATACAATGGGTTTGTTTTATTAAGATTATTACAGGTGATGGGTGCCTATGGTTTTAGAGGCTTGTTTGAACGAAAAGCACATTTTTTAACGAGTATACCCCTAGGTCTTTTAAACATAAAAAACTTTTTACAATACAATACGATTGCAAGTGATACGCCTGTTTTTGCTTCCATATTAAATTGGATGGTAGGAGATGAAGTGATTCAAAGATTTACGCCACCCAAAGCGACAGCCGAAACACCACTAGTCATTACCATCAACAGCTTCAGTTATAAAAAAGGAATACCCGGAGATGATTCTGAAAATGGCGGTGGATTTGTTTTTGATATGCGCGGCATCTTAAATCCAGGGAGGTTTGATGATTATAAAAAATTATCTGGGCTTGATAAACCAGTACAGGATTTTTTAGAGCAAAGAACAAAGATGAATGTTTTTTTAAATAGCGTATGGGATTTAATTGACATTACTACAGAGAATTATTTAGAAAGAGGATTTGCATCCTTACACATAAATTTTGGTTGCACAGGTGGACAACATCGCAGTGTGTATGCGGCTGAGCAAACAGCAAGGCATTTAAAAAATAAGTATAAGGTAAAAACTATTTTACTGCATACCAATCAACAAAACTGGGTTAAATAGTTTTAGCAATAAATTATTCGTTTATGCGAGCAATGATTTTAGCGGCAGGGTTAGGTACTAGGTTAAAACCCTTTACCAATAATCATCCCAAGGCATTGGCCGTTGTGAATGGGAAAACTTTATTACAGCGAAATATTGAATACTTACAAGCCTATGGCATTCGTGAAGTAGTGGTGAATGTGCATCATTTTAGTGATCAAATTATTCGAGCTGTTCAAGAAAATAATGGTTGGGGATCTGCTATAACAATATCTGATGAATCCAATGCTGTTTTAGAAACAGGCGGCGGTGTTTTATTTGCTGCTGATTATTTTAAGAAGGAAGCTGCATGGTTAGTGATGAATGCGGATATTTTAACAACCTTGCCATTGGATAAAATGATTGCTGCTGATAATTTGTTAAGTGTGGGAAGTGAAAACTATATAGGTACTTTAGCAGTAACCAATCGCAGTACGAGTCGTAATTTGTTGTTTAATCAAAAAGGGGTTTTGATCGGATGGAAAAATAATACCACATTGGAGGAAAAATGGGCGGATGCAAAAACAAGTTTAAATGAGGATGCTAATAACATTGTTCCCAAAGCCTTTAGCGGTATTCAAATAATACATGCATCTTTTTTTACTGCATTACAATTGCAAGGGAAATTTTCACTGATTGATGCTTATTTGCAAATAGCTGCTACAAATACGATTGGTTATTACGACCATAGTGATTCTATTTTAATGGATGTAGGCAAGCCTGAAAATCTTGAAAAGGCGGCAACCTTGTTTCCTTAAAACTTAGTTCCAGTAAATTATACTCGGATATATATCTTCTTTTTATCAAGTAAGTAGGCTATCGCACCCATAAAGGCAATCATACATAAAGCGTATAATAAGGAGCCGATGCGTAAATCACTTGCGATATCCTTACACACATTTTGGTAAAACCAAGGTAATGCATTGGTATAAACAGGTTCGCCTTTTTCATCTACATGATCTACCCATCTTAATAAAGCTAAAACGCGTGGTAAAAATCCACTCAATACGAAAATGAATAATGGATTTTTTCCAAACACATCAAAAAACTGGCTCCATTTCCCTTTGGCATTATTAAATTCTAGTAAATAAATAAACATACTCAAAGTAATGATGGCCAATCCTGAGGTATAAAAAACATAACTACTAGTCCATATTTTTTTATTAATAGGAAAACTAAAATCCCAAATAAACCCTACTAAAACAAGTACTACACCTGTTAATAATAATTTAGCAAGCATTTCAAAATTCTTCCCTTTTAATTGAATATACTCACCTACTAAAAATCCAAATATTACTTGCACTATTGCAGGTAGCGTGCTGCTTAATCCTTCTGGATCAAATGGGACACCTTCGCCTTTATAAATATGTGAAATTCCTAAAACATTAAAATCAATGGCATTGCCAAAATAGCCTGACAAACTATAGGGATGACCCGGGGCGCCTAATGCAAAACTGAGCACCCAATAAATTACGAGTATCATCATGCCAATGAAAAGAGCCATCCGAGATTTCCCATAATAAATAATCACAGATGCAAAAAAGTAGCATAAAGCGATTCTTTGTAATACACCTAATATGCGCACATTTTCCCAGGGTTTAAACACTAGGCCAGTATCGCTCCATTTCACAAATGGGCTCCAATTTAAAAACAGGCCAATTAAAAATATAAGTACAGTTCGTTTGATTACTTTTTTCCAAAATTCGCTGCTATTTCCTTGTTGTAACTTGGGCATCACAAAGGACATTGCATTACCTACAGCAAATAAGAAAAAAGGGAAAACTAAATCGGTAGGTGTACAACCATGCCAGCTGGCATGGGATAAGGGGCTAAAAGTATTGGACCAGGAACCGGGATTGTTTACTAAAATCATGAGTGCAACAGTGGCGCCTCTAAAAACATCCAATGAATAATATCTTTCCTTGGTCATAGCTTAAAGTTTTATAAATTACTTAGTAATATATATCATCGTTTTAATATCTTTGTAAGATACAAAATTAAGATGCAAAAAAACATATTAATCACAGGGGGTGCAGGATTTATTGGATCACATGTGGTGCGTTTAATGGTGACCAAATACCCTGATTATCAAATCTTCAATTTGGATGCCCT
>Ga0214168_1000358_pt1 | contig 18565 bp, 15 predicted proteins | sample LakMenepilimnion_FD_153002 | JGI IMG/M metagenome (GOLD analysis project Ga0214168, IMG submission 153002) | Freshwater microbial communities from Lake Mendota, WI - Practice 29OCT2010 epilimnion v4 | ecosystem: Environmental > Aquatic > Freshwater > Lake > Epilimnion/Euphotic zone | place: Lake...
GCCAAGGTTTAATCGTTACCGCCGTCCAACGCGAAGATGACGAACCATCTGCTTACTTTGAAGAGTTAGATAAAAGTTCTGGTCTTGAAGATGCGCCAATTACTGAAGTGCCGCGACCACTCACAACATCTGCTTTAGTCGCAACGCTTCGTCAAAATTTAAGTGGTGGACAGGCAGATACTGCAGCTGCGATATTAAAGACGCTCTCTGAATCCAAAATACATTCTGCAAATCCATCTAATTGGACCGGCGCTCTTGCCATCTCTTCAACGCAATCAGTTGTACCCACAGATGGCGATGTGCAGGTATCACCAAGTGGCGCTGAAAACTTCACTGAGTGTGGAGTCAAATGGTTCCTCGAGAAAAATGGTGGAACCAATGGAGATTCAACGGCGCAAATTCTGGGTTCAGCAATCCACGAATTTGCGCGCATCAAAGTAGAAGAACCCGGAATTTCAGATGCGGATCTCATCGCAAAGATGGAAAGTTCTTGGTCACTTATTGATCCAACAGATGGCTGGGTAAGCACAACTGCCTTAAAGCGCGCGATCAAGATGCTAGAACGATTTGCCCGTTATCACGCAGCGTCAACACGCACCGTTGTGGGCGCTGAACTCAACTTCACCATAAAAGTTGGGCGTGCTGAAATTCGTGGCAGCGTTGATCGCATCGAAGTCGACTCCGATGGCAATTTCTATGTGATTGATTTTAAAACAGGTAAAAATACAATTACTAAAGAGAAGGCTAAAGAGAATTTGCAACTGGCTTGCTACCAGTTAGCCGTTGCTCTAGATGGATTCGAAAAGAAGTTATCTGGCAGTAAATCAACTGGCGCTGAACTCGTTTACCTCGCCGCTGATTCAGTAAAGGTCACAACTCGTCAACAATTTATTATCGATGAGGTGCAAGTTAGGTCGAAGATTGAAGAGATCGCCAATGGCATGGGAGCCGCAACCTTCCAAGCCCGAGTCAATAAAATGTGTGAAAAGTGCGTAGTTAAAGCGGCTTGCCCGATCCAAAATGAAGGTCGGGCGGTGATCGAATGATTGAGAAATATTCACCTCAAGATATCGCCGCTGCGTTGCAAAAAGTGGGTGCAAAAGTTTATGACCCAACAGATGAGCAGAGTGCGATCATTTCTATCGCCTCAAATCCACTTGAACCTGCAGTTGTAATTGCCGGTGCTGGCTCTGGCAAAACTGAAACTATGGCGGCGCGGGTCATTTACTTAGTAGCAAATGGTTTTGCACGACCTGATCAAATCTTGGGACTTACCTTTACCCGCAAAGCAGCCGGTGAGTTGGCTATTCGTATCCGCACTCGCTTGCGACAACTACGCGCCGCAAAGTTAATTCCAGAGAATACGCCGCTGGAAGTATCGGTCACCACCTACCACTCTTACGCCGCCCGACTACTAGCTGAACATTCAATCCGCTTCGGTATCGATGCTGACATTTCCCCGATGGGCGATGCCGCAATGTGGCAACTCGCCAATGATGTAGTCCGCAATTGGGATGATGCCACTTACACAAATGAATCAGCGATAAATACCGTGGTCAGCGATCTACTTGGTTTGACTAAATTAATGCTCGAACATCAAGTCACACCCGATGCGATTGAAGCCGCTGATCTTGCTGTATTGCAAGAGCTCTCAACAATGAGTGGTGATTTAAATGATCAAGTGCGCAAAGTAAATCGAGTATTAACCCAACGCACCGGCTTACTGCCAATGGTGGAAAGTTTTATTAAGCGTCGCCAACAATCCGGACAACTCTCCTTTGATGATCAAATGTCACTAGCTGCAGATATCGCAGTTAACTTTGCTGATGTCGGAGAGCTAGAACGCGCTAAATACTCTGTTGTCCTGCTCGATGAGTACCAAGATACTTCGCAATCACAAGTGCGCATGCTCTCTTCGCTCTTTGGTGCGGGGCATCCCGTGATGGCAGTCGGAGATCCATGTCAGGCGATCTACACCTGGCGCGGGGCATCTGCCGGCACAATCAACTCATTTAATAGCTATTTCCCGAAGGTTTCTGGGCAAACGGGAGCAGAACGTTATTCACTGCTCACAACCTTCCGCAACGATAAATCGATCCTTGAACTTGCAAATGTTGTCTCTTCACAAATTCGCGCCGAAGGTGGCGCTGATGTTCCACCACTCACACCTCGTCCTGGTGCTGGTGCTGGCAACCTGGTCTGCGGAGTCTTTGAAACAATTGATGCAGAAGCACAAGCAGTTGCCGATTACTTTGCACCACTCTGGTTTGATGAAAAACGTTTAGCAACGCCAGCGCAAAAACGAAGCACCTTTGCAGTCTTGGTACGCAAACGTTCTCAGATCGCGTCGATAGAAAGCGCGCTGCGTTCTGCCGGAATGCCAGTAGATGTAATTGGTCTTGGTGGGCTAATCCATGTTCCTGAAGTTGCCGATATCGTTTCAATGCTCAAGGTCATCGCTGATCCCGATGCTGGTGCTGCCTTGATGCGCCACTTGGTGGGACCAAGAATTAATTTAGGTGCGAAAGATTTAGCTGCCCTCGGCGCATATTCACGAAATCGTGCAAAGGGTTCACGCGCCGAAAGTAAATCATTGATAAAAAAGATCGCTGCTGGAAATCCAGAACGCGCAGAAGCTGACGATCAATTCTTAGGTTCTCTGATCGATACCTTAGATGAGATTGAAAAGTGTGATCGAAAGACATTCACTGAAGTTGGCTATAACCGGTTAAAGAACTTTGCCGCCGACTTGCGTCGCCTTCGCTCACGCGCCGGCGGAACAATCACCGATTTAATTAATGAGATTGAACGCTACTTATCACTGGAAGAAGAAGTGATGTTGCGCGATGGCACAGGTTCAGGGCGTCGCCACATTGATCGCTTTTTAGATGAGGCCGGAAAATTTGCGCGCAGCGGTGGAACCCTCTCTTCATTCTTGCAATGGCTAGATATCACCGGAGAAGAAGAAGGTGGACTTAAATCTGCCGCCCCTGAAGTTCGCAGCGATGTTGTCCAGATCCTGACTGTGCATATGTCTAAAGGCGCAGAGTGGGATGTCGTCGCTGTTCCAGGCTTAGCTGAAGGCACTTTCCCAGGTATAAATAAATCAGATCCCGATAACTGGATCACCAATGAAAAACATATTCCTTTTCAACTTCGTGGTGATAGCGCAGAACTTCCACACTTCTCTTTTGGCGGTGCGACCAAGAACTCTGAGGCGAAGAAAGCGATTGATGCCTACGGCAAGATCTGTAACGCCACCAAAGTTCGGGAAGAGATTCGTCTAGGTTACGTTGCTTTCACTCGCGCGCGCACTCATTTGATTGCAACTACTTCTTGGTGGCGCGATGGCTCTGATTGGGTACCGCCATCTACTATCTTCGAACAAGTCGCTTTAGTCGCACAAAGTTCTGGAGTGATTTTAAATAATGCGGAACAACCAGAAGATGATGCCAAGAATCCGAAATTAGAAAACCCAGAAACTGGAATCTGGCCACGCGATCCATTGGGGGATAAACGCGAGGCATTTGATGCCAAGGTCAGCGCAGTGAATAGTGCAACTGCTGTTGATTTAGATAAATTTGCCGGCACAGATTTAGAAATTATTTCTTGGGTTGATGATGCCAAGGCGTTGATTAGCGAAAGTAAGCGCGCCCGCAACGGTGGCTTAGAAATACCTTTACCGCCGCGTCTTTCTACCTCAACGCTGGTGGCGCTCCATAAAGACCCTGTTGAGTTGGCGCTAAATATTCGTCGCCCCATGCCACGTGCGCAAGATGAATACTCACGTCGCGGTACTGCATTTCACTTATGGATTGAACGCCACTTCCTTGCTGCAACGCTCTTTGATGATGATGATCTTGATTTTCTTGATCCACTCGAGCCTGACCAAACTTTAGAAGGTCTGAAAGAGAAATGGTTGTCATCTGAATGGGCAGCACGTACGCCATTTGCGGTTGAAGTGCCTTTTGAAGCGGTGATTGGCCCAGTTTTAGTGCGCGGACGTATAGATGCTGTTTATGAAATTGATGGAAGATATGAAGTTATCGACTGGAAGACAGGGTCTACCAAGTTAGGTCCTTCATCTGCAGTGCAACTTGCCGTCTATCGCTTGGCCTGGGCAAATTTAAAGGGAATAGATCCAGCACAAGTCTCGGCTGCTTTTCACTACGTTCCAAGTGGGCAGACTGATCGCAGCGCAGATTTACTAACAGAGACAGAACTCATTAACCTCTTGTCGCTAGGAGATTAATAAATCGATTCCAATTGGCAAGTGATCACTCATTCCAGTATGCGAGAAGGGTGATATTTCGTATTCATCAGAGCGCAACTGATCAGAGAGTATGTAATCAAATTGCACTTTAGCGCCCCAGCTCGGATAAGTATTTTGCGTGACTAGAGAACTCCACTTCGAAAGCGCAACAGGCAAATTCTTCGGAAGATTTAAATCTCCCATCAGTATCACCTTGGTGTTTGTCTCTTCACCAATTTCTAGCGCCCACTTCTTTAACTTCTTTAACTGCGCGAAATTAACTCCGGGCACAAAAGATAGATGGGTATTAAATACAGTAAAACCATTTTCGAGTGTTGCTGCGATGGCTAGACGCGGTTCATCGTGAATATAAATCGCACGAATCTTTGGTTTACTGCTTGTCTCACTTTCGGTCGGAACGACAAGTGGCATACCAATTGGTGAATTACCAAGTTCTAAACGATGCCACTTCACAACTTTAATCTTGGACGCGATTCCAATTCCGTAACTACCTGCAAGAACTTCACTTGATTTATTGTGAATCAACTTTGGATCACTATCGTTTAACTTGCGCCACTTTTCACCGGGTGTACCGACAATGCTCGGAGCGAATACCCAATCCGTTGCGCCCATTGCATTTGCAACTTCAGCGACTTGGTTTACCTCACCAGAGCGAGGCAAGTTGAAATCAATTTCTTGCACGGCGATCACATCTGTAGCTAACGCCGATATCCCTCGGTGCAGGGCTGCCAACGAGGGCCCTGATTTATTCGGAGGGATCTCCATTCCATGGAGGAGATTCCACGAGGTGATGCGCATATGGCGAAGGCTAGTAGCGTTCACCCTTATGAGCGCGGTCAACGGACAGGTATCGAGGATGGATCGTGCTGCCCACCTGCGCAAAAATCAGGTTTCACTAGATCAGCTCTGGTCTAAGGCGAAGATCGTGCACTTTAGCAACGGGCGCTTGGCAGTTTCAGCCGAGACGAATCAACTGCGTTATCTAGATGATGCTCAAATTGCCGCGCTTATTGAAAGCGAAGGTTTTAAATCGGGTGAGCGATATTTCTTAGGTTTAGATCAAGTAAATAACGAACCATATTTTGCTTGGAATTCTCCACATCAAAATACTGATGACCAGCAAGCCCCAGCAGGTTATTTAACGCTGCGCGAAATCGGGGCAGAACTCGATGAGTTGCAAATGGAGATTGCACTTCATGCAGTTGCACTTTCTAATTGGCATAACACTCATCCACATTGTGCCAGGTGTGGCGCGGCCACATCTGTTTCACTCGGTGGGGCAATTCGCACTTGCGATAAAGATAAGAGCGAGCATTACCCCCGCACGGATTGCGCAATTATTGTTTTGGTACGCGATAGCCAAGATCGAATCTTGCTGGGACGCCAAGCGATCTGGCCAGAAGGTCGCTTCTCCTGCTTTGCAGGTTTTCTTGAACCTGGAGAAACTTTCGAACAATGTGTTCAGCGCGAAGTCTTTGAAGAAGCCGGTCTAGCGGTTCGCGAGATAAATTATTTGGGATCACAACCTTGGCCTTTCCCTGCATCCATCATGATCTCTTTTGAAGCGATTACTGATTTTCCGGAGAGCGCTCGCCCCGATGGTGAGGAAATTGTCGCGATTAAATGGTTAACGCGAGATGAGTTAAAAGCTGAAGTCTCTGCCAGAACTCTTTTACTGCCGCCAGATATGTCGGTTTCGCGCAAGATGATTGATCGTTGGTTATCTGCATGACGCAAGAAGCCAGTGCAATTCGCGCTGAAGAGATATTGGCCGCTCTCGATGCTGATCAAAAAGCAGTTGCTCTTGCTACTCGCGGGCCAGTTTGTGTAATTGCTGGTGCTGGAACTGGAAAGACTCGAGCAATAACTCACCGCATCGCATATGCGGCAAGCATTGGAACAATGGATCCTCAGAAAGTTTTAGCGCTTACCTTTACGTCGCGTGCTGCCGGTGAAATGCGTACGCGATTGCGCGCACTCGGAGTTCCAACCGTTGCCGCACGCACAATTCACGCTGCAGCGCTGAAGCAGTTGATTTACTTCTGGCCGAGCGTATTTGGTGGGCGAGTTCCTGAGTTAATGACCGCCAAGGCAGGATTTATTGGAGAAGCAATCAATCGCGCCGGGCTATCAGGTGAATTGCGTGTGACCTCGCGCGAGTTAATGCGCGATATTGCGAGTGAAATTGAATGGGCCAAAGTCTCTCAAGTTGCCCCAGAAGACTTTGTAAATGAAATTGCTAAGCGAAGTCAAAAACCAAGAGTGAGCGCAGAGAAATTAGCGCAGGTTTACACGGCATATGAAAGTATTAAAAAACAAGAGTTAGCGATTGACTTTGAAGATGTACTCTTACTTACCGCTGCAATGCTGGAAGAAGAACGCACCGTGCGCGAAAGAGTGCAAGATCAATACCGCTATTTCACTATTGACGAGTACCAAGATATTTCTCCCGTGCAACAACGGTTGATCAATGCTTGGCTCGGCTCGCGCCAAGATATTTGCGTGGTTGGCGATCCTGCACAAACAATTTATTCATTTGCTGGAGCGACTCCCGTATTTTTAAATAGTTTTACCCAACGCTTCCCGGATGCAGAAGTAATTCGCCTAAGTACTGGTTACAGATCAACCCCCGAAATCACCTTTGCCGCTAATGCGCTCTTGCGTCACGGCGCAATGGGTCAAGAGTTGATTGCCCTAAATGATCACGGTACAAAACCATCGGTAGATGGCTATGCCAATGAAGATGCGGAAATTGTCGGGGTATTGGCGCAGATAACTGATTTATTGAATTCAGGAACTCAGGCGCAAGAGATTTCTATCTTGGCGCGAACCAATAACCAATTAAAAGGCGTTGAGCGCGCAATGAATAAAGCGAGCCTGCCATATCAAGTGCGCAGCACTGAAAGATTCTTTGATCGCCAAGATGTCCGAGATTTTCTAAAGGAAGTGCGGCGCGCATCAGTCTTGCCGGCTGAAGGAGTTTCTTGGATCGATGAACTGCGAACATTGGCGCAACCACATTTAACAGGTGAAAGCATTGATGGCATTGCAGCGTTGTTGCACCTAGCTCGTGAACTCGATGGCGATAATAATTTCAGCCCAAAGACGTTGCGCGGTTATCTGCGAGAAATTGAAGATCGCGTGCAACAGAACAATCCACCAACGATGCCGGTAGTTACCTTGGCGACGCTGCACGCGGCAAAGGGCTTGGAGTGGGAGCGGGTATTTTTGATTGGCGCATCCGAAGGAATACTGCCGTTGGAATCTGGGGTTACTGGCCAGTCCGATGCGGTGATCGATGAAGAACGCCGCTTGTTCTATGTTGGAATGACGCGGGCCAAGGTTGATTTACATATCAGCCATCGCCAAAACCCCAGCCGATTCCTGCGTGAGGCCGGACTGCTCGCTTAATTTTCACTTGATTTAATTAAGTTGCATGGATCACTACCTCTGGTTTACCCTTGCCTTTCACCAAGTGGGTGAAGGTCTAATAGGCCAAGTAGAAAAAGGAGAATGAAAGATGTTTACATCTCATCCATTCACCACAGCACGCGTTACACGCAGTGCTGCTACTTCGCCTGCCAATTTCCATGCGACTACAAAGAAGCATACAAATTGGCCCGCAGCGTCAAAGCCAGCGTTTTACGCAGCTTTTTACGCCGTGGATGAGGCCACAGGAGGTTCAATCGGATAACACCGATAGACGCCAAACCTAAGGCCTCAACTCCACAAAGGAGTTGAAGGCCTTTTTTTATTATCCAAATTCAAACCAAAACTAAAAACAAAACCAAAACGAGAGAGAAGAAAGTGGGTGAGAACGATGAGCGTTCTCTACAGCGAACTACAGGTACCAGGTTGGGCAGAAACAGGCGAGCGGATCGGTCTCTATGAAGTGACCGGCACGTATGACTCCGCCATCGCCTTTGCGTTGCCATGCCATAACGCTGATCCCGAGCTCTTCTTCTCGGAAAGCGATGAGGGCATTGCACAGGCGAAAGCGCTCTGCGGTGGATGCCCCGTGCGCAATAAATGTTTAGACGGAGCTTTATCACGCCAAGAACCATGTGGTGTTTGGGGCGGACAACTAATCGAAGAAGGCGTAATCATTGAACGCAAGCGCCGTGCGGGACGTCCGCCGCGCATCGCCGCGTTCGTGTAATTACTTCTATCGGCAAATATCCGTTGCTCGCACGACCCTCGTATTGTGTTCTTTTCGATGCGGGGGTCGTGCCATACTCTCAAATGAGTTCAATAAAACTTTTCTTAATCAAATTAGATAAAGAGATAAGGGTAAACAATGGCGAAGGTAATTGAATCTGCTGGCGTTCTAACTTTAAAGCTATCTCGGCTTGAAAAAATGGGCGCTCTCCATGGTGATATCTCTGTGGCAAGTAACGAGTTGATATCTAAAACTGAAGTCCCAAATCCTTGGACCAAGGAACATTTGCGAGGCGTTCGCGCACCCGGCACCGCAATTCCTTATGTAATTCTGCTCGGAACAATGCGCTTTAAAGGCGGCAAAGATTTCTGTGCAATTTACAAGCGCACACCTGCGATGATCTACGAATTTGCTGATGCGCCTTTTAAGCGTTGGATCGTTTCCATCTAACCCTTTGGCGAGTATTATCAACTTATGGCAACTACAGCGAAGAAATCCGTTACAACAAAGAAGAGCCCTGCAAAGAAGAGCGCAGAAGGAAAAACCATCACAAAGACAATTGAGATGCCAATCGAGCATCCAGGTGTGGATTGGCGTTCACTTTATCTATATGCCGTAAGTCTGATTACTCTCTTAGTCTGCCTCTTTACAGTTATTAACTTGATCAATCGCGGGTTAGATCTAGTTGTCCCAGATGCCGGATATGTAGATCCTTATGCATCGCAGAACGATCCCAAAATAGATCCTGAAGTTATTAAGCAAGCAAACATCGACCAAAATCAACGCAATGCGATTCGCGGAATAACTAGTTCACTCGTGACGCTACTTGTGACCGTGCCTGTTTATCTTTATCACTGGCGAATGGTTCGCAAAACTTCCAACTAAGCGTTAGCGGGAGCGATCTCGGGGAACCAAGAGAGCGCTTCGTCGCGGAACTTTCCTTCGGCTTCTAACTGGCAGAAGATTCCAGTTGTGCCCAAAGTGACGCGATGGATCAAAACATATTCAGCTGGCAAATTGAGTTGGAAACCGATCTTGGCGGTTGGATTACGCGGATCACCAACGCGGGAGCTCTGATCACGCAGCCATTCGCGCGAGTATTTAAAGGTCTCGGTACGAAGTGGTTCAACTAGTGGAACTAAGAAATCTAAAACAAGGGCAGGATCGACATCTACTTCAGCCAGGATAAATCCATCTTTCTTAAATCCGTCATATAAAGCTTGCGCATCATCATCGAGAGCGTGCTTTAACAAATTCTTAAATGGCTCCGGGAATCCATTGGGCAGGCGATTGCAGGCACCGAAATCAAGAACTCCGATTCGCCCATCGGCTAGTAAGCGGAAGTTTCCAGGATGCGGATCGGCGTGTAATAAACCAGCGCGTTCTGGACAAGTGAAGTGGAAACGAGCCAGACGCATACCTGCGTTATTTCGCTGTTCTTGTGTGCCTTCTGCAATGATCTTGGAAAGCGGAGTTCCTTCTAACCATTCTGAAACTAAGACTTTATCCGATGACATAACAACCTTTGGAATTGCAACATCTGGATCATTTTCATATGCGCGCCAGCATGCTTCTTGCGCTTCTGCTTCATATTTGTAATCAACTTCTTCAATAATTCGCGCACGAAGTTCTTCCAGTAAAGGTTTCATGTCAAGGCCAGGAAGGACCAATTGGAAAATCTTGGCAAAGCGTTGGATCTGATTTAAATCTGAAATTAGCGCTTCAGCAGCGCCTGGATATTGAATCTTTACGGCGACAGGACGGCCATCTTTCCAAACACCTTTATGTACCTGACCAATCGATGCCGAAGCAGTTGGTTTATCTTCAAATGATGTGAAGTTATCGCGCCAATCTTCGCCAAGTTCTTTTGCAAGAACTTTATGTACTACACGAGTTGGCAGCGGCGGAGCGGATTCTTGCAACTTGGTTAAAGTCTCACGATACGGCTTTGCAATATTTTCAGGTAGCGCTGCTTCAAAGACAGAGAGCGCTTGACCAAATTTCATCGCACCGCCCTTTAACTCACCAAGGACTTTAAATAATTGCTCTGCAGTCTTCTCTTGAATATCGGTGATGACCAGCGATGATGATTGGCCAACTAATTGTCTGCCCAAACCCAATACACCGCGGCCGGCCAAACCAACGGGAATAGAAACCATCTTCGCCGAACGCGCAACGGTGGAGCTCGGGATCTCCGTCTCGGTGATCTCTTTTTTCTTTATATCCTTTTTGGCCACCCGCCTATTGTTCAGAGAAATTGAGATGAGCGCGAATTGAAAATCTAACGCCAGCCACAGCCACACATTGGGTGGCGGCTCACAGCGATGTGTTTTGTGTTACAGAGATCTAGTAAGTCAATAGAAATGGCCTCTGTGGAGAGGGCGCAAGATCCGGTGTCGATAAATTTAATGATTTCTGAGGCGATAAGTCCCGCTAAATAACTTGCTCCTGCAATTGGTATTTCATCTCTGATTGTTAGGCCTTCTAGCAAAGTCATACCGCTTTGATCGGCAAAAGTTAGCTCGCAACAACGGCTGCACGGGCTCTGGCCCGGCTTAACAATTGGAAAGATTGTTAAATATCCACCGCTAACTTCGCTAATTATTAAATGTTCTTGGCCAGATGCCATCCAAAGTCCAAGGATTACTGGATCGATTTCACCAAAGTGAATCTTGATTACCTTCTCCATAAAGTCACTCGGCAGTTCTTCAGCGGACTCCAGCTTCGTCGATGGAAATAAAGTTAAAGATCTGGACTTATTGGTGCTTACTGCAGTAAATACTTGTCCAATATCAGTAGCAGATATGTATCCACCAGTTAACTCTAAATCTGAAATCAATTCGTTCCCACGGCGAAATGATGGTGCAAATTGTGTGTTGGTAACTCCACTGGCGATTAACGCTGCAAATAAATGTTGGGCAGCGCGCGAGTGACCCGAAATTTCTAGATGTGCGCTTTGGCGAGCGCTAACTTTAGCAATGCCCGAATCTAGAACGTTTGGTAACCACCGGGATACTGTTAACTCTGGCTGAATTCGTTTTTTGATTTGGGCAAAGGATGCATCTTTACTTTGATCACCGCCCTTAGCGGCACGTTCTGCAATATTAGAAATGAATCTCTCCGAAATTTGAATCTCACTCGCTTGCGTCTCAAAGAATTCGCAATTGTGGAGCTCTTCTAACAACTCAGATAGCACCTCGGCGGCTAAAGAAAAGGATGCGGAAATTTCTGCATTAGTTGCCCCTCGTTTTAAGGCGCTGTAAATTGCTGGGGCGTTCTCGTTATGCAACGCTATGCGCCGGCGTAAGGTTCCGATGAAAAACTCATTGGGTCGCTGGCCGGCGTAGAGGCAAATGCCAGATTTAAGGATGAGATTTTTTGCTGCAGTTATCATCTGCAAAGGATTGGCGACTAGGAGATATCTGCGAAGCGCCCCTGTGTACTAGCCGAGGGCAAGGTCTAGAACTTTGACTGGGGGTATGAAAAAAAATTCACCCCGTGCTCATCAACTTGTGAGAGCCGGGGTGAATCTTTAAAGTCTTTAAGACTTGTTGGTGAAGTTACTGAGCCTTGCCAAGAATTCTGTTGACCTTGGTGCCACAGACTGGGCAGATGCCCTGTGCCATGCGACGACCAGAGTCTGAGATCTTCACAGTGCCTTCGAAGTCACGCTTCTCCTTGCACTTAACGCAGTAAGCGTCACCCTTGTATGTCTCTGCTGTCATAATTGCCTCCAATCGCCGAATGGGCTCTGAGCGCCCACGCGTGCAAGGTTGACGATACCCCTGACTACGCTCAATTGCGCCTATCTAACCCCTGTTTGTGCGTAGTTTTTTTAGCTCAACAGGCTCAGCCAAGGCTCGTTCGGCCGCTTCGTAGCCATCTAGATAGGCGCTAGCTAGATCTGACTCCTCAAAACGGGCCAAAACCTCCGTGAAGGCTTCGCCGTGGTCAAAGTGCTCAAGGTGGATCGCCTCGTGAAAGAGGACGTAATCAAGGGCGTAATCAGGTGCCAGCTTTAGGCGATCTGAGATTCGGATGGTGCGATCGACGCTGGTGCACGATCCCCAACGCTCGCGCATCGGCCGCCAATTGATCGAAGCTGGTCGCGCCGTTATCTCGGGGGCTAGGGATGCCAGTAGTTCGGCTGTGCGCTGTATCAGGGCTTCTTCGCTCGGTATCCGCGAGGATTCTTGGCTACGTATCTTTGCGATCATCTCAGGGACGATCGCGTGCTCATCTGCCTTACTCATCCGCGCCGGAATTGAAACGATTATCCGTCCACCTTGGCGATAGGCCGAAATATTTCGCTTACGGCGTGCAGAGCGAATCACAATTATCTCACCCTCTGAAATCCCAGGCAGGGTTAGATCACCTTCATCTATTTCATCTAGCGCCATAGATAAAAAGTACTCCTGAACTTCGTGAAATAGATTTATATCGACAATATCTAAAGTACGTGTTGAGAGATTTAGCTGCAAATATTTTTCCATTACATTGCAAATTACAGGTGTGTCAAATCCCAAATCATTTGATTCTGAGGACTTTTGGTCATAAGTTTCGCTTACGAAGTCCTCGGATAACTCTTTGAACTATCTGCAAGGGGAAGGCAGATAATTCAAAGTAGCGGCCGGGGACTTCGCTTTTCTTTCCCCGAGGGTCTAAAAATTAAAGTAGAAATTAAATTAGAAATTAAATTAGCCCTGAGAGATCATCGGGGATCGAAGTGCTAGCCAAGAATTTTTCTGGATCAAGTAAATCTTCAGCCGTTGGCAATAACCCGCTCCAGATCTGATCGCGTTCAGCGATAGATTTAACTTCGCGAATCTTCTTCCAAAATGCGCTCGCTTCACGAGTTAACTTAGGTGAGACTTCTAAACCAAGCATTGAAGAAAACAATTGTTGTGCAGGAGATGCGGCAGCGCGACGTCGTCGCAGCGTTTCCCTTAGTTGTTCAATTGCAGGTAGGCGATCACCGGCTGCAAGTGCGGTTACTTCATCGGTCCAACCATCAATTAATGCAAAAACTGTTTCTAGCTTTGCAAGGGCAATTTTCTGTGCAGGTGATTCCTCTGGTGTGAATATTCCGTTCTCCAAAGCAAAAGTCATGTTTTTTTCTATGTTTTTTTCTATGTTTTCTTCGGTGTTTTCCTGCATACTTTCAAAAGCGCTCTGTGCTTGACGTTGAATGGCATCAATGTCTATATGGATACCTTTTCCATATTCAACAACTGCGCTTTGAATATATGAAACCAGCCACGGGTTATTTGCAAAGAGGCGAGCAACTGCGCCCTCGCGAAGTGCGTGAAAGATAAACACCTCTGACTTAGGAATCTCTAACTCATTCGCCCAATTCTCAATGTTTTCTGGGATCACAACTGGGTGCGCCGGGTCCAAGAGAGCCAGCCCAACATCATGTGCACCAGTTACTGAAGCAGCCAGCGTGCCGATTGATTGGCCCAACTGCGTTGCGATCATTGTGCCGATAAAGGAGCGCAGCATCATCGTGATCATCTCGATCGGTGGCTGGCCTTCGGGGCTCTCACCAGCTTGGGCGTTCATGGCCTGATCAAGTAAGTTTGAGATCGCGCTGGAAAGCCCTGCGGCTAAAGGTTCGATCGTTTTATGCCAACCAGAAATAGTTTGATCAACCCAATCCATACGCGTCGCCGAATTCGGTGCGATGCCGGTCGCTGGGAAAGAGAGCGCTTCATCTAACCAAATCTCAGAAATTTCAAATGCGCTGGCGACCACTGCTAACTCTTTTGCACCAATTGGTTTTAGCCCTTGCGCAGTTACAAATTTTTTGGCGGTCTCGCGAGCTGCAGAAATCGAAAGTACTTCTTCTTTTCCATCTTTACTCTTGCCACCCTGTGCAGTATCTGAGAAAAGTGTTGTGAATGGATTTACAAAACCAACCGGGTTTATTCCGAGTTGCTCAAATTGCGCTCTCATCTGTTCTTGCATTTGGCGTAACATCGCCTCAAAATCAGGACGGTTATTTTCTGGATCGTTAGAATCGCCAGATTCATTTGGGTCATTAGGGTCATTAGGGATAAAGCCAAAACCAGCCATAAGGTGACCCCAATCTCTAATTCGTATTTAAATGCTTGCTAATCCTTTAAAACACCACCGATGCGAGATTTCTTCCCACAAGAGATAGGCTACCTAACATGTCCAACGCATTTGCGGCTCTAATCTGGTGGGTTGTCCCATTGACCGGGCTATTAGGCGCGCTTGGCTATGTTCTGTGGGTTACTCAATTTAAATCAAAGTTTGAATCTGAAACAACTCGCTCGGTCACTCAATTTCAGCGATTCCAGGATTCTTTCCGTGATGCTGAGATAACTATTGCCGGTGATGATGAGGCGACCGAAGATGTGGTCATTCCGGGCGAAGCTAAAGCGAGCGATGCTCCATAATCGCCTTCCTCGCTTAGTCACCGCAACCCTTACCTTATTTTTTGGCCTTGCCCTTTTCGCGCCACTTCCATTTGTTGTACTGACACCAGGCAATGCTCAAGATGTTGTTGACAAAATAATCACCCCGTCGAAAACAGCAGCACCTGCATTGAAGTTCTATAAAGCAGATGGCCACATTTATCTCTTATCAATTTTGATCACCAACCCCGATGCATATGTAACTGGGGCTGAATTGATCTACTCGTGGGGCAGAAGCGATTTCTCAGTTATGCCGCGCTCACTTTTTTATCGAGATGGGGTTAACGCAAAAACAGAGAAAGCTGCCGCCAAAACCCAGATGGTTGATTCGCAACTGAGTGCCAAAGTCGCCGCCCTCAGTTATTTAGATAACAGCTACCCGAATCTAAATGCCGGCGCGATTAAGCCAAGTGATATTTCGATCTCGCTGGCAAAGACCGGCGGCCCGAGCGGTGGCTTGGCATTTGCCCTAGGCATTGTGGAACTTCTCACCCCCGAGAATATTTTGCTGGGTCGTAGCGTTGCATCGACAGGGACTATTGATTCAGAGGGAAATGTGGGTGGGATTGGTGGAGTTGCAGAAAAGATCCTGGCCGCGGAAAAGGCAGGTGCTACTTTGATTCTGGTCCCGACAAGTAATTGCCAAGACCTCGCACCTGGTCTTGTAACTATTCCAAAAGGTATAAAAGTAGCGGCGGTGAGCACTTTGAAAGAGGCGCTAACCGCTCTTGATTCGGCCACCCCGCGCAGTTGCGCTAACTTAGGAGCATGATGAAGAAACCAAGTCCACTAGCCCTCACCTTTATTGTTTTGGCGGTTATCGCTGGAGGTGTGGTTGCGCTCAGCGGTGTCTATGTTGATTGGCTCTGGTTTCAATCAGTTGGTTTCACTGGTGTTTGGTCAACTGTGCTTACGACAAAAATTGCTCTCTTTATCGTTGCCGGCTTGGTCACATCGCTAATTATTTCCGCAAATGTTTATATTGCTTACCGTCGTCGCCCCTTCGATGTTTCAATGGCGATGGAATCCGATAACCTAGAACGTTATCGCGCCACGATTGATCCAATCCGTAAATTAGTTTTCCCTGGAATTGCGCTAGTTCTGTTCTACTTTGGCGGAACCAGCGGTGTTCAACTCTGGGGCTCTTGGTTGCAATTTAGAAACTCTACAGATTTCGGGATTAAAGATCCGCAATTCGGAATGGATATCTCATTCTTTGCCTTCCGTTTGCCATTCCTACAAACACTTATTGGTTGGGCAATCTCAACTTTAATCCTGGCAACCCTTGCAAGCGTTGCAGTTCATTACATTTATGGTGGAATTCGTCCACAGCTACGCACTGATCGGATATCCGTTGCCGCGCGCGTTCAGCTCTCTATTCTTCTTGGGCTAATCGTTCTAGTTAAGGCCGTTGCATATTGGTTCGATCGTTACGCCCTCGCACTTAAAGAAAGCAGATTGATTACTGGTCTCACCTACACGGATGTAAATGCAACTTTGCCTGCGAAATCAATCTTGGCTGCAATCGCGGTTATCTGTTCATTGCTCTTCTTTGCAAATATTGTCCGTAAATCTTTGGTCTTGCCTGCCGCCGGAACCGCTTTGATGGTTGGAGCATCTGTGCTGATCGCAGGTGTTTACCCTGGTGCGATTCAACAGTTCCAGGTAAAGCCCTCTGAATCATCTAAAGAAGCCCCTTATATTCAGCGAAATATCGAGTCAACGCGCGATGCGTATGGTATTGCCGATGTCGAGATGAAGGACTATCAAGCCACGGTTTCTACAAACTCTGGCCAATTAGCAAACGATGCTGCAACAATTGCAAATATTCGCTTGATGGATCCAAACGTTCTATCTGCAACTTTCCGTCAGTTGCAACAAATCAAGCCTTACTACACATTCCCAGAATCTTTAGATATTGATCGCTACACGGTAAATGGCGTGCAGCGCGATGTGGTTGTAGCAGTTCGCGAACTAAATATCGATGGCAACCCAAGTCGTAACTGGATTAACGACCACTTGGTGTACACACATGGTTTTGGTTTTGTTTCCGCATTTGGAAATAGCGTTGACTCCGATGGCAAGCCAACCTTCTTGGTTGGAGATTTGCCACCAACAACAGGACTTGGAAAATTCCAACCACGTATCTACTTCGGTGAGAACGTTCCTGATTATTCAATCATCGGCGGACCTAAGACTGATACGCCAGTTGAATTCGACTATCCAGATGATGCATCAGAAAATGGTCAGAAGAATTACACCTACACCGGTGATGGTGGCGTACCAATGGGTGGCTTATTTAAGAAGTTGCTCTTCGCTATTCAATATCAAGAACAACGCATTGTTCTTTCAAATTTGATCAACTCGGAATCAAAGATTCTCTACAACCGTTCACCTCGTGAGCGCGTAGCCAAGGTCGCACCTTGGCTAACCCTAGATGGAGATCCATACCCAGCAATTGTTGATGGCAAGATTCAATGGATCATCGATGGGTACACAACGAGTGCGGGATATCCATATTCACAGACAACATCACTGAGCACCGCAACGACAGATGCGCTAACTACCAACTCTGCCGCGATAACCGCTCAGACAAATAGAAATATCAACTACATCCGAAACTCTGTAAAAGCGACTGTTGACGCCTATGACGGAACAGTTGTTCTCTACCAGTGGGATGAGAAGGATCCAGTACTGAAGACTTGGATGAAAGCCTTCCCAAATACTGTTACGCCAAAGAGCAAGATGTCGCCTCAACTTCTTGAGCATATTCGTTACCCAGAAGATCTCTTCCGTGTACAACGCGATGTGCTTAGCTCGTACCACGTGCAGACTGCTTCAGCTTTCTATGGCGGACAAGATTTCTGGCGCGTGCCTCGCGATCCTTCAACATTCGGTGCCAATGCAGGAGCGCAACCTCCTTATTACATGACGCTAGAAATGCCAGGTTCAGATAAGCCGACATTTACTTTGACTACACCATTTGTTCCACGTGGCGGTCGTGAAAACTTATCTGCATTTGCAGTTGTTGATTCAAATAACGGTCCGAATTACGGAAAAATTACGGTACTGCAACTTCCTCGAAGTACAAACGTTGCCGGACCTTCACAAGTTGCATCTAACTTTGAAGCGAAACCAGAAGTTGCTAACTCGCTCTCCTTGCTTCGCCAAGGTGGTTCAGATGTAGTACTAGGTAACTTGCTGACGCTTCCAGTTGGTGGCGGTCTGCTTTATGTACAACCGGTATATGTGAGAGCAACTGCTAACACTGCGGCTTATCCACTTCTGCAGAAAGTGCTCGTCTCATTTGGTGATGTAATCGGTTTCGATAGTTCGCTAAAGGGTGCACTTGATCAAGTATTCGGTGGAAACTCCGGAACTTCATCTTCAGGTACTCCAACTACATCAACGACCGATAATGCATCCGCAGATTTGAAGTCTGCGCTGCAAAGCGCAAAGCAAGCAATTGCTGATGGAAATGCAGCACTTGCTAAGGGAGATTTTGCAGCGTATGGACGTGCGCAAGATCGCCTAAAGGCTGCACTTGCTGCCGCTATTGCTGCAGAAGGTCGTAAGTAATTTTCATTCGCTAAATAGGCGGATTTGGCTATTACTTGCCCACCCTTTAGACTGACACTTCCGACGCGGGGTGGAGCAGCTCGGTAGCTCGCTGGGCTCATAACCCAGAGGTCG
>Ga0214168_1000360_pt1 | contig 18516 bp, 16 predicted proteins | sample LakMenepilimnion_FD_153002 | JGI IMG/M metagenome (GOLD analysis project Ga0214168, IMG submission 153002) | Freshwater microbial communities from Lake Mendota, WI - Practice 29OCT2010 epilimnion v4 | ecosystem: Environmental > Aquatic > Freshwater > Lake > Epilimnion/Euphotic zone | place: Lake...
TATTGTTGGATCTGGATCCCCGCGACATGGATTTGATTCTGCGTGAGCGCAGCAGTCTTGCATCGGCCGGCATCGAGATCGAAGAGTTTGGCGGCAACACCGTGCAGGTCAGATCCTTGCCCGAGGGTCTTGGGGTGGGCGACTCAATGGGCTTTGTGCGCGAGTTGCTCGATGAGTTGTTGCACGGTCCGGTGCAGGGCGGAAAATTCGCCTTCGAACGACTGGCAAAGTTGCTTGCGCGAAGAGCCTCGCTCTCGGTCTCACCCTCACTCGAAGAAGCGCGGCACTTGCTTGATGAACTTTTCCGCTGCGACCTGCCCTACTGCGCTGCCGATGGTCGGCCAACGATGATCGAATTCGGCATGCGTGAGCTGGAGCGGCGCTTCGGAAGTGGGCGGTAGTTGGGTAGGTCCTTCAGCATCATCATTTTCATGCATGTGATGATGACATGATCGCGCGGGAGGAATTCGATCGCAAGACGGTCGATATTACGCAGTCGCTTGAGGGAGGCTGATTTATGTGCTGGAGGGTCCGGCATGAAATTTCGCCGCTCTTCGGCATCAAAGTTATCTGGCCATGAACATCTCACATCAAGTACGCCGCCATTCGATTACCCGTTTGCTTTCTTTCCTTATGTCGATCGGCTGTGTGTTTGCGCAGGACTCGAAGTCTGACGACCCGCGCATGGCGGGCTTCAAAGGCAAGATCGCCATGCGTTACGAGGATTCGGTTGAGGACTGGCCGAAAAGGCCTCAGGCCCCAGCTGGCGCGCCGAATATTTTGATCATTCTTCTCGACGATGTTGGCTATGGTCAACTCGGTGCTTATGGCGGGCTGATTGATACACCGAACATGGACAGGCTTGCGGCAGGTGGCCTGACATACACCAACTTTCATACGACGGCACTATGCTCGCCATCGCGGGCGGCGATATTGGCGGGTCGCAACCATCATTCGATCGGCTTTGGCAGTCATGCTGGAAGTGCCATGGGCTTTCCCGGTTACAATGGCATCGTGCCGCCACAGGCAGCAAGCGGCGCCAAGATCCTGCAGCAGCAGGGTTACACCACTTACGCGCTTGGAAAATGGGATCATGTGCCGGCGCGCGAGGTTTCTGCCAGCGGCCCGTTCATCGGGTGGCCGAGCGGTGACGGCTTTGACCATTACTACGGTTTCCTCGCTGGCGACATCCACAACTTCGTGCCGGTCATGTATGAAAACCATCGGCCGATGAATCCATCGCTGGGCAAGCCCGACTACCATATTTCGTCCGATCTCGCCGACCGCGCGATTTACTGGATCACGGCACAAAGGTCCGTTACTCCGGACCGTCCCTTCATGATGCAGTGGGCGCCCGGTGCCATGCATGCTCCTCATCATGCTCCGCAGGCATATTTGAAAAAGTACCTTAAAAAGTTCGACATGGGTTGGGACCAAGCACGCGATCAAATTTTAAAGAATCAGATAGCCAAGGGTATTTTCCCGCAGGGCACAAAGCCATCCACCCGCCCTGGTGACATTCCCGCATGGGATTCGCTCGCGCCCGAGCAGAAGAAGTTGTATGCCCGCCAGATGGAGGCATTTGCCGCTCAGCTCGAGCATGTGGATCACGAGATCGGTCGCATCATCGCGGCGCTCGATCGCACGGGTGCGCTTGCAAACACGCTGATCATGGTGACCTCCGACAATGGCGCCAGTGGTGAGGGTGGCTTGGAGGGATCGCACAACGAGATGCTTGTCCTTAACGGCATCTCAAAAACATCGAGGGATGAGAACCTCAAGCGCTACGACCAGTGGGGGACGGCGGAGACCGATAACCACTACCACGCCGGCTGGGCGATGGCGGGCAATACGCCGTTCAGGTACTTCAAGCAGACGGTGCACAATGGTGGCATCGCTGATCCGTTGATCGTTCACTGGCCCAAGGGTATCCGGGCCAAAGGCGAGCTTCGCAGTCAGCATCATCACATCATCGACATCGCCCCGACCATGCTCAAGGCATCTGGCATTGAGGCTCCGGCCGAGGTGGACGGTGTGAAGCAGATGCCATTCGACGGAGTGAGCATTAAGTACTCGTTCGACGATGCGAAGGCGGCGAGTACGCATCCGGTGCAGTATTATGAGATGTTTGGAAATCGGGCCATCTACCACAATGGTTGGAAAGCCGTTACGCTGCACGGCAATCGCATGCCGTGGGTGCTTGGTGGCACCTTTGACTTCGGCAAGGATATTTGGGAGCTCTACAACCTCGCAGAGGATCCGACCGAGACTACCGATCTTGCTGCAAAAAATCCCGAGAAGCTTGAGGAGTTGAAGAAGAAGTGGCACGAGGAGGCCATCAAATACAATGTTTACCCCCTCTATGACGACGTCGCGGCACGAGCCGCCAATATCCAGAAGAGGGCGGGTACATCCAATGCTTACACCTACTACCCACCAGGGGCTGAGTTCATTCACGAGGCTCTTTCGCCGCCGGTGAAGAACCGCGCTCACACCATCACGGCTTCGGTCGAGACCGATGGCAAGACTGAGGGTGTCATTGTTGCTGCTGGCGGTTACTTTTCAGGTTACTCGCTGTATGTGAGGCAGAACATCGTCACCTATGCTTACAATGCCTTCGATCAAAACTATTACCGAATCGAGGCAAGCAAACCGCTGACGGCTGGTAAGCATGAGATCAAATTTGTCTATGAGGTGATTGCCGGTGCTGATCGAGCAAGCCCTACAGGCAAAGGCACGCTCTTCATCGATGGTGAGAGGGTGGGTGAAGGTGCAATTGATAGGACGGTCCCTGGCATGTTCTCGGTTTCCGAACCCTTCGACGTCGGAGCTGATAACGGCGGCTCGGTTGATCGCAAGGCTTATGCATCGCCTTTCAAGTTCAGTGATACCTTGAACTTCGTGCGTTTCGATTTGGCGCCTCCACAAATGAAGTGAGGTGCGGGTGTGTCGCGCTACTCGCCGCTGCTTCGAACTTGAAGCGATGTGACGGATAGTGCGGCTCCGGCTGAGGCTCCGAGGCGCAACTCGTCGAAGCGGGTACCTGGTGCAATTTTTCCGCTGTAGATGGCGGGTTTGAGGGGGAGTCCGCCTTCGTGGAGGCTGATCGATCCAGTGCCGGAATCGTAGCGAATGGTCATGGTGGCGGAGCCGATGGTGTTGGTGGCGCGCGGCGATGGGGGCTCCGCGTTTTTGACATCGAGGCCCCATGACGGGCCGGGGCCGTAGGGATCGCCGAGGAAAACCATTTCGGTTCCTTGGCTGAAGAGGCTCATGCCGGCCCAGCCATCGCTGTGGAATTTACCCGTGGCGGGTTCGGCGCATTGCAGCGTGACGAGCAGCACGGAGTTTTCTTTGAGCGGTAGCGGTGATTGGAATTTTCGAATGGTGGCGAAGTTGGCGCCTTCGATGCGTGTTTCGGTGATGCTCGGGTTGCCATAAGACGCACGCCAATCGGATTTTCGAAACGGCATCAATGGCAATGAGTTGAATCGATCGAGTCGGTTGGCGAAGGTTCTGGTTTGCTGGGGTAGGCGAGTGGTGGCGGCGCCGTCGACCGAACGGACCGCGTCGCCTTTGACGAGTTGGGTGGGGCTGCGTTCCTTGCGGGGCTGGACTTGAAGGTTGCCATCGATGATGTGCACTTCGTCGGACTTTTGCTCGGGGTCGACGAAGACGCCAAAGCGTTTGCCTGAGGTGATTTTTGCAAACTGAGGAGACGAGACGACCAGGCTGTGGTTGCGGCCCGACTGTTGAACGAGGCATTTGCCGTTGAGAATCTCGATGGATTCCTCTGATGGAAAACGGAGGCTGACGGGTCCTTCGACGACAAGGCTATCGGAGGGCTTGAGTGAGATGCTAGCCCGGCCAGCTTGAAGGTGAAGGGTGCTGTCGGTGCTGAGTGCGGTGGTGCCGCCGAGGATTTTCGATGGTCCGTCGATTCGCCATGCGGCATCGATCGAAAATGATGCGATCGCGACATCGCCGGAGTTTTTACTGCCGTAAAACCATTGGGGCAGGCTCCATGCGATGAAAGCGATCGCGAGCGCGGCGGCGATGATGAGCGGGATTCGCCAGGCCCGAAGCATCGCTTGCCTGCCGCCCGCTGTCAGTGGATCCGTTTGACCATCCTCAAGTTCCTCATTGAGGCTGTGGTTGAGTGATGCGTAAGAGCCGTAGAGTTTGATCAACTCGGGATCTTGACGCAGGCGTCTTTGAAAACCATCGAAACCTTCGCGGGAAATTTCGCCATCCAGCACCTGCTGGACCAGATGGTGGTCGGCACGCTTCATCAGGGATGATCGGTTGCGGATTGGATCTCGCGTTCGATGCAACGCCTGAGGGCTGCGCGGAGGTTGAACAACACGGCCTTGAGGGTGCCGGTGCTGCGGTTGGACTTGTCGGCATATTCCTGGAGTGAGGCGCTGCTGACATAGCGGTGATGGATGAGTTCGCGGTCGGATGGGCGCAGGCGTTGGAGGCATTTTCGCAGCGCGAGGTGGCGTTCCTCGACTGCATCCGGCTCGAAGTCGAATTCGGGCGCAACGCGTTGGAGCAGGTCGTCGTCAAAAACCAACCAACCTTTGGAGGCGAGGCGACGACGGTGATTGAGGAGGTGGTAGCGGATGGTTTGAAATGCCCAGGCCTTGAAGTTGGTACCGAGTTCGTAGGTGTTGCGTTTTTGCCAAAGGGTGATGTTGACCTCTTGCAGTAGATCACGCGCGCCGGACGAGCCGGGTGCCAGCGAGCGGATGTAGGCGAGCATGGAGCTCTGGTGGTTGGTGAGTTCCTTGACGAACTCTTCGGAGTCTGATGACGGGTCTTCGGTCATGGGTTGACTCTGTGGATGAAATGATGTGTGGCGAAGCTGCTTAGGCCCTTGAGGCTTTTTCGCGAATTGCGGCAAGTGTTGGCAGGCTAACGGGTTGCGTGACGATCATGCCGAGGATGAGGCGTCCTTGCGAGCGGCTTACGGGGATCAGCTCGAGGTAACTGCCGGCGTGAATGAGCAGGCGCACAGGATTTGCCGAATCGCCAAGTTTCCAATTCAAGGCCATGCCGCGTGCCGCGAAGTGGAGGTGGGCGCAGCCTTCGTCGTGAAGGACGCTGCCGTCTTGGTTGATCATGAAGACCGCGGAGGCTCCGTGATCCTTGTGCAGCGAGCCAGCCAGCGCAGAAAATTCCGCGGATGTTGCCAGCGGATTCTCAAGCGCCGGTTTCGGCAATGTCACGGATGTGACTGCCGGTTGGATTGCAGGCGACGCAATTTTTGCGGCTGGCGCGGGACTGCTGACGGCTGGCGGAGTGACCTGGCCGACATCGGCAAATCCCTCGAAAGAATCATTGAAGCCGGATTCCCTCACATTCGTAGGTGCCTGGCGCTCGGGCGACATGAGGCGCTCGGCGAGGCGGCGGACTTCATCGGTATCGATCCAGGTGTCGATGGGGTTCATGCTTGGCGGGGATTGAGTGCGGGTGAGGCTGTTTTACGCGCGATTTCCATGCGGATGCCTTCGAAGATTTTGCGGATCGGTTCGCCGTTTTCCATGATGCCTGCCGGCAGTCCGCGGGCGCTGGCCTTGATGAAAGTGCCGTCGCGTGGAACTTCATTTTGAAAAACGAGTTCGGCTGGCAGCAACTGGCGCAAGGCCTTGCCGGCTTCCACGCTGTCATCGAGATCATTTTGCACCATCGTGAGCAGGACGCCGAGCACTTGGAGTCGCGGATTCATCACGCGGAGTTTGCCGAGGCCGTCAAGCAGCTTGGGCACCGAACGGATGCCGAGGGGTTCGGCCTGTTGGGGAATCAGCACGGCGTCGCTGGATGCGATCACATCGCCGGAAACTCCGAAGAGGCCTGCTGCGGTATCGATGAGGCAGAGGTCGAAGCCGCGATGGGAGATTTGATGCAGAAAAGTGCGCACGCGTGCGAGGTGCGCGCCCATGCTGCCGCCGGTGTCGTAGTCTCCCGCCTGCCCGCTGGCCATCAGCGAGAATGTTGCAAGCCGCGTTGGCACGATCAATTGTTCGAGCGTAAGTCCCGGGTCGGCAAGGTAGTCGTAGAAGCCGGGCAGCATCCTTGACTGCCGAGTGAGCGATAGTCCCACCGAACCTTGGGGGTCGGCATCGACCAGCAGGGTTTTAACGCCTGCGATGGCAAAGGCATGAGCGAGGTTGATGGAGACGGTGGTTTTTCCCACTCCGCCCTTTTGGCTGGATACTGAAATACTAATCACGCGCTGGTTAATTTTGCTGCCCCAGGATAGCTTTGGCTTGCCACATCGGAAGTCTTTTCTTCATTCTGGCACATCATTCAGCATCAAAATCGGATTTCAAAAAAGACCACATTCATGCACCTGATTAAATCTCTGATGTTCGGCTGCGGATATTTGCTCTTGTCGATTTTATTTCTGTGTTCGGGTTCCTGCCGCCGCAGCGATCAGGCTGCCGATGCAGGCGAGCAGACGGTCGCCCATATACCGCCCCAGTTGCAGGCCAACGGTTTGTCCTCCCTGCCCGGGGCCCTGTATCAAAGCCAAGCCTCATCGCCGATTCGCTGGCAGCCATGGACCAAGGAGACCATCGAGAGGGCGAAGTCTGCCAAGCGTTTGCTTTTTTGTGTGGTCGCGATGCCGCAAGTCTGGTCATGCCAGAAGGTGTTAAATTCCCTGTCGGAAAATGCCGAGGTGGTTTCGCAGATCAACGACAATTATGTTCCGGTGTTGATTGACGGTGACGCGAGCCGAGAGATCGGATTGCTCGTGCCGGATCTCTGCTTGCAGATCGGAAAGTCGGTGCAATTGCCGTTGTTCCTGTGGATGACGTACGAGTGTGATCCGATGGCGTGGATTCCGGTGCAGGCGACGGAGGATCCGGGTGCTGTTTTCGCGACCTCGAACGAGATGGTGGGTCAAATGTGGCGCGACTCGATGGATTACGTGTTGAAAAACAGCCAGATGGACAATGGGGAGCGTCGTAAAAAATTCCTACAGCGCAAGCTTGCCAAGGTTTCGAGTGACGAACCGGACCAAGATGCGATTCGCAGCATTCGAAAGCTGGTTTCATTGTACGATCCCTTATCAAGGAGTCTCGACGAGACGGGTGGATTGTTTCCCGCAAGTTCGCTCGATGTGTTGGCTGCGGCCGCTGCGCGTCCGGGCATCCCCGAGGATTTGCGGCTGAGATCCACCGATGTGGCGAAGTCTATCACCAGCGACCTTGTGACGAGTGCGATGTTGGATCCGCTTGCGGGAGGTATCTGCATTTCCAGAAAGCGTGGTTCGTGGGCTTTGCCGAATTTTTCATTCGATTGTTCGTCTCAGGCGCGGGCTGTGGTCTCGTTGTTTGAGGCTTATCGCGCCACTGGCGACCGCCGGGCCTTGGACCGCGGTTTGGAGGCGATCAGTTTCGCGGAAAAGGAGTTTTCCACAGCCGACGGGCTTTTCGCTATCGGTCTTGCAACGCCAGTTGATCAAGAAAAATGGATGTGGAGCGTGGAGGAAGTTGAGGAGGTCTTAGGTGCAGAAGATGCCGCATGGTGGATTGAGGCAACCGGCATGAAGGGCTTGGGCAACATTCCTCTGGAGGATGACCCCGACGGGCTTTATTTTCGCAAGAACACCATCGGCATGAAGTCGACGATCGAAGAGATTGCCGCGCGTCAGTCGATGACGCCGGAGCAGTTTCGCCCGCGCTATGAGGCCGCCAAGGCGAAGTTGCTGGCGGTTCGTGAGGCGCGATTGGGTCGCTTGCCACGGGATGAAAACGCTCATGCAGGTGCGACATGGCGCATGGCGTCTGCCTACGCATCGGCATTTTCCGTCAGTGGGAACGAGGAATATCGAGACAAGGCATTGGCCTTGCTCAAGCGCGGTAGGGAGGCCTTTGCCGTGGGCCCGAGGCTTCGTATGTTCACCAAGGATGCGCCGGAGTCGATTGGTGCCGGGCGTGCTTTTCTTTACGCGCTGTGCCTGCAGGCGGTGCTCGATGTGGCAGCTGTGACGCTCGATGAAAGCCTTTACATTTGGTCGGATGATTTGGCCACCACGCTGGCGGAATTGTTCATTGGCGACGGATTTCTCAAGGAATGCCCGGAAAGTGCCGTATTGCTTGATCTGCCAATTACCGATCTTGCGATGATTTTCGATGATTCGACCAGCGGATTGATTTCAATGTCGGAGAGTCGTCTTGCCGTGCTTGGAAGGCCGCTGGTTGCGCAGTTGAGCGGCTTGGCCTCGCCGTTTCCGCTTTATGCAGTCGAGCGGCCGGTCTCCCATGCCGATCTCATTCTTGCGATCATTTCGCGTCACTTCATGGTGAGTGTGCTGGTGGGTGAGGGCGTGCAAGGCGACCTTTTGCGCGCGGTGCAGGAGTTGTCGCCGCGGTTGGTTCACCGTCAGCTTGCGAAACCCGACCATAGGGTACCGCCCGGGATGGTGAAAATTGTTTTTTCCGATGGCACCGAGAAAACGGTATCTTCGGCGGATGGATTACGGCAAGGCGTCTTGCCGGAAAATGCCAATTGAGTTAGGCTGTCAGGAGGTAGCATCCATTCCTCCGAATTGATGAATTTTCGATTCTTTTCCGCCATTGTCTTCATCTGTTTTGCGGCAGCGTGCCGGTTAAATGCCGATGTTTTCGTTATGAAGTCCGGCGCCCAGATCGAGGGATTGCTTTTGGGCGAAGATGCGGCGGGATACCGGGTGGAGGTCAGAGTTTCCGCAGGGATCAAGGACGAGCGCGTATTGGCCAAGGAGGATGTGTTGGAGGTTCGGCATTCAGAGGCGGTCAATGAAGGCCTTGCGAGGATTTTGAAATTTGTCCCCACTCCCGATTTGCTCGGCGAGCGGGACTACGACCGGCGGATCCGGGAGGTGGAGCAATATCTCAACGCATTGCCGACCGATGCGGGGTCGGATCAGGCCAGGGAAGTGCTTGCCGCATTGAAGCTTGAAGCGAATGAGGTGTTGGCTGGTGCGGTCAAGATGAACGGCAAGATGGTGAGTGCGGACGACTTTCATCGGGATGCCTACGACATGGATGCGCGGGTTGCCGGAATACGCATCCGGCGGCTTGTCGACGCAGGGGAATATATCCGGGCTTTGCGCACTTTTGAGATGCATGAGAGGGATTTCGCCAACAGCGAGGCGTATCGTGCCTTGATTCCTTTGATGAGAAAGGTTGTCAACGCCCGTGCGTTGGAACTAGATGAGATGCTTGCAACGCTTGATAGGAGGCTCAAGGAAAGGGAGACCGGCTTGCAGAGGATGTCGGCGCTGGCGCGTCGCGATGCGCAGTTGGCGATTGCCGGAGAAGCGGCCGAGTTGGCGGCGCTTGGCAAGGCAGAGGTCGACGCGAAGCTCGGCTGGATCACCGTGGATCCCTATTCGAAGGTCTCAATTGAGCAGGGATTGGCCTTCGCGAGGAGGCAAGAGGAGAGATTTGCCGCCAGCAGAACGCAAAATTCGGCCGAGGGCGGAAGGATTTATCGTGATGCCTTGCGGGTCGTGCGATCTGCGGATATAAAAAGCCCGTTGGTTGCCGCGGCCATCCAGGCAGCCAAGGAGGCGAAGTTGCCCGAGCGCTACATCGCCGTGCTACAAGCGGAGGCCAATGCAAAATCCGAATCCAAGAAACCCAAGTAGGGTTATTCCAATCCAACCACCATCTGATATGTCCTCACCACGAAGTGCCAAGCGCAACCGCAAGACCACCGAGACGCAGATTGATCTCTCGATCCTGATTGACGGCTCGGGTGAATCGACGATCGACACGGGTGCTCCGTTTTTCGATCACATGCTCACGCTTTTTTCCAAACACGGACTCTTTGATCTCAACGTCAGAACGGTGGGTGACATTGAGGTCGACATGCATCACACCGTCGAGGACACCGGCATTGTGTTGGGTGATTGTTTGCGCGAAGCGCTTGGTGGCAAGGAAGGCATCCGCCGCTACGGATGCGCGTATTTGCCGATGGACGAAACCCTGGCGCGAGTGGTGGTTGATTTGAGCAACCGTCCGCATCTGGAGTTTCGCGCACCGGCTGGGACGCCATCGGCGCCAAACATGCCCTTCACGCTGGTCGAGGAATTCTGCCGCGCGCTGGCCTCTAATCTCCGGGCAAACATCCATGTCGAGTTGCTGTACGGACGGGATGGTCACCACATTGCCGAGGCGATTTTCAAGGGCTTGGCGCGCGCGTTGCGCGATGCCTGTGAGATTGATCCGCGGGTCAAGGGGATTCCAAGCACCAAGGCTGCGCTGTGAAGGTTGCTCTGATCGATTACGGTGCAGGAAACCTGCGCAGTGTGGCCAATGCCTTGAGGGCTTTGGGTCAGGAGCCTGCAGTGGTGGCGGATGCCGCCGAGCTTGGCGATGCGACGCATTTGCTGCTGCCGGGTGTTGGTTCATTTGGCGATTGCATGGCGCAGTTGGAGCAGCGCGGACTTGCAAACTTGATTCGTAGCTGGGTATCCGCCGGGCGTCCGTACTTGGGCATTTGCCTTGGGTATCAGATTCTTTTTGATTCCAGCGACGAGAGTCCCGGTGTGGCTGGGCTTGGATTGTTTCGCGGCAAGGTCAAACGCTTCGGTGATGTGCCGGGTGTGAAGATCCCGCACATGGGTTGGAATGCCGCGAGACCTGCGAAACCAAATCTCAAAAATTGGGCGGGCTTGGGTGATGCGCCGTACTTTTATTTCGTGCATTCGTATTTCCCGGTGCCTGAGGACGAGTCGATTGTCGCCTCACGCACCGATTACGCAGCGGAAAATTTTGCATCATCGATCGAGTCGGGCGCCGTGTTGGCATGCCAGTTTCATCCGGAAAAAAGCCAGGATGCGGGCTTGCGCCTGATCGGGAATTTTCTCGGCCTTTGAGTTCTCTGCTCAACCTGCCAATTCGCAGGCGAGCTTGATGGCTGAAATCATTGATGATGGATCAGCGACACCCTTGCCGGCGATGTCGAAGGCGGTACCGTGATCCGGGCTGGTGCGGATGATTGGCAGGCCGAGCGTGACATTTACCGCGTTGTCGAAGTCGAGGAGCTTGAGCGGGATAAGGCCTTGGTCGTGGTACATCGCCAGCACCGCGTCGTAGTTGCCGCGTGCGGCATCGCGAAAGATTGCGTCGGGGACGCCTGGGCCTTTGAACTCGGCAATGCCGAGGGCGTTGAGCGATTCGATGGCGGGTCGAATGATCCGTGTTTCCTCGTCGCCGAACTCGCCGTTTTCACCGGCGTGGGGGTTGAGGCCTGCCACGGCAATTCGAGGGTGGCCGGTGCCGCGTTGATGAAGAAATCGGGCGGTGAGTTTGCCGATGTTGATGATCGAATCCGCGCAGAGCAGTTGCGACACGCGCGAGAGTGGTTCGTGAATGGTTGCGAGGCCGACGGTCAGATGTTTCCCGGTGAGCAACATGCCGTAGTGGGTGACGCCGAAGGCGTTGGCGAAAAATTCCGTTTGGCCGGGGAAGGGGAATCCGATCGTCTTGAGCTGGTGCTTGCAGACCGGCGCGGTGACCACGGCAGCGGCCTTGCCGTTTTTGAGTTCGAGGGCGGCCAATTCCAATGCTTCGAGGGCGGCGGCGGCGGACCGTTGATTCGGCCTGCCCGGGGTGCCTGCGCTGCGGTCGCCAATGATTTCAAATTGGTGTTTTTTTGGAATCCCTGCTGAGGCGAGGGCAAGGTCGACAATTTCCGGGCCGATGCCGGCAGGGTCGCCGATGGTGATAATGATCCGGGCCACGATCAATGATCCCTGCCTCAGCAAGTTCTGCCAAGTGACAATCGGAAAAAATTTCATATCTCACGGCTTGTTCGAGCTGCGATTTGGCTTTACCCATGAGTCGTCTCATGGATCGATCACCCATCAAACTCTCGACCAGACACCAAGCCCCCCCAAGGACCGTTGGAGATCCGCCAAATCTTGGCCGGGTGGATAGGGCGGCGCGTGACATTTCAAAGGGTTCAAAAAGAAAGTCGCGAAGCGGTCATAGGAGTTCCCGTCTGCGGCGCGAGCGGGGTGGGGGAAAGGCTGCGAAAAGGCTGACCGCATTGATTTTCTTGGCGGCGATTTTGATCATTGTTGGGACATTGGCCTTCTGGTCGGACAAAAGGCAGCAACAGAGTGTGCAATCCGAGTTTGAGGAGCTTTCGAGACAGCGTTTCGTTGAAAGGATTGAATCAAAGTTCGCCTCGCCGACTGAAGATCAGTCGCATGCGATTGTGACGGCGGCACTTGCTGCAAAGGACGAGGCAGCGGTCTCGGCAAATTTCCGGTTGAATGGAACCCCTCCCGCTGATGTGCTCGAGTTTCTTCGTCAGGAGGAGGAGTTGTTCGGTCCTGCACATGTTGAATCGTGGATTGGCAGCATCGACTGCAACAACACCCTTGTGGAGTCCGTATTGGTTCATCACACGAAAAATGGAATCAGCGAGGCGCGAATCGCCATGCTCACGCCGGATGAACAGGGGGTTTGGCGGCTTGATTTCGAATCATTTGCCAAGAAGTGTGAGCCGACATGGGAGACCTTCGTTTCCGGCGAGGCGACCGAAGGAATCGTGAGGATATGGTTTAGCCAAGACAACTACTTCAACGGAATCTACACGGATGATTCCGAATGGCTTTGTTTCTCGATGGCGTCTCTGGATTCCGACGTGTTGCTTTATGGTTATTGCCGCAAGAATTCCCCGCAGGGGACGGCGATGGCCAGCATCAAGGCGCGTACGCACGCGAGAGGTAAAAAGAATATCTCTACGTTTCGTGCCACGCTGGCCATTTCGAGGTCCGAGGGGGCGAATAAAAGGCAGTTCGAGATCAAGAAAGTTTTGGCCGAGGATTGGTTGTTGACCGACAAGGCATTCGACGGATCGCCGGGTCCCCTCTAGTGAGCTTCTTTGGATTCTCGGCGCTTGTCATGCGGGCGAGGTTTTTTCAATCTCATCCGCATGACGAAAGGATGGATAAGATTTGCGGGCTTGGTTGCAACGGTGTTGAGCCTTACGCATTGCGGGCTTTCATCGGGAGGGGCTGGCAACATGGGCGGGCCGACCATCGAGGAGCGCGCGGCGAAAATCGCATCCGAACCCACTGGTGATTTTTATTACGGCAGGCGGTATTTCGTCGAAAAAACCCGATTTTGGGGGTATTTGCGTGAGCCAAGGCAGGATTGGAACCGTGCCAAGCTCGTGATGATGCGGGAGGACAAGAAGCGGGTGCCTGACCGGTTTCATGAAGATGGCCCCCCCGGACAACGCTACGCCCAGGACAACAACTTCGAGTACCGGATCCGCGGCAACTACACCGGTCGCGAGGTTTACGATCCGAACAGCAACCAATTTTTGCCTGAGTTCATGCTCAGCAGCTATGAGTTGCTCGATCAGCGGCCCGGGTGGCTGTTCAAGCCAAGCGACCGCTACAACCGGTTTCGCATCACCTTGTTGCCGCGCTGAAGCCACGGCGCCGCGTCGTCACGAGTAGGACGATTCGACGCGTTTTGCGACATCGCGATAGCCGTAATCGACTTCATAAATCTGCTTGAAGCAGTCGAGGGCTGATGTCCGGTCGCCCATTTCCTCGTGGATGAGTCCCTTTTCGTAGAGGACTTCCTTTTTCGTTCCGTCCATCGCGTGGAGGTCGGCCAGGGCGTCGGCAAGCTGTTTGATCGAGAGGTCGAACATCGCCTTGCCCTTGAAAGTGCGGCCGAGCAGGAGAAGAACCTTGGTGCGGATGTGCGGGTTGCGGGTGGCCTGCTGGAGGTGGGGAATGGCCCCGCTGAGATCGCCTGCTTGGTAGAGCGCGCTGCCGAGCTCATAGCGCAGTTGGGGATCGGTCGGGTTCTGGTCAACACGACGCTGGGCCTCGTGAACCTGTTCTTGGAGGCGGTCGTTGCGCCTTGTATCGAGCGCTGCGCTCAGCTCCGCGTTGTTGGGGTCGGCAGCGACTGCCTTCTCGAGTTCCTGCAGATCGGCATCAATGGCCTTGTCTTTCATCGCGGAGGCCTTGGTCTCCAAAGCGACATCGCCGTTGCTTAGCGAGTAGGCCCATTGATAGAAACTTTGTGCGTTGTGCCAGTCCTCGAGTTGTTCGTAGAGACCCGCAAGTTCCTTGACGGTTGCGAGATGATTTGGATTGGCGTTGTACTTCTCGATCGTTTTCTCGCGGCGTTCCTCGAGTTGTTCGCGGGTGAGGCCCGTGCGTGAGGCTTTTTCGAGTTCCTCAAACTGGGAGCTGTCGCGCATCAGGTCGCGCATGTTCGCGTTTTCGTCCCAGCGTTGTTTGTGCATCGATGCGCGAGCGGATGAATCCTTGGCGCCTTTGATGGCCTCGCCGTCGGTGGGATGGTGCTTGATGATGTCGTTGTAGACCGCGCCAGCAAGGTCGTACATCTCGCGCGAGGTGTAGAAAGCGGCGAGCTTTTTCATGAGCTTGGCGTTTTCGGGGGCTCCACTGCGAACGGTTTCGAGGGCGAAGGCGGCGCTGTCCGAAAGCTCGAGTTTGAGGCAGACGTCGAAGAGTAGGTCGTTAGCGGCCTCGTTGAGCGGATCTTTCTCGAGTTCCTTTTCGATCAGAGGCAGTGCGGCGAGCGGATCTTTTTTTGCCACCCCTTGGATTTTCATCAAGCCCATGCCGCCGGTTTGAAGGCCAAACAGGCCCGACTTCTTTTTGGCTCCGCCCGCGAGTTGCAACTCGCATTTGCGCAGCAGCTTGCGAGCTTCGAGAAAGCCCGGGTTGTCGCCAAGGATGCCCTGGAGCAGGCTGATGGCGTAGGTGTGATTCGATATCTGAACCGCAGTCAGCGCCTTGAGCCAGAGTTGCTTGCTGGCGGCGGCGAGTTCTTTTTCGCTGATTTCTGGCATAATGCTGATTGTTGAAAATGCGTCTCCCTGTGGTCGGCAGGGGGCGGAAAATGCAGTTTGCGGCAGCTGAATGCAAGCGTCTATGTGCAAAATGACGGTGGTGGAGTCGGGTGAATTTTTGAGTTGCTGGCCTTTGGTCTCCGAGTTAAGCCAAGACCGTTGGTGGCTGCATTGTGCCGCTGGCAACCATCGATAATCATCATGCCCCCACGCAAGCAGAACAAAGGACGCCGCCCAGCCGGGCGCGGCCGCAAAAGTTTCGGTCCCAATAAGCGCGCCGAAAAGCCCGACCAAGAAGACAAGGCAGTGGAGGTCGATGGCGAGATTTCCTCGGTTTTGGCCGGTACGATGTTTCGGGTGAAGCTCGAGAGCGGCCATGAGGTGCTGGCCCACATTTCAGGGAAAATGCGCAAGCGCTTCATCCGGCTTGTCGTGGGCGACAAGGTCAAGATGGAGATGTCGCCATACGATCTTACCAAGGCCCGGATCGTTTTCCGGGTTGGTTGACCGATCAGTTCTCGTCTGTATCGGCGGAATCGCCGAGCGGGTCGGTGGGGTCAGTCGCTTGGGTGGCGTCGCGTCGCTCGATGACGATGTCGCCAAGCAATTCGCTCTGTCGTACGACGAACTGGTTGAGCTTCATGAGTTCCAGCAGGGCGAGGAATGTGACGATGACCTCGGCCTTGGTGGTGGCGGTTTTGAAGAGTTCCTCAAAGCGGAGTGACTCTCCCGGGGCCAGACAATTCATCAGCAGGTCAATTTTGTCGGAGACGGTGTAGCGGTCGTCGATGATGTCGCCAAAATCGTGCGACTCCTCGAAGCGCTTCAGGACATTTTGGAAAGCCCGGATCAGATCGAAGATCGACACCTCGGCAAGCGTGGTCGGTTCCTCGGTGTTTTTTTCTCCGGGCTCGGGTTGATGTGCGAAGCGTCCCTCCTGTTCGATTTCGCGCAGTGAGAGAAAACCCGCGGCGTCCTTGAATTTTTTGTATTCGATGAGTTGTCGAATCAGTTCCCAGCGCGGATCGTCCTCTTCGGCATCCTCTTCGGGCGGTTGTTCGGTGCGTGGCAGCAGGGTGCGGCTTTTGAGGTACATCAGGTTGGCTGCCATGACGATGAACTCCGAGGCCAGATCGATGTTGAGCAGCTTGAAGGTGTTGATGTAGTCTAGGTATTGCCGGGTGATGCGCTCGATGGAGATCGACTGGATATCGAGCTCGTCTTTTTTGATCAGGTAGAGCAGCAAATCGAGGGGCCCCTCGAAGATTTCAAGGCGGACTTTGTAGTCGGTGGTTTCCACGCGGGATGTAATAATCGGGCCTTGGGCCTCATGCGAGGCAATTTTCCCCTCGCGTCACTGCTTGAAAGCATCTTGAATGGCGCTGGACATAATTGGCATGACTGAGGATAAATTTGAGAATTTCGGCGATCGATTGAGCCAGTGGGTTTCGAGCCAAGGTTTTTGGTTCCAGGTTCGCTATTCCATGTCCGGTAAGGGGATGCAGGGTAGGCTGATGTTCCACTTGGTGAACATCGGATTCAGGGTTTTGGTGTTCCTGCTCATCGCGGCAATTTTTGTTTGGATTTACTTGGAGAGACGGACGGGAACTGCCCATTTCCTCACGGGATTCAAGGAAAGTCTTACCGAGGGGATATCAGCCTCGGAGCTTGAAATGCGCGGCCTGCAGAGGCTGCAAGGCCAGATGGAGTTGAGCCGGATCGCCGCCGAGGGCAATAATGGCACATTTTTCTCATCGCTAGAAGCGCGCAACGTCCGCTGCAAGATGGGATTGATTGACGGCTTGATCGGGGTCTGGCGTCCCGGCGTGATCGCGATCGCCAAGCTGGATCTTGACCTCAGGGCTGGAGCTGATGATGCGGAGTCGGCCGCCAGCATGGCGCGGGTGTTTTTCTCCGATCCCAAGAAGATTGAAATCAGGTCCTTTGACATTGCCGAGGCCAACCTCCGCTGGGGTTACTCGGATCGCACGCAGGGTTCGATCGAATCGACCAAGATCAAGATGCAGCGCGTCGGAGATTCGTGGCGCCTGATTCTCAAGGGCGGATATTTGAGTCAGAACTGGCTCAGCCGTGTCGAGGTGGTTGAATTGGTGGTGCTGTGCACGCCGGAGGAGATCATTTTTGAAAAGGCGGATCTCAGGCAGGGTAAGGGGACGATTGATCTGGCCGGATTGCGTATCAAGACGGGCGAGCGTCCGACGGTCGAAGGCGTTGCAAAAATCCGGAGCATTCCCATTGAAAACCTCGCGCCTGCATCCACCCACAGTTATGTCGACGGAACAATATCCGGTGATTTCACGGTTTTTGGATCGACCAACAGCAGGGACGGAATCGGTTTCGAAGGACAGGTGCTTTTGGATGGCAAGGATACGGTTTCGCTGCGTGAAAAGATCCATCTTCTTAAAGCGCTTTCAGTGGTGGATTATTCGAGAAACTACCACCGGATCGATTTTCGTGAAGGTTCGTTCCAGCTGCGAGTTGCCGGTGGAGGTCTTGAATTGAGCGAAGTGAATCTCAAGGCCGAGGATCTGTTTACGCTTGAGGGGGTAATGAGGGTGCGCTTGCCCACCCAAAAGGAAATCGACGACACCATAGCCAAGGGAGGGGATGGCATCGGCGACGCTTTGGCGGACGCTGAGGACGATGCTTTTGTGTCCAGGTCGCTTGCACAGAAGAACGCGAGTGACATCACCCTCAAAAGAGCTGCCATGGAGTCGGAGCGGGACAAAAGTGGCAATTCGCGTGAAGATGGGCTTTCGCTGTTTGACCGCTTGAAGGCAAATTACGAATTGAGAAGGTTGCAACAGCAGGCATCCGATCGGATGTCGCGAATGTTGCGTTATGAGGGATCATTCAGGATCTCGATCCCAAGCGATTCCTTTGAGGGATCCAGTCGTCTTCAGTCGGAGTTCCCGGTTGATGCCTCGACCGGACGGGTGCCGATCAATGTCCCAGTGTACGGCGAAATTTACGATATCACTCTCAAACAGGCGGAGAGCATTTACGAGTGGCGCAAAAATTGAGGCCGCTCGGGGCGATGCAGCTTTTCGCAAACTGCTCTAAGCAGTGGGTGCAAGCCCAAGGCTTTTGAAAATTTCGCGGGTCGCGTGGCTTTTGTTGAGGGTGTAGAAATGGATGCCATCGACGCCTTCGTTGAGAAGGCTGGCGCATTGTTCCGCGGCATAGTGGATGCCTGCTCGTTCAACGCTCTCGGGGTTTGAGCTGGCGCGGTTGAGCGTGCGGATGAGCTTGGCAGGGTAGCGCGCACCTGCGGCGAGTTCGGCCATGCGTTTCATGCCCTGCAATGAGGTGACGGGCATGATGCCGGCGATGATGGGTATCTCGATGCCCGCAAGTTGGCAACGGTCGCGGAAATCGAGGAAATCGTGGTTGTCGAAGAACAGCTGCGTGCAGATGTAATCGGCGCCGGCGTCGACCTTGGCCTTGAGGTGCTCGAGCTCGAGCATGCGGTTGGGCGTGGCCGGGTGGCCTTCGGGAAAACCTGCCACGCCGATGCCGAAGCCGCGCGGGTCGGGATGGGCGCCCGAGCGGTTGAATTCGCGGATGAAGGCGACGAGGTCTGCCGCGTGGCGAAAATCGCCGTTCGACCAATCGTAATCCGGCTGGTCTTTTGGCGGG
>Ga0214168_1000365_pt1 | contig 18346 bp, 19 predicted proteins | sample LakMenepilimnion_FD_153002 | JGI IMG/M metagenome (GOLD analysis project Ga0214168, IMG submission 153002) | Freshwater microbial communities from Lake Mendota, WI - Practice 29OCT2010 epilimnion v4 | ecosystem: Environmental > Aquatic > Freshwater > Lake > Epilimnion/Euphotic zone | place: Lake...
TCACACTGGGTGCATCTGCAGCTGTGGCATCCGCTGCAGTGCACGCTGCTGAAATTGGAACCACGCTGGTATCTGGTGTTTCACATTGGCACGCAGAAAATGTTGATACAAAGATGCTGAAGCAACTTGCGATCCCTGGTGGAATTGGTGCACTCCTCGGCGCAACATTCTTATCTTCCATAGATTTGTCCAATGCCAAGATATTTGTTTCTACACTTTTATTGCTCTTAGGATTTCTACTTCTCTACAGAAACATCTTCAATTTTGCAGCACAACCAACGACTCTTCAGGTTACTAATCCGCGTTACTTCACATACCTCGGTTTCACAGGTGGTTTTGTTGACGCGTCCGGTGGCGGGGGATGGGGTCCAATTGTTACCCCAACAATGATGACAACTACTGCAATTGAACCTCGAAAAATCATCGGAACCGTCAGTGCTGCTGAATTCATCGTTGCAGTCTCAGCAAGTGTTGGCTTTCTGATCAACATCAATCGTCTGGACATTAACTGGGCCGCAGTAGGCGGTCTCGCACTCGGTGGAGCGCTGATGGCGCCGATTGCAGCGCGCATTGTTGTGAAGTTGCCACGCAAACAAATCGGAATTCTTGTAGGCCTAGCCGTCATTATTATCAACGGCTACAGAATTCTCGCTAATTAATCAGCGTTCTTAATCTCTATTCCTTTACTCAACAATTTCTTACAGAGAGCTTTGTACTTTGCATCAAAGCGACCAGAATCTTTAACTTCATTACGCCAGCGTCCACTGTGCAATTTCTCAGGTGTTACTTGCTCTGCAAAGTATTGACGCAGAACTCCTGAATCTTCGAGCTGTAAGAAGTTCAATAAATCGGTATATGACTTTTCACGTTCATGAACAATCAGATCTGTGATTCGCAGCTGCAAGACAGAAGAAGGCTCTACGTTTTTAAGCGCCACTGCAGATCGATACACACGATTAGCCCACCATGTGAGCGCCTCGTATGGATCATTGGGACCCCAGTGCTCTTTGGAGATAGAAGTTGCCACATCTCGTCCATCGCGAATCACGTTTATGAATCGAGCCTCAGGAAATAACTGCTGAATCTGATCGGCATGCATCATGTTGACCGGTGTTGAATCACCAAAGTAGAGCTCATCTTTTTTTATTTGAGCCGCTGCCAGTGAATAGAAGAATTCTCGTGATGCGCGTGTGCTATCCAGTGCAAAGGTGTGGATGAATTCCTTGTGTGCGCTCTCGAGAACTTCTAAAGAAAGAGATTGAACTAAGCCGCGAGGTTTACCTGCTTTACCCTCTTCGCTCCACCACCGATCGAAGAGATTTCGTGTGAAGAATTCCAATTTATTGCGACCTAGTAAAGGAAATGCTCGAGTGATTAAGTTATTGCGATAACCACGAAAATCCTCTTCTACAGAAAATGGCCGGTTGTACACGAGATCTAATAGACCGTGGCGATTGGTGAGGAATTTAATTTCACGTGGAAGACTTGCATGAAATTGTGGATGACGTTGCAATAAATTCAGAGTTACAGTTGTTCCGCTGCGCCCTGAGCCTCCGATGAATACAGGAGAAAAATTATGCGCCACACCTAGATACTAGACTTCTAAAGTAGATACACCTCGGTTTACCCTTACTTAATGAAGAACTCTTCGAGAACTCACAAGGTCCTCCCTGTTTTTGTAGGCGGCACAGGCCGCAGCGGTACAACCGTTATGGGCGATTTGTTAGGTTCTCACGAACACATCAGAACAAGTGTTCCGATTGAAATTAAATTCCTCGCCAATAAATCAGGATTACTACACCTTGTCTTTGGTCGCGAGTCAGCGGATCAAAAAGAGAAATTCTCTTCACTAAGTATCACCGGTCAGATTCGCCGCCGGCGCCGAGAGAAGCAGGCATTTATCAAAATTGAAAAAGAGTTTCTTGATCGAATCTGGAATGACTGGTGGGATATAGATGCGCCACCACCACATGGACGCGGATTGCACTCTGGAATATCAAAGCAACGATTACAGGAGCTACTAGATAGGTTAGTTAAAGATCTGCGCATCAACAGAGTATGGGCTGGCCGCCGCTTCATGCGCGGATTCATTTCATCCCAAGAAGATCATGGCAATCAAAAGTATTGGGTGGAAACAACTCCACTTAATATTGCACAAGCTCGGCGCATCAGAAAACTATTTCCACATGCGCTCTTCATTAACATGGTCCGCGATCCACGAGATGTGATTGCATCGCTGCTCACAAAAAATTGGGGCCCAACCACACCCTTAGAAGGACTTGAGTGGATAGAAAAACGTCTTGTCGATGGTCACAACGCATTGCGCGTCATCCCAGCAAAGCAACAGATAACGCTTGCACTAGAAGATCTTGCTATTCATAATCGCGAAGAGAGTTATCAAGCAATACTTACATTTCTTGGATTGCGCGATGACTCAAAGATGCGACATTTCTTTGAATCAGAGCTAACTCCACAAGCTGCGACCAGTGGACGCTGGAAAACAGAGATTGCTACGCCTGAATTCTTGGCGGGATATGCAGAGTTAGAAAAGAAATTACAACAGTTTTTTTAGCGGATTGTGTATCCACCATCAATAATTAGATCAGCTCCGTTGATCATCTCTGAACCTTCGGATGCCAGAAAGACTGCAGCTGCAGCAATTTCTTCTGGCAGAGCAAAGCGCCCAGTTGGAATTAATGCTTTTAGTGCTTCGCCTTTTGGCCCATCCCATGCTTTTTTACCAAGTTCGGTAAGAACAACGGTTGGCGAAATTGAATTTACAGTAACTCCACGCCCTGCCCATTCCGATGCAAGCACTTTTGTCACACCAAGGACAGCAAACTTTGATGCACAGTATGCAACATGTCCATCGAGGGCGACCGTTGCTGCTTGCGATGCCAGGTTGATTATCTTTCCTTTTCCAGCTTTGAGCATTTCGCGGCCCACGCTTTGGCACATAAAGAATGTTCCACCAAGATTGACGTTCATCGTTAAATCCCATGCTTTGCGCGTTAAATCTTCCGCTGGATCTAAAGCAACAACTCCTGCGGAGTTCACCAGAATGTCTATGCGCTTGTGTTGTCCGATGACTTCTGCAACAGCTTGGCTTATTGAGTCATCACTTGTGACGTCGCACTTGTGTGCAGTTGCACCATTTCCAATAGCTTTCGCAATGACATCAGCTTGTTCGAGTTGAAGATCAAGTACGGCAACGGTAACTCCCTTTTTCGCAAAAGTTTCTGCGATCGAACGACCAATGCCTGAAGCGCCTCCAGTAACTATGGCGATTTTTCCCTCGAGTGGAAATGACATATCGATAGTTTTTTCAGACATGATTGCGGCCCCTTATTTCTTAGTTTCGAATGAAGTTATTTGTGAAACTTTGGATGCAGATTCTGAACTTTCATCAAAGGTATACGCAAGCCATTCTATTGCGAGTTTCCGCGCAAGTTCGAGCCCGATGACACGTTGGCCAAAGCAAAGAACTTGTGCATTATTGCTTAGTACTGAACGTTCAACCGAATAAGAATCATGGGCGGTTACAGCGCGAATACCTGGAACCTTGTTCGCGCTAATTGCCATGCCAAGCCCAGTGCCGCAAATCAACAACGCGCGATCAGCTTTTTCATCAATTACTAACTGACTGGCAACAAATGCAATCTCTGGATATGGCGCAGTGTCCGTAGCAACAACACCGACATCAATAACTTCACTTACGCGAGGGTCATTTTGAAGATCAGCCTTCAAAGCATCCTTGTATTGAACGCCTGCTTCATCGGCGCCAACAACGATTCGTAATTTTGACATCAATTCTCCTCAATAGTTCCCTTGTTTATAAGCAATCGCGAATTGCGAGAACTATGAAGACAAACGAAGTTGCACCAGCATCCGGGGTTCCAATGCTCTTTTCTGCAAGTGGACGGGCGCGTCCAATCTTTGGTCGAAGGCTTGCAGTTTCCTTGGCGGCATGATCAGCACGTTCACATGCTGCCGTCCAAGATTCTCGTAGCGACGACCCATTTGAAATAGCAAAAGTGAAGACTTCGGAAAATGGAATCATCGCATCAAGCATTGTTTTGTCGCCGAGTTGTGCTTTTCCAAGTGAAGATATTGCGGATATTCCTGCATTTACGGCGTTAAGAAAATCTTCTTTGCTGTAATCATCACGTGCATCATCGAGGGCTTGCCCTGCATGTTCAATTGCCGCACCCCAAAGAACTCCAGACGTTCCACCAGCTTTTGCAGCAAATTGTTTTCCAGCAAGCACAAGAAGTGTGCCTATACCGCCACCATGATCGACAGTTTCTCTAGCAGATTGAAGCGCAGCTTGAATTCCTTTGACCATGCCTCGTCCGTGATCACCATCTCCAGCCACAGCATCAATTCGACCCAGTAGTTCTTCTTCACGAACAATCGCATCGTGGATATTCTCGATAAATCGCAAACCTTCTTTAGCGATTGCGCTTGATGTTTTTGATGAGTTGTAATTAGTATTAACTTTTGTAACGGGGTGCGAAGTAATCTGTTTATTGTTTATATGAACCGTGGAGTTTAGTGCGCCCTTTTTATATGCAGGTGTATCAGCTGGTGCGCACCATAGACGTTCCAGGTCATTATCTAGAAGTGTAATACTCAGAGAACAACCGGCCATATCAAGACTTGTAACAATTTCACCAACTTCGGGTTGCACAATTTCATAACCCCGTTGGGCGAGCAGGTTTGCAACTGATTTCCAAGTCACAAAAAGCTCTTCGTACTTTGTTGCGCCTAGACCATTTAGAATCACCGCAATTTTTTTCAACTTTGAACCTGACAGCTCTAGTAAAGTTCCATCAACAAGAATCTTTGCAAGTTCTTCAGCAGTTGGAAGTGCATCTTCTGAAATTCCAGATTCACCATGAATTCCAAGACCAAGGCCCATCTTCCCTTCAGGCACGCTAAAGAGAGGTTTGTCTGCACCAGGCAAAGTGCAACCCGCAAAAGCCACACCTAGTGTTCGAGTATTTGTATTAGCGCGAATGGCGAGCTCTGTAACCGTGGCAAGATCTAAACCTTCTTCAGCTGCAGCACTTGCAATTTTAAAAACCGTAAAATCACCTGCAATTCCACGACGTTTTGAAATCTCTTCCATTGAAGCACTTGCAACGTCGTCAGTCACATAGAAGTTATTGACGGCATAACCTTCAGCAATCATTCTGGCTTGTGCAAGATTGAAATTCATGACATCACCTGCGTAGTTGCCGGTGATAAAAAGTACTCCGCCACCATTTTCGGCAGCGACCCCGACGTTATATGCGTCTTCTGTCGAAGGGGAGGTAAAGATGTTTCCAACGACAGCGCCATCAGCAAAACCAGGACCCACAACGCCGCAGAAAGCTGGATAGTGACCAGATCCGCCCCCTACAACAACGGCGACTTTGCCTGAGGGGGTTTGACTGGAGCGCACTACGCCGCCTGACACCCCTGTTACGTACTGAGGGTAGAGCGCCGTGAAGCCTTCAAGCATCTCTTCCATGAAGAGAGCAGGGTCATTGCGTAAGTGCGTCATCAGTTCCTTCCCCCTATAGGGGTGATTGTTACCGTCAATGGGATTATAAGTCAATCATTTTCTGTGTTTATAACAAAATAGTTGTGAGAATTTACAACAAAACACTTTACATATGTTAATTCGGAGGTCTAGATTCCCCTTCGTAGTACTAGTGGTGTTTTGAGTTATGCGGAGTTCATACAGGAAAGGTGGCGATGCGATGACCAACCGTGCATTTGCCATACAAGTCCTTGATGCTCAAAAGAGCTATGGCGGGATACCCGTTCTTGGTGGCGTGAGTTTTAACATCCCTGCCGGCCACATCGTGGCCTTAGCCGGCGAAAATGGTGCAGGTAAATCAACCCTGATGAAGATCATCTCGGGACAGGTGAAAGCAGATGCAGGCGACGTATTTGTGTTCGGGGAAAAACTCATCCAAGGGGATCCTCGAATTTCTCGTCGTGCTGGCATCTCAATTGTTCCTCAGGAGCTTGCGCCATACGCCGACTTAACAGTTTATGAGAATCTCTTTGTAGGACGTGAGATTCGCAACCGTCTTGGTTTGCTTAATCGCAACGAGATGGCGAAGCAAGCTACTTCAATGCTTGAAGTTTTTGGGGTAGAGATTGACCCAAAGGTAAAGATGAATCGTCTTTCAGTTGCACTCACGCAAATAGTTGAAATTGCAAAAGCAACGTCGTGGGGCGCTCGCGTTCTCTTGCTAGATGAACCAACTTCTGCAATTCCTGAACGGGAAGTGGCACAACTCTACAAAGTTGTTGACGCGTTGAAAAAACAAGGCGTAGCGATGATTTACACAACACACAGAATGTCAGAAATTCAACGATTAGCAGACAGTGTTGTTGTCTTGCGTGATGGAGAGCTTGCGCTAGATGTGCCCATCAAAGAAGCGTCAGAAGAAACAATTATTCGCGCAATGGTGGGTCGCGATTTACAGAAGCTTACTTCGATCAAGAGCCAAGCTAAAGCGCAGGAGAAGTTGCAAATTAAAAATTTGGTAATCGATAAGAAAACTCCAGCAATTTCATTTAATGTTCACGCGGGAGAGATTTTAGGTCTCGGTGGCCTGATAGGTGCAGGACGTACCGAAATTGTAGAAGCCATTTTTGGAATTAGACATTCAAGATCTGGTGAGATTTTGCTAAATGGCAAACTCATTAAACGAAACAATCCCGCGCAAAGCATTAAGGCAGGCATGGCACTAGTGCCTGAAGATCGCAAAGGTGCAGGGTTAGTTCTCTCTCGATCTGTACTTGAAAATACGAGTCTTCCGCACCTATCTAAATTTGGAAGTTTTGGGTGGGTGAATTTTGAAGCACGGAAGGTTGCTGTGAGCAAAGTTTCAAAATCAGTTAACTTAAAATCTCGCGGATCAACGCAACTTACTGGAACTCTTTCTGGAGGAAATCAACAGAAGGTTGTGCTCTCGCGCTGGCTAACGCAAGATGTAAATCTACTTATTCTTGACGAACCCACCCGTGGTGTTGATGTCGGAGCGCGAGGTGAGATTTATTCCATTATTCGCGATCTTGCCGCAACAGGAATGGCTGTGCTGCTCGTTAGTTCTGACATGCCTGAATTAATTGGGCTAAGCGATCGCGTACTCGTATTACGTGGTGGCGCCGTGATGGGTGAACTAGATAGAAAGAGTCTTAACCAAGAAGATGCTCAAATCGAAATCTTTAAGCTAGCTAGCGGCCAATCTAAAGTTGTGAAATCAGCATGAAAAAGCGACGCAAAGGAACATCAAACAGATGGTAAAAGCAACCAAACTCGGCGATCTTAAGGATTCAGCCAAGTCCCAGTGGACGCGCGATAGCATCACAAATCTTCTGGTTCGAAACTCCATGGTGTTCGTACTGTTGATTGTAATTTTTTATTTCAGCGTTAAGAACGATGGCTTTATGACAATCCCTAACCTTCGGACAATCATGATTGCAGCGGCTCCCTTCGCTCTCATCACCTTGGGCCAAACTCTAGTTATTTTGACTGGAGGAATTGATCTGTCTGTTGGAAGCATCATTGCCTTGAGCGCGATGACTGGCGCAAAAATTGTTGTTGATAACCCTGACCAATTTTGGTTTGCAGTTTTTGCAGCAATTTTTGTGGGTTTTCTTGCTGGAATGGTTAACGGACTAGTTGTTAGCTATTTAAACGTAACGCCATTCGTAGCAACTCTGGGAATGCTCACAATTGCATCTGGACTTGCATACGTGATTGGACAAGGTGCTCCAATTAATGGACTTCCTGAAAAATGGGGCGACATTGCAAACTCTAAGTTTCTAGGTTTTCAAACTCCGGTGTATGTCATGATTGCAGGATTTGTAATTCTTGCAATTGTTATGTCACGTACATCATTTGGTCTCCGTATCTATGCTGTAGGGGGTAATAGAACGGCGTCAGAAGTAGCCGGTGTGAATACACGTCGAATACTTTTGTCTGTTTATTGCATCAGCGGAACTCTCGCTGGCATCTCAGGAGTGATCTTGTCGTCTCGAGTTATCTCGGGTCCACCAAACCTTGGTGTCGGTTATGAACTCAGCGCAATTGCTGCTGTGGTTATTGGCGGCGCAAGTCTTGTAGGTGGACGCGGAACAATTTGGGGATCACTCCTTGGACTTTTTCTAATCCAAACACTCAACAATGGTCTAGACATCCTGATTATTCCTGCATATTGGCAGCGCGTAATCAGCGGAGTCTTAATCATCGCTGCGGTTACCGTCGATATGTGGGCTACGCGACGCGCAAGTAAATAAAGGCTTCGAGACTCATGCCGGGTCACGAGGAAACTGAACCAATCGAAAGGAAGTAACACGTGTCAAGTAAAAAACTCAGAGGTAAGTTCCTCGCGACCGTTGTAGTTATCGCACTCGGCGTAGCAGGATCAATTACTTCAACAACAGCTGGTAACGCAGCAGGAAAGATCAAAATAGGCGTAACTGTCTATGACATGTCTTCATTTATTACACAGGGTAAAGAAGGAATGGAAGCATTCGCTAAGGTGAATAACATTCAACTACTTTGGAACTCAGCTGGTGGAGATGTAGCAACACAGGCGTCACAGGTTGACCAATTCATTAATCAAAAGGTCAAGGCAATCATCATTGTTCCTGTGCAAGCAGATTCACTATCACCACAGGTAAAGGCAGCAAAAGCTGCAAAGATTCCTGTATTCGCAGTTAATACAACTCTTAAGGATGCAAGCGGACTAACTTCATCAGTTCTTCCAGATGACGTGGCTGCTGGCGCACAAGAGATGGAACAAATGGCTAAGAAACTTGGCGGAAAAGGCAACATCGTAATCCTCCAGGGTCCTCTTGGATCATCTCCTGAATTAGATCGCACAAAGGGAATTATGAAGACTCTTGCTAAGTACCCAGATATCAAGGTGCTTGCAAAAGATACTGCTAACTGGGGTCGCGCAGAAGCAACCAACAAAGTTAAGAACTGGCTTTCAAGCTTCGGTTCACAACTAAACGGAATCGTTGCAGAGAATGACGATATGGGCCTAGGAGCTGTACAAGCTCTCAAGGAAGCCAATAAGTCACTCCCAGTTGTGGGTATTGATGGTATTCAAGATGGACTTGCAGCAGTTAAGTCAGGTGCATTCATTGGATCATCACTACAGCACGGTCGTGTTGAGCTAGCTGCAGGACTTGCAGTTGCGCTCATGTCAATCAAGGGCCAGAAAGTTAAGAAGCAGTACACATACATTATGCCTCCAATCGATGCATCAAACGTTGACACATACACAGCCAACGTTGTTACCAACAAGGCAGCATTCTTGAAGCGCTTGCCTGCGTTGATTGCAAAGAACCTAAAGACAGGCAATATCGCAAACGAGAAGTAATTCTCTAGCGCGGGTTAATCGCTAGATGCAGTTGGGGTCAGAGTAGTATCTGACCCCAACTGCACTTGCAAAAGTTGAGTTAGAAATGTCCCATAATTCAAAACGAAAGAGACAGTATGAGCCAAGACGCATTCGTTACATCAAATGACGGCTTGCTCAAGGCACCATCTGGTAAGTCAGCAACAAAAGGTTTAAACCAGAACCAACGCCACGATTCAATTATTGAATACGTTGTCAGTGCGGGATCTGTCAGAATTGAAGACCTATGTGAAAAATTCGAAGTTAGTACCATGACCATACATCGGGATCTTGATGTCTTAGATTCACGAGGAATTTTGCGCAAGTCACGAGGAGTTGTCACAGCTCTGGCGACGAACCTATTTGAGGCGAATCCTGAATATAGAAAGCGCCAAAAGGTTGCAGAAAAAACAGAGATTGCACACGAAGCTTTTAAATTGGTTGAACCAGGTCAAGCGCTTATGTTGGATGACTCAACCACTGGAGTTCACTTGGCAGAACTTTTGCCTCAAAAACAACCTCTTACAGTTATCACTAACTTTCAAGGATCAATTGATGCGCTCTCAAAATATCCAGGGCTTGCTTTAATTTCTCTCGGTGGTCAGCATTACCAATGGTCAAATGCATTCATGGGATCAATCACGATTGCGGCTATTAAATCACTGCGGGTTGATTCACTCTTCATGTCCACGCCATCGGTAATTGACGACATCTGTTTTCATCAGCACCATGATGCAACAATAATTAAACAAGCAATGTTTGATTCAGCAGAAAAGCGATATCTTCTTTTGGATCATGGAAAGTTTTCGCAACATGCCTTACATAGCAATATCCCATTGAAAGAGTTTGACGCGGTTATCGTAGATTCAAAGACGAGCACCGAGCATTTAGAAAGAATGAGCGAGAAAGGCATCAGAGTGATTGTTGCCGAACCCATGCTTCATCAGATTTAGATTGGCAAGTCGCCTCTAATTCAATCGTGCGTAACTCCAACTCAAGAAGCTAGCGATTGAAACCCATATTTGATACGGCATTAAAGCAAAGGCCAACGGCCATGAAGCACGTGATGCAATAACAACTAGTGGAATCGTTAGCACTGCCACGAACGTTAGCGCCATTGATGCTGCCTCTAAGTTGTGTGGGCGATAGAACTGGAATGCCCACGTAAGTGCACATGCAACGCTGATTGCAAAGATTGTTAAATAGGTAGCAACAAGTGCTGCACCTAAACGATTTGAAACAATTACCGCTGCATAACCTAAAACAATAAAGTTATAGGGCCAGATAATTCCAAAGATAAAATCTGGCGGTTGCCATGCTGGTTGATTTAATCCGCGATACCAACCATCGCCTGTATTAACCCAAAGCCCAGATCCCACAACATAGATCAGAACTAAAGCAACACCAATTGAAGAAGCAACGAGTTTCATGCGCTAAGTGTAGTTGCTGAAAGTTATACACAGCTAAGTAAGTTTCTTATTTTCGCGGTACGCAATCAATCTAGATTCCAAATTGCGTACCGCTGTAGCTCAGCGGATAGAGCACCATTTTGACTAAGTGGCTGGTCGTAGGTTCGAATCCTACCAGCGGTGCGCACATGAAGTAGCCCTGCGGTTAGTCGCGCAGGGCTACTTTTATTTGTTTCGGATAGAACATCCCACCAACTACCGAAGACAGATCCTACTAATGATTTAAGTTACACGGAGTAACAATTTATCAAAAAGGCGTACCATCAGTTACATGACCCGACGTCAAGAGTTCCGAGTGCTACGCACTTATGCTGACTTTGAAGTACGCGAATACCAACCATGCGTTCTAGCCGAAGTAAAAGTCACCGCGAACTATTCCACCGCAGCAAGTGCGGCATTTGGTTCACTCTTTAGATACATATCCAAGGGCAATAAGTCCGAACAGAAAATAGCTATGACCGCTCCAGTTATTTCTGCGCAGCACGCAGATAAAACAGATGAATGGTTTGTCTCTTTCGTAATGCCTTCAGGCAGTAAATTCGGCCACCTGCCACACCCGAATGATCCACAAGTTATCTTGCGCGAATTAGATACAGAAATCTGTATTGCGACTTCATTTCGTGGCAATGCAACTGCTGAAAGAGCTGAGAAAGAAATAAACAAACTTCGCGCCGCAGCTCTGAGAGAAAATCTCTCACTCTCCAGCGAAACCAGAATCTGCCGCTTCGATCCACCATTTAAACCTGGCTTCTTACAATACAACGAGATAGTTATTCCCGCATATTTATCGGAATAGTGGGTAATAAGCTTCAAGCAAGTTAATATGTGAACATCAATCACATAAGGAGATAAAGATGGCTGTAGCGAAGAAATCTGCCAAAGCCCCAGCAGTGCCACAACGCAACGATCGCATTGATTGGCGTTCGCTCTATCTCTACGCCGTATGCCTAATCACGCTGCTTGTGATTCTCTTTTCAACGGTCTCTTTGATTAACGCCATCATGAATTCAATCTTTCCTGATCCTGTTTACATTGATGTGTATGCAAAGCCTGAGAACGCACCGTCACAAGCATTACTAGACCAGCAAGAGCGAAACAATCAGATCCAGGCAATCAAGAGCATCTTCACATCCTTTACAACAATCGCTGTTGCAACGCCTTTGTATATCTATCACTGGCGCCAGACTAAGAAGTAGTCATAGCTTCTATGCACTTAATTCGCACAGCATTCCAATGGGTCTTAGGTGCTGCCCTCACATACGCCGGCATCACTCACTTAACAACTAGTCGCACCGAGTTTCAGGCACAAGTACCAACGTGGGTGCCACTAGATGCCGACTTTGTCGTTCTAGCATCTGGAGTTGTTGAAATACTTCTTGGACTCTCACTTATCTTGTTATTTAAATATCGCACCCGCATCGGCTGGATCACCGCTGCATTTTTCGTTGCAATATTTCCTGGCAACATCTCGCAGTACATCAACGGCATCGATGCTTTTGGACTTGATACAGATCAAGCCCGGCTGAATCGCCTCTTCTTTCAACCATTACTAGTTATATGGGCACTCTGGAGCACAGGTGCATGGAAGAGTTATCGAGCCAGCAAGTAATTCCTCCAACATCTCTACATTGACCATGCGATATTCAGTGTTGAGCCGTAAAATTCTCCGTAGTAGTTAAATAAATCTAGGCACATAGGGGAGAAAACATGTCCGAAGAAGAGCTATTAGAACTCTGGAATGCAAAACGCTCGCAAATAATTAATGCTCAAATTGCACCAACTCTCATGCTCATCGCAGTTTTTGTTTTGGCAGCTTTCGGCAAGTTTGAAAATGCAACGGATGCAACCCAGTACCTAACAATCGGTGTTGCAGCTGCCACAGGAATTCTTTCAATCATCTCTCAGTACGCAGCCATTCGCGAAGGCGAAGCGTTGATTGCTGATCTTAAAGCAATCAAAAAGCCATCACGCCTTGCACAAAAAATCGCAGATTCTGGCGATCTCCTCAAGCTTTCAGCACTTGCAGTAGTTGGTCTTGGAGTTGCAGTATTCGCACTCGTTGTCTGGGCAGTTCTCTAAGCAGCACATGGAGAAGTTCATAGTTATTGGCGTTTTTGCCATAGTTCTTGTCTCTTTGCTGGTTGCCTATGAGCGACCAGCAAGGAGCAAGAAGAAAATAACTGGTCGAGGCGGAGACTTCGAATAACCCATGTCATTTGTCATGTATTCAACTTCGTGGTGTGGGTATTGCAAGCGCCTTAAATCTCAACTTGCAGATCTCGGTGTTACTTTTGAAGAGATCAATATTGAAGAAGTACCTGGCACCGCGGAAATTGTTGAAAAAGTAAATGGTGGCAACCGCACCGTTCCAACTTTAGTTTTCTCTGATGGCACTGCAATGACAAATCCTTCGGCCAAGCAAGTAACAGAAAAACTGGCCGTGCTCTAACCGAAAGTAGCCGATCAACGGCCGGCAGGGGCAGAAAAGATCACCGGGCGGGGCAGACACATCGCTGAGTAAGCGAGTTCGCCCCGCTTCTCTAGAAAAGCGCCTACCGGTGTCATATGCTCGCCCAGATTACTTGTCGGGGTGAGAGGGTCTAGTACTTGAGCGCAGGTTTTGTTTCACTACGTGGCGTCAATAAGTTCTTTGATGATGTCCACGCTGTCGCCAATTTAGATTTAGATGTTCACGCTGGTGAATTCTTCTCAATGCTCGGCCCATCTGGTTCAGGTAAGACAACTGTTCTGAGACTCATTGCAGGTTTTGAAACCACCAGCACCGGAAGCATTTCAATTGAGTCACAAGATGTGACAGAGCTGGCGCCATTTGATCGCCCAGTAAATACAGTTTTCCAAGATTACGCACTCTTTCCTCACATGAGCATTCAAGAAAATGTTGAATACGGTCTTCGCACAAGAAAAGTTGCCAAAGCAGAGCGCGCAAAGCAAGCACTGGAAGCAATTGACTCAGTAAAGCTCTCACACCTTTCACAACGTCTGCCACACCAATTATCTGGCGGACAGCGCCAACGCATCGCGCTCGCACGTGCACTTGTTCTTCGCCCAAAGGTTCTGCTTCTGGATGAACCACTCGGCGCACTCGATAAGCAGTTGCGCGAAGAGATGCAGGTCGAACTCAAGCGCATCCAGCGCGAAGCTGGCATCACATTCATCTTTGTTACTCACGATCAAGAAGAAGCGATGCGTATGAGCGATCGCATCGCCGTCTTTAACGCAGGCGCCATCGAACAAATCGGCACACCACAACAGGTCTATGAGAAACCAGAGAGCACCTTCGTTGCGCGCTTCTTGGGTGTTTCAAATGTATTTTCAGGTCAAGCCGCACAAGAAATCTTCGGCCGCCAAGCTACCGTAAACATCCGACCAGAGCGCATTAAATTGGTATCACCTGATACAAAGCCACACACAGGTGAGCGCGGCATCGTCGGAACAATCATTGAAGCCTCATATATCGGCGCCACAACAATATTTTTAATTCAAACAGAGTCGGGGCAGAGAGTAATTGCCACCAGATTAAATGAAGAATTGCCAGATCAAGTCAACCGATTTGTAACTGGTGATCGGGTCGGTGCCGTTTGGAAAAGCGACCACTCGGCAGTGATACCTACCTAATATGACTAGAAATAGTCAGGTGAGAGGAAGTTCAATGAAAGGCAAGAAGCTATCTGCATTGAGCGTGTTGGCAGTATCGGTCTTGATTCTCTCTGGTTGTTCATCAAGTGACTCAGCCGGTGTGAAGATTGAAGTACCAGATATTCCTATGCACGAAGCAATGGGCGAATATGAAGGTGTAGTAAATATTGTTAACTGGGCTGGATTCGTCGATCCTAAGTGGACCGATAAGTTCGAAGCAGACACCGGTTGCATTGTTAAGTCACGTACAGCTGGAACAAGTGATGAAATGGTTACTTTGATGCGTACAGGTCAATATGACATTGTTTCTGCATCAGGTGACGCTGCGCTACGTCTGATCGTAGGCGGAGACGTTCAGCCACTTAATGTTGAATTAATTCCAAACTTCAGCGATGAAATTGCAGCAGGAATGCGCAATAACATCTATGACACTGTAAATGGCAAGCCATACGGTGTCCCAATCGGCCGCGGTGCAAACCTACTTCAGTACAACGATGATGTAACAAAGGGTGAGCCAAAGAGCTGGGATGTTGTTTGGGAAACAAATAGCCCATACAAGGGCAAGATCACTGCTTATGACGCACCTATCTACATCGCAGATGCTGCTGTGTATTTGAAGTATCACAAGCCAGAGCTAGGAATTCAAAACCCATACGCTCTAGATCAAAAGCAACTTGATGCAGCAATTGCATTGCTCAAGCAACAGAACACAATTATCGGCGAGTACTGGTCAGATGCAGTAGCGCAGATTACTTCCTTTGCTGGCGGCAACACTGTTGTCGGAACATCATGGGAAATTCTTCGCAAGTTCGCTGCTAAGCCAAACCTAAAGACAACTCTTCCAATTGAAGGTTCAACTGGTTGGTATGACTCATGGTTGGTTAGCTCAAAGACAAAGAACGTTAACTGTGCATACGCTTGGATGGATTACACAAGCACAGCATCAGTAAACGGCGCTATTGCTATGAACTTCGGTATGGCACCAGCTAATACTGCATTCTGCGCATCAAGTGCGATGGCACAAGCTCACTGTGATGAGTTTGCGGCAGAAGATGAGGAGTTCTGGAAGAAAGTTGCTCCATGGACAACTCCAATTGAAACCTGTGTTGATGGTCGCAAGGACGTTAAGTGCACCAGCTTCCAGGAATGGACTAACGCTTGGGCAACCATCAAGGGTTAACCAGCTAGTCAAAACAAGTAAATAAAGAGTGTGGGGATTTTTTAAAAGAGATCCCCACACTCTTTATCAAATTTATAAAAGAACAAAAATAAGAGACAGGTTCACATGAGCGCAGTGACAACGAAAGTCGGCACTAGGCCGGTTTCCTCGTACCTGTATAAGCGCGCACGGTTGAGATTATTTGGCCTTATCGCCCTGCCGATGTTTTGGATCGTGGGCGTCTACATCCTCTCTCTCTTCCTTTTATTAATTACAGCATTTTGGTTTGTAGATCCCTTCACATCAAAGGTGATCCCGGGTTTTACACTTGAAAACTTCATTTCACTCTTCACAGTCCAGGCCTATATCTCCACATCCATTAGAACCTTATTAATCGCACTAGCAGTCACCGTTGTCTCAGTTCTCTTTGCTGTTCCACTGGGTATCTATATGGCAAAGATTGCTCGTCCATGGGTTAGAAATGCACTGGCTGTTGCAATCACACTGCCACTCTGGGCAGGTTATTTAGTAAAAATTATTGCGATGCGCCTTGTCTTTACAGAAGAAGGTTTTTTTAACTGGGCACTTGCCCCCATTGGAATATCAGGTCCAACATTTTCGATTCCAATAGTTATCTTGACGCTTACCTATCTTTGGTTTCCATACATGGCACTTCCTGTCTTCACAGCAATTCGCCAGATCCCGCCAAATCTCTTTGATGCATCCAGTGATATGGGCGCTAAAGGTTTCACCACGATCTATCGCATTGTTTTGCCGCTGATCGTTCCTGCAATCATCGCTGGCTCTGTCTTTACATTCTCTTTAAGCCTGGGGGATTACCTCGTAGCTAAATTCACCGGTGGCTCCACACAAATGATCGGCTCGATCATCGCATCTAATATCAACCTCAACCCACCAGTTGCAGCAGCCTTTTCTATGGTGCCAATCGCATTTGTTCTTATCTATCTGATGGTTGCCCGTCGCACCGGTTCTTTGGAGCGTATGTAGCCATGTTAAGACTTTCAAGAACCAGCAGAATCATCCTGATTACCATCGTCGGTTTCATTCTGATATTTATGTATGTCCCGCTACTTGTTCTGATTTTAAACTCATTTAACGAATCAAATATTTCAAGTTGGCCAATTGCAACCTTCTCAGTTAAATGGTGGGAATTTGCTGCCACATACCAACCCATTCGTACCGCACTTCTTAACTCAATTATCGTTGCAGCAGGCTCAACTATCATCGCGGCGTTCTTAGGGACCCTCGTTGCCTTTGCACTCAAAGGCTTTGATTTCTTCGGCAAGGGCACAGTAAATCTCTTAGTTGTACTTCCCATCGCACTTCCTGGAGTTGTCACAGGCGTTGCCTTTAGCAATACCTATAACTCATTTCTTTCTCCAGCAGGTTTTAACATCGGCTACTTCGGCATGATCGTTGCCCACGCAACATTTTGTATCGTCATGGTCTTTAACAATGTATTTGCTCGTCTAAAGCGCATGAACCCTTCACTGCAAGAAGCATCTGCAGACCTTGGCGCCGGTCTATGGCAAACATTTAGGCTTGTTACTTTCCCACAATTTAGAACCGCATTCGTTGCAGGCGCACTCCTCGCATTCGCCCTTAGCTTTGACGAAGTAGTTGTAACAATCTTCACCGCCCCACCAGGGGTGGACACCTTGCCGCTCTGGATCCTTAAAGAGATGTCACGTCCAAATAACGCAAGCGTTGTAAACGTCGTTGCAACGCTTGTAATCCTTATTTCACTGATTCCTGTCTATATCTCACAACGTTTAACCCGCGCTCAAGAAGAGGGTAAGTAGTACTTACTTCTTCTTACTCGAAGCATCTTTAACAAAGTAGAGAATCACCAAGAGTGCGAAAGTGCTAATAATCCATTCCATAACCAAATTCTACGCCTGAACCTCAACTTTCCTCCTGCGCAATCAACTGCCCTCTTGTATCTTTATTACCCAAGGGGAGTACTACATAACATGAGCAAAGCAACAATCACAGCAACCACCGCTCTTGCAGTGGCGCTAACACTCCTGCTCTCCGGCTGCTCTTCTTCGAAAACAACCGAAACGGCAACACAAGAAAGTGCCACACCACAACCAAGTTGTTCAGAATCAGAGATAGATGGCGGCAGCGCATGGATCAAAGGACAACTCGCAGCCTTTAGTAAGCAAGATTTCGAAAGCGCCTATGGCTTTGCAACAGAATCATTTCGATCAGGCCGCTCACTAGAACAATTCATTTCAATCATCTCATCCGGCTATGGATTTCTTTTGAATTCCCGCACATACAGCGTTGGTGAGTGCATTAAAGAAGGCGATAACTTCTTATTCGATGTCCGAGTAACCGCCGAATCAGGCACTGAATTCCCAATGATGTATGCGCTAGCAAAGAGTGAAAACACCTGGGGAATCAACGCAGCAACTGTTGTGGCTGAGCAAGTAGAGGAAGAATCAGAAACGCCGATTGTTTAAGGGCGTAAGACTTATTCCGTAGTGCCAGAGAGAACTCCCAGGTCATCAGTTATACACACCTAAGCAAGTTTCTTATTTTCGCGGTACGCAATCAATCTAGATTCCAAATTGCGTACCGCTGTAGCTCAGCGGATAGAGCACCTTCTTGACGGAAAG
>Ga0214168_1000366_pt1 | contig 18343 bp, 19 predicted proteins | sample LakMenepilimnion_FD_153002 | JGI IMG/M metagenome (GOLD analysis project Ga0214168, IMG submission 153002) | Freshwater microbial communities from Lake Mendota, WI - Practice 29OCT2010 epilimnion v4 | ecosystem: Environmental > Aquatic > Freshwater > Lake > Epilimnion/Euphotic zone | place: Lake...
CTCATTACCTGATCCAGTAAGTTTGCTGAAGGAGTTCTCGGAAAGTTTTCCAACATTTCGCTCAACAAGTAATCCGCAATCTTCTCCACCGCGAAAATCTGGTGTGTAGGAAGAAATCTCTCTGGATTTTGTGATGAATTTGATCCCCAAATCTTTAACTATTTTATCTGGGAGTAGGGAAACTAAATATGAGTATCTAGACAACCGAACGTCATGCTCTGGGAATGCTTGATAACTAATTGAAGCGCCTCCAAGATGATCAGAGCCCTCCAGTAGCAGTACTGATTTTCCAGCTTTAGCTAGATATGAAGCTGAGATAAGTCCGTTGTGGCCACCGCCAACAACAATCACGTCATAAATCATGGCTAGAGGAGAGATTTAATTCCGGAAAAAGCATTTTGTAAAATTTCAGGTGAAGTTCCAAAATTTAATCGAACAAATCCTTTACCAGGTTCACCAAATGCTAAGCCACTATTAACCGCAATTTTTGCTCGTTCTAAAATCACAGCAGCTGGGTCTTCACCTAAATCTGTGGCTCTAAAATCGATCCAAGATAAATAACTGTTGTGTGGGTTGCTAACTTTAAGTGGAGTTCCACTAACTAGTTTATCGAGAAGTTTTTTGTTTAATTCCAAACGGGCGATTACTGAATCTAGCCATGCATCTGAATCGTTAAATGCCGCCACCATTCCAAAAGCCCCTGTGATTGATGCGCGATGATGAATGCCCATCGCTAGAGGCGCTAGAGCCTCGCGCAACTTTTCACTTTGCGTATAGAAGAATCCACATTTTAATCCGGCTAAATTCCAAGATTTACTTGCTGAAGTAACAGTAATTCCTACTTCTCTAGCAGTATCGCTAACCGTTAAGAAAGGGACAAAATTCCCTGAAGTAAAAGTCAGTGGTGCATGAATCTCATCACTGATAATAATTACATTATAAGCTTTTGCTAGTTCGGCAAGTTTTGAGAGATCTTCCTTTTCGTAAATCAAGCCAAGTGGATTATGTGGACTAGACATTAGAAAAAACTTTGAACCACTAGCAAATGCTTTTTCAATCGCTGCAAAATCTAATCTCCAATTACCATTTTCTTCGATTAAAGGGCGTTCATCGGCTTCCATATGGACTTCTTTAATCCAATATGCAAAAGCCGGATAAACGGGAGTGGTTATAACAACGCGATCCCCTGGTTTACGTAGCAATCTTAGAATTTCAACAATCACAACACCCACATCAGTGCCTAAGTGCACATGCTCAGGTTCTAATATCCAATTCCATCTGCGCTTGGCAAAGGATGCAAATGCTTCTGGAAGTTCTGGTACCGAAGCCAGATAGCCTAAATCTGATCTATCTACTAAATCATGAAGTACCTTTTTAATTGAATCTGAGATTTGAAAATCCATTTCAGCAACTGGCAATGGAAGTACATCCGCTGGAAACGCCCGCCACTTAGCACTTTTGCGTTTGCGAAGTTGGGCCAGCGAATCTGCCTCAATTGGTTTCATTTGACTGATGGTACTCGATGAACTTTATGTTGAGCCGCTTGTGCAAGTGGTCGCACTATCATCGAATCTATATTGAAGTGATGTGGAAGCATCACGCTCCACCTGACCGCTTCTGCAATATCTTCAGCTGTTAAAGCTTCAACGCCTTCGTAAATCTTGGCAACTCGTTCTGTATCGCCGCCATATCGCACCATGCCAAATTCGTCAGTCTTGACCATACCTGGAGCAATCTCAGTTATTCGAATTGGCTCTCCACTTAATTCAAGTCGAAGAGTTCTTGCTAATGCAGTCTCCCCTGCTTTTGCTGACGTATAACTACCACCATTTTCATAAACAATATGTCCTGCGGTTGATGAAATGATCACAATATGTCCGCGGCCAAAACTTTTCATAATTGGAGTTATTGCCGCAACCATTCGAACCGATCCAACAACATTTACTTCATAAGTTTTCATCCAAAGCTCTGGGTCTGCATCTGTGACAGCTAATGCATCAAAGGCTCCGCCTGCATTTGAAACAAGTATTGAAACTGGTTTACCTTTTAGATGAGTCACTAATTCCTCTATGCTTTTTTGGTCAGTGACATCCAAAATAAATGGCTCAATATTTGAATCTTCTTTGGCTAGTTCGGTTAACCGGTCTTCACGGCGAGCAGCCGCGATAACGTGATAACCATTTTTTGCGAGCAAACGTGCCGTTGCTGCGCCGATACCACTACTTGCTCCTGTAACAACTGCATACTCTTTAACTGACATTTATTACTCCTCTTCAGATTTAATTGCGCTTAGAAGTTACGCCAAGGCTGATGAGGGTCGTGACCCCCAAAGATGCTGCGATTACGCCAAGACTTACCGCTAGTGAGACTTCAGGAATGTGCACTCCTAAAATGTCATGAACTCCAATTCCATGGAGTGCCTCGATAATCAATTTAACTCCGATAAATCCGAGAATTATGGACAACCCTTTAGATAAGTAAATTAATCTATTTAGGAAGTCTCCAAGTAGGAAATAAAGTTGACGTAATCCCATTAATGCAAATGCATTTGCGGTAAAGACAATGTAAGGATCTTTGGTCAAGCCAAAAATAGCTGGGATTGAATCAAGGGCAAATAATAAATCTGTGGTTCCAACTGCAACCAGAGCAATTGTGAAAGTAGAGGCTCCTCTTGCCCTCAGAGCTGTGATTAATTTATTTTCTTTCCACTGTTCATCGTGAAGACTTCCCGTGCTGTTTTCTGTTGCTAAATGCCACGCCGTATAAAGCAGGAAGACACCGAAAACGAAAAATATGGCAATAAATCTATTAATAAGCGCAGCACCTGCTGCAATAAAAGCGCCACGAAGCACCAGCGCCATGATTATTCCCCAAAGTAAAACAAGTTGGGCTTGGGTCTTTTCAATTTTTAATTTAGTTAAAATTATGATGAATACAAAGACGTTATCAATGGACAATGAATACTCAGTTAACCAGCCAGCGAAAAATTCACTACGTGACGCCGGATTATTTGTGGTGTCTAGAGTTGCACCAAATATTATTGCGCCCAAAATATAAATTGTGATCCATATTCCGGCTTCTTTGGTTGAAGTAACTTTGGAACGATTTTTGACAGCTAGTGCTAAGTCAAAGGCAAGCACGGCCATCAAAATCAATATTGTTATTGCCCAAACGCTAACTGGTGTCATTTCTCTCCTAGTAAGTAATGATCGCTCAGTCTAGAGTAAGCGAATGCTCATTTCAGCACCAAAGATGAAGTCAATTTGTGCAAATATCTGTGAAATAGACTCAAAATTTGAAGATGTTGTGTCAAATAATCCACTGTGCACAATAGGCCGGAAAGCATCTAAAGAGAGTAATTTTCAATCTTTGGTTTCATCTGTCGTCTCCCAACAATTGTCAGGAAAGGCAGCGAGCACAATTCATGGGCGCTTAAAAGAATTAGTTGGTGGCGATATAAATCCAAAGATAATTGCTTTGCAATCTGTTGAAAATCTTCGAGCAGTAGGACTCTCTGGTGCGAAAGCTAAAACGATTTTAGGTCTAACTGATTCCGTGCTGGCTGGGTTGCCAATTGAGCAATTACAAGATTTTGAAGATGCCAAAATTCTCAAACTACTGACAGAAATTTGGGGAATCGGCGATTGGACAGTACATATGTTCATGATGTTCCAAATCGGTCACTTAGATATCTGGCCCACCGGAGATCTTGGAGTTCGGAAAGGTTGGGAGTTAATACATAACTCACGGAAAGAATTAACTCCAAAAGAATTGGGGATTAAGGGAGAAAAATTACGTCCCTATCGCAGCGTTGTGGCCTGGTACTGCTGGCGTGCGCTAGATAATCGTTAATCTTTAAGTTCTAAATCTAGAGAAACTGAATTGATGCACCATCTTTGATCAGTTGGAACCTCGTAACCTTCACCTTCAAATACATGCCCTAGATGTGAACCACATGCAGCACATCTAACTTCGGTGCGTTTCATTCCCATTGTAAAATCTGAGATTAATTCCACAGCATCATCTTCTTTGGGTGCATAAAAACTTGGCCATCCGCAACCCGAATGAAACTTTTCTTTACTTGTAAAGAGCTCTGCAGAACAGGCGTTGCATCGATAGACGCCTGGACGTTCTTCATCTGTGTACTTACCGGTAAATGGACGCTCAGTTGCTGCTTCACGTAAAACAGAGTATGAAAGCGGATCTAATTCGGCTTTTAACTTTTCTTCATCGATTACTACAGGATAATTCTTAGAACTAGATTTTTTCATGAACAATTTCAGGGTATGCGATTCCAGTTGTGGAATGACAATCGTAACCATTTGGATTTTTCTCTAGATATCTCTGGTGATACTCCTCTGCAAACCAAAATTGTGGTGATGGCAAAACCTCAGTTGTTATTTTTGAAAAACCATTTTTTGTTAACACTTCCTGATACGCAGAGAAAGATTGCAGCGCTATTTCCTTTTGCTCATCACTCGTGTAGAAAATTGCACTTCGGTACTGAGTACCAATGTCTCCACCTTGGCGATTCAAAGTTGTTGGATCATGCATAGTCCAAAACTCTTTTAGTAGATCTAGGTATGAAATTTCAGATGAATCAAACTCCACCATCACGACTTCAGCGTGACCAGTAGCCCCGGAACAAACTTGTTCATAAGTTGGGTTTTCTCTTAAACCACCCATATATCCAACAGCCGTATTTGTGGTTCCGGCCATCTTCCAAAAACGCCTTTCGGCGCCCCAAAAACACCCAGTACCAAAGTAAGCAAGGTTCAATGATTGACTCATAATCACTAACTCTGCCATATGAGTTCGGGACGCACACTTTGGACTGATAACCTCATCAATTAGTTGCCCCCGTAGCTCAGGGGATAGAGCACCGCCCTCCGGAGGCGGGTGCGCAGGTTCGAATCCTGCCGGGGGCACCAGATTTAGCGAGATATGTCGGATATGTGAGAGGGATTACCACTCTTCAGATGTAAATGTCCTTGAACTAGCTGAAATTGAGCGCGACAATAGAACCTTGAGTGATTCATACTCTTTTTGATTTGCAATACATAGGAATGTTTATTGAAAGAGACCCAAAAGGGTCTAATTGATCGGGAAAAGGCGGTGGTGAGCCATGATGGATTGGCGTCATGAAGCAGCCTGTCGCGATGAAGATCCCGAGCTTTTCTTTCCAGTCGGAAATACCGGTCCTGCGCTTTCTCAGATTGAAGAAGCAAAAGTAGTTTGTGCTCGCTGCACAGTCACCACCGATTGTCTTAAGTGGGCCTTAGAAAGTGGACAAGAAGCTGGCGTGTGGGGTGGATTATCTGAGGATGAAAGAAGAGCACTTAAGCGCAGAGCGGCTCGTAATCGCGCACGTGGAATTGAAAATCCAAATCCATTTGAAAATTTAGAAAATCGTTAATCGAATTTCTGCCTTAGTTCCCGTAGGAAGATTTTGACTTATATTTAATTCGCCCGCTAATTCATTTGTTGTAAGAGTTTGAACTATTTGCAATCCAAGAGTTGTGGAACTATCTATTGAGAAATTCTCTGGTAATCCCGAACCATCATCGATGACTTCAATCAACAATTCATTATCTGCTCGCCTAACTGAAACGATTAACTCTTTTCCTGAATTTACCAAACCGTGTTCAAGAGCGTTTTGAATCAACTCGGTAAGTATTAAAGCTAGAGGTGTTGCAACTTCAGGACGTAGGTTTCCAAATTTTCCAATACGTGAAATTTCCACACCCTCGCGGCGAGTTCCAACATCTTTCAAGCCGGATATCAAACGATCCAAGACGTCATCAAAAAGGACTACTTCTTGAGCACTAGTAGACAAAGTTTCATGAACTAGTGCAATAGAAGCGATGCGCCTGACTGCTTCTTCAATCGCGGCTTCTGCTTGCGCATTGTCAGAGCGCCTTGCTTGGAGACGCAATAATGCTGAAACAGTTTGGAGATTGTTTTTAACCCTATGATGAATCTCACGAATTGTTGCATCCTTCGAGATCAACTCTTTCTCACGTCTGCGAATCTCCGTCACATTGTGCACCAAGACTAATGAACCAATTCGATCCGTACCTGCGACGAGGGGAAGTACGTAAAAATCAACTGTTCCTTGCCGATTTTCTAATTCAGCCTCTCGTGCATTTTTTCCACTCAAAATTATTTGCCAAGATTCATCACGTGGCAATCGCGCTGAACTTTCACTCAAAAGCTCTTCGGCAATCAACCCAAGATTTTTCAGTTCAAGGTCGCCTTGTAAACCTAAGCGCCTAAAAGCTGAAATTGCATTTGGGCTAGCAAAGGTGACCATTCCATTTACATCTAATCGTATTAACCCATCTCCTACACGTGGTGTGACTTCAGAAGTAAGAGTTTCGATCGGAAAGGATCCCTCTTTAATCATTCTTGCTAAATCATTAGCTGTCTCTCGATAAACTCCTTCAAGTCGACCAGTGGACCTAGAGAGTTCTGCATTTCTGTGGCGCGTGATTACAGCAATAACTCGATCATCATTAACTACTGGAATACTTTCTTCTTTTACTAAAATTTCACCTAGTAATTCCGGTTCACCATCTAGGAATATCTCCCCTTGTGAAAGTGCTGAATCCACTCTTGCGCGCTGTCCCCACTGAACTTTATTGCTAATCAAATCACGTGGATGAACTGTGGCAGCTGTTGTGGGTCTCATCTGCGCCACCACTACATGTCCTTCAGGCCAACTGCTTTCAGTTTCTCGAATTGGAACCCAGAGCAATAAATCAGCAAAAGATAAATCTGCTAACAGCTGCCATTCTGCGATTAAAGATTGTAACCGCTTTAAATCTGATTCATTAAGTGAACTTGTGGAGGTTAATTCTTCAAATCCTGGCATAACTAACCCACTTGTCCCTGTAAATACAAATCAATTTCTTGAGTAGCAAACCATTGCAGTTCGTCATCTCCAGGCACCGATAGTAAAAGCGAATCAACTTCTTCAATTGATACTGCCCGACTTAAAGTGATCTCTCCGTTTTCACCTTGCGCGGTTTCTTTTCTTGGCAATTCTGCGGCCAAGACATATCCATGTGAATCTTGATCATTTCCACGTGAGATATCCCGTGCCCGCTCACTGGCTTCGTACTCTAATTCTTCTTCGGATAACTCAATATCGAATTTGTCCGGTACTGCGAATCCAGCGGAAATCGAGATAAATCTTGTGCCCACTAAAGTTTCAAGATCAGAGCGTGTGGCAGGTAAGTAGATTCGCACGTACCTAGCCTACAGAGTCGCCCTTCATGCTGGTTCCACTATATGAAGCAAGCCCCTTTATTAGGCTAGATATCGATGCGGCTTTACTACCTTTCACTTCACTTATGAGCAGGCCATCTCTAACACATTCGGTAAAAAGTTGGTCGGCTCTGGGTAAAAAGCAGAGCTCTAATTCTCTTGGTCCAACAATTTGATTCTTTATCTGCGACTTTGTTTTTGAATTAGCCTGAGATTTATTTACAACAATACTTATGTTTGCCTCATTATTGAGATCTAGAACTTGGTCTACTATCAACTTCAATCGCAGCAAAGAAAAAATATCATCTTGCCCTACCAGAAAGATCTTTTCTGCCCGATTAAGAAAATATGATTGCAAAGAAGAATTGTTTTCTAATTCGAATACTCCGCCATCAATTACTATCTGTGAAAATCTCTCTTGGCACTTTTTTCTCAGATCAGCCCATTTTTCTGGAGTTGTGATTTCCATCTTCGAACGCACTAGTGGATTGCAGAGTAGATCGTAATTCGGGCGAATAGTTATGGCCGCAAAAGCAGAAGTACTTATAGATTGATCATCAAACCCAAAAAAGAGTGCCCCTTCGGCACCATTGATATTTTCCTCAGCAAGTAAAACTCTTTGACCGCTGCGGGCTAGCTCCCCTGCATAGTTCCAGGCCAAGGTAGAAGTTCCAGGCGAGCCTTTACTTCCTAAAAATAAAATTTCGGTAGCACCCACAACAATGTCCATCCGATTAACTTCATTCATTTTTTCAAACAACAATGCTGGAAGTAGATCCACCTCTTCTGGTGAAATTATCATCATTGGCTTGAAGTTTTTCCATCTTTCATCAGTCAGAGTTCCAATTCCTACTATCCAATTTGCCCGGATTTCTCTTTTGCTTTTCTGGTCAGGGGTGAGAATCAGTATCACTTGTTTGGAATCATCATTAACAAAATTATTTAAATCAAATAATCTTTCAGCTATATTCAATTCAGCTTGAATGAATGCCCGGATTATTCTGCTCTCAATCAATGGAGTCGAAACCGCAGTAACCACCCTGATCTGGGATTTTCTATCCGATTTGATGTTGGACAATTCTAAAATTCCCTCCTTGGGTATTGCTCAAGATCTGCTCTACCTCATTCGCTGGGACTATCAATGTCAGATTCACTAAATTATTAAAATCAATTCCCTTTCGATCGAATGCTAAAACTCCTAAATCTTTACCAATTAACTTTGCAGTAAATGGCGCCTCAGACGAGACCGAGTAAAGATCGATTTTCTCACCCGGTGCCAAAATAGTTGAGATGTATTCCCTTCCTACCGGCAAAACCATCACTGAATTGTTTAACACCTCTACGTCTTGCGAAATTGCGCTTGTGGGAATCAATTCTTTTGTCAAAACCGTACGTGTAATTAACATCCCAATGATGGATTGATTGGCCGACAGGTAGGAATGTGCTTGAGTTTCAAAACGCACTTTGCGGATTTCTAAATCTTGACTGGTTACTACTTGTCCTGAGAAAAGGTTATGCCGGGCTGCCCACATGTCCGCTGTTTTAGGTTGATTGGTAATAACCAAGAAGAAAGCTATGGATGCCAAGATCACAAGGAGCAACCCGACAAAGTATCTGATTCGCACTCCCCTTGAATACTTCAACAAAACTACTGAGATCCAACTTTTTCCACATTCATCTAAAAGGATGAAAAGAATTTAACTTTTTGGTGGAATTTTTCAAAGAAGAAAAAAGTCATGCTCTTTTTAACAGAAGGGCATCAAAAATGATTACAACTCAAAGTACCACTACTCATCACGGTCTTATCTTTCGGAGTGCACCATCGATTAGACAAAACGATAATCAAGAGATTGCGGAAGCGCTTGGACAAGAATCAAGTGCTCAGATTTTCCAAAGTTCACAACTTGGATTTATTCCGATTCCTGATGATCTGGAGGGGGAATTAGATCGAGAATTCAGTAGAAAACAAACACTCATCTCTTCTCTTCCAGATGGGGATATTTGGGCGGAAAGATTTGTAATTTTGGCACTAGAAGTTATGGCAGGATCTCGCCCAATAGCTCAATTGTCTCGTTGGAGTTCAAGGAAAGTTTTCACTTATCTAATTGAAAACATTCACCCGAAAAAAACTGTGCCCAAATTTGGAAAGTTGCACATTAGTAAACCCACTGAGGAATGCATGGAAGTCGTCTTACTTCTACATAGCCCGGCAAGGAAACGTGCCTTAATGGCTAGATTTGAAGCAGTTGATGGTCGCTGGCTTTGTACTGTTCTGCAAATATTGTAGTTTTAACGGTTTCGCGGATCTCCGTGGCACCGTTTGTATTTTTTACCAGAACCGCATGGGCAGAGTGAATTACGGGAGACATCATCAGTTTTTGTAACTGGCGCTGAATACTCACCTGGAGCTGAGTATTGCAACTCTCGATTTTCCTCTTGATTTGAAATACCACGAGCTTGAATCTGTTCGCCCTCGCTTGTGGTTTCCACGGAAACTTCAGCACTGAAAAGTAAACCTACGGACTCTTCTTTAATGCCTTCCATCATCGCGGCGAACAACTCGTAACCTTCTTTTTGGTACTCAACAAGTGGATCTCTCTGCGCCATGGCACGTAGACCAATTCCCTCTTGCAGATAATCCATCTCGTATAGGTGGTCACGCCATCTGCGATCAAGTACCGATAAAACAACTCTGCGTTCGAGCTCACGCATAATCTCAGTAGTTAGAGAACTCTCGCGTTCCTGATACTTCTTTAATGCATCCTCGACGAGTATTTGTTGTAAGTACTCACTTGAGATCCCACTTCTTCCACCACAATCTTCTTCCAATTCGCTGATACTTACGCCAACTGGGTAGATACCGTGCAATGAAACCCAGAGTGCCTCAAGGTCCCAATCTTCTGGAAACCCTTGTGAACTTCCAAAAGCTGCTGAGGTTCCGACAGCATCTTCAATAAATGCGGTCATCTGCGATTGAAGATTTGCACCTTCAAGCACTTCACGTCTTTCGCCATAAATCACTTGACGTTGACGATTGAGAACGTCGTCATACTTAAGAACATTTTTACGAATCTCAAAGTTTTGGCTCTCAACCTGCGTTTGAGCTGATCGAATTGCGTTGCTAACCATCTTTGATTCAATAGGAACATCATCTGGAATACCTGACGCACCTAAAAATCTTTCGACAAGGGCCGAATTAAAGCGACGCATTAGATCATCTTGAAGCGAAAGATAGAATCGAGATTCTCCAGGGTCACCTTGTCGACCAGATCTACCGCGAAGCTGATTATCAATACGGCGCGATTCATGTCTTTCGGTACCAAGAACATACAAGCCACCAAGTCCAACTACTTCATCATGTTCAGCAGCGACTAGAGCTCTTTGACTTGCAATTTCTGCCGGCCAAGCCGCTTCATACTCTTCAGGAGTTTCAGCAGGAGACAATCCACGGGCTTGCAAATTGAAATCCGCAAAAAAGTCAGCGTTTCCGCCGAGCATGATGTCTGTACCACGGCCAGCCATATTTGTGGCAACGGTAACTGCGGCTTTGCAACCTGCACGCGCAATAATTGTTGCTTCTCTTTCATGATGCTTTGCGTTCAAAACTTCATGCTTAATTCCGCGCTTGGTTAATAAACCAGATAATTCTTCCGATTTCTCTACGCTAACCGTACCGACCAAAACCGGCTGTCCCTTTTTATTTCTTTCAACAATATCTAAGACAACTGCGTTGAATTTAGAAATTTCTGTTTTGTAAATCAAATCAGATGAATCTATGCGCTGCATTGGGCGATTAGTTGGGATTGGCACTACTCCCAATTTATAGATCTGATGAAACTCTGATGCTTCAGTTGTTGCAGTACCTGTCATTCCAGAGAGTTTTTTGTAAAGTCTGAAATAATTCTGCAATGTAATTGTCGCTAAAGTTTGATTTTCATCTTTGATCTGGACCTTCTCTTTTGCCTCTAAAGCTTGATGCAGTCCCTCGTTATAACGTCTTCCATGCAAGATGCGACCGGTGTGCTCATCAACGATTAGCAATTCTCCGCTCATAATTACGTAGTCACGATCGCGCTTGAATAACTCTTTTGCTCTGAGTGCGTTGTTTAAGTAGATAATTAATGGAGTATTTTCTGCTTCGTAAAGATTCTGAATTCCAAGAGCTTTTTCTACTTCAGTGATTCCAGCTTCTAGAACACCCACAGTTTTTTTCTTCTCATCAACTTCGTAATGAAGATTTGCTTGAAGGCGAGTGACGATATTTGCGAATTCGGAATACCATTTTGTTGGACGATCGGATGGCCCACTGATAATCAGAGGAGTACGGGCTTCGTCAATAAGAATCGAGTCGACTTCATCCACAATTGCAAAGTTATGTTCGCGTTGCACACATTCTTCGATAGACCATGACATGTTGTCGCGTAAGTAGTCAAAACCAAATTCATTATTTGTTCCATAGGTGATATCGCATGCATATGCTTCGCGTCTTTCAGCTGAATCCATAGCACTGACAATTACTCCGACTTTCAATCCAAGAAAGCGGTGTACGCGCCCCATCCATTCACTATCGCGTTCAGCTAGGTAATCATTTACTGTAATGACATGAACGCCTTTCCCAGTTAGGGCATTCAAATAAGCTGGCAAGGTTGAAACTAAAGTTTTACCTTCACCTGTACGCATTTCTGCGATATTTCCGCGATGTAGAGCAATTCCGCCCATTAGCTGGACATCGTAATGACGCTGGCCCAAGGTTCTCTTCGCGGCTTCACGCACCACGGCAAAGGCCTCTGGAAGTAAATCGTCTAGATCTTCGCCGTTGCTTAGTCGTTGGCGAAATTCAATAGTTTTGTTTCGAAGCTGTTCGTCGGTTAATCCCACAATTGCAGGTTCAAACTCATTTACTTTTTTGGCAGCTTTTTGGAGATCTTTTACGACGCGTCCTTCACCTGCACGCAGGATCTTGTCTAATATCGCAACCACGGACACCTTCTCGTAAACGCTCGTTCATTCTGGACAGTAATTATCTAGGGCTACTCTAATCGTGAGGGGCACTTGGCTTCCAATTATCAGCCTCATTTATGCCGCGAGAGCCCTGTATGGGCTGCGGTTATGGCCCCAATTGGCACGACACCGCGCTGACCTAGCGCTCGCACCGCTTCTCGCAAAGTGGCCCCGGTAGTCAGTAAATCATCGACCAAAATCACGGGAGACCTCAGAGCCAAATTTAGGTTTTTTGAATTGCAATCAAATGCACCAACTAGATTTTGAGAGCGTTGGTTTTCATCAAGTTTGCTTTGGTCTTTTACATTTCGATTCACCGCAAAAAGCGACAGGACGTTATCCCCGCTTTGAATTGACACTTGAGTACAAAGGTCCATCATGAAATCTCGACCACGACGTCGGATTGATTTGGGGTTTGAAGGCATGGGAATAAGTGTGCACATTAAATCTCTAGCAATTCCAAGTCGAGCTTTGAGTAGTGCTTCGGCTAAAACTTTCCCTGCTTCTCTTTCGCCATTTTCCTTATACGCCAGCAAAACAGAACGCACTTCACTTCGATACCGTGCAACTGAAATCACCGATAATTTGTTTTGATTTAAAAGTATTGTGACTGGCGGTTCTTGCCAAAAACTTTTACAGAGATCGCAGATGCTCTGAGAAGGTAAGTGACAGCCGGGGCATTTTCTTGGATAAACCAAATCTAAAAGTGGGCTCAGAAACTTTTTCATGTTCAAGTAATACTGAGAAAATTTGGTATGGCAAAGCGGGCGAATGTTGTTTGCGGATTATTCCGGTATGTGCAAAATTGGAATTGGTCGATCGCGTAACATTTGGCCGCGCTCGCGAGGGAATGTAAAAGTGAATTGCGCGCCATTGCCAATTTCACCCCAAACTTCAATTACTCCACCATGCAGTTGGGCATCCTCTTGTGCAATTGAAAGTCCAAGCCCAGTTCCACCTTTAGTTCTTGCTCGGGCAGGATCGGCCCGCCAAAAACGATCAAATACTCGACTCAATTCACTTTTTCGTAAACCAACTCCGAAATCTCGCACGCTGACTGCAACGCTGTCTTCAGTAGCTCTAATCAAAACCTGAATATCTTTATTCTCGGCATGTTCTATTGCGTTAATGAGTAGGTTGCGCAAAATTCGGTCGATTCTTCTTGGATCTAAAACAACAGAGATTGGCTCCTCTGGCTCAGTCACATGTATGTCTATCCGATTATCGTGTGCAATCGGCACAAGGGCATCAATACTGCGACGAACAACAACTTTGAAATCAAGTATTTCTGGTTCTAGTCTTACAACGCCGGCGTCAAAACGACTTACCTCCAATAGTTCACTCAACATATATTCAAATCTATCAATCTGCGCCAGTAGCAACTCTGCGCTTCGCGAAATTGTTGGTTCAAAATTATCTCTTGCCTTATACAAAACATCCGCTGCCATTCGCATCGTTGTTAATGGCGTTCTGAGCTCATGGGAGACATCAGCAACGAAGCGCTGTTGCAATCTAGATAAATTCTCAAGCCGTAAGATTTGTTCTTGCAATACATTTGCCATGTCATTGAAGGAACTTCCAAGACTTGCTATTTCTTCGGCTCCCTCTGTGCTCATTCTTTCTTCCAGTTGACCAGCGGCCAGTTTTTCCGCAATCTGAGCAGCAGATCTAACTGGTCGAACTACCTGCCTGACAACTACAGCAACGATAATTGCAATTAAAAGTATGAGCGCTAAACCACCAACTAACAGAGTGCTTCGAACTAAGGCAATGTTTCGGTACTCATTTTCAATATTGAATAGAAAATAGATTTCGTAAATTCCGACCGTAGGAAGTGCAACTTTCCCGCCAATAATCAAGGCTCTTGGATTGCCGGTTGGCGCAGTCAAAGCAGAGATTTTTTCGCGAGAGACAATTTCTCCATAAGCATGTTGCAACTCTGATGAGGTACGAACTCTATTGCGTAACTCTTCGGGAATAGAGTTTTTTGAAATCAAATTAGTAGTTCGTTCAGTTTCGAGCAAAGTCCCCTGTGGAGAATTCTGTTGAATCAAAATTACCTCACGACTAACTCCACTTTGATTGCTAGGCGTAAAATTATTAATTACATTATCTAATGCCACTTTATAGGAACTAAGTAATTGAGTGCTGAGAAATGAAAACTGCGACTCTGTTTGATAAATTGATGATTGGCTTTCAGAGATTGCAGCTTCCAATCTTGAATTCTTAATTCCGTCTTCAACTCTTATGAGAATTATAAATGCAAGAATTGAAATTGCGATTGTGCATAAAACAACGGTGCTAGCCACAACTCGCACACCTAATGAACTTCTTTTCATGTTATTTAAATCATTTACTTTGGATAAAATTTCCAGCGCGATAGCCAACACCACGAACTGTTAATACTAATTCTGGATTATCGGGGTCTCTTTCAATTTTTGAGCGAAGCCGTTGGACATGTACATTAACTAATCGAGTATCTGAGGTTTGTCGGTATCCCCAAACTTCAGATAGCAACGCATCGCGAGTAAAAACTCTGCCGGGCTCGCGCGCTAGGGCAGCAAGTAAATCAAATTCAAGTCGGGTAAGAGCTATAACTTGTCCATCACGCTTTACTTCATGGGCAACAAAATCGATACTTACTTCGCCGAGATTTAAAGCGGCTGTAGATGAAGGAACGCGACGCAATCTAGTTTTGATTCGAGCGATTAACTCTCCAGGCTGAAAAGGTTTCACGATGTAGTCATCAGCACCGAATTCCAAACCTTTTACGACGTCAGCGGTCTCCCCCTTGGCCGTCAGCATGACAATTGGAACCATAGATTCCGCTCTAATTTGTTTGCATACTTCGATGCCATCAATTCCTGGCAACATAATGTCTAGTAAAACTAAATCTGGTGGAGTAGCGCGGAAAATTTCCATTACTTCATCTCCGCGCCCCACTAAATCAACTTCCATGCCTTCGCCGGTTAAGACGATTGCGAGCATCTCTGCAAGATCCTGGTCATCATCGACGACCATAATCAAAGTCATTAGCTGCCGTGCTCCCACGAATTCAAGTAGAGCTCTTGGGCTGGAGTTAATGAATCAATTGAGCCGCCCATGCTGGCAAGCTTCAAGCGAGCAACTTCCTTATCGATCTCAGACGGTACGTCATATACGCCAGGCTTTAATCCTTTGCCGGCTTTGACGAGCCATTCAGCAGTGAGCGCCTGGTCAGCAAATGACATATCCATTACTGCAGCAGGGTGACCCTCGGCCGCTCCGAGATTTACTAAGCGTCCTTCTGCGAGTAACAGAATTCTTCTACCGTCAGCCATTACATACTCATCGGTCTGGTGACGAATCTTAAGATTTTTCTTTTTCGCATTAATTTCTAGCCACGCAACATCAATCTCAATATCAAAGTGTCCTGAGTTTGCGGTTATGGCTCCGTCCTTCATGACTGCAAAATGTTCTTCACGTAGTACATCGCGATTTCCAGTCACTGTTATGAAAATATCCCCAACTTTTGCAGCGTCAATCATTGGCATTACCCGATAGCCCTGCATCATGGCATCTAATGCTTTAGTTGGATCAATCTCAGTAACTACAACATCTGCTCCCATACCTTTAGCACGTTCTGCGACACCTTTTCCGCAGTAGCCAAATCCTGCAACAACAACAATTTTTCCAGCGATTAAAGTATTAGTCGCCCGGAAAATCGCATCTAATGTTGATTGTCCAGTTCCAAATCGATTATCAAACATATGCTTTGTGTCGGTGTCGTTCACGGCAATCATCGGGAAAGTAAGGGCACCGTCTTTAGCCATTTGATGCAAACGAATTACACCAGTAGTTGTTTCCTCACATCCAGCGGATACATTTGGAAGTAACTCACGTCGTGTGGTGTGCAATGTATTTACTAGATCGCAACCATCATCAAAAACTAAGTTTGGCTGCAAATCAAGAGCGGCGTTTATGTGGCGGTAATAGCCGTCGCGGTCGATTGCATTATGTGCAAAAACATTGATTCCGTACTCATGAACAAGCGCCGCTGCTGTGTCATCTTGAGTCGAAAGTGGATTTGATGCGCAAAGAGATAGTTCAGCACCACCGGCAGCAAGAGCACGCATTAAATTTGCGGTCTCAGTTGTCACGTGCATACAAGCTGAAATACGAATTCCGGTAAATGGCTTCTCTTTTTCGAATCGAGTTCTAATCTGTGCCAGAACTGGCATGTTCCGCTCAGCCCATTCAATTCTTTTCTTACCTTCGGCCGCCAGAGATATATCGGCAACGTCATATTTGTCGGTTTTGTTTATGGCGGTAGCGGTCATTTCAATCCTTACTCGAATCGGTCAATAGCCAAATAATTGACCAAGGTTTAGAGCGCTTACCTTACTAAGAAGTGCCGGATTTAACCTTGTGACGCTAACCAAAGCGAGCCAGTGCCGCTGTACTCAAACCGTCCTGCTGGAATAATTGCGCCTAAATCCCCACCAATCGTGATTGAACTCTCCCCTTTGGCGGCACTAAGGGTCACCTTGCCGCCCCAGACAAAGGCGGTCGTCTCGGCGGTAATCAAATGAGATCGAGCATCTTGGGATGCAGGGAGTTCTACCAATTTAAGATCAGGAGCGCTCCAAGTTTTGCCATTTACTAAATTTTCCGGAACAACCAAGTAACTTTCTAAACTTTTTGCTGAAGTATCTGCAATCTCTAAAAACAACTTTAGATCTATTGGTTTTATGGTCAAACCACCACGAACCACATTGTCGCTTGCTGCCATTACTTCAACCCCAACACCATTCAAATACGCGTGGATTGTTCGCGGAGGAAGATAAACCGCTTGTCCTGGAGTTAGCTTTACAAAATTGCAAAGTAATGTTGCAAGAACATCAAGTCGATCTGGATAAGTATTTGCTACCTCCAAAGTCCAACTTTGCCGATCGGAAGGATTGGCAACTTTTTGCAAATTATTTATCAACTCTGGAATCAACTTCAGATCATCTGGTGCGCCCAAAAGAATGCTCAACAAATTACTTATTGAATCCCCATTCTTAATTTTTGGGATTAGAAAATTCGAAATACTTGAAGTTCCCATTGAATCAATGGCAGCAATAATCTGGCTTTCGCTAGCAATTCCAGCCAAGGCATAAAACTCAGACAAAGCTACAAGCATCTCTGGTTTGTGATTTGCATCTGAAAATAAATTAGGGGTTGCTGCAACTTGTACTTTATTTGGATGAACCTGCAAAGATAAAGTTTGGGCTACGGCCAAAATCTTTGCCAGAACGGGGAGTCTTCCATTTGGAAAATCTCCGAACCACAACTCTGCTTCAGGTTTCTCACTATTTTTGGATCCCCTATTTCCCGCCAAGACAGAGTGGGATCCCCAAGCGTAAGTTTTTACAACTCCGTCCAGTTGCTTAATTTCACTCATTTTCTATTTATCTCTAGTTAACGTTTTCGCGCTTGATCAATCAGTAAAACTGGAATTCCGTCCCTAATTGGATATGCAAGCGGACATTTTGCACACAATAATTCAGAATCAACTTCTGCTAATGGGGAATGACATTCAGGACAAGCTAGCACCGCTAATATCTTTGGGTCGATACTCATTTGCTCATCCTGTTCTTTTTGATTAGTTATCTTGGATCAACCTACTTTAATTTGGCAATCAACTCCAAAACTTCATCGCGCATGGAGGTCATTATTGCACCAGTATCCCCTTCAACATTTAGGCGTAAAAGTGGTTCAGTATTGGATCCTCTTAAGTTAAACCACCATTTTTTCGAAATCACCATTAATCCATCCAACTCATCGATTTCCAAAAGATCAGGATGGTTTAAATAATTTGCTTTAACTTTTGAAATGACTTCTTGAATGTCACCTACTTTGGTGTTTATTTCTCCACTCTGAACGTATTTTGCATACGGTGACAGTAATTGCGACAAAGTTGTGCCCGTATTGGTAGAACCGAGAGCAGCTAAAGTGTGGAGAGCGGCTAAGGCACCTGAATCAGCGCCCCAAAACTTTTCAAAATAAAAGTGGCCTGAATGCTCCCCAGCAAAAACTGCACCGGATTCAG
>Ga0214168_1000374_pt1 | contig 18175 bp, 15 predicted proteins | sample LakMenepilimnion_FD_153002 | JGI IMG/M metagenome (GOLD analysis project Ga0214168, IMG submission 153002) | Freshwater microbial communities from Lake Mendota, WI - Practice 29OCT2010 epilimnion v4 | ecosystem: Environmental > Aquatic > Freshwater > Lake > Epilimnion/Euphotic zone | place: Lake...
GACACCATCAAGCAGGTGAACGAATCGAATGTGGTGGTATCAACACCGCGTCGCGAAACGTTGCGCGCAGTTCAAACACCTCAGGCGTTTCGCGCTGCGTCTCTTCGCAAGGCGCACGAGAGCGGTGGAGAAGGTACTGACGATGCAACACTGATTGAAAAAATCGGTGGAGAAGTTGTAGTAGTTGATGGCGAGACTGTGAACAGAAAGATCACTACTCGAGATGACCTCGAGTGGGCCGTAGCGCACGCTGATCACTTATTGCACGGAGAAGTCTGATGATTGATATTCGCGTCGGACAAGGTTTTGACATTCATCGATTTGCAGATGAACCAATTGAGGGTCGAGTTCTCATTCTTGGTGGAGTCTCATTTCCTGGCGAACGCGTGTTAGTGGGCCACAGCGATGCAGATGTCATCGCACATGCTGCAGCCGACGCATTGTTGGGTGCCGCTGGGCTGGGAGATATTGGACAGCATTACCCCGACACAGACCCAGCATGGAAGGGTGCCAATTCATTACGCATTCTTCGTGATGTGGCACTCAAGGTTCGTGACGCTGGATGGCGTATTGGCAATGTTGATTGCAGTGTGGTGTGTGAACAGCCAAAGATTGCGCCTGTTCGCGATGAAATGACGCGCCTTCTCAGTGAAGCAGCAGGTGCGCCCGTTAGCGTGAAGGGTCGTCGCGCCGAGGGTCTCGGTGCACTTGGACGCGGTGAAGGCATTGCCTGTTTCGCGTCAGCGGTCATCATCAAGGAGTAAGCGCTATGGCGCCACGCAAGTCATCGAAGCCCAAGGTCAACCTTGGCCCTCCAGGGCGTAAGCCAGGCGGTCGTAATACAGGCAGTCGCACTTCGTCTTCATCGCAAGGTGCGGGGAAGAGCACCAGTCGTGGTGCAAAGCCCGGCCCCAAAGGTGTTGTTCGTAGAAATGGCAGTGGAGAGTCAGATCCCACGCGTGGTAAAGCACGCACTAGTGCACCGCGCGCAGGTGCACGTCGCGGAGTAGAGCCACGTCGCAATGCACCAGTTGCAAAAGGTTTGGGTGGCGAACAAATTGAAGGTCGTCAGGCTGTTCGTGAATTACTCATTGGACAAAAGCGCAAGGTGCGCGAAATTTGGATTGCATCAGACATTGATGCAGCACCAATTCTTGACGACATCGAAGAACTTGCACACGCACAACGTGTTGCAATTCTCGAAGTACCTCGTCGCAAAATTGAAGAGACAGCCCGTAGTGAAGCTCCACAAGGAATCATTGCGTTTGCTGCTCAATTAGAAGAGGCATCCTTCGCAGAGATGTTGAAGACTCGTAATGGTGTTGCGCCATTCCTTGTTGCGGTCGACGGTGTTACCGATCCGGGCAACCTTGGCGCATTGTTGCGCTGCTGCGATGGTGCTGGAGTCACTGGTGTGGTGTTGCCAAAACATCGCGCGGTGCATGTCACTCCAACGGTTGCGAAAACCTCTGCTGGCGCTGTTGAACATGTGCCAATGACTTTGGTGTCTGGCCTCCCCACCGCCATTCAGCAAATGCGTGACAAAGGCATCTGGGTAGTAGGTCTCGATGATTCCAGCCGTGACTCGTTGTTCGACATCGCCAAATTCGCCGACGAAGGCATTTGTATTGTCCTCGGGGCCGAAGGCTCGGGATTGTCCCGTTTGGTTCGGGAGCGTTGCGACACCATCGTCAGTATTCCCATGCTGGGCCAGGTGTCTTCGTTGAATGTGTCGGCAGCGGCCGCGCTTGCAACATATGAAGTCACGCGTGTGCGTGAGGCTGGACGCGCCTAGGCTAAGAGTCCTCGCCGGGTTAGCTCAGTGGTAGAGCAACGCACTTGTAATGCGTAGGCCGTGGGTTCAACCCCCACACCCGGCTCCATTTGCCATATAAATAAGGCTTCTCAGGGTGGCAGGCAAGCCACAGACCCACCCACTACGGTGGAGGCACTCCTTGTATCCAAACGGAGGACCATTACTTATGAGCCAGCAACGCCCACGCGCACCACGCCCAAGCCTTCCATCGCCGTCCACGGGCACCATGGGTGCCGCGGTAGCGGTTATCGCCCTCCTCCTCGGCTTCTTAGTTCTTCGCGACGTCAGCGGAAGCTCATTTAGCCCAGCTTCCACTAACCCCACCGAAACGGTTCCCGGTGGCGGCACTGTCGATCCGAATGCAAGCACCACTACCGCGCCGTTCTCCACGCTGGGCTTCAAGCTCATCGTCGCCAACGCATCCGGTGTGGCTGGTAGCGCCGGCTCAATGACTCTGCAGTTGCAGAACTTGGGTTTTATCGCCCCACCCGCAGTGAACTTGGCTCCTGGTGCAGCAAAGCGTCAGAAGACCGGCGTGTTCTACACCGCAGGGTGTGAGAACAACGCAAATAAAGTGGCTGAAGTTCTTGGTGGAAATGTTGACATTGCAGCAATGCCTGTTCCTGTTCCCACCGAAACAGGAGAACTTGGCGAAGCATGTGTTCTTATCTTGTTGGGAACCGACCTTGCAGGCAAGCCACTCCAAGGTGCAACTGGCACCGGCCAAGGTCAAGCTGCCACCACCACTACGGCACCGCCAGCGGGCTGACCTTTACTTCAGTAAAGACAACGCTGCTTCTTCAATGCAGCGCAAAACATTCTGATGTGCATCTTCTGACCCAAACATTTCAGTCAGGCTCACTGTTGTAACACCGGCGCATTGTGTTGCGTCCATGTTCTCGTCAATGTCGCCGACAATTGCTGCAACACGTTGGCCTGCATCCCGCGCAAGCTCTGCAACGTTGCCCACAACTTTTCCTTCAAAACTTGTGTCGTCAAGAAGACCCTCGCCAGTAATCACAAAGTCGTGTTCACGAACTGCATCGTAGAAACCAACTTCGTCGGCAACAATGTCAAACCCTGGAACAAGGGTTGCACCAAGAGCTGCGAGTGCGCCAGCTAATCCGCCAGCTGCACCGGAACCGGGAATTGATGCGACATCAATGTCGAAATCCTTTTGGTACTGACCTGCAAGTTTTTCTAAACGCCCAGTGAGCAAATCAACATGCGCCCGCGTTGCGCCTTTTTGTGGGGCAAACACTCGTGCTGCGTCCACAAACAATGTGTCCACATCGCACGCAACTTGAAAGTCAACGGCAAGTAATCGCGCTGGCGTGGAAATTGCACGAAGTGCACCAAGGCCGCCGTCTGTTGTTGCCGAACCGCCTAAGCACACGATGATCTTTTTCGCGCCAGCGTTCAACGCTTGGTCAATTAGTTCACCTGTCCCGCGAGTGGTTGCATTTAGTGGATCGTTCTTGCCAGGACCACCAGCAAGCGTGAGTCCCGATGCTTGCGCCATTTCAATCACTGCTGTTCTGCGGTGTAGTCGCCACTGCGCTTCAACAGGTGTTCCCAACGGGCCTGTAACAGTGGAAGTTCTGTTTGCCCCGCCAAGGACCGCAAGTGTTCCTTCGCCACCGTCGGCCATGGGCATTTCGGTGCAATCAATGTTTAAGGCCCAACATGCGTGGCCAATGGCGGCACATACCTGAGCGGCTGTGGCGGTTCCTTTGAACTTGTCCGCTGCAGCAAGAACTCGCATTCTTCAACCTTACGAGACTCATCTAAGGTTCGTGTCATGAGCGCAGAACTCACCTCACTCGATGCAACACAACAAGCCGCACTTGTTGCCAACAAGGAAGTGTCTCCCACGGAACTTGTTAATGCAGCAATTGCTCAGGCAGAAAAAGTGAATGGCACGATCAACGCCATTATTCATCCGCGCTTTGAGAAAGCAAAAAACGAAGCATCGTCGAATTTGTCTGGTCCGTTCGCCGGTGTTCCGTTGGTCTTGAAGGACCTCGGTGCGTCACTGGCGGGGGAGCCCCATCACATGGGCACACGTTTTCTCAAGAACGAAAATTACATTGCCTCTCGAGATAGTTATCTCACGCAACGCTTCAAGCGTGCTGGCTTTGTCATCATCGGCCGTACCAATACTCCCGAGTTTGGAAACACCATTACTACCGAGCCGTTGAGTTACGGACCGTCGCGTAATCCATGGAACACCGATCATTCAACCGGTGGTTCATCGGGTGGGTCTGCAGCGAGTGTTGCGTCGCACATTGTTCCTGTCGGTCATGCAAATGATGGCGGCGGATCAATTCGTATTCCTGCAAGCGAGTGTGGCCTTGTTGGTTTAAAGCCCTCGCGTGGTCGTGTGAGCAAAGGCCCCGATCTTGGCGAAAGTTGGATGGGTTCCACTATTGATGGTTGCGTCACGCGCACTGTTCGCGATACCGCTGCGGTTCTCGATGTTATTTGCGGTTACGAACCAGGCGACCCGTACACAGCGCCACCATTCGTGCGACCACTTGTGCAAGAACTTGGCGTTGACCCTGGTCGTTTGAAAATTGGAATTCTTGATCATCCGTTGTTTGCGCATCAGTTAGATGATGTTGAATCTCGTGAAAGTATTCGTCGCACTGCCGACATGCTTACGTCGCTTGGTCACGATGTGCAGGTTGCGTGGCCGACAGCTTTAGAGAATCCCGATAGTGCTGGAAAGTTCACCGCAATTGTTGCGGCATGGACACATACAGATGTGTCGTACTTCGAAAGCGTGTTTGGTCGCGAACTTGGTGAAGGGGATCTTGAACCCGACAACATTTTGATGCGTGAATTGGGACGCCGTGTCTCCACACACGATTACTTGGCAAACATGCAGTGGTTGCACTCATGGTGTCGCAGTGTTGTGCAGTGGTGGGAACCCACCGATGGCACGACAGGGTTTGACATTCTGGTGACACCTACGTTGGCTGGACCGCCACCACCTATTGGTCGTCTCGCTGGCCCCGATGGTGGTCGCAACTTGCGCGAGATCTTGGCGTATACATCGCAGTTCAATCTCACTGGTCAGCCTGCAATCAGCCTGCCGCTTCATTGGAACGCGAGTGGATTGCCCATGGGGGTTCAATTCGTTGGTGCGCCTTTCCGTGAAGACGTTCTTGTTCGACTTGCATCGCAATTGGAAGCAGCGATGCCGTGGAGCAGTCGTATTGCACCTCTGGTGGCGAATTCCTAGTGAATGGGTAGGGTTTTCGTATGGCTGTGACCGTACGAATCCCCACAACAATGCGTCCTATCTCTGGCGGAGCGTCCACCGTTTCCGTCGAAGGTGCAACTCTTCGCGACGTTCTGTCTGCGTTGAACGCAGCACACAACGGTTTCAGTGAGCGTTTGTTCGATGATGCTGGCGAGCTGCACAAGTTCGTCAACATCTTCGTATCTGATGACGATGTGCGTTACATGAACGGTCTCGACACTCCTGTGAAAGACGGTGACACTGTTTCGATTATTCCGGCGGTTGCTGGCGGCTTTTAGTCGCAGCAACTCGAGTGAGGCCGTAGGCCGAACGGACATTTACGGTTGCCGGCGGGTTTCATCTCTTCTGTCTTGCCCGCGAAGGGCATACGGCATGGGGGAATTCGGGCCCAGTGGTCGGACCGCCCGGTGTTGGGTTAGCAGTCTCAACGGTAGAGTGCTAGCAGTCGATTCGCCCGAGTGCGAATCCCCCCAATATCAGGCATACCCCCACAAATCGGAGGAAAACCCATGGCAAAGATGATTGCTTTTGACGAAGAGGCCCGCCGCGGTCTCGAGGCCGGCATGAACAAGTTGGCCGATGCTGTGCGCGTCACGCTCGGACCAAAGGGACGCAATGTCGTTCTTGCAAAGCAGTGGGGCGCACCCACTATCACCAACGACGGTGTGTCCATTGCGAAGGAAATCGAACTCGAAGATCCATACGAGCGCATTGGCGCAGAGTTGGTGAAGGAAGTTGCCAAGAAGACCGACGATGTCGCTGGTGACGGAACCACAACCGCAACTGTTCTTGCTTGGACCATGGTTCGCGAAGGCTTACGCAACGTTGCAGCTGGCGCAAACCCAATGTCTTTGAAGAAGGGCATTGAAGCCGCAGTTGCAGCTGCCATTGCAAGCATCAAAGATCTTGCAAAGGAAGTCGATTCCAAAGAGCAAATCGCACAGGTCGCATCAATCTCAGCAGCCGACACCGAAATTGGCGGAATGATCTCCGAAGCCATCGACAAGGTGGGCAAGGACGGTGTCATCACTGTTGAGGAAAGCCAAACCTTCGGCATGGAAATGGATCTTGTAGAAGGAATGCGCTTCGACAAGGGTTACATCTCGCCATACTTCGCAACCGACATGGATCGCATGGAAGCATCTCTTGAAGATGCGTACATCCTTCTTGTGTCCAGCAAGATCACCAATGTTCGCGACATGCTCCCTGTTCTTGAAAAGGTCATGCAGAGCGGGCGTCCGTTGTGCATTATTGCTGAAGACATTGAAGGCGAAGCACTTGCAACTTTGGTTGTCAACAAGATTCGCGGAACATTCAAGAGCGCAGCGGTAAAGGCCCCTGGCTTCGGTGACCGTCGTAAGGCAATGTTGCAAGACATCGCAATCCTCACTGGTGGCCAGGTCATCAGCGAAGAAGTTGGTCTCAAGCTGGAAAACGCAACGCTCGATCTTCTTGGTCGCGCAAAGAAAGTTGTCATCACCAAGGACGAAACCACAATCATCGAAGGTGCCGGTTCCGAAGACGACATCAAGGGTCGCATCAGCCAAATCAAGACCGAAATCGACAACACCGATTCCGACTACGACCGTGAGAAGTTGCAAGAGCGTCTCGCCAAGTTGTCCGGTGGAGTTGCGGTTCTGAAGGTTGGCGCTGCCACCGAAGTTGAGCTGAAGGAAAAGAAGCACCGCATTGAAGACGCTGTCAGCACCACAAAGGCTGCCATCGAAGAAGGCGTCGTTCCTGGCGGTGGAGTTGCACTCCTTCGCGCGCAGGCTGCTGTCATTGCCGCTGCTGAAAAGCTCTCAGGCGACGAAGCAACAGGTGCTCGCATGGTGGCTCGCTCACTTGAAGGCCCGTTGAAGCAAATCGCCGAGAACGCTGGCCTTGAAGGCGGAGTCGTCGTTGAGAAGGTAAAGAGCCTGAAGGGCAATGAAGGCCTGAATGCTGCAACAGGCGAGTACGAAGACCTTGTGAAGCTTGGCGTTATCGACGCTGCAAAAGTGACACGTTCGGCTCTTCAGAATGCAGCATCAATTGCAGCACTCTTCCTCACCACCGAAGCCGTCATTGCAGATAAGCCTGAAGAGGCTTCGCACGCCGGCCACGACCATGGCGGTATGGGCGACTTCTAGTCCCTCGTTCGTCAAGAACACACTGAATTCTCGCCGTGGCGACCGAAAGGTTGCCACGGCGTTTTTCATTTCACCGTCCGTTCACAGTTGATGACTTTTCATTCTGAGAAGAGTTCATTACGCTCTCAGAAGTCTTAGGGGAGATGTATGAAAAACAAGAGATTTGCACTCACACGTGTGGTTGCCGGAGTAACAATTACAGCGCTTTTGGCGGCGTGTGGCGCTGGGTCAGAATCGTCCGACACAACGGAGCGCACGCGAAACACCACACTATGGTCCGCATCCACCGTGCCAACAAAACTTGTGGTGTACGGAACACAAGACGGGCTTGTTGAGTACGTACAAGTTCCTAGCGAATCTGGCGAAGTAACACCCACCAACATCGCAACCGAGAGTATGTACGGTCCACTGAATGCATCGGTGGTTTCAGTTGCAGTTGATTCGAGTCGCTCCCAAATCATCTACGCGGGAATGTTCGGATCATCGGATGCTGAACTTCGCATGGCAACTATTGGTGTGCCGGGAGCCACCTCAATTTTCTCGGCACCGTCAACACAAACATACGGAATGGGCTATGACCCATCCTCACGTGTTGCTGCCCTTAATCATTTTGACGGTAGTCGATTCCGATACGTACTTCACTCAATTGACGAGATTGAGTCACCGCTTGTTAACTCGACGCACATGTTCTACATGGTTCCGAATATCAACTCCACGAGAACTCTGATTTCAACAAATTCCAATATTCGAGAAGTAAATAGGACAAATCCCGAGAGCGTTATCGACGCATCTGATTCGTTGGCAGCACCGCCGTTTGACATGTGGAATTTTGCTCAAGATACGCAATCAAGCTCTGTGTACGCCGCAAGACCCACTGCCGGTGAGCTTGTGCAGACCCAGGCTTCCTCATCTGCGCCTCTCACAAGAATTGCAACTTTCGCAAGCCCCGCCACACTGGCAGTATTTTCCGATGGAACACTCGCAATAGGTAAGGGTGCCAACACAAGTGGGGGTGGGTCAATCGTTGGAGCTCTCTCCGTCTATGACCCATCCGGTACTAGTCCCACAATTGAGATGTCGGGGGTCGGGTCTGGTGCTCCTGCATCGGGCTTGCAGTCTGTGTGGGCGGTGGAATCACCGATTGCCAATACACCACCTCAAGTAGATGGCGATTTTGAAGTGGGCGGGTCGATTTATTGTGGTGACGCTCAGTGGCGAGATGATCTTCCACTGAGCCGTCTGTCTCGCAAGCCAATTGAAGGCGTGCGTTCGTATGCGTGGTTCCGCAATGGTGTCCAGATGGAGGGAGTGACGTCGGAGACGATTGAGTTGTCGGAAGGCGGTTCGTATCAGTGTGCTGTCACAGCAGGAAACCTTGCCGGTAGTGGTCAATCGGCTCAATCTGAAGCTACTGAAGTGCCCTCATCGCCATCTGATGAATCAACATCAACAACCGTTGAGGGTTCGGGAGGTTCCGAGGCCAGTCCGGTTGAATCTCCTGTAGTAACAGTCCCGGTTGCCGCGCCCGCAACACCAGTTGTTGTGGTGACGCCTTCATTGCGTTCAGTGAAATGGACGTTCAAGGGGCGTACTGCAAAGGTGACATTCCGTAAGTATTCAGGAGCAACGAAATATCGCTTGTATGTGCGTGGTGCTACTCGTAAAAACATTGTGTGTAAGTCTGCAAAGACCACAGTGACGTGTACGACGACGACTCTGAAGAAGGGTCTCAACTCGTTCAGTGCAAAAGCATTGAGTACGTCGGGTGTAACGCTTGCACTGAGCACAAAGACCCGCATAACGAAGTAAAGGATTTGCACTAGCGGCCGTCACGTGATTTTGGACTGCCCTCAGTAACAACAAAGAAGTATTGTTACTGGGGTGCAGTCTTCAATTGCTTTAGTGTCGTGTGGCGAAGCGCGCGAGCACGATACGGACTTGCCACTTCTTATTCGGGCATTTGGTGACCGAGGGTTAGTTGCCCACATTGTTGACTGGGATGATTCTTCGATTGATTGGTCGTCTTACCGTGCCGCCATTGTGCGCTCTCCGTGGGACTATCACCGCCGTTATGACGAGTTCGTGAAGTGGTTGAGCGAGGTGTCTGAAAAGACAACTCTTCATAACTCGACTGACATCATTCGCTGGAATACCGACAAGGTGTATTTACAAGAACTTGTCAGTGCCGGGTTACCGGTTATCCCCACTACATACGTTCGCAGTGCAGAAGATCTGGTTCTCGCTAACGAACTCATAAAGGGAGACGTAGTTGTTAAGCCAACAATTAGTGCGGGCTCAAACAACACAGAACGTCACATCAATGTCCCTGCGAGTGCAGCGGCGCACATCACACAACTGGTTGATTCTGGAATGGTGGCGATGGTGCAGCCCTATCAGCGATTCATCGATGAACGTGGTGAAACCGGCATGTTGTATTTCAATGGCGAGTACAGCCATGCGTTCCGCAAGGGAGCCATTTTGGCCACCGGTGAGAACACGAAGAACGGGCTCTTCACAGAAGAAGATATTGGCCCGCGTGATGCGTCTCGCGAAGAACGAGAACTTGGCGATGACGTCTTGGCTTTTGTCACGGAGAAGTTTGGTCAGGCACCGCTGTATGCGCGGGTGGACGTGGTGCGCGGTTCCGGTGGTTATCCGGTCCTTATGGAGTTAGAAATGGCTGAACCGTCGCTCTATCTGCACACATCGCGCGATTCGGCAACCCGCTTCGTTCAAGCGTTCCTGGCGCAATAATTGTCACTTCTCTCCCGTGGCGTGTCCCTCGCTAGGTTGGAGTTCATGAGCGAACCAATGTCCCCCTCAGTTGGCCTGGCAGTGATCCATCTGTTTTGTAAGCCGTTTCCCGAATTTGATGGTGAAGCACTTGTGCAGGCGGTGAAGAATGCCGAGAACAACGGAGTCACGGTGGTCACCGTTTCTATGTTGGGCCACAAGGCCGACGTAGCAGTCATGGGACTTGCAGCAGACATGCGCGCATTGAAGGCTCTCCAAACGGGAGTTCAGCATGCTGGTCTTGAAGTTGTGGACAGCTATGTGTCACTCACTGAGGTGAGTGAATATGCCAAGGGCATGCCACAAGAAATGTTGAACGCACGTTTGTATCCGCAGCTTCCACCTGCAGGGAAGAACGCATGGTGTTTCTACCCAATGTCAAAGCGTCGCAACGAGGGTCAAAACTGGTTCACGCTTGAATACGACAAGCGTAAAGAGCTCATGGAAGAACACGGAAAGAGCGGCCGCACATTTGCTGGTCGTGTTATTCAGTTGGTCACCGGATCTGCTGGTCTCGACGACTTTGAATGGGGCGTCACGCTCTTTGGTGTGCACCCTGATGATTTGAAAGAAGTGGTGTACACCATGCGCTACGACGAAGCATCTGCGGTCTACGCAGAGTTTGGTGCCTTCTACGTGGGAATGGTGACGCCTGTCGAGGAACTCATTAACGAGATCTAACGTGGCTGCTGCTCTGCGGGTTCTCGTTGTCCAAATTGTGCGAGCCATTTTGCGAAGGGCTTCGCGTTGACGGAGTATCTCGTCTGTGTAGAGCTACTTATCTAGTTCAAACATGATTTTCATCACGCCTTCTTCGCGCGCATCAAACATTCGGTAGCCCTCTGCGCCATCTGACAAATTCATTCGGTGGGTAAAAATTCCGTCGCCTTTTACGCGACCGTTCTGAATGAGAGGAATAAGCTCGCCCCACTGGGCAACCACGTTTGCAATCCCCGCACGCACAGTGAGATTTCGGTAGATGATGTCGCGCATGGGAACTGCAGTGTCTCCTTGCGGAAGCCCAATGAACGACGCAGTTGCGCCGTGCCGAGCCAGTGACGGAACTAATCCAATTGCACTACGTGCCCCGGATGCTTCAAAAATGGAATCACACGCGGCGCCCTTGGTGATCTCTCGGATGTTGTCTCGTGCAGTGTCGGGTTCTAATGCAATTGCACCAAGTGATTCAGCGTGGCGACGTCGAGTTTCCACCGGATCAACGGCGAACACCTGTGCAGCACCTTGTGCAAACGCCAGTTCAATTCCTAACAAACCAATCGGGCCCAACCCAACGATTGCAACGCGCGAACCAGGAGAGACATCTGCACGACTTACACCGAAATGTGCAGTGGCGAGCGCGTCGGTGAGAAGAACTGCTTGGTCGTCAGAGACTCCATCGGGAATTTTCAACAAAGTGAGGTCGGCATTTGGAACCTGCGCGAACTCTGCCTGCCCACCTTGCAGGCGAGTACTGAGGCCGAACGCAGTGCTCCGTGAACAACGCCCCACGCGAGAGAGGCAGGCACTGCACTCACCGCAACCAGAACCTCCGGCAGCAATGACGCGATCGCCAATGGCGAATCTGTGCACCTCGGAACCTTTTGCAACAATCTCGCCGATGAATTCGTGGCCAACACAGAACGGTTCAACACCTGCGGAGTAATCGGTCTTGCCAATTTTGTCGCCGTGGTAGATGTGCAGGTCACTACCGCAGATACTGCAATGGCTCACGCGCAAGAGAACTGCGTGGTCAAAGGCAAGCGATGGGTCGGGGTATTCCTCAAACCGAATGTCGCGTGCCCCGTGGAAAACCAAAGCCTTCATGATGTACCCCCTGTTCCTTCACCCTAGTAACTGGACCGTTTCAACGAGACAGTAGGGGGCAAGCTCACATACGATGACGGGCAGAAGGGGGCGACATGTCAGGCATCATTGAAGAAGCTCGTGAGTTCATTGCGAAGAACTGGTCTCCTGAAATAGATCTGGCTGCATGGCGTGAACTCGTTGTGGATAATCACTGGGCTGCCTTGCGTTGGCCAACGCAGTGGTTTGGTCGCGGACTCTCAGACGATGAAGCCGAAGCAGTGGAGAAAGTTTTCAGCGACGCAAAAGTTCCAGGCCCGGGCCAAGACAAGTGGAATCTCTGGGCCGGCACCATGGTGGGCTACGGCAGCGACGAATTGAAATCGAAATACATGCGACCGCTCTTGCTAGATGAAGTTGCAATGTGTTTGTTGTACAGCGAACCAGGCGCAGGCTCCGACCTTGCGGGAATTCGCACCACCGCTGTGCGTGATGGTGACGAATGGGTAGTGAACGGCCAGAAAGTATGGACATCGGGAGCCAAGGCTGCCGACATTGGAATGTTGATTGCGCGTACCGATTGGGATCAACCAAAGCATCGTGGAATTTCATTCTTCTGGCTTCCCATGAATCAACCTGGTGTTGAAGTACGACCATTACGACAAGCGACCGGAGATTCGCGATTCAACGAAGTGTTTATTACCGATGCGCGAGTGCCGAACACTCATGTTCTCGGCGACTTGAACAAGGGTTGGTGGGTGCTTCAATCGGCACTTGCGTACGAGCGTGCAGCAATGGGTGTCTCGCGCCGCGGACCGAAGGGGCCCGGGGGCGCTACATCGGCAGCGCACGGCTCTATTCCATCTCCAGATCTTTCTTTGGTGTCACTTGCGCGCGACATGGGTAAGTCGAATGACGCGGTCACTCGTCAAGCGCTCACTCGTTTGTATTGCATGCGAATGGTCAACGATTGGAATGGCGACCGGGCAAAAGCTGTCAGTGAGGCAGGTGGGTCTTCGCCGTTGGCGTCCCTTGGCAAGTTGGCAATGTCGGGAATTCTTCATTACGCCGGACGAATTCAGGGGCATCTTCTTGGGGCGGAAGGCGCACTAGATGGCGACCAGTTCCCACGTTCGCGCGATGCCAATTATTCACAGTTGAACGCGTACTTCACTTCAATTGGTGGTGGCACCGACCAAATTCAACGAAACATTATTGGCGAACTTATTTTGGGACTGCCAAAAGAACCACAAACAGATCGTGATGTTCCGTTCCGCGAGGTTCCGGCAACTGCAACGTCGCGTTAGTCGCGTGCCATTGTTGCGCGACTTGTTCCGCTGAAGTCGAGAACTTGGTCAGCATCGAGGTCCACCACCACTTTGGTGAGGTGACCTGTGAATTCAAATGGTGATTCGTACAAACTCACGGGAGTACCACGGTCGAGGCCAATGTCTAGGCCAGACCACGAAATGAGAATCCAGAAGATGTTGCTAGTGGTCATGGTGCCCACAACGACATCGTCGATGAACATAGTGAGTGTTCCTTCGTTTCCATTGCGTTTCATGCGAACGCCAACAATGTGACGACCTGGCGGTACTGGTCGATCCGACGTCAACATTTGGTGCGACCCACCAATATTCAGGTCGTGTTCTACGTGGCCATCACGAATAAACAAGCTGTATCCACTGGTGAGGTCACCGTGTGAAATCAAGACGCCTTCACAACCATCTTCAGGAACATCAATGTAGGCAGAGATGGTGTACGAACGGCTTCGCAGGTCTGGTGCAACGTCGGATGGAAGATGTCCCATGCCGCGCCAGAAGGTGAAGTTCTTGCGTTCGCCCGTATGTCGTTCTGCGTTCTCTGCAAAGCGAGGTGCGAATCTGTCGTCGAGTGGAAGCACATTGTGTTTGTCTGCTTCTTCCCACCACATGTCAATGAGTGTCTTCAATCGTTCAGGCTCAGCACTTGCTAAGTCGTGACATTCATTGAAGTCGCTCTCAAGGTGATACAACTCCCACGTGTCATCTTCAAATGGTGTACCCATTTGGTGAAACGCCACTGCTTTCCAACCATCAACAACAATTCCGCGGTGCCCGAACATTTCGAAGTACTGCGGTCCACGCTTCACGTTTGCTGAAGGCGTAGAGATGAGAGGTGCAAATGATTGCCCCTCAATAGGCATTTGTGGAATTCCATTGATTGTGGTTGGTGCTTCAAGGCCAAGCATTTCCAAAATGGTGGGCGCAATGTCAATTGCATGGCAGAAGTTGTGTCGAACCCCACCCTCATCAGAAATCACACCGGGCCATGCAAGAACGAACGGATCTCGGATACCGCCAGAGTGTGTGTTCTGCTTGTAACGCTTTAGCGGCGTGTTCGCCACCATTGCCCAACCCCATGGGAAGTTGCTGTGTGTATCGGGGCCACCGATGTCATTGATTTTTGCAATCTTTTCTTCAATTGGTTCGGCGATGAGGTTGAAAGGTCCCATTGCATTGACGAAGCCAAACGGCCCACCTTCTTGGCTGGCGCCATTGTCACTCATGACCATGACGACGGTGTTCTCCAACTGACCAGACACTTCTAATTGATGAATAAGGCGCGCGAGATGATCATCGAAGTGCTCCAACATTGCTGCGTAAGCAGCCATAAGTCGAATGAAGAGCGGTTTTTGTTCAGATGGAATATCTTCCCATGGGAAAACAAAATCGTTTCGTGGGGGCAATTGTGTCCTCGGCGGAACGATGCCCATTGCAATTTGGCGTTCAAGTCGACGCTCGCGCGCAACATCCCAGCCTTCTAGGTAGTACTTCTCGCATCGATCGATGTATTCGAGTGGTGCTTGGTGTGGAGCATGACATGCTCCTGGCGCCAACAACATCATCCACGGAGCGTCAGGTGCCCCCGCAGTGTGTTCGGCAACATACGTAATCGCATTGTCGATGAGATCTTCAGTGAGGTGGTAGCCAGTCCAATATGTACCGGGAGCAGTCACGTGGGAGTTATCACGAACTACCTCTGGGCTGTACTGGTCTGTTTCTGCATCGAGGAATCCGTAGAACCGATCAAAACCGCGTGCAAGTGGCCAACCGTCGAAAGGACCCGTGGGTCCAGTTTCAGTCAGTGGAGTGACGTGCCATTTACCCACCATGTAATTGCGATAGCCGTGCGGGCGAAGCATCTCAGCAAGAGTGCCTGCTTCATGTGAAATCTTGCCGCGATAGCCCGGGTAACCACTGTCGAAGTTGGCGAGACAACCGACACCAACAGAGTGATGGTTACGGCCAGTGTGCAATGCAGCGCGTGTGGTGGAGCACATTGCCGTGGTGTGAAAACCAGAGAAACGAAGTCCACGTTGTGCAATTGCATCAATTGTCGGTGTGCTGTTCTCTGACCCGTAACAGCCGAAGTCTGCGAAGCCCACATCGTCGAGCAACACCATGAGAATGTTTGGCTTTCCCTTGCCTGAATCATGAGTAGGAAAGTGCGGAGTGGACTCAGCGAGTGTTCGACCAATGCGACCAGGGAATCCCTGTGGAGTAGTAGGTGTAAACGTCATCAGTGCCTCCGAGCGTGGTCTTGCCATTGTACTTTCAGGCGCTTGCGGCCTAAATAATCAGGTGCGTTCACCTCTGCAAGTGCGCGCTGTTTCCTTGTCGATGTCCGTGTTCTGCGGCAACTCGCCTAAAGGAAGGGTCAAGTGAGTTCAGGCCCATTGCTTCAATTGCTGGTGCGTCGGTCGTAATGATATTCACCACAGAACCTGTTGAACGCAAGTGTGCAATCTCGTCTGCAATCAGTGGTGAGATTCCTTGAGCGAGCGGAGCGATGATGGTGACGGTGTCGTATCCCTGCGCGAGGTGCGCATTAGTAGTGGTCCGCAAGCCACCGTCGTAATAGAGCTCGCCATGTATCTCTACACATGGCCATACGCTGGGCACCGCACAACTTGATGCAACCGCGTCAATTAATGACACGTCACAGTCCTTCGTCCATGTCACAAACTTGCCGCTGTGTGCATGAATGGCGGTGAGAACGAGTGGTGTACGAGGCCACTCATGCGACGGCAAGCGCCATTCAATGACGGCACGACGGTCCTCTGCCGGCACGGTGTCGGCGCCAAGAGCAATTTCGCCAATTCGCGCACGTTGTTCGTCGGACGATGTTCCACCAGCTGCCAATTCTCCGAAGATGAGTGCGAGAGATTCAAGGTTGATGTGTGGGGAGATCTCTTGGTGAGTGTCAGAGAGTTGTTGTTCATACAGTTCGTGGAGAGATGTCCCCGACAAGATCTGCGCTCCAACGGTGGATCCGGCACTTGTTCCCACAATGAGGTCAGCCGAGGAGACAACACCCTGCCCAGATTCCTCGAGGCCAAGGAGGACACCTGTTTCCCATGCAATTCCTGTTACGCCGCCACCCGCTAAAACCACTGCAGAACTCATTCATCAATGTCTAGTCCATGGTCAATCACGAAAGTTTGTTGCATGTTTGTTTCGTGGTGGTTCTGTACCTCAGAGCATCCATACACTCGGCTTTGACATGGGAAAAGACGCCGATATCTCCGAATTGGACCCTTACGCAGAGGCCCTCTTTCGCGCCATCATGTCGGCACTTCCTCAGTGGCTTTCTCAACGTTTGGCTCAGATTGCCGGAGAACAAGAACTTCCCATCGACGATGTCATTCGTCAAACATCTGAACTCGTTAGCCAGCAACTCTCTGCGTTATTGGGTACAGATGTTGATGAGCAACGCGAGAATCCATTGCATGTGCTTCGATCATGTATGTCCGTCGCAACACACGCACTTGCCACGGCTGGTGTTCCGCAGGCGCAACGTGATGAGTTTGAACAACGCGCCATGCCAAACGATTTATTTGCAATAGGTCCACTGACATGGCGAGATCTGTCAGAAGATGTGCATGAAGCAGGCATCACGTGGGGTGCGTGGAAAGCGGCAACAGTCCTTACACGTCGGCGCGCCGAAGGAAAGGTGATGTAATGTCGTCCCGATCTGAAGTCATTGCTAATGAATCACTTCGTGGAATAGCGCTGTGCCATGCATTATCCGACGCCACAGATGAGTGGCTCACACAACTGTTTCGCGAGGCCACTGCAGGAGTGAAGAAAGCTGACGACATAGTTCTCATCGCGGTCGGCGGCTACGGTCGGAAAGAACTAGCACCACAAAGTGATCTCGATGTTCTCCTCGTTCATCGTGGAGTGAAAGACATTAGTGATATCGCGTCACGCATGTGGTATCCGGTGTGGGATGCGGGCGTCAAGTTGGGTCATTCGGTGCGCACACCCAAGGAAACCATCCAATTGTGCGCATCAGATCTTGATACAGCGACTTCTCTTGTTACAGCGAGAGTTATTGCAGGAAACACAGCTTTAGGTGAAGAAATTATTTTCGCCACGAGCGAAAGTTGGAAGAAGCGTGGACGCGAATGGCTTGTCGAACTTCACGCTCGAGTGTTAGATCGTTACGACAAAGACGGTGAAGTTGCTTTTCTTCTTGAACCCAATTTGAAAGAGGGAATGGGCGGACTACGTGACATTCACGCATTGCATTGGGCAGTTCGTGCCGGACTAGATCTTCTTCCCGGAGACTCGGGTCAGCTTGAACGGTGCAATGACGTCTTGTTGAATGTTCGTGTAGCGCTCCACCGCCACATTGGTCGGCCAACCGAGGTGCTGCGGTTAGAAGATCAACGCGCGGTTGCCCAACTTGCTGGCTTTGAATCGGACGACGCGCTCATGGCGTCCGTTGCAGAAGTGGGGCGACGCGTTGCATGGATTGCCGATGAAGTGTGGGCACGACTTGATCCACCAGCAGACAGGTCTTCAATTCCACAGCCATTGGCGCCAGGCGTCCAACTCATTAACGGTGAAGTCCATCTCACTGCCGATGTCGATGTTGCCGATGACCCCACCTTGCTTTTGCGTGTTGCCACTGCAGCTGCACGGTTAGGCGCTCGAATAGATCGTGCATCGCTTGATCGACTTGCACAACAACTTCCCATTTGGCCAGACCCATGGCCCGCAGGCGCGAGTGATGATGTAGTCGCGTTGCTGTTGGAAGGCGAAGCGGCTATTCCTGTTCTTGAATCCCTTGACCAACGCAATTTGTTGGTGCGTGTATTGCCCGAGTGGGCACCGGTGCGCAGTAAGCCACAGCGCAATGCTTTTCATCGGTACACCGTTGATCGCCACTTATGGCAAACAGTTGCAAATGCCAGTGCATTGGTAGATCGTGTGTCGCGCCCTGACCTTCTTGTTCTTGGCGCGCTCTTCCACGATATTGGTAAGGGGTATCCGGGGGATCACACTGAAGTTGGCGTTGACATGTTTGCGGTGA
>Ga0214168_1000380_pt1 | contig 17966 bp, 16 predicted proteins | sample LakMenepilimnion_FD_153002 | JGI IMG/M metagenome (GOLD analysis project Ga0214168, IMG submission 153002) | Freshwater microbial communities from Lake Mendota, WI - Practice 29OCT2010 epilimnion v4 | ecosystem: Environmental > Aquatic > Freshwater > Lake > Epilimnion/Euphotic zone | place: Lake...
CACCCGCCAGTAAACCAGGCGTGTCCCAGGCCAAGCTGACCTGTTCAGGCGTTAACAAGCGTTTGGATCGCATGGGCTGCTAATTTGGGCGTGTCACGCAGCAAGGCGTGGTGCATGGTTTCGAATCGACTGGCCAAGGCTTGCGCTTTCTCTGGAGAACGCAGCCAGTCCATGACAGCCACAGCCAAATTTTCTGGCGTGGCTTGATCTTGTAAAAGTTCGGGCACACAAAACTCTTGCGCCAAGATGTTGGGCAGGCCCACCCATGGCTGCAGTTTTTTGCGCTTCATCATTTGCCAGCTGATCCAGTTCATGTTGTAAGCAATGACCATGGGCTTTTTGAACAGTGCTGCTTCGAGTGTGGCCGTGCCACTGGCAATGAGTGTGACATCGCAAGCCGCCAATGCCGAATGCGACTGCCCCTTCAAAATTTGAACGTGTGTGGCGCCCACCTTGTCGCGAATGCGTTCGATGCGCGATTGCATGGCAGGCATGGCGGGCAAGACAAATTGCAATTGAGGTTGTTGCTGACTTAGCAACATGGCTGTTTTTAAAAACCGTTCTGCCAAATAGGTAATTTCTGATTCGCGACTTCCCGGAAGCAATGCCACCACGGGCCTGTCTGCTTCCAATTTCAATTCTTGCCGCGCTTTGAGCGCATCAACATGCATGGGAATGGCTTGCGCCAAAGGGTGTCCTACATAGGTGGCTGGAATGCCGTGAGCATGCAGCAAATCAGTTTCAAAGGGGAAAATGCACAGCACGTGGTCCACACTTTGTTTGATTTTCTCGATGCGCTCCGCGCGCCAAGCCCAAATGGAAGGACACACAAAATGCACCGTCGGAATGCCCGCTTGCTTTAAGTCGTGCTCTAAGTCGAGGTTGAAATCGGGTGCGTCTACACCCACAAAAACCTGGGGTGGTTTAGCCAACAATTGTGCTTTGAGCTGATTGCGAATGCCCACAATCTCTCGGTAGTGCCGCAATACCTCAACATAGCCACGCACGGCCAATTTGTCTGAAGGCCATAACGCGTTAAAGCCTTGGGCTTTCATGCGAGGTCCGCCAATGCCATACAAATGGGCTTCGGGCCATTGCGCGCGAATGCCTTGCATCATTAAACCTGCTAACAAATCGCCTGAAGTTTCACCAGCCACCATGGCCATGGAAAAAGCCCCATCAGGGGCTTTGGACAGCTGAGACATGGCAGGCGCTTGCACCACTTATCTCACAATACCGCGGTCTGGCGATGTGCCATGCAAGAAGCCAATCATCATGTCGACATCGCCCTTGGCTTCTGGGTACTTTTGCGTCAGCAACTCAATTTCAGATTGGGCCTGGGCCAGTGTCAGTTGCTGACGGTACAAGCTTTTGTACATGGCCTTGACTGCTGAAATTCTTTCGGGCGTGAAGCCGCGCCTTCTTAGGCCTTCAAAGTTCATCGACCTTGCCTGTGCTGGCTGACCTTGGGCCATGACAAAGGGCGGTAAATCGGCAAACAACAAAGAATGCATGGCGGTGAAACTGTGCGCACCCAAACGACAGAACTGATGAACCACCGTGAAGCCGCCCAAAATAACCCAATCGCCTACGTGCACATGCCCCGCCAGTTGCGAACTGTTGGCAAAAATAGTGTGGTTGCCCACCCTGCAATCGTGCGCCAAATGGACATAGGCCATGATCCAGTTGTCGTTGCCCAACTGGGTGACACCTGTGTCGCCAGGCGAGCCAATGTTGAACGTACAAAACTCGCGGATGGTATTGCGCTCGCCAATGACCAACTCACAGGGCTCGCCGGCATATTTTTTATCTTGCGGCACTGCACCTAAAGAGTTGAACTGAAATATTTTGTTGTCTTTGCCAATGGTGGTGTGGCCTTCAATGACACAGTGGCTGCCCACCGAGGTACCCGCATCAATGCGAACATGAGGGCCAATGACCGTGTAAGGCCCCACCGTGACACTGCTGTCTAGCTGAGCAGCAGAATCAACAAGGGCTGTGGCGTGAATACGAGACTGCGTCGTCATAGTCTTGATTGTTAAGCCACTTTGCGCATGGTGCACATGAGTTCAGCTTCCACCGCAATTTCTTCGCCTACTTTGGCGCGCGCCTTGAACTTGAAAACACCTGCTTTCATGCGATCGAGTTCAACTTCCAAGATGAGTTGATCGCCTGGCTCTACTGGCCGCTTGAACCTGGCACCGTCAATGCCTGCAAAGTAATACACGGTGTTTTCGTCGGGTGTTTCGCCCATAGTGTCAAAAGCCAACAATGCCGCCGCCTGCGCCAATGCCTCTAGCATCAACACGCCGGGCATGACCGGACGCGATGGAAAATGTCCGGAGAAATAAGGCTCGTTGACGGAGACATTTTTCAGCGCTTTGATGCGCACACCCTTTTCAATTTCAAGCACGCGGTCAACCAACAAAATTGGAAAACGATGCGGCAATTGTTTGAGAATTTGGTAGATGTCCATCATGATTGATTGTCCTGAAATGGTGGCTGAAGGAGTTGAGCCTCCAAGGATTTAATTCGATCGCGCAACTTGTGCAGTTGCTTCAAGCTGGCGGCATTCTTTTCCCATGTGGCATTGTCGTCGATGGGGAACAGGCCTGTGTAATTGCCAGCTTGTGAAATAGAACGCGTGACGACAGTGCTCGCAGAAATATGCACGCCATCTGCCAAAGTGAGATGTCCCAAAACAATGGCCCCGCCACCCAGCGTGCAATGGGCGCCAATGCGCGCACTGCCCGCCACACCCACACAACCCGCCATGGCAGTGTGTTTGCCAATGTGCACGTTATGACCGATTTGAATGAGGTTGTCTAATTTGACGCCGTCATCAATGAGGGTGTCTTGCAAGGCGCCGCGGTCGATGCATGTGTTGGCGCCAATTTCTACATCGTTGCCAATTTTCACAGCGCCGAGTTGTTCAATTTTTTCCCAATTGCCTTGGTGCAGGGCAAAGCCAAACCCATCAGCACCTATCACGACCCCTGAGTGAACAATGCAGCGTTCGCCAATTTCGCAAGCCTCTCCCAGAGTCACTCTCGATTTCAATTGAGAATAGGCGCCCACCTTGGCACCCCGCTCAATCACACACAAAGGGCCAATCATGGCTGTGTCGGCAATTTGGGCTTCGGGGTCGACCACGGCACTGGGGTGAATTCGGGCATGCCCAGCAGGTGTGGTTTGCTTTTTCCAAAATTGCGTGAGTTTGGCGAAGTAGTGATAGGGATCATCGGTCACGATGCAAGCACCGCGCGTGATTGCCAATTCTTTGAATTGCGGCGTGACAATGACACAAGCCGCAAGAGATTGCGTTAAGTGCATTTGGTACTTGGGGTGACTGAGAAAACTCAAGTCAGCCGGTCCCGCGGTTTCAAGCGGGGCCAATTTTTCAATGGGGGTTTGTGGACTGCCTTGAAGGCTGCCGCCTAAAGCCTTAACGATGTCGCCAAGCAGCAGCACAGCACGAGTCCATTTCTCTCGGTGCGGGCGCTTATTTGCCAGCCGTGGCGTTGAGAGACTTGATGACTTTGTCGGTGATATCGTGCTTGGGATTGATGTAGACGGCTTCTTGGAAAATAACGTCGTACTTTTCAGCTTCAGCCACCACTTTCACTGCACGGTTTGCACGTTCAATGACCACTTGTTGTTCTTCATTTTTGCGCGTATTCAGGTCTTCTTGAAATTCACGGCGCTTGCGTTGAAACTCACGGTCTTGGTCCATGAGTTGCTTTTGACGTGTGTTGCGCTGTGTTTCAGAGAGTGTGGGCGCTTCACGCTCAAACTTATCAGATGCAGTTTTGATGGTGTTACCCAAGTCGACCAAATCTTTTTCACGCTTTGAAAATTCTTGCTCCAACTTAGCCTGTGCAGTCTTGGCAGTACTGGCCTCGCGAAAAATGCGATCTGTGTTGACAAAACCGATTTTGAATTCCTGCGCGCTGACCGCGGTCGCACCCAGTGCACCGAATGCCAACAAACAAACTTGTGAGAAATGACGAAGTGTTTTCATTAAAAGGAAGTTCCAATTTGGAATTGCAATCTTTGGATTTTATCCGTAACCTGACGCTTCATAGGCAAGGCATATGAAAAGCGCAAAGGACCCATGGGTGAAATCCAGCTTAAACCCACGCCGATAGAGGAGCGAAGTTCGTTGAAATTGATCTTTTCGTTCTCGCCAAAGGCTCGACCGACGTCGGTAAAGGCAAAAAGTCGCAAGGTGCGATCGTTGCCAGCACCTGGAAATGGCGCCATGAGCTCGGCATTCAAAACAATTTTCTTAGGTCCGCCCAAATACAGGCTGTTGGTGCTGTCTGAAGGCCCCAAAGTGGATTGCTGGAACCCGCGAACGCTGCCCAAGCCACCTACAAAGTAGTTTTTGAACAGCGGATAGGGCCGATCGGACAGGCCTTGGCCCCAACCTAAGTCGGCATTCAAAGCCAGTGTGTACTTTTTAGTTAATGGCGTGTATTGCTGAATTTGATAATTGGTACGAACGTAACGGGCATCGCCGCTGGCACTCAAATCAGAGTTGAAGCGCTGCAAGATGCCTCGCGTTGGCACCAAAGCGCTGTCGCGGCCATCCCTTGCCCAGCCAATGGTGAAGGGAAGTGAATTGCTGGTGTAGCCAAATTGCTGCATGTATTCCACATAGGCGTTTGGCAAGTTGTTGCCAGGGCGGATGGACGTCTGCTCTAAATTGACACCAAAATAAACGGTGTCAATCTCGCTGAAGGGCACGCCAAAGCGCATGCCAGCGCCTGAGCTGACCAAACTGTAAGCATTCAAATCACCCAAGTAAGGCCGCGTGGTGCGATGGAAAACATCGATGGTTCGCGAAATTCCTTCTGGCGTGAAGTACGGATCAGTGGTGCTAATGACAATGGTTCTGTTGTATTTGCTGGTATTGACTTCGGTGGCCAAGTAGTTGCCCGAACCAAATGCATTTTCTTGGCGAATACCAAAGCTCAAAGCCACTTTCTCAGTGGATGAGAATCCAGCACCCAGTGAAACGCTGCCGGTTGGTTTTTCGACGACATTGACGGTGAGGTCAACTTGGTCAGTGGTGGCCGGTACTTCTTGGGTATCAATGTTGACTTCGGTAAAGAAGCCCAAGCGGTCGACTCGGTCGCGCGATAACTTGATTTTGTCGCCGTCGTACCAAGCTGACTCGAGTTGGCGAAATTCGCGCCTGACCACCTCGTCGCGTGTTCGGTTGTTACCAGCCACATTGATGCGGCGAACATAGGCACGGCGTGAAGGCTCGGCAATGAGGACGAAGGTCACACGGTTGGTCAAGCGATCAATTTCGGGACGGGCATCGACACGCGCAAAAGCAAAACCAAACTTGCCAAAGTAATCGGTGAAAGCTTTGTTGGTTTCGGCCACGGTTTCAGCGTTGTAAGCTTGACCTAGGCCAATTTTGACAAGGGCTTTGAACTCGTCTTCTTTGCCCAAATAGTTGCCTTCAAGCTTGACACCAGAGACAACGAACCGCTCACCTTCCGTGACGTTAATCGCAATCGAGATATCCTGTTTGTCAGGTGAGATAGCCACTTGGGTTGAGTCAATTCTGAACTCTAGGAAACCACGGCTCAAATAGTAAGAGCGCAGCGCTTCCAAGTCAGCATTGAGCTTGGTACGGGAATACCGATCGGATTTGGTGTACCAGCTTAGCCAGCCGCCCACATCCAAGTTGAACTGGTCTTTGAGGGTGCCTTCAGAAAAGTTTTGATTGCCCGTGATTCGAATTTCTTTGATTTTGGAAGGGCCACCTTCAGAAACTGTGAAGGTCAGCTTCACACGGTTGCGGTCTACTGGGGTGACTGTTGTGACCACCTCGGCACCATACAAGCTGCGCGTAATGTATTGACGCTTTAATTCTTGCTCGGCTTTGTCTGCCAAGGCTTTGTCAAAGGGGCGGCCTTCAGAAATACCCACCTCTTTCAATGCTTTTAACAAGACATCTTTGTCGAATTCTTTAAGGCCCACCCATTCAACTTCTGAAATAGAGGGACGCTCTTCCACAATGACCACCAACACATCGCCTTGGGCATCCAGCCTGACATCTTTGAACAAACCCAGTGCAAACAAAGCGCGAATGGCGGCTGCACCCGACTCATCGTTGTACATATCGCCAACACGGAAAGGCAAAGAGGCAAACACCGTACCGGACTCAATGCGCTGAAGACCCTCAACGCGAATGTCCTTCAACTTGAAAGGCTCAACAGCCCAAGCAGACATGCCGCTGATGGCCGCTGCAAGCAACACACACAAGTGATGCAAGCGAAATCGATTGGGGAAAAAGTTCATGCGTTTGAATTAAGTAAAGAGTCGCGTCAGATCATTGAAAAAAGCCAAGGCCATGATGAAAACCAACAAAGCCAAACCGACTTTTTGCAAACCCCGCTGCCAAGCAACGGAAACCGGTTTGCCGGTCAGAGACTCCCAAAGATAATACATCAGGTGTCCCCCATCCAACATGGGCAATGGCAGGAGATTGAGAAGTCCCAAACTGACGCTGATCAGGGCCAGAAAAGTTAAATAAGACGGCAAGCCTCTTTGGGCAGACTGCCCAGCTTGCTCCGCAATGGTCAAGGGACCGCTCAGGTGCTTCGAAGAGGCCTCGCCGGTGAGCATTTGGCCAATCAGTTGGCCCGTCAGCAGCGTTATTTGCTCAACTTGACCGTAGCCACGGGCTAAGCCTTCCCAAAAACCGGCACTCACCCATTCTGAGTCGGAGGGCTGCCCCACCACCGCCCCAATTCGCCTGACGGCACTTGATTCAGGCTGGCCTGGCAAAGAAGTGAGCAAGGGTTTGACGGCCAGAGAAAGGCTCTGGCCTTGTCGGTCAATTTCCCAAACAGCTGCCTTGTCCAATTCTTCTGAATTGTCTTCTGGGTTCGCTTCGCCGCGAATCAAGGCCCTTAAGTGCTGAGCGTCCCTCACCTCTTGAGAGCCTACTTTCAAAACGCGATCACCTGTTTTCAGACCTGCAAGATCGGCCGCAGCGCCAGCCTCAACGCGGCCAATGATGGGCAAGATTTTGGGATGGCCCCACCAAGCCACTGCACTGAACAAAACAACGGCTAAAAGCAAATTGGCCAACGGACCAGCTGCCACAATGGCCGCGCGAACTTTCAAACTGCGTTGGTCAAAGGCAAACGGCAGTTGATCGGGGGGTACGGCAGCTTCGCGGCTGTCGAGCATCTGAACATAGCCGCCCAAAGGCAATGCGCTGATCACAAACTCGGTGTTTTGACCTGCTCTTGGGTGCTTGGATCGCCAACGGTAAAGCGCTTTTCCAAAACCAATCGAAAAGACCAAAACAGGCACCTTACAGGCCACCGCCATTCGGTAGTGACCATACTCATGCACCGCAATTAAGAGGGCAAGTGCGAAGAGGAAAGAAAACAGCGTTAGCACGTTGAAGCGTCAAGCACTGCGGGCACGCACAACTTCTGAAGCTGAAGCGCGACTTTGCGCATCAAGCGCCAGCAAGTCGGGCAAACTTTGGGGCGATTGAGGCTGCACCTTGGCCAAAGTTTCGGTGTTCACTTGGTGAATTTGGTCGAATCTAATTTGCTTGTTCAAAAAAGCTTCAACCGCAATTTCATTGGCGGCATTGAGCACTGCGCACGTCCCTGAAGCAGCATTCAAAGATTGCCAAGCTAATTTCAAACCAGGAAATCTTTCGGGATGCCCATGGTCGTCGATGGCTTCAAAGGTCATGGGCTTGAGATTGTGAAAATCAAGCGTTTGAGCACCCGAGGTGATTCGCTCGGGCCAACTTAGGCCATAAGCAATAGGCACACGCATGTCGGGCGTGCCCAACTGCGCCACGATGGAAGTGTCTTTGTACTTCACCATGGAGTGAATGATGCTTTGGGGATGAATGACCACGGAGAGCTGATTGGGCGAGACGCCAAATAAATAACGCGCCTCAATGACTTCCAAGGCTTTGTTCATCATGGTGGCGGAGTCGACTGAAATTTTTCGACCCATGACCCAATTGGGGTGTGCACAGGCTTCATCGGGCGTGACGTTTTTCAAGCTGGCCACATCGCGCACTCGAAAAGGACCGCCCGATGCCGTCAAGATAATTTGATCAATGCGATCAGCCCAAGTGGCTGGGTCTTCAGGCAAAGACTGAAACACAGCCGAGTGCTCACTGTCGATGGGTAAGAGCACAGCACCACCCTTTTTAACCGCGCTTAAAAAGACCTCACCACCCACCACCAAAGCTTCTTTGTTGGCCAATAACAATCGCTTGCCTGCATGGGCCGCAGCCAAGCAAGGAGACAAGCCCGCGGCGCCCACAATGGCGGCCATCACGGCATGGACTTCTTCGTGGGCTGACACAAAGTCCAAAGCCTCTGGCCCCCACAACACCTCGACGGACAAGCCTTCGGCTTTGATGCGCTCAGCCAGCAAACGGCCAGCATCTTCTTGGGCCATCACGGCAAATTTGGGTTTGAACTGAGCGCATTGCGCCAAGATCAAATCGACTTGCTTGGACGCCGTTAAAGCAAACACCTGAAAACGGTCCAAGTGTTTAGACAACACATCGAGGGTGTTGGTGCCAATGGAACCGGTAGAACCCAGAATGGTTATGTTTTGTTTCATAGGGCAAACGAGGTGTTTAAAATTTGGGCCAATGCAGCAACATCATGGCGATGGGCAATGCTGGCAGCAAGGCATCCAAACGGTCAAGCACACCTCCATGACCAGGCAATAACTTGGAACTGTCTTTGACACCCGCACTTCGTTTCACCAAAGATTCGACCAAATCACCGACCACGCTCATGGTGGTTAAAAAAATCAAACTCAATGCCCATAGAAAAAAACCATGCTGCGTCATTTCCATGAAAAAACTGGCGCCTGGCCATTGGTAAATTTGCTCAAAATGCATCCATCCGAAGGCTATGAGAAACACACCGAACAAACCGCCAATGGCACCCTCCCAACTTTTGCCAGGGCTGACGCTGGGGGCCAATTTTTGATGGATGATCTTGCCACCCAAAGCCCTGCCAAAGAAATAGGCAAACACATCGGCCGCCCACACCACACAAAAAATGGAAAGTAACAATTGCACGCTAGAAGTTCGTGCTTGCGCCATGGCCAACCATGCCAACCACAACAGGATGACACCCAAAACCCAGCGAACATTGGGATGCCATAAGGCCCAGCCCTGAACGCCACGCAACAGCATCCATGCCGTCAAGCCCACCCAAGTTGCACCTGCCAACCACCACAGCCATGTTTCGGTTTGAGAGGTCCAACCCGCCCACCATGCAGTGGCACACATGCCGGCACACAACACGCCCGATAAAACAGACTTCACGCTGGCCATGCCGTTCATGCGGGCCCACTCCCAAGCGCCAGCAGCAATCAGAAGCGCAGACAAAACAAGAAAGGCTTGAGGCGTTTGTGCAAAAAGAGCCGGCAACAAAACGGCCAACAATGCCAGTGCAGTGAAGATGCGTTGTTTGAGCATCAAATCAATGACCGTTAAACGGCCATGATCTCTTGCTCTTTGCCAGCCACCAGCTGGTCAATTTCTGCAATGTGTTTGTCCGTCACTTTTTGAACTTCTGCCTCTGATCGTTTTTGCTCATCTTCAGAAGCCAGTTTGTCTTTGACCAATTTTTTGACAGCCTCATTGGCATCACGGCGCAGATTGCGCACGGCAATTTTGGCGTTTTCACCTTCAGTGCGAACCAGCTTGGTCATTTCCTTGCGGCGCTCTTCGCTCATGGGTGGCATGGGCACGCGAATGATGTCGCCCATGGAGGCGGGGTTCAATCCTAAATCGCTTTCGCGAATGGCTTTTTCAATTTTGGCGCCCATGCCTTTTTCCCAAGGCTGAACGCTGATGGTGCGTGAATCAATGAGCGACACGTTGGCCACCTGGGACAAGGGCACGAAAGAGCCGTAGTAATCTACCTGAATGGTATCAAGGATAGCTGGATTGGCACGGCCTGTGCGAATCTTGGTCAGGTTGTTTTTGAAAGCCGCAATGGATTGGTCCATTTTGGTTTGCGATGTTTTCTTGATGTCTTCTAAGCTCATGAAATACTCCGAGGCCAAAATTGGCGGGTTCAAGAATTAAGCGAAATGAAGGTCTGATTCAGGCATACACCAAAGTGCCCTCGTCTTCGCCCATGACCACTCGTTTGAAGGCACCATGCTTGAAAATTGAGAACACTTTAACAGGCAACTTTTGGTCGCGGCACAGCGCAAAGGCTGTAGCGTCCATGATGCCTAAATTTTTAGAAATGGCTTCGTCAAACGAAAGTTTGCTGTAGCGGGTTGCGGCGGGATCTAATTTGGGATCGGCCGAGTAAACGCCATCGACCTTGGTGGCTTTGAGAACCAACTCAGCCCCAATTTCGGCACCGCGCAAAGCGGCAGCGGTGTCGGTTGTGAAGAAGGGGTTGCCCGTGCCTGCTGCGAAGATGACCACTTTGCCTTCTTCAAGGTACTGAAGCGCCTTGGGACGAACATAAGGCTCGACCACCTGCTCAATGGCAATGGCCGACATGACGCGGGCAGTTAGCCCCGCTTTTTCCATGGTGTCTGCCAGGGCCAAAGAATTCATGACGGTGGCCAACATGCCCATGTAGTCGGCTGTGGCACGGTCCATTCCTACAGCGCCGCCAGCGACGCCCCTGAAGATGTTGCCGCCGCCAATGACCACGGCCACTTGAACACCCAAACGAGTGACTTCGGCGATCTCGTTGACCATTCGAACAATGGTGGCTCGGTTGATACCAAACTGATCATCACCCATCAAAGCCTCGCCTGACAGCTTGAGCAAAATACGCTTGTGGGCTGGTTTGGCAATGGTCATGACGGGCTCCTCATAAAGACAGATTCAAGTTTAGCGTTGAATCGCCCTTTCGAGCGACCCTGATTACCCGGGTTTCAACCCTGATAGTGGCAGCTTTAAGCTGCGTTTTGAGCGGCAGCGACTTGTGCGGCCACTTCGGCAGCAAAGTCGTCAACCTTCTTCTCAATGCCCTCGCCCACGACGAACATCGTGAAGGCTTTGACTTGAGTGGCTTCGGCTTTGAGCATTTGCTCGACGGTTTGCTTGTCGTTTTTAACGAAAGTTTGGTTGTTCAAAGACACTTCTTTGAGGTACTTCTGAACGGCGCCATCGATCATTTTGGCAGCGATGTCGGCGGGCTTGCCAGACTCGGCCGCCTTGGCTGTGGCCACTGAGCGCTCTTTTTCAATCAGGTCAGCGGGCACATCGTTGCTGGTCAAAGCCACAGGCTTCATAGCGGCAACGTGCATGGCAACATCCTTGGCGGCTGTGTCTTTGCCTTCGTACTCGACCAACACACCAATGCGCGTGCCGTGCAAGTAAGTAGCGATTTGGACGCCACCGGCTACGCGCTTGAAGCGGCGAAAGCTCATGTTCTCACCGATCTTGCCGATCAGGCCTTTGCGAACTTCTTCCAAAGTTGGACCGAAGCCGTCTTGGGTGTAGGGCAATTCGCCCAATGCAGCCACATCGGCCGGGTTGTGCAAAGCAGCCAATTTGGCAGCCGCATTGGCGAGGGCCAAGAAGCTGTCGTTTTTGGTGACAAAGTCTGTTTCGCAGTTGACTTCAAGCATGGCGCCTGTGTTGCCTTCAGTGTAGGCCACGATCACGCCTTCAGCGGTAACGCGGGAAGCCGCTTTGCCAGCTTTTGTACCCAATTTAACGCGCAACAACTCTTCGGCTTTGGCCATGTCGCCATCGGCTTCAGTCAAAGCTTTTTTGCATTCCATCATGGGGGCATCTGTTTTGGCGCGCAGTTCAGCGACCATGCTTGCGGTAATAGCCATTTGATTTCTCCGTTTCGTCTTCGAATTAAGGTTCGAGCTAAATAAAAATTGATAAAAAGTCAGTGTGACTCAGGTTAAAAAAAAGGGGCAAGAAGCCCCTTTTCTCTGTTTGAGAGGGCATTAAGCAGCAGCTTCTTGCACTTCAACGAATTCGTCAGCGCCTTCGGCGGCCACCGCATTGACCACGTCTTGAACGGCGTTGGCACGACCTTCAATGATGGCGTCGGCAATGCCGCGTGCGTACAAAGTAACGGCTTTGGAAGAGTCGTCGTTACCTGGAATGATGTAGTCGATGCCTTCGGGTGAGTGATTGGAGTCAACAACGCCGATAAGTGGGATGCCCAATTTCTTGGCTTCCAAAATGGCAATCTTGTGGTAACCCACATCGATCACAAAAATCGCATCTGGCAATGTGGCCATGTCTTGAATGCCACCGATGTCTTTTTCAAGCTTTTCGATTTCGCGCTTGAACATGAGTTGTTCTTTTTTGCTCAAGGTGTCGAGGCCGACTTCTTGTTGAGCTTTCATATCCTTCAAGCGCTTGATGGAAGTCTTGACGGTTTTGAAGTTGGTCAGCATGCCACCCAACCAGCGTTGGTCAACGTAAGGTACGCCGGCACGCTGAGCTTCAGCAGCCACGGTGTCACGAGCTTGACGCTTGGTGCCCACCATGAGGATGTTGCCGCGGTTTGCAGAGAGTTGTTTGACGAACTTCAATGCGTCTTGGAACATCGGTAAAGATTTTTCCAAGTTGATGATGTGGATTTTGTTGCGGTGACCGAAGATGAAGGGGGACATCTTGGGGTTCCAGAAGCGTGTTTGGTGACCAAAGTGGACACCTGCTTCCAGCATTTCGCGCATGGTAACTGACATAGATTTTCTCCGAAGGTTGGGTCTAAAATCCGGCTCACACATCGGCTGTTTGAACAAGCCCTTTCGGGCTGAAACCAACAGCCAACACCTTGAAGGAGCCGGTTTGCGATTTACTTGCAGGGAAATTCCTGCTAAGCCAGTCGAGTATAGCATCCAAAATGTCCGTTTTCCAGCCCTTTTCAAGCCTCCCTACCCCTAGGAATCCATCACCATGCGCCCTGACCTGATTGCCACCCTGCAAGCCATTGCCCAGCAACAAACCAGCCCACAAGCTGAATGGGAAAAAAGCCATGAAATTGCCCGCAGTGCAGCCTGCAACAAGGTCTTCATGGACTTGACGCCTGCGACTGGCCCGTCTGTCTTGAAGGAATCAAGCTTGGTGAACTCAGCCCTCAAGGGCTTGGCCTTTTCTGTCAAAGACTTGTTTGATGTGGCTGGGCAAGCCACTTTGGCAGGCTCCAAAGTGCTGAAAGGCGTTCCTGTCGCCCATGCAGACTGCCCTGCCGTAGCCAGGCTCAAGGCAGCCGGCGGTAGCAATTTGGGCCGAACCAACATGGTGGAGTTTGCGTTTTCTGGTGTTGGCAACAACCCCCACTACGGCACGCCAGCGGCTTGGGATGCCAAAACTGGCCAAGCTGTTACGAGCCACGGGAAAGGCCATGTACCCGGTGGTTCATCTTCTGGGGCAGCTGTTTCTGTGGCCACGGGTGCTGCTTTTATTGGCATGGGTTCGGACACCGGCGGGTCCATTCGCATTCCAGCTGCCCTCAATGGCTTGGTGGGGTTTAAAAATACGGCGCGCCGCGTGCCCACCTTGGGCGCAGTGCCTTTGTCAACCACCATGGACACCATTTGCGCCATGACGCGCAGTGTGCGCGATGCCATATTGACTCACGAAATTTTGGCAACTCGAACCGTAGCCCGCTCAAGCAGGCCTCTGTCCAGCTATCGACTGGCCGTGCCGACTCACCTCATGCTGGATGGCATGGAAGCTGGCGTGCAAAAGGCTTGGGAGCGAAGCCTATCGCGCTTGTCGCAAGCAGGCGCTCAGATTGTAGAAATTGAACTCTCTGAAATCAATGAGCTTGCAAGTCTGTTGGCCACCGGCGGTTTCAGCGCAGCCGAAAGTTATACCTGGCATCGCCATCTCCTGGCCAAGGACGCGGCAGGCTACGACCCTCGTGTTTCGGCGCGCATTGTGCGGGGTGCCAACATGAAAGCCTTTGAATATTTGGATTTACAAGCCGGCCGCGCAGCTTGGATTGCTCGCATGCAATCGGCATTGAATTTTTGCGATGCGGCCCTGTCTCCCACTGTGCCTATTTATGGTCCTACTTTAGAAAGCGTGGCGCCTGGTCCAGAAAGAGACGATGCATTTTTTGCGGCCAATGCTTTGCTTCTGCGCAATACCAGCGTGGTCAACATGCTCGATGGCTGTGCATTGTCATTGCCCATTCATGAGGCCGGCGAATTGCCCAGCAGCATGATGGTTTGGCAAGGCCCTATGAAGGACGATGCGGTTTTGAATATTTCGCTGGCCATAGAAGCTACATTAAGCGCTTAATGGTCTGCATGTATTTTCTCAAAATCTGCCAGTTGCTTCACTTAGGGCGTTGGCTTTGAAAAAAATCAACTGGCAAACGCCGCTGAAGCTTTTCGATGTAGCACAAACCCGCCAGCTTGAAGCCCTTGCATCGAATAACTTGAGTGGTTGCAGTCTCATGGAACAAGCGGGCTTGGCCATTGCCCAATTGGCCATGGCGGTCAAACCCTTTGCCAATTGCCACTGGATTTTTTGTGGGCCAGGCAACAATGGCGGCGATGGCTTGGAAGCCGCCGTGCATCTACATCAATGGGGTCAAAAAGTGATTGTGGTGCTTTGGCAACCCAAGCAAAAACGCCCTGCCGATTCTGAAATTGCTTTGAAAAAAGCAATGGGTCTTGGCGTTGCCATGGTCAGCCATTTAGATTCGACGCACAGCATTCACCCATCAGACTTGGTCATCGATGCCTTGTTGGGCATTGGCTTGCGACATCAAAATGAAGCCACTGCAAAAACTAAATTAGATGAAGCCCCAAGCATTCATGACTGGATTGAAGTTGCATACCAATCAGGCTCCGATGTCTTGGCCGTTGACATTCCCTCAGGGCTCAATGCCAACACAGGTAACTTTCAAGACCCGTCACTTCAAAGAGCAAGCATTCAGGCCACACACACACTGCAATTGCTCAATGCAAAGCCTGGCTGCTTCACTGCACACGGGCGTGACGCTTGTGGCACGCTATGGCTGGACACCTTGGGCAGCGAAGCATTGCAGGAAAATTTGGTTTCAATCGCGCGCCTGAACACCTTGCCCCAATCCAAGCGACAGCCATACCATGCCAGTCACAAGGGAGCTTTTGGCGATGTGGCGGTGGTGGGCGGAGAGTCTGTTCAAACGCGCGGCATGGGCATGACAGGTGCCGTTGATTTGGCAGCGCTGGCTGCTTTGCATGCAGGTGCAGGACGCGTCATGGTTTCTTATTTGAACCAAGGCGATGATGTGGCAACTCGGTCTATGGAAGTCATGTCGCGCAGTTTTGATGCGCTTGATTTAAAAAATAGCGCAGTAGTTTGCGGTTGTGGTGGCGGCATTGAAATTAAAAAAGTGTTGTCCAAAGTTTTGCAAGAAAGTACCCAACTTGTTTTGGATGCCGATGCCCTCAATGCCATTGCGCAAGATCCGTGGCTTGAAGATTTGGTGCGTCAGCGCGCAGCCAAAAATAAGACCACCGTGATCACGCCTCACCCTTTAGAAGCAGCGCGCTTGCTGAAGACAAACACCGCCCATGTGCAAAGTGATCGCCTGCTGGCAGCACAAACATTAGCCCAGCAAATGCGCTGTACCGTGGTTCTCAAGGGATCTGGCACTGTGATTGCACAACAGGGTGAAGCCCCTTTGATTAATCCCACCGGCAGCGCACGTCTTGCAACGGGCGGCACGGGTGATGTGCTGTCAGGCATTGTGGCAGCGCGAATGGCACAAGGGCTTAGTGCATTTGAAGCGGCCTGCTCGGCCGTGTTCGAACACGGTCAAGCAGCCGATGCCGCGCCCCTCATACCCACTTTAACGGCAGGTGCCTTGGCGCAACTTATCCGCGGCCCGCAAACGGCATCTTCGTAGCCATCACGGTGTGGAACATCACGTTGGCTTCCAGGGGCAAGCTGGCCATATAGACCACCGACTTGCCAACCAAGGCCACATCCATCAAAGGCTCAGCTTTGATTTCAAGATTGGCTTGGGGAACACCTTTGGCCATTTTCATGGCCATGGGTGTGGCAGCATTGCCTACATCAATTTGACCCACTGCAATGTCGTACTGACGGCCATCCAATGAAGCTGTTTTGGTCAGGCCAGACACCGCATGCTTGGTGGACGTGTAGGCAATGGAAAAGGGCCTTGGCGTGGTGGCTGAAATAGAGCCGTTGTTGATGATGCGGCCGCCCATGGGCTTCTGGTCTTTCATGACGCGAAAGGCTTCGCGGATGCACAAGAACATACCGGTCAAATTGGTATCGACCACGCCCTTCCACATTTCCAAACTCAATTCGGGCAATGGAATAGCGGGGGTACTCACACCCGCATTGTTGAACAACAAATCGACTCGACCAAATGTTTTGACACACTGCGCAAACAAGTTGGCGACTGAGTCTTCTTGCGTCACATCGGTGGGCACGGCCAACACACGCGAGCCTGCGTTCAAGGCCTTGGCTTCCTCGACCACCTCTTCCAAATTGGCCTGTCTTCGACCCGCCAACACAACGCTCCAACCATCGTGCAACAAAGCCATGGCGGTGGCTTTGCCAATGCCAGAACCTGCGCCGGTCACAATGGCAATTTTGGAATTTTGTGTCATGGCTTTTGTCTCCTGCTGATATTGAGATGAATGAACTTAACTGTAATTTGTGTGTCTTGAAAAAAAGCTTCAGCGTCGATTCTTGCGCGCTTGACTCGATTTTTTTGGACCGGCTGACTTAGATGGAGCCCCTTTTGCAGAGGCTTTGCCTTTGCGATTGGGTGAGCTTAAGCCCTCCACCTTACGTACCTTAAATGGACGCGACTGATTGGCCTTGACTCCATCGGGACTCAATTCAGAACCTCTAGAGGCGCCGCGAGAGCCAGATTTCTGATGACTCTTGTCACGCAATTGTCGAGGGCTGAACTCCTCTGCTGGATTGACCAAGCGGAAATCAATTTTCCTGCCGTCCAAGTCAACTCGGCTGACCTGAATTTGAACACGCGTGCCGATGGCATAACGAATACCAGTTCGCTCACCTCGTAATTCTTGGCGTGCTTCATCAAATCGGAAGTACTCACCGCCAAGTTCAGTGATGTGCACCAAGCCCTCCACATACAAAGCGTCCAAGGTGACGAAAATTCCGAAGCTCGTGGCCGATGTGACCAGACCAGAATATTCTTCGCCTAAATGCTCGCGCATGTATTTGCACTTGAGCCAAGCTTCAACATCGCGACTGGCTTCATCAGCACGACGCTCGTTGGCACTGCAATGCAAGCCTGCTGCTTCCCACGCTTGCTGTTCGGCGGGAGACATTTTGATGCGCGGTGCATCGTCCATTTGAGCGCCTGCTTTGTTTTTCTGCAAACGCTTGGCCAACTTGGCCTGCGCTTCACCGGGCAATGGCAAAGCAGGCAACTGGTATTTTTTGTTCGCCAAAATGGCTTTAATCACGCGATGCACCAACAAATCGGGATATCGGCGAATCGGGCTGGTGAAGTGTGTGTAGGCTTCATAAGCCAAACCAAAGTGACCACTGTTGATGGGCGTGTAAATGGCTTGCTGCATAGATCGCAGCAGCATGGTGTGAATTTGCTGCGCGTCTGGTCTTTCCTTGGTGGCCTGCGCTATGTGTTGAAACTCGCTGGGCTTGGGCTCATCACTGACGGTATAGGGCAAGCCCAATGCTTTCAAGTAATTGCGCAGCAAATCCTTCTTCTCGGGGGTGGGGCCTTCGTGCACTCGGAACAAACCAGGATGCTTGCTGTTCTGAATAAAGTCGGCACTGCACACATTGGCTGCCAACATGGCTTCCTCAATGAGGCGGTGCGCTTCAGTGCGAACACGCGGCACAATTTTGTCAATGCGGCCGTTGTCATCGCAAATGATTTGCGTTTCAGTGGTCTCAAAATCGACAGCGCCGCGAACTGCACGCGATGCCAACAAGGCGCGGTAGACATCATGCAAAT
>Ga0214168_1000388_pt1 | contig 17809 bp, 18 predicted proteins | sample LakMenepilimnion_FD_153002 | JGI IMG/M metagenome (GOLD analysis project Ga0214168, IMG submission 153002) | Freshwater microbial communities from Lake Mendota, WI - Practice 29OCT2010 epilimnion v4 | ecosystem: Environmental > Aquatic > Freshwater > Lake > Epilimnion/Euphotic zone | place: Lake...
CGATTACATCGATGCAGGCAATTTATGTTCCTGCCGATGACATCACCGACCCAGCCCCACACACAACCTTTGCGCACTTAGATGCAACCACAGTTCTATCTCGTCCAATTTCAGAACTTGGTATCTATCCTGCGGTAGATCCACTTGATTCAACTTCACGTATTTTGGATCCTCGTTACATCGGAGAGAAGCACTTCCGTGTAGCTAACCGCACCAAGCAAATCTTGCAGCGTTACAAAGATTTGCAGGACATCATTGCAATTCTTGGTATCGATGAGTTATCTGAAGAAGATCGCATCCTCGTAGGTCGCGCTCGCCGTATTCAGCGCTTCTTGTCACAAAATACCTTCGTTGCAAAAGTCTTCACCGGTCTTGATGGTTCATTTGTGCCTCTTGCTGACACCATTGAAGCATTTGAAGCACTTGCTGATGGAAAATACGATCACGTTCCAGAGCAGGCTTTCTTTATGTGCGGTGGACTTGATGATGTAGAGCGCAAGGCTGCTGAATTGGCGAAAAACTAGTGCCACTCAAAGTTGAAATCGTCTCACCAGAGAAGCGCATCTTCTCTGGTGAAGCGAGCATGGTTTCTGCCAGAACTCTCGAGGGGGATCTCGGCATCTTGCCTGGACATGCCTCACTTCTTGGTGTGTTAGTTAATGGCGAAGTAAGCATTAAAGGCCTTGATGGAAGTGCTACCACTTTCACTGTTCACGGTGGATTTTTGTCAGTAAATAAAGATCGAGTTTCAATCTTGGGAGAAAGCGCCCAGCAGTAGCACAATTGCTCTTGAGGTCAAGGAGCCGCATGAAGCACAGCCGAATGAAGCAGAAAAGCATTTTAGGAATCGCTGTAGTAATTTTGGCTGCATTTACTTCAATCACTTCTTTACAAAATTCTTATGGTGCAGATAATTCCTTAAGTGTGGAAGATGTTAATAACAAAGATTTAATGCAGGGAAATGATTTTTATCGGATTGAAACTTTTCAGAGTAAATTCCCGCCAGATTCAGTATTAGGGTGGTTTCAGAAAAATTTACCAACCATTTCGGATGGCAGAAATAACTCTGGCCGAAAAGACCCAAGTAAATTAGGAGTTTCTTTTAGTTCTGAATTACCGATGGCCTTGCTCTCCTCTATACGAGTATTTAAATCTCAGGTAGGAGAGTCAGATTCTGGTGTTTCATATCTTTGCTCCAGCATTGCTGACCCTAAATGTGCTGCAGCAACAACTTTTGGGAATTCACTTCGTGTTGATTCAGTTTTAGGAAATTGTGCAAAGGACCCAGCGAGTGGATGTGTTGAAAGTTTCTCACTAATTCTTGATGACAAAAGTGAAGTAGTCGCTAAACCTATTCAAGAAATACCATTAGGTACTAAAACTTTCCCTGGGGAAGCAACAACAACTAAAATAAATTATCCTGCTGGATTATCAGCCTGGATCTGGGAAGTAGATGTACCAGGGGCGGCTACAAAGAGATATTTACTCAGAGGAACTGTTACTACATATGCAAAAAAGGGTTCCAACTCCTGGGATTTTCAAAAGCCAACTTTTAATTTTGAATTAATTCCAATTTCAGCAGAGGTAGCGCCAGTAATAGCTCCAAGACTAGAGAATTTTAAATATAAAAATACCCAAGATCCGGTAGTGCGCCAAGTAAGTATTCAACCTAGCTGCTTAGCTCACGACACAAATACTTGTTACCATCGAGTGGATTTTCCCAAAGGCGCACGGGCAAATGTTAAGTTGAAGTTACCTAATACAGTCACAGGTTGGTTAAACGGGCGTTTAGTTAAACCTAATGTGAGTACTCAACCGATTGACAATTTATATGACCGAGTAACAGTTGAGGCTGGACCGTCTGAAAATATCATTGCCGGCGGTTGGGTGGATTGGGCAAAAATCCCAGAAGCGCTTTTCTTCAATGATGACGGCACTCCAAACACTATGGGAGTTGGAAGGTTAGACGGCGCGGCCGGAATGTATTCTGGAAGTGTTGGCGCAATTGAAAATTACTTAAAGTGGCAGCAATACTTGGGTGAAAAGGCATTACTAAAGACGCAAGGTTGGACTATTTCAAGCACGGTTGTAGAAGCTTCAGATAGTTGCGCATCGACTGCAAAAGGATTGCTAGGAGTTGTTGCTTCAAATGCATCTGCTTACTCACCTGGAGCGCCAACATTCAACAAGGAAAGCCAAACTCTTGATTATCGGGTTGCCGCACCACATTTTGCCCCAGATGGAGTTACCGAGAATCTAGGGACCTATGGACTTTCCATGCGAAGTGATTTGGTCCAATGCCTATACGGAGTAAAAGAAGTACCCGAAAAAGTGGAAATCTCAATCACTAGTGGAAGCTCGGGAGAATCACGTGGATCGACAGTCTCGCTATTTCGGAACGGAAATTGGGTTTATTTAAGCGCAGAGGGATTTACTTTCTCTTCTCCAACTTTGAAGGTTAAGTTAGTGCAACCAGAAGCAGTGAAAACAGAAGCAGTGAAAACAGAAGCAGTGAAAACAGAGGTTGCGAAAACAGAGGTTGCAGCGGCACCGAAGAAAGTGGTTGCGATAAAAGTAATCTCTTGCGCAAAAGGTAAAATAAACAAGAAAGTCAGTGGGACAAATCCAAAATGTCCTGCTGGATATAAGAAAAAGTAATTAAACCCGCGTTATATCTGCACCTAATGAACGTAACTGTTCATCAAAATTTGGATATCCACGATCGATATGAAAAGCATCTTCAATAATTGTGGTGCCATCGCTAACTAAAGCCGCAAGAACTAAAGCTGCTCCTGCACGAATATCAGTTGCTGCAACTGGAGCACTTGAAAGCCGTTCTTTCCCACGCACAAATGCATGGTGGCCATCTGTTGTCACATCCGCTCCAAGACGCATAAGTTCATTTACAAACATAAATCGACCTTCAAAAACATTTTCGGTGACCATTGCAGAACCTTCGGCAATTGCATTCAATGCGATAACCATTGGCTGAAGATCAGTTGGAAATCCGGGGTATGGAAGCGTGACAACATCGACCGCCTTAGGTCTAGATTCCATATGTACTCGAATTCCATTATTAGTAGTTGTAACTACTGCACCTGCGAGTACTAATTTATCTAGCGGTAATTCAAGATCCTCTGGTTTTGCTCCAATAATTGTGATGTCACCTTTTGTCATAGCCGCAGCAAACGCCCAAGTTCCAGTAACAATTCGATCAGGAATCGCAGTGTGATCTACTGGATTTAAAGTTTTAACTCCAGTTATTGTCAAAGTAGGGGAACCCAAGCCTTCAATTTTCGCTCCCATTGAAATTAACATTTGCCCTAGATCAACAATATCTGGCTCGCGCGCAGCGTTATCAATTACGGTAACTCCATTTGCGAGCACCGATGCAGTCAATAGATTTTCAGTAGCACCCACACTTGGGAAATCCAAATAAATTTGAGCACCGACTAATCCATTTGGTGCAGCAGCAATCACAAATCCATGTTCGTTTGAAATAACTGCGCCAAGTTGTTCTAAACCTTTAATATGAAAATCTAAACCACGTGAACCAATTGCATCTCCACCTGGAAGTGCAACTTCAGCCAAACCAGTACGAGCAACTAGTGGTCCGAGCACATTTATAGATGCCCGCATTTTGCGAACCAAATCATAATCTGCGCGGTGATGTAATTCATTTGGAATAGTTAATGTGATGGTTGCTGAATCAATATCGTGAGTAAAAGTTGCACCAAGGCGGGCAAGCAGTTCACCCATAATCTCAACATCGGCGATAGCCGGGATGTTGCGCAAGGTATGAACCCCGGGCGCCAAAAGAGCGGCTGACATCAACTTCAGCACTGAATTTTTAGCACCGCTTACTGTGACGGTGCCAGCCAGTCTGGCTCCACCGCGAACCTGAATCCGGCCAGAATTGAGCTCTGATCCGGGCTCAGTGGTTGGTTTCACAGGGTTGATGTTACGGGAACCCAACACTCCTAATAGGCTTAGTGCATGGTTAACTTGACGCGTATTTATACAAAAACTGGCGATGACGGCACTACATCCCTAGGAGACATGAGCCGAACCTCTAAAAATGATCCGCGACTTGAAGCGTATGCCACAGTCGATGAGGCCAATTCAAGTATCGGCGTTGTCTTAGCGTTGGGCAAAGTTAGTGATGAAGTTGGCAAGTTACTTATTAGAGTTCAAAACGATCTTTTTGATGTTGGTGCAGATTTATGCACTCCAGTTATCGATTCACCTGCTTTTGAACCATTAAGAATTTTAGAGTCACAAGTAGATTATCTTGAAGAGCAGATTGACAAATTTAATGGAGAGTTAGAAACACTTCGCTCATTTGTCCTGCCGGGAGGAACTGGGGAAGCGGCACTTCTACATGTAGCTAGAACTGTTACACGCAGAGCGGAACGTTGCACATGGGCAGCGATCCACGCATTTGGTGGCGGCGTAAATCCAACTACCGCAAAATATTTGAATCGTCTTTCTGACTTGCTCTTTGTTTTAGCAAGGTATGAAAATAAAAAAATCGGCGATGAACTTTGGGTACCTGGGGCAAACAGATAGAAAATTACTGACCCGCAGGAGCCTGTGTTTCAGTTTTAGTTTCGCTTTGAAGAGCCTCTGGTAGAGCACTAACAAAGATATCTGAAGGTATTTCCCCAGTAACGGGACCTCTGATACAAGTGGTGACAATACGATTGATCTCAGAATTGTTTTCTACTGGTTCTGTGCTGATTAGAAAGTATGTTGTAACAATCTTGCCCTTACTGCCTTTTCGCAACGAAGTTAAATTTCCGAGCGGCTTTCCATTGTAGGCTACAACTCTCGAATTGAATTGCCAAGCACTACATTTTTCTTCAGAAGCAACTTGTATAACTGTGCAGACAAATTTTTTGCAATTCTTTATATCAGCGGCAAGTGTCTTTTTTGATGTTAGAAGTTCAACTAACTCCTTCTCGCTTTTAGGCGAAGAGTAATAAATTCCATTACTTAATTTGAATCCTTTAGGAGGCCACTTTGCCTTTGTGATCGGAATCGGTTTAGCAGTTTTGCGCACTTTTTTCTTGGCTGATTTTTTCTTAGCCGGTTTCTTTTTTACAGCTTTCTTCTTGGCCGGCTTTTTTTCTGTTACTGATTTGACGGTTGCTGAAGAACTATTTTTTGGAGTTGGCGAAGGATTAGTTGCGGCATTGGCCGGTGCAACGCCAAATATAAGAGCAAGAGTTAGCAATAATCGAAGCGCCAGCAAAACTACTTATCCCACCGGAAAGTTTTAAGAGCTAAGAAAAAGCCTGCAATTGACCAAACACCTAGGATCAAGGCGATTTTCCCTAACTCCCAGCTACCAGCCACTTCTTGTGCGGCAAAAGAGTCAGGAAGGAAGACCGCTCGCATGCCTTGAGTTAGCCATTTGAGTGGGAAGATCGCTGCAAAATTTTGCATCCAACTTGGCAACTGGGTGAAAACAAAGAAAACGCCACTGAAAAATTGCAAGATGATCACGATTGGTGAAACCACAGCGGATGCACCACGGCCACTTTTTGGAACGGAAGAAAAAGCGATTCCTAGCAATGTTGAACTGATTAATCCAAGCGCCATCACCCAAATAAAAGTTATCCAATGTGCGGCATCGGAAGGAAGAGTAATTCCATAAAGTACAACTCCAAAAATCAATAACAAAATAACTTGAATGCTCATACTGACAAATACCAAAATGATTTTGCCTATAAAATATGAAGAGGCGGGCGCTGGAGTTCCACGTAAACGTTTGAGCGTTCCATCATCGCGTTCCATCGGAATTGTTATTGCTAACTGTTGGAATCCAGTGTTGACCAATCCTGAGGCAATCATTCCCGCAACAAAGTACTGACTAAAAGTTACGCCAGGTGCGATCTCATCTTTAAAAACTGAACCAAAAATCAGCAACAATAAAACTGGAAATAACAAGGTGAAAACTACTGATTCGCGTTGTCTAAAGAATTGCTTCAACTCTAAAAATCCGCGGCTAACTCCAATTCTTAAAGTACTTGGCAATTTCAATTGGCTCATACTTTTTCGCCAATCATTTCAAGGTAGATATCTTCAAGATTAGGTCGACTTACTGAAAGGTCCTGAATCTCTCCACCTATGCGAGCACTCAACTGATTTACAAATTGAGTAGGGGAATCAGTTAACTCCAAATTACTTTTTCCATTTTCACTCCAACTCACTCGTGCTTTTGCTCGTGCGCGTCCACCAAGTAATGTCGGAGTAGAAACTTCAAGGATTTTGCCATCGGTCATTACCGCCAAGCGATCTGCCAGAGCTTCAGCTTCATCCAAATAATGTGTTGTCATTAATATTGTGGTGCCATCATTTTTGAGTTGACGAATCAATTCCCAAAAAGCCCGTCTTGCTTCGGGGTCAAACCCGGTAGTTGGTTCATCTAAGAAGAGCAGTTCAGGGTTGCCTAGAATCCCAAGTGCCACATCTAATCTGCGGCGTTGCCCGCCAGAGAGTTGCTCACCTTTAGCTTTACGTTTTTCATCAAGTCCAACTGCCGTAATTACTTCATCAACATTTCTGGGATTAGAGTAATAACCAGCAAAGTGCGAGACTGCTTCTTCAACAGTTAAATCAGCGGCATCTTTAGTAGATTGCAAAACTATTCCGATTCGATTTCGCCAGGCCCTAACATCGGTATTGGCTGGATCTACTCCAAGAACAGAGACGGAGCCACCATCTCTGGATCGATAACCTTCAAGGATTTCTACCGTTGTGGTTTTACCTGCACCATTAGGTCCAAGCAATGCAAAAATCTCACCTCGTTTAACTTCAAGGTCAATTCCAACTACTGCAACATGATTGGAGTAACTTTTTAAAAGCCCCTGAACTTCAATGGCCGAAGAAGTTGAACTCATGATCCCTACTTTGCCACATTGATAAGTCGGGGGGCAATCCAGATTCGAAAGTAAGGGAAAGGTGCGAAGAAAAGCAAAATATAGGCCAGAATTAGAGCGTGAGCCCTCGTAAACACCGCCGCGCCCCTAATGGGGCTAGTGGGGATGATGGGGAGCGGGAGATAAATCCATCCAATGAAACTGTTGAGGATGGTTACCGAGTAAGAAGAATTACCGGCTCTAGTTCAAGCAAGGTTTATCGCTGTCCAGGTTGCGATCAAGAGATTCGCATGGGCACACCACATGTAGTTGCTTGGGTAGAAGAGGATGCAGAAACTAGGCGTCATTGGCATACACCTTGTTGGGAATCGCGTAATCGCCGGGCGCCAAAAATTGAGCGAACTCGTAATGCTCCAAGATACTAATGATTAGCTTTATTAGGTAATTTCCTTATCTGTATTGGCGCATAATTAGGGAATGCCCGAAATGATCAGAGCAAGCACTTCGCTTCCGGCTCGTCGTGAAGCTTTTAAGTTGGTGACAGCCGATGGCTTGAATTTGGTGGCAGAGATTGCAAGACCACTGAACCCAACAATTTTGAGTGCTGGAACATTGGTGATGTTGCACCCGCTACCAACAGCGGGGGGAATGATGGATAGTCACATCTACCGTAAGGCCGCAGCACGCCTTCCAGATTTAGCTGATTTAAACATTTTGCGTTTTAACTCCAGAGGAACAGAAAGTGAAGCTGGTCGCAGCGATGGAAATTTTGAAAACGGTGATGGCGAAATCCATGATGTGCAGGCAGCGATTGATTTTGCAGCAACCAAATGTGATTCACAAAATATTTGGGTAGTTGGTTGGTCTTTCGGTACTGATTTGGCACTTCGACATGCAAGAGATCCACGCGTTAAAGGTTTGATTTTACTAAGCCCTCCGCTGCGTACGACAAAGTTAAGTGATCTGCAATGGTGGGCACAGGATGGTCGCCGCGTTATTGCGCTTGTCCCTGAATTTGATGATTATCTAAAACCAAAAGAAGCAATAGCTGCATTCGAGGGGCTAACGCAGATTGAGATTATTTCAGTTGATGGAGCCAAACATCTTTGGGTAGGCGAGCCATATGTTTATCGCGTATTAAATGAAATTACTAAAATCGTAAATCCCGCTAAAGCGCCGCTACCTACTGAGTATTAGCTTTTTTCAGCCCGCGGGAAAACTACTTCTTCTAATATCAAAATAACTGCAGCAGCAACTGGGACTGCCAGTAAGCCGCCAACTAATCCTAGAAGTGAAGTTCCAATTAAGGCTGAAACTATGGTGACAATTCCCGGAATAGAAAGAGAGCGTTTCATAATTCTTGGAGCAATGATGTAATTTTCAATTTGCACGTAAAGCACATAAACAATAAAAGCTATTAAACCTGTTGTTGGAGTTTGAGCAGTAGCCACAATTGTAAAAATCGAACCAGCAATAAAATGTCCAACGAGTGGAATCAATGCAGCAACAAATACCACCATAGCAATTGAAGTTGCGTAAGGAATTCTAAGGATTTCTCCCACTATAAACATCACGACTGCCGCCAAGGCGGAAATAGATACTTGGCTTCCGACAAAAGTTCCGATCCGTGAAATAATTGCATCTGAGATATTTGCAATTCGCTCACGACGTGAAGCAGGTGCTAAACGGTAAGCAATTTTTGTTATCTGTGGAAGCGAACTTAAGAAATAAAGAGTTAATACGATAATAGTAAGTGCCGAAAATGCACCGGACAATACCGATCTACCAACACCAACAATTCCACCAAATGCGGTCAAAACAAATTTGCCATCTTTAATCCACACCTGCAATTTACTTTGCAAGGTATCGATAATTCCATACTGCTCATTCAAATGAGCGATCGTTGGATTCTTGGTTAAGTTATTCAGTAAATCTGGAGAGGTAGCAATAAGTTGATTGCTCTGAGAAACAATCGGTGGAATCACCAAATATCCAAAGAGAATTACAAATCCAATTACACACGCAAATACGACTGCAACCGCATTTGATCTTTTTAATCCACGTCTTCTTATTGCCTCAACTGCTGGGTTGAGTCCCATAGCTAAAAACATGGCTACAACTAATAGAACAAAAACTTGACTGACTGATGCAAATGCACGCATCAGAGTTAGCGCGGTGAGGGCCCCGAGCGCTGCAATAAAACCAAAATAAAAGGGATGGCTTTGATTAAAGGGAGCACCTGGCTCGCCAAATGAAGGATCTGAAGCAGATTTTGAGGCCATAAAGGTGAGTTTAACTCCCGTTAACTTAAATAGGCGAGAATGTAGCCATGGCGCTGACGATTCTAGGTTCTGGAGAAGAGATCGCCTTATTGACCTCATTGCCGTGGGAACTCCCATTGGAACAGTGGGAGGAAGAACCTGAACTTGGTGCACAGCGCGGTATCTCGCGGCATGTGGTTCGGCTTGTAAATGTAGGGACACCTGACAAGGCGGAAGTTTTTGCTGTGAAAGAAACTGTCCCTGAATTTGCAAAGCGCGAGTACGCCCATCTTCGCGAACTTGCAAATAGATCTGCACCATCAGTTGAGCCAATTGCTGTTGTTGATGGTCGTGAAAGTGCAACAGGTGTTCCACTTCCGGCAATTATTGTTACCCGCTATCTTCCATTCTCACTTCCTTACCGAATTATTTTGACGCGAAATGTAACTCCGCATGAGATTGAAACAATGGGAAGTGCACTTTCTCTTTTATTAGTGCGCTTACATTTATTGGGATTTTGGTGGGGGGATTGTTCGCTTTCAAATACTTTATTTCGTCGCGACGGGGATGGTTTTGCAGCTTACTTAGTTGATGCTGAAACTGGAGAATTTCAAGAACATTTATCTAATGGCCAGCGCGAGCATGATTTAGAGATCGCATTATTCAATGTTGCAGCAGAGTTAGATGATTTAGCATCAGGTGGATTATTACATCCAGGCATTGATCCGATTCGTTCGAGTGAAGCCGTAGTAAAACGGTATCGCAGACTTTGGGCGATGTTGAAAGAGAAGCAAGAGTTAGATCCGACAGATCGTAAAGCAGTTGAACGAGCTATGCGCGCTCTACAAGATCTAGGTTTTGCAGTAGAAGAAGTTTCAGTTTCACTCGATGGCGCAAAGCAGGCATTGATTTTCCAACCAAAATTAGTTGCTGCTGGATATCATCAAAACCGTTTAAGAAGTTTGATCGGATTAGAAGCAGAAGAGTTACAGGCAAAACGAATTTTGGCTTCTTTCGATCGATACAGAGCGCGCGAATCAACGCCACTTCCACCAGAGCGTGAAACTGCAAGAAAATGGCAACGAGAAATATTTAATCCAATCATGAGTTCAATGCCTGATTCATTGCGTGGAAAATTGCCACCAGCTCAGCTATTTCACGAAGTCTTGGAACACCGTTGGTTTCTTAACGAACGCGCTGGCGAGGATGTTGGTTTGCCAACAGCGGCCGCATCCTATTTTGCAGATGTTTTGCCAGGAAGACTTGATTACAACGCACTTAGACTTTGATGACTCTAAGAGCCTTAAGAGATCTACTTTGCCTGCACAAGTTCGATAAGTACTCCGCCACAATCTTTTGGATGTAAGAAGTTAATAAGTGATCCTTTAGTACCAACCACCGGTGCTGGATTTAACACTCTAATTCCCAGGTCTATTGCAGCATCCATGGCGGCTTGCAGATCTTTTACTGTCAGTGCTAATTGTTGAATCCCTGGTCCATTTTTACTTAAGAATTTTCCAATTGGTGACTCGGGAGTCAAAGGAGCTAGTAATTGCAAAATTGAATTACCAGAATGACCACTACTACCAATGGAGAGCATTGCTTCATGCACTCCTTGAGCGGAGTTAATCTCTTGGTGAATTAATGTCGCACCGAAAATGTTTTGGTAGAAAGTAATACCCTCATTTAAATCTGCAACCGCTACACCTACATGGTCAAAGCCTAAAATCCCCGGAATGTTAGGAATGATCGGTGGTTGGCTCGCAAAAGCGTTCATAGCGTCGTATCGTGTCATATGTGAGTCCAGACCCGGCTTTTGATGGCGAAGCGATTGCTCGTGGCGATATTGATCTTGATGTCGGCACCCTTGCAAAAGCAATTTCATGGGTTGAAGATGGCGGGAAATTGCCCGACCCCTTTCTGGATGCCGGCAAAGCGAAAAGTCAGACCATCGGCATAACTGGTTCTCCTGGAGTTGGTAAATCCACCCTCACTTCCGCATTAGTGAAGGCGATTCGCAAAGCCGGGGAATTGGTTGCGGTGTTGGCGGTAGATCCATCTTCGCCAATTACTGGGGGAGCTCTACTCGGGGACCGAATTCGGATGCAAGAGCACTACTTAGATGATGGGGTTTATATCCGCTCGATGGGGTCGAGAGGCCATTTAGGCGGATTAGCCGCAGCCACTCCACAGGCGATCGCTTTAGTTGCGGGCGCTGGTTTCACCCAAATAATTGTGGAAACTGTTGGGGTTGGGCAAAGTGAAGTTGAGATTATGAAGTATGTAGACACTGTAATCGTCATATTGGCGCCTGGAATGGGTGATGGAGTTCAAGCAGCAAAAGCTGGGATCTTAGAGATTGGCGATATCTACGTAATCAACAAGAGTGATCGAGATTTAGCAGGGGCAGAAAATGTGGCATCTGAATTAGCGAGATCAATCGAATTATCACCACGTACTGATGGTTGGAAACCAGAAATCTTAATTGCATCAGCGCAAGAAAATATTGGTGTTAATGAAATTTTAGGCGCGGTCGAAAATCATCGTAAATGGCGCAAATCGGTGGCAGGATAGCGGGGTGAGTATTTCGGGTGGATTGCCGCAGCAATTTAACCGAGCGATAGACCTAAGTGCTTTAGCCGCTAAAAAGACACCCCCTCAAGATTCTGTAAGTGCAGGTGGTAGCGCTCGCCGCGATGTTGATGAAAACTCACTTGTTAAAGAGATTATTCCTGGCTCAAAGCAAGTCCCCGTAATTTTGGTTGTTTGGTCGCCTCGAAGTGAAGAATCTAAATTATTAGTACAAGCGTTAGAAGCACTTCATCGCAAACATAACGAAGTATCACAGAGATGGTCATTGGCAGTTCTAAATGCTGATGCCCAACCTGCAGTTGCACAAGCGTTACGAGTTGCAACTATCCCAACAGTTATGGCAATTATTGCCGAACAGGTTGCACCACTATTTGATTCAATGATTCCTGCCGATCAACTTGAAGTTGTGTTAAACAAAGTAGTTGAACTCGCTGCCGAGCAAGGAGTGACTGGAATATCAAATGGCGTTCCAAATGAGCAAGTAATTCCAGATGATCCTGATTTAGTGATTGCAGACCAGGATTTAGAAGATGGAAATTTTCAAGGTGCAATTACAGCCTTTGAAAAAGTATTAGCGCGCAAACCAGGAGATCCCGAAGCGACCCAAGGGTTAGCAAACGCAAAATTGTTATTGCGTACCTCAGTGGCAGATGCAACTGCGGCCCAAGAGGCCGTCCTGGCCAATCCAGAAGATGCTAAAGCTCAAGCATTGGCTGCAGATTTTGAGATTTTGTCAGGACAAGCAGAGGCAGCCTTAGATCGCCTGATTCAATTTATCTCAACTAATCAAGGAGCGCAGCGCGATATCGCCCGCACTCATCTTTTGGAACTTTTCCAAAACTTTGCTCCCACAGAACCAATCCTGATTGCAGCCCGTTCAGCTCTATCGAAAGCGCTTTTCTAATGAATCCAATCACTAAAAGACATCGTCGACTTTTTGCCATGCTTTATTTCACCTTTGGTTTGGGAATTATGTCTTGGGTCCCAAGATTTTCTGAAGTAAAACAAAACTTGGGTTTAAGTAACGGTGAGTTTGGCACGATTATCAGCACAGGAGCATTCGGAGTTTTCTTTGCGCTATTAATTATTGGTCATGTGGTGCATGCTTATGGCGTTCGTATCGTTCTAATAATTTCTGGAATATGGATGCTTTTAGCGATTGCTGCAATTACTTGGATAACAAGTCCAGTTTATTTCCTTCTATTTAACATGACAATTGGTGGAAGTATCTCTGCCTTCAACACTGCAATCACAGCGCAAGCGATAGCCATGGAAAAAGAGCTGAAGAGAAGTTACCTTCCCAAAATGTCAGGTTTTTTCGCAGTTGGAACTCTGGCCACAACTTTACTAGCAGGAATTGCGGCAAGATTTACATCAGTGCAAATCCATGCAGGCGTTATCTCAGCAATATCAGTTTTACTACTTCTTTATATAGTCAAAGAGCTGAACATTATTTTAGTTCCAGCAAATAAGAGTGATGCAGCAAGAGACGCAGTGAGATTTGCACAATTTTTCACTTCCTTTAAAATCGATTGGGTCGTAAATTTAGGTTTGCTATTTGGCTCTCTTCTTGCTTTCTCTGCAGGAGATTGGGCTTCTATTTACACTCGTGAAGAATTAGGCTTATCTAAATCTTTGGCAGTAATTCCATTTTTTATCTTCACCATTGGAATTATTGCTGGACAACTTGAATACGCAAGATTTGAAAAAAAGTATTCGATGGTGAAATTAGTTAAGTGGGGCGGAGTAATTGGCGGCGTTGGAATGGCTATCGGAACCGTCACCGGCCGGTGGGTATCTGATTATTCAATTTGGGCTGGAGTCGGAATCGCAAGTGTGGGATTTTTAATTGGTGGACTCGGATGTTCATTTATTGGTTCGATATTTGTCTCACAAGCAACAAAACGCTCCAAATTGCCAGCAAGTGTTGTGATCGCCCAGTTAAATTCAGTAAATACATTAATAGTTTTTGTCTCAAAGACAATAGTTTCACTCACCGCACAATTAACCTCGGTGACAGTTGCTTTATTAGTCCCTTGCGTGATGCTTCTATTTGTTGGAGCCTTTTTACGAAAAGAGAGCTAGAAGAAGAGTTAGCCAGAACCTTCAGTGTTGCCTGGATCTGCTGCCATGATGTCGTGAAGTGCGTACTTATCAAGAGCGGCTCTAAGTGTTGCAACTTGAACTTTTCCTTCGCGAACTAGTGCAGCCAAAGTCGCTACGACTATTGATTCAGCATCAACACGGAAATGACGACGCAAAGCGCCTCGAGTATCAGATAAACCAAATCCATCAGTTCCTAATGAGGTAAATGGATTAGCAACCCATGGAGCCACTTGGTCTTGAACGGCGCGCATGAAATCACTGACCGCAATAACCGGACCAACACTGCCCGCTAATTTTGTCGTGATGTATGCGGTACGAGGTGATTCAGGGTTCATCATGTTGTGACGATCAACTTCCAATCCATCACGACGTAACTCATTCCAAGAGGTAACTGACCAGATATCAGCGGCAACTCCCCAATCCTCAAGAAGTAATTTCTGAGCTTTAATCGCCCAGTTAACTCCGACGCCAGATGCCAAGAGTTGAGCATTTAAATCTCGCTTTTGCGAAGCAGCTTGATATTTGTAGATTCCGCGGACAATTCCATCAACATCTACATTTTCTGGTTCTGCAGGTTGCACGTAAGGCTCGTTGTAAACTGTTATGTAGTAATAAATATTTTCACTATCTTCGCCATACATGCGGCGCAATCCATCTTTAACAATATGTCCAACTTCGTAGCCAAAGGCTGGGTCGTAAGCAACTACAGCTGGATTTGTGGAAGCCAGCAAATGTGAATGCCCATCTTCATGTTGCAAACCTTCACCATTTAATGTGGTTCGACCTGCTGTAGCACCCATAACAAAGCCACGGCAAAGTTGATCTGCGGCAGCCCAAAATGCATCACCAGTTCGTTGGAAACCAAACATCGAATAAAAGATGTAAATCGGAATCATTGGCTCGTCATGTGTCGAATAAGAAGAACCCACGGCGGTAAAAGATGCAACCGATCCCGCTTCATTAATTCCTTCATGCAAGATCACGCCATTTGTTGCCTCTTTATAGGAGAGCATCAATTCGCGATCTACTGAAATATATTTTTGGCCATGAGGGGAGTAGATCTTCATCGTTGGAAAGAGTGAATCCATTCCAAATGTCCGGGCTTCGTCAGGGATGATTGGAACAATTCGCTTGCCCAACTCAGGGACTTTCACCAAATCTTTTAACAAGCGAACAAATGCCATAGTTGTAGCAATTTCTTGCGCACCTGATCCACGTTTCACAGATTCATATGTCTCATCTGGAGGTTGTGGCAAGGCACGTGAAGCGTTACGGCGATGCGGCATAGAGCCACCAAGTATTTGACGTCTTTCCATCATGTATTTGTACTCAGGTGAATCTTTACCTGGGTGGTAGTAAGAAGGAGTCTTTGGATCAAGTTGCTCATCCGTTAATGGAATTCCCAAACGATCTCTAAACTCGCGCAAATCTTCCAGAGTCATTTTCTTCATCTGGTGAGTTGAATTTCGGGCTTCGAAATGTGAACCCAAAGTCCAGCCTTTAATTGTTTTTGCCAGAATCACAGTTGGTTTTCCATTTTTCTGCGTAGCTGCAGAGTAAGCCGCATACAGCTTCTTATAGTCGTGGCCACCACGTTTTAGATTCCAAATCTTTTCATCACTCCAGTCCGCAACCATTGCCGCAGTACGTGGATCACGGCCAAAGAAATTCTCACGAATAAATGCGCCATCTTCTGATTTGAATGTTTGGAAATCTCCATCTGGAGTTGAATTCATTAAATCTAACAATGCGCCTTCACGATCTTGAGCAAGCAACTCATCCCACTCACGGCCCCAAACAACTTTTAAGACATTCCAACCAGCGCCACCAAAGATTGATTCAAGTTCTTGAATAATTTTTCCATTGCCACGAACCGGACCATCAAGTCTTTGCAAATTACAGTTGATAACAAAAACTAAATTATCTAAACCTTCACGCCCAGCAAGTGACAATGCGCTAACACTTTCCGGCTCATCCATTTCACCATCGCCCAGAAAAGCCCAAACTGTTTGTTCGCTTGTATCTTTGATTCCGCGACCATGTAGGTAGCGGTTGAAACGCGCTTGATAAACCGCATTGATTGGACCAAGTCCCATGGAAACTGTTGGGAACTCCCAGAAATCTGACATCAATCTTGGATGAGGATATGAAGAAAGTCCGCCACCATCGTGTGACAACTCTTGACGGAATCCATCCATCTGATGTTCGGTAAATCTTCCTTCTAAAAATGCACGTGCATACATTCCAGGACTTGCATGTCCTTGATAAAAAATTTGATCTCCGCCACCTGGGTGATTTTTACCGCGGAAGAAATGGTTAAAGCCAACTTCGTAAAGCGATGCAGATGAAGCATAAGTTGAAATATGCCCACCTACTCCAACACCTGGGCGTTGCGCACGGTGAACAGTGATCGCGGCATTCCATCTAATAAATGCACGAATGCGACGTTCTAAAGCTTCATCACCTGGAAATTCTGGCTCAAGATGCGGGGGAATGCTGTTGAGGTAATCGGTGGTGCGAAGATTTGAAACTGAAATTGATTTCTCGTGTGCATGTTGCAACAAACTCAATAATAAGTATCGGGCTCTAACTGGTCCGCCAGTTTCTAGTGCCGCATCTAGAGATTGATGCCATTCAGCTGTTTCTTCTGGATCGATATCAACAAGTTGGTCAATAAGTTGAATATCGGCAGCTGTAGACACTTTCTCATCCATGCTTTGCTCCCTACCCTTCTTCACTGGCCCGTACTGATTGGACCACCACTAGGTATTCTCCCCCTTTTTTGGCGATAGGTCACATTCACCCCCTTTTCAGCTTTTTCTTAGCTTTTCGCCCAAAAGGACTTGCCAATCCCCCCTTCGGGTAGTGGACTACTCCCGTTGAAACTAGCGGGAAGCGCCGCTACCGATCGAAGGGATGTGAGTGAGCAGCACGGGGATGATTACCCGGTTGGGTATCAATGCAGGAGACCTAATCCTTGAGATTGGGGAAGACAGTGATTGTGATCAAGAATTACGCAAAGAAATTTTCGCAACTTCCGGAAATCAGCCAGTAGGTGACGATGATGGTGAAGTCGTAGATGTTGTTCTTCTTTGGTGGCGAGAAGAGGACGGCGATTTAGTAGATGCGCTCGTTGACTCACTAACTTTTTTAGCAGTGAATGGTGTCATCTGGTTATTAACTCCCAAAATGGGCAGACCAGGACATGTCGAACCAAGTGACATTCAAGATAGTGCCCCAACTGCAGGTTTGGCACAAGCCTCATCTTTCGCAGTTAGCGCTGATTGGAGCGCAACCAAGTTGATGGCTCCGAAGGCAGGACGCCGCTAAAGCCTTTAGGATGTCATCAGCGCTTAAATTTTCAAGTTCTTCACATTAAGCAACTTCAATCAAATAGGGAGTATCAAATGAGTTCACCAGCCGTCGGTTCAGTTGCGCCAGATTTTGAATTAACAAATCAGCATGGGCAGAAAGTTTCACTCGCTTCTTTTCGCGACAAGAAAAATGTTGTGGTTCTTTTCTACCCATTTGCATTTTCAGGGATTTGTACTGGCGAACTTTGTGCGCTTCGCGATGATTTAGCGCCATTCCAAAATGATCAAGTTGAATTGTTAGCAATTTCGTGCGATCCGATGTACTCACTTAAAGCATTTGCAGATGCCGAAAAATATGAATTTTCATTACTCGCTGATTTCTGGCCACATGGTGAAGTAGCTAAAAAATATGGGGTATTTCAAGACGAGCGTGGCTTCTCAACCAGAGGAACTTTTGTTATCGATAAAAGCGGGGTTATCCGCTGGAGCGTAGTAAATGGTCCAGGGGAAGCGCGCGATGTTGCTGCATATAAGGCGGCTTTAGCAGCCATTTAAGTCGGCTAGACTTTGCGGCGTTGGGTGGTTAGCTCAGTGGTAGAGCGTCTCGTTTACACCGAGAATGTCGGGGGTTCGAAACCCTCACCGCCCACCA
>Ga0214168_1000391_pt1 | contig 17690 bp, 14 predicted proteins | sample LakMenepilimnion_FD_153002 | JGI IMG/M metagenome (GOLD analysis project Ga0214168, IMG submission 153002) | Freshwater microbial communities from Lake Mendota, WI - Practice 29OCT2010 epilimnion v4 | ecosystem: Environmental > Aquatic > Freshwater > Lake > Epilimnion/Euphotic zone | place: Lake...
TTAACCCTCTATCAGATTGCTAAAGCCAGACCAACCCAATGCATCGCCATCAGGGTGACTAGCGGTCGATTGCACGGGTGACAACAGCACGTAATCCAAAGCCAATTGCGCCGCTTTGGCCAATTCTTTTGCGTCATGGCAAGAAGCACCGCACAGCATGCCTGCTGGCTTAACAGACAATTGCATTAAATCTCGTGCAGTAAAATGCATACCGTGCGCGGGCCAATCGCCGCATGCGTATGGACCATGCGAGTTCAGCACGATCTTAGTCGCGTAAGGCGCTGTCATGGTCATGACGCGCTCAAAAAACCGTGCAAATGCCGATGCCGTCAACTGCTTTTCACGCAACTGCAGCAGACCCAAACCCGCATCCAGCGCGCGCTGTAGCCCTTGAAAAAAAGCCTGTTCGCCCATTTCAGCGAGATTGCTTATGGCATGCAATTGAGGCAGATTGAGTGCATCGATAATGGGTGCGTTGGCTGGCAACAAGGGCGACACGCTAACGGCTTTTGTTGACTGCCAACTGAGTTTTTGCCCTTCCATGCCTTGCGGATCACCCGACCAAGCCGCCACCACAAAAAAATGCAGTTGCACGGTTTTAGCTGCGCTGGCCAATTGGCCGTTGTCTAGGTATTTAGCTGGGTAGGCGTAGCGGCGGGTCAACCACGGATAGGCTTGCGTGACCGTAATGCCCAGTTCTTCTTGCAATTCCCGTTTTAGAGCTTGCTCGGGCGACTCGTTTTCTTCAATTTTGCCGCCGGGAAACTCCCAATAACCAGACCAGGGTTTGCCCAATGGCCGCTCGTTTAACAAGACCCAGCCATCGGCTCGCTGTATCACGCCAACGGCCGCGCGCGTCAAGCTGCCTGAGTTTAAACTTGCATCAGGAACGGTAGTCGGCATTGATTTTGACGTAGTCGTAAGAAAAGTCGCAAGTCCAGATCGTGCAACTTGCAGCGCCTCTAGCCAAATCCACGCGCACTAAAATCTCCGCTTCCTGCATGATGGCGGCGCCCTGCTCTTCTCTGTAAGCGCTGGCGCGGCCACCTTTTTCTGCCACCAGCACGTCGCCCAAGTAAAGCTTGAGTTGATTGACGTCGAGTTGGTCGACACCGGCATAACCAATGGCTGCCAAAATTCGGCCTAAATTTGGGTCAGAAGCAAAAAACGCCGTTTTAATCAGAGGCGAGTGGGCAATGGCATACGCCACTTTACGGCACTCGGCTTCGTCTTTGCCGCCGTCAATTTGCACCGTCATGAATTTGGTCGCGCCTTCGCCATCGCGCACGATGGCTTGCGCCAACTCTATCGCCACCTCGGTCATGGCATCGCGTAAGGCCAAAAAGTATGGGCTGGTTTCGCTAATTTGCGCATGGCCGGCTTGTTGGCTGGCCAGCATAATCAAGCTATCGTTGGTGGAGGTATCGCCATCCACGGTGATGCAGTTAAAGGATTTATTGACGGCGTAATGAATGATGGCATCCAGCGCGGCTTGACTCACTACTGCATCGGTAGCGATGTAGCCCAGCATGGTCGCCATATTGGGGTGTATCATGCCCGAGCCTTTACTCATGCCGGTGATGGTCACGGCCTGGCCGTCTATCAGCAAGCGGCGAGACGTGGCCTTGGCCACGATGTCGGTGGTCATGATGGCTTCAGCCGCCGCTAACCAATTGTTTTCATTCAAATTAGCCAGTGCCGTCGGCAAGCCCGAGATCAACTTATCCACTGACAAAGGCTCTAAAATCACACCGGTCGAAAAGGGTAAGATTTGCTCGGCATTCAAGCCCAGCAAACCGGCCAAGGCAGCGCAGCTTTGTTGGGCCGCTTGCATGCCCTGCTCGCCCGTACCCGCGTTTGCGCAACCGGTATTGACCAATAAAGCGCGTATGCCCTGCTTAGCCGCCAAGTGCGATTTGCACAGCGTAACCGGGGCCGCACAAAATTGATTTTGCGTAAACACCCCGGATACCGCGCTGCCTTCGGCCAAGGTTATGACCAACAAGTCTTTGCGTTGCGCTTTGCGTATGTGCGCCTCGGCATAACCTAATTTAACGCCGCGTACAGGCAATAATGTGCTGGCTTGTGGGGCAGTTAATTTAACCGGCATGCTGGGTTTTCCTTGTTTTTATGAGGTGTATGAGGCTTAAGCGCGACGCCATGTCGTGCCTTGCGGGGAGTCTTCCAATACAATGCCGGCGGCCGTCAGTTCCTGACGGATGCCATCGGCTAAGGCGAAGTTTTTCGCCTGCTTGGCCTCGGCCCGCGCCAAAATTTTGCTGGCGATCAACTCGGCCGTCAAGCCAAGTGACTCGCCGTTTTCCGAAGTGGACGTGCTGTTAGCCGGCGCTTGCCCTTGCAAAAAGGCCGTGGCATCTTGTTGCAACAAACCCAAGACGCCCGCCAAGCTTTTTAGCAAAGCGGCGGTGGCCGCCGATTTGCTCTTATTCAATTCGTTAGCTAGGTCAAACAACACCGCCAAGGCTTCCGGGGTATTAAAATCATCGTCCATGGCCAACTTAAAGCGAGCCGCATGCGGCTGTTGCCAGTCTATGCTACAAGGCGGCGCTGCATGGCCACGCAGCGCGGTGTACAAGCGAGTCAAAGCCAATTTGGCATCGTCTAAATGCTGATCGGAATAGTTAAGTGGGCTACGGTAGTGAGCGCGCAAAATAAAGAAACGCACCACCTCGGCATCGTACTGTTGCAACACCGTGCGTATGGTAAAAAAGTTGCCTAAGGACTTAGACATCTTTTCATCGTCTACCCGCACAAAGCCATTATGCATCCAATAATTGACCATTTGGCAGGGCTGCCCGTCGTGGCTGTGAGCGGCTTCGGATTGGGCAATTTCGTTCTCGTGGTGCGGAAATTGTAAATCTTGTCCGCCGCCGTGTATGTCAAAGCGCTCGCCTAAATGGTGGGCGCTCATGGCTGAACATTCTATGTGCCAACCGGGTCGACCACGGCCGCCATTGGGCCCGCCAAAAGGTGATGGCCAACTGGGCTCATTGGGTTTAACCGATTTCCATAAGACAAAATCCATGGGGTCTTTTTTGTGCGTATCGACTTCCACTCGCTCGCCGGCACGCAAGTCCTCTAAGGATTTGCCGGATAATTTTCCGTATCCGGCAAACTGATTCACCGAGTAAAAAACGTCGCCGTTATCGGCCACGTAGGCATAGCCCTTTTCGATCAAACTGGCGATCATGTTGACCATGCCTTCGACAAAATCGGTGGCCTTGGGCTCGATGTCGGGTTTAATTACAGACAAACTGGCCGCATCCTGATCCATGGCATCAATAAAGCGCTGGGTTAATTGACCTATGCTTTCTTGGTTTTCGTTGGCGCGTTTAATAATTTTGTCATCAATATCGGTGATATTCCGCACGTACTTAAGCTCGTAGCCACTGGCCCGCAGCCAACGGCCGACCATGTCAAACACCACCATCACCCTAGCGTGGCCAAGGTGGCAGTAATCGTAAACCGTCATGCCACAGACATACATGCTCACTTTGCCCGCCACGATAGGGGTAAAAACTTGCTTTTCACGAGCCAGGGTGTTGTAGATTTTCAGCATAAACGGTGATGAGTGGGACTGGATTAGGTAAATTGAACGAAATATATAGCAATAAAGCCGATAGAGCTATTGGATGTTAGCTAGGCTGTTGATAGAATTACACTTTGTTAGTTAACTAAAAAAAGTATATCACAATGAACAAATTTATTTCCTTGCTAAATGCCACTATTGCTAAGCTTGCCATGATCTTATCACTCAGCTTATGCACCGCCTACGCTCAAGCCGATGAGCTAAAAGACATTTCACAAATGGCCGACCAAGGTCAAACAGCGGCGGCCATTGATAAGCTCAACGCCTACATCAACAACAACCCAAAAAACGCCCAAGCCCTGTTCATGAAAGGCGTGATGTTGGCTGAGCAAGGTCGCCGTGATGAAGCCATTAAGGTCTTTACGGATGTGACGGAAAAATTCCCCAACTTACCTGAACCCTACAATAACCTAGCGGTGCTCTATGCCGATCAAGGTCAGTTTGATAAGGCCAGAAAATCCTTGGAAACCGCCATTAAAACCCATCCTAGCTACGCTACTGCCCATGAAAACTTAGGTGACATATATGCCCGCATGGCCTCCGAAGCCTACGACAAAGCCTTGCAATTGGACACCAGCAACACCCGTGCTCAAGGTAAATTGTCCTTGATCAAAGATTTATTCGGCACCGGCAATAAAACCACTGTTGCCGCAAAAGAACCGGCTAAAACCGCAGCAGCCGAAGCAAAAAAATCGGACAGCGTGAGCAAAAAATCCGCCAGCGAAGTGGCTAACAGTGCGCCTACTAGCAGCACGCCAGCAAAAGGCGCGGAAGAAGAGCTAAGCGCCGCGGTGAATAACTGGGCGCAAGCCTGGTCAGCCAAAGATTTGGATCGTTACTTTGCCAGCTACGGTGCTAGCTTCCAACCGGCTAAAGGCCAAAGCCGCAAAGCTTGGGAGCAACAACGTAAAGAGCGCATTAACAAACCGTCTAAAATCAGCGTCAGCCTATCCAAAATCAACATCAGTGTAGCCGACAGCAACAACGCTAGAGTGCGTTTCAAACAAAGCTACCGTGCCGATGGCAAGCCCATACACACGACCAAAACACTGATCATGAAAAAAGAAGGCGACAACTGGTACATCCAACAAGAGAATGCCAGCAACTAGCTGACGGCATATCGACGCGGATCAGTACGGCTTGATGTCACTTTTTAGGGCTAGGTATTCATAGATGCATTTGAATAAAAGTTTAACCTACGCACTTTTAACGGCGATTACCTTGATGCCATGGAATGCCACGGCAATCAATAGCGACAGCCTAGGCAATTTGTTTCAAGCCAAACAAAATGGCCTAGGCAATTTAGCCGAAAACCTGCTTGCCAAGAGCTTGTTAGAAATCACCCAAGGTAAAAATGATCAAGCGCTCAACACCGTCGACGAGCTGATTAAAACCATCCCAAATTTTAAATTGGCTTACTTGGTGCGCGGTGACTTGCTCATGGCACAAGCGCAACAATTGCAAGGCTTTGGTGGTAGCGACAACAACCAAACCGAAGCCATCAAAGACTTGCAGGACGAAGCCCGCGTGCGTATCGAGCACTACTTATCCAAACAAAACGCCGACAGCGTGCCAAATTTGCTGCTGGCGCCCAATGAGCAGCAAGGCCATGTCATCGTGGTCGACACCGACAAATCGCGCCTATACCTATACAAAAACAACGGCAACAGCCTGAGTTACGTCAAAGACTACTACGTCACCATAGGCAAAAATGGCGTCGACAAAAAAACCGAGGGCGACAAACGCACGCCCATAGGCGTGTATTTTGCCAAAGCAAAACTCAACCAACCGCTAGCCGACATGTACGGCGATGGCGCCTACCCTCTAAACTACCCAAACGAGTGGGACCAACGCCATAACCGCAGCGGCTCAGGCATTTGGCTGCACGGCACTCCCAGCGACACCTTCAGCCGCCCGCCGCGCTCCAGCGACGGTTGCGTGGTATTAAACAATCAAGATCTAAAAAGCTTGGCGCCGATACTGCAAACCGGCAAAACGCCCATCATCATTGCCAACAATTTAAGCTGGTCCGCTAACGACAGCGGCGACACAGAAAAACAAAGCTTACAAGCCGCCATGGACGCTTGGCTTAATGACTGGCGTTCACAAGACACCGAACAATACTTAAGCCACTACTCCAGCGCATTTAACAACAACGGTATCAATTATCAACAATGGTCAGCGCACAAATACCGCGTGCAAGCCAACAAACCCGAAATTAGCATTGCCCTTTCCAACGTCAGCATGTTTGCTTACCCGGACAGCAAGCAAAAATTAGTCGTGGTGGATTTCACCCAGGATTTTAAAAGCCCGCACCTAAGCAACAAAATGCAAAAACGCCAGTATTGGCTGTTGGAAGACGGTAACTGGAAAATCATTTCCGAAGGCGCCGCCTAATGCTGGCTTTGCCTGCTTTTTTAGCCTCTTTCTAAACCACAGCTTGCACCAGTGATTTCAATTTAAGGATGACCATGCCCAAACTACGTTTTTTCTTGTTAGCCGCTTTACTTAGCACTAGCCTGGCCCTCAGTACCCCACTATTGGCCGCCAACCCAATGGTCACCGTTGAAACCAACCGTGGCGATATTGTGGTGGAACTCTACCCAGAAAAAGCCCCTAAAACCGTGGCCAACTTCATGCAATACGTGGACTCCGGCTATTACAAAGAAACCATTTTTCACCGCGTAATCAATCGCTTCATGATACAAGGCGGTGGCTTTAACGCGGACATGACGGAAAAGCCGGGCCTAGCGCCCATCGTCAACGAAGCAGCAAACGGCCTTAAAAACGAGCCGGGCACCCTAGCCATGGCTAGAACCAGCGACCCCGATTCCGCCACCTCACAATTCTTCATCAACTTAGAAAACAACGTACCACTCAATTACCAAGGCAACGATCCCGAGCTCATTGGCTATTGCGTGTTTGGCCGCGTGCTAAAAGGCATGGACGTGGTGCGCGACATTGGCGCTTCGCCGACCATGAACGTTGGGCCCTATTACGACGTACCGAAATCCACGGTACGCATACTGGCCATAAAACGCAACAGCAAACCGCTGTAAGCTTGACTGGCAAGACTACACATTTTTTACGACACTTTATCAAGGACACATTGTGGTTAAACTACTTACCAATTTTGGCGAAATTACCTTAGAACTGAACGCAGAAAAAGCCCCGATTACCGTGGCTAACTTTTTGCAATACGTGGACAGCGGTTTTTATAACGGCACCATTTTTCACCGCGTCATCAACGGCTTCATGATACAAGGCGGCGGTTTTGACGGCAAAATGCAACAAAAAGCCTCGGCCGATGAAATTAAAAATGAAGCCGACAATGGCTTGGCCAACGATATCTACACCATTGCTATGGCGCGTACCTCAGCACCGCACTCTGCCAGCAACCAATTCTTCATTAACGTCGGCAACAACGACTTCTTGAACTACACCGCACCTAATAGCAGCGGCTGGGGCTATTGCGTGTTTGGCAAAGTGACGGCCGGCATGGACGTCGTCGATAAAATCAAGAAAGTGGCCACCACTAGCCGCAACGGTCACCAAGACGTGCCGGTAGAAAACGTCATCATTGAAAGCGCGACCCGCTGTTAATCGTAAGCTGGCCTAGATGAACCAAACCGGGGATCCATACGCTGCAGATCAGGCAGACCTATTTATCTCCGACTTGCATTTATGCGCCAGTCGCCCGCATATTACCCAAGCTTTTCTTGAGTTTCTCAAGAGCACGGCCAAGCAGGCGCGAGCTTTATACCTGCTGGGTGATGTTTTTGAATACTGGGCGGGTGATGATGATCTGGCCAGCCACCAAGCCGTGGTGGAGGGCCTGCGCGAATTAGCCGACGCCGGCGTGGCGGTCTATTTAATGCACGGCAACCGCGATTTTTTAATCGGCCAGGCCTTTTGTGCTGCAGCGAAATTGAAGCTGTTGCCCGACCCATGCGTGATAGACCTGCATGGCGTGCGCACGCTGATTAGCCACGGTGACGCCCTGTGCAGCGACGACTTAGACTACCAAGCGTTTAGATTAAAAGTGCGGGATAAAAATTGGCAAACGGCTTTTTTACAACGCAGCTTAACAGACAGAAAAGAACAGATTGCGGCCATGCGTGCGCGCAGTGAACAAGAAAAATCGCATAAAGCCAGCGACATCATGGACATCAACCCGCAGACGCTGAATCAGTTATTGCGAGACCACGACTACCCGGAACGGGTTATACATGGCCACACCCACCGACCCATGCAGCACGATTTAAGCTTAGATGGTCACGCCATCACGCGTTGGGTGTTAGCCGATTGGTACGAACAAGGCAGCTACTTAATTAGCGATGCTAGCGGCTGCCACTACCTTCCCATCGGCCAAACTTAAGCGCGCATTTCTGCCGCACGAACGCTGGCGGCCAATTTGTCCAACACGCCGTTGATGTATTTGTGGCCATCGATGCCACCGTATATCTTGGCTAATTCCACGCCTTCGTTAATCACCACGCGGTATGGAATGCTTAGATCAAACATCAATTCGCATGCGGAGATACGCAAAATAGCGTGTTCAATCGGGCTTAATTCGCTGATTTTTCTATCGACAAAATCGGCCATTTTGGCGTCCAACTCAGCCATGTGTTCGTTAACCGATTCCAACAAGGATTTAAAATAGGCCTCATCGGCTTTGTTGTAATCCGGGTCTTCCGCCATGTCTTTGTATACCGCGCTGGCCGTTGAGGCATTCAACATGCCGCGATAGACGGCCTTAAGCACCAATTCACGGGATTTGCGTCGATTTCTACTGCCACCGGACTTAGAACCGCTGGATTTAGAGCCAGTGGATTTAACAGTGGGTTTGACTGCAGTTTTTTTGCCTGCGGCTTTAGCCACCGCCAAAGTGGTTAATGGGGCCTTGCTGTTGTCATTTAGGGGACTGGTCATCACAGTGCTCGAATCAAATTAGCCATCTCAACCGCCACTTGTGCGGCTTCCGCGCCTTTGACATGCATGCGGGCTATCGCTTGATCGTCGTCTTCCGTGGTTAACACGGCATTGGCAACGGGAATGCCGGTGTTGAATTGCACTTCTAAAATGCCGCGTGCCGATTCATTGGATACGACCTCAAAATGGTAGGTTTCGCCACGTATAATCGCCCCTAAGGCGACCAAGGCATCGAATTTTTCACTGATGGCCATGTGCTGCAAGGCCAATGGCGTCTCCAGTGCTCCGGGCACCGTGATCACGGTAATGGCATCGCTCGCCACACCCAATTTCTGTAACTCGGTGGTGCACGCGCTCAGCAAGCCATCGCCTATGTCACTGTTGAATCGAGACAGCACCACGCCTATTTGCAGACCGGTACCATCTAAATTTTTTTCAATTTCCCTCACGGCATACCCTTTTAATCATAAGACTTATTAAATAGGCCGCTATTTTACCGCATATTGGCCACCGACTTTAATGAAATAAGATCCAGGCTTTCTGCACCGTGCTCCATACGCCGTAACTGATAGGCACCAAGACCAAGGCCCAAGCGATCGCAACCTTATACGAAACGCCGGCCTTAACCGCGACCGCCTTAGCCTCAGTGGCTTTGGCTGGCGCGGCTTTTTCATGGGCCAATTGCCGCTCGGTTGCTAACTCAGCATCGCTCATGGTGTATTTGGCGGCCACCGGTGTCACCAATAAATTAGCGATAAAGCCCACCACCATCATGCCGGCCAACACCATAAAGATGGGCGCGTAGATTTGATCAAACGGCACGTTGGCTTCCAAGCGCGTGTCATGCATGTAATTCACCACCACCGGACCCAAAATGCCGGCGGTAGACCACGCCGTTAGCAAGCGACCGTGGATGGCACCAACAAACTGGGTGCCGAACATATCGGCCAAATAAGCGGGGATGGTAGCGAAACCACCGCCATACATGGAGGCAATCACGCAAAAGATAGCGGCAAACATGGCCAAGGATTTGAACCCAGCCACGTAACTGGCAGTGCAATACATGATGGCGCCCAATACAAAGAAAATCGTGTAAGTGCGTTTTCTACCTAATTTATCCGAGGACGTCGCCCAAGCAAATCGGCCAAATATATTAAACAAGGAAATTAAGCCGACGAAGCCCGCCCCAACCGCGGCGGCCGCAACCGTCAAGTCGGCGTCCAGCTTGATGTCGGCATAGCTTAAATGCGGCGCGCCCACTAACGCCCCGCCAAAGGTTTCTTGCAACATCGGCGCTGCCGCGCCTATCAAGCCGATACCGGCTGACACGTTCATGCACAACACCAACCACAGCAACCAAAACTGCGGGGTTTTATGCGCATTTTTCAAGTGCACGTGGCCACTTGCGATCATGGCATTGGCTTTTTTGTTAGTGGCTGGCTGCCAATTAGCTGGCTGCCAACCGCTGGGCGGCACGCGGTAACCCAACGCGCCCCACAGCATAAAGACAAAGTAAATAGCGGCCAAGGCGACAAAGGTTTGCCACACGCCAACGCTGCCATCCGCGGCAAAATAAGCCATCAATTTGGTCGCCAAGGGCGAGCCTATCATGGCACCGCCGCCAAAGCCCATGATGGCCATGCCGGTTGCCATACCGCGTCTATCCGGGAACCATTTAATCAAGGTTGAGACCGGGGAAATGTAGCCTAGACCTAAGCCTATGCCGCCTATCACCCCACTGCCTAACCACATCAACCACAGTTGGTGTAGGTAGATGCCGTAAGCAGAAATAAGCAAGCCGCCGCACCATAACAACATGGACACCAAGCCGGCTTTGCGTGGTCCCGCACGCTCTAACCAACCGCCCCAAAGGGCAGCCGAGCAACCAAGCAAGACAAAGAACAAGGTAAACATCCAACCCAAATCAAACTGCGTCCAATTGCAATCGGTAGCAAACAAAGCCTTAGCCGTGCCGGCTAATTTATCCGCGAAAGTGACCGCACCGGCCGCGCAAGCGGCAACAGGCGAACCATCTGCGCCTTTTAAGGCGCTGCCCAATGGTTTCCAAAACACACTAAACCCATAACCCATGCCTATGGATAGATGCACCGCTAGCGCGGCCGGCGGCACTAACCAGCGATTAAAATCGGCTTTGGCTACGGTGTTTTCTTTGGATAAAAAATTGGCCATACAGTCCTCTTCATTTATTTTTATATTATTCAAAAACAGCAATATGTAACACAGTGTAACAAATACGCCAGCATATCAAAAAATTTGCCCATTTAATTTGCCAAGCATTTAATATCTGTCATAAATAGTTCATATATAAGTCATAAACTGGCGGTCATGAATACTAGCCTAAACCACCGTAAGTTAGCTAAGGATGCACTATGCCAGCCAATATATTAGTCGTAGAAGACGAACCGGCCATACAAGAATTGCTTGCGCTTAACATTACCCAAGCTGGGCACAATGCCATACGCGCACTCAGCGTTGAGATTGCCCAGAATTTAATGCGTGAAACCATACCGGACTTAATATTATTGGATTGGATGTTGCCCGGCATGAACGGCTTGGATTTTGCGCGTCAATTAAAGTCCGACCCGCAAACAAAATCCATCCCCATCATCATGCTTACCGCCAGAGGCGACGAGTACGATAAGGTACGCGGCCTAGAAGTGGGTGCGGATGATTACGTCACCAAGCCGTTTAGCCCGCGTGAATTGAACGCTAGGATAAAAGCCGTGTTGCGCCGCCGCGCCCCGCAAATGACCGACGACCCAATAGAAATCAGCGGCTTGCATTTAGACCCATCCACCCACCGGGTTAGCGGCAATCAAAAGAATATCGATTTAGGCCCAACCGAATTCAGGTTGCTGCATTTCTTTATGACCAATGCCGAACGCGTGCATACCCGCAGCCAACTCTTGGATAAAGTCTGGGGCGATCGCGTGTTTGTTGAAGACCGCACCGTGGACGTGCACATAAGGCGCTTACGCAATGCCTTGGCCGTGTCCGGCCACGAAGACCTAATCCAAACGGTGCGTGGCGCCGGCTACCGTTTTTCCATCAATCACGACTAATTTATCACCCGGTCCGCTTGCAGCAAGCGGGCCGATAAAACATTTTTCGCCGCTGCATTTCCTCGCTATAATCGCTTAAGTCTATTTACTGAAAAACCACCTGTGCAAAATATTAGTAGGAAAGCCGGCTCATTTATATTTGCACTGTTACTAATCAGCCTATTTGTTTGGCTGTTCAGCAGCGCCACCACGGCTTTATTGGTCTTTTCTAGTGGCTTACTGCTTTACCTAGCCAACCACATATTCTGGCTCAACCAACTGCAAACTTGGTTTAAAAAACCCGACTTAAAAAGCATCCCCGATGGCTTTGGCTTATGGGAAGGCTTGTTCAATCTATTGCTCAAATACGAGCGCACCAATAAGTACAACCAAACTCAACTCAACGCCGCCTTAGAACGCTTTAATTTGGCTACCAGCGCCATGCCAGACGGCTTGGTTATCTTAGGTGCCAGCAATGAAATTGAGTGGTGTACTGCCAATGCCGAAAAACAATTGGGCTTGGATTTAAGCACCGATAAAAACCTACCAGTGGTCAATTTAATTCGTGACAGCGGCTTTATTGCTTATTTGTACAACGAAAAATACGACGAGCCATTCAAACTGAAGTCTTGGCGCAATCCCGAGGTGGTGCTCGATATCCAACTCATAGCCATGGCTAACAATCAAAAATTATTAATCAGTCGTGACATGACCCAACTGGAAAAGGTCGACGTCATGCGTCGCGATTTTATTGCCAATGTCTCACACGAATTGCGCACGCCACTGACAGTGGTGGGCGGCTTTTTAGAAACCCTAGGTGACATGGAAGGGGCGGTGCCGGCGAGCTTGCAAGGCTACTTTGCCATGATGGAAGAGCAGACCGTGCGCATGCGCCGCATCATCGAAGACCTGCTCACCTTGTCTACCATAGAGAGCAACACCGGCAGCCCAGACAACACTGAAATCGACATGGCCAGCTTATTAAAATCCGTACAAAACGATGCCATAGGCTTAAGCCAAGGTCTTAACAAAGCCAGTCATCGCATCTTACTTGAGGCCGATGCAACACTTAACTTAAAGGGCTCCATAGATGAATTGCGTAGCGTGTTTAGCAACCTAGTGAGCAACGCCATACGCTATACACCGGTGGACCCGGCTAAAGGCCATGGCGACATTACCATCACTTGGCAAATGCAAAACAAACAACCGGTTTTTGCCGTGCGGGATACCGGCATAGGCATAGAGCCACAGCACATAGAACGCTTGACCGAACGTTTTTACCGGGTGGACAAGAGTCGTAGCCGCGAAACCGGCGGCACCGGCTTGGGCTTATCCATCGTCAAGCACATCTTGATACGCCATCAAGCCAAATTGGACATCAGCAGCGAATTTGGTGTGGGCAGCACGTTTAGCGTCATCTTTCCAAAATCGCGTGGGGCGCAAAAAACGTGAGCTTGCACTTCGGCCGCGTCCTGCTATTGGGCTGTTTGCTGGCTGTGATCAGTGCTTGCTCTCTCAATAGCCCAGTCGACCGTAAAGCCATACCGGAACGCAGCGACCGCAGTTCAGGCAGTCAGTTAGCTAAAACGGATTTTGATCGCATGGCAGACGTGGAAATATCGGAAAACATCCAAAGCCTGCGCACCTTGATGATTAAGCTGTATAAACGCAACCCGCACGAATTGGCGAAAAGCACCTCGGACAATGCGGAAAAAATGGCGACTTGGGTGATAGACGGTGAGCAACAACACCATTATCAATTCAAGGAAATAGACAACAAACAAGGCACGGACGCCATCTTCTTAGCTTTCCAGCCTGATTACACTGGCGATCGCGTATTGCCCTTTATTGTCGGTCTGCAAACCATGCTCTTGCAAGCGCACGGTGGCAAACGCGACTTTTACATCAACGACACGCTCAACCCACAGTTTATTTACAACGTCGCCCGCAACATCGAAATCGCTGCTTGGAAATTGGCCAATGCCAGAGACGAAAAAGGCAAACTCTATTTGCTAAGCAATGAGATCAACGACAAAGACAAAAACCTCAGTTTCGAGCGCGAGTTTGGTAAGATGATAGGCCGCACGGATTTATATGCCGTGGCCTTATCGGAAAAATCCGAACGCATGATATCGCGCGTCATGCAAAATTTAGCCACGGCAATATTTCTGCCCTTCCTGCCGTAAGCTAAGGTGGCCAGCCTTAAAGCAATACTTTCTCTATGCCGCCTTGATTGACTTTCGCGACATACTCTTGCATCCAATCCGGCCCCAACAAATGCTTAGCCATTTCCACTACGATGTAATCGGCTTCAATGCCGGTGTCCTCACCGTAACGAGCCAAACCTTGCAAGCAACTTGGGCAAGAAGTCAGAATTTTTACTTTTTGCTCAGGCGCACCCACGGTTAAGCCCAGCTTGCCCATGCCTTTTTCCAATTCCTCCTGCTTGCGCATTTTGACTTGGGTAGCGATGTCCGGTCTAGCCACGGCAAAGGTACCGCTTTCACCACAGCAACGGTCATTCAAGGCCACCTCGGTGCCCATTAAGGCATTCGTCACTTCCAATGGCTTATAGGTTTTCATAGGCGTGTGGCAGGGATCGTGGTACATGTACTTGGTGCCGGTGATGCCGGTTAATTTCAGGTCTTTCTCCATCAAATACTCGTGGATGTCCAATAAGCGGCAACCAGGGAATATGCTTTCAAACTGGTATTTTTGCAATTGGTCCATGCAGGTGCCGCAAGACACGATCACGGTCTTGATGTCCAAGTAATTCAGCGTGTTGGCTAAACGGTGGAATAACACCCGATTTTCCGTGGTGATGGCCTGGCCTTTATCGTGATTGCCGCTGGCAGTTTGCGGGTAACCGCAACACAAATAACCGGGTGGCAACACAGTGATAGCACCGACTTCATACAACATCGCTTGGGTAGCCAAACCGACGTTAGAGAACAGGCGCTCGGAGCCGCAGCCCGGGAAATAGAACACCGCTTCGGAGTCTTCGGTCACTTTGGCTGGGTTGCGTATGACCGGTATCATGCGATCGTCTTCTATGCCCAGCAGTGCACGCGAGGTCTTGGTCGGCATTTTCTTAGGCATAGGCCGGTTGATAAAATGCACCACTTGCGCTTTTATTTCCGGCTTACCGACGGTGGCAGGCGGCCTGACTTTGTCTTTCAACAAATGGAATTTCTTGGCCAAGCTGTGGGCAAAACTCTGCGCGCGGTAACCTATGGTAACCATGAAGGTGCGCATCAATTTAATGGTGGCCGGGTCTTTGGCATTCAAAAATGCCATACCCAATGCCGTGCCTGGGTTAAATTGTTTTTTGCCTTGCTCACGCAAGAAGTTACGCATGGCCACCGATACGTCACCGAAATCGATGTCGACTGGGCATGGGTTTAAGCAGCGATGGCATACCGTGCAATGGTCGGCCACGTCGTTAAATTCATCAAAATGCTTGAGCGAGATGCCACGCCGCGTTTGCTCTTCGTATAAAAAGGCTTCGATCAGCAAGGACGTGCCTAAGATCTTATTACGCGGGCTATACAAGAGATTGGCGCGTGGCACGTGCGTGGTGCACACCGGTTTGCATTTGCCGCAGCGTAAGCAATCGCTAATGGAATCGGCAATCTCACCTATGGCCGATTGCTCCATGATGATGGATTCTTGCTCCAGCAAACCAAAACTTGGCGTGTAGGCATTCTCCAGGCCGGAACCGGCCATCAATTTACCTTTATTAAAGTGGCCATTGGGGTCGACTTTTTGTTTGTAGGCGCCAAAAGCACTGATGGTGGAGTCTTCCAAAAACTCCATTTTGGTAATGCCTATGCCGTGCTCACCAGAGATAACGCCGTCCAATGCCTTAGCCAAAGCCATCACGCGGGCTACCGCTTCATGGGCCACGCGCATCATTTGGTAATCGTCCGAGTTAACCGGAATATTGGTGTGCACGTTACCGTCGCCGGCATGCATGTGCAGGGCAATAAACACCCGTGATTTCAACACGCCTTTATGGATTTCATCGCAACGGTTTAGTATTTTTTGGTATTCGCGACCAGCAAATATATCGGCCATGGGTCGCTTAATGTCGCGTTTCCATGAAATGCGCAAATCATACGATTGCACCGCACGGAAGACATTTTCGTATTGATTTAGCGTGTCGCCCAAGCTGCCCAGCACGCTCACGGGCTGATCTAAACTTTGCAATATTAAGCGCCAATGGGCACGCAATTCACGCAACAACTGCAAGGCGATGCCTTGTTTAGCCAAGACCATCTGGCCATCGGCATTGCCGTCTTCATCGGCCTGCAAAGGCAAATCGCCTTGCATGAATTCCTCTAGCGCGTCGAGCAATTGCAGCTTGTTGTTAATCGACAATTCGATGTTAATGCGCTCTATGCCATCCGAGTAATCGCCCAAACGCGGCAAGGGAATGACCACGTCTTCGTTAATCTTGAAGGCATTGGTGTGCTTGGCAATGGCAGCAGTGCGCGCCCTATCCAACCAGAATTTTTTGCGGGCTTCTGGCGACACAGCGACAAAGCCTTCACCGTTGCGTGCGTTACATAGACGCACGATGTGCGAGGCGGCTTCACCGACGGCGTTTTCATCATCCGAGGCGATGTCGGCAATCAAGACCATTTTTGGCCGTTGCTGACGGGCCGCTTTGGTCGCGTATCCCACCGCTTTGATGTAACGCTCGTCCATGTGCTCTAAACCGGCCATCAAGACCAAGGGGTCTTTTTTGGCGGTAGCATCCAGGTAATCTTTAATTTCCACGATGGCCAGCACCGCATTGGAGACGTTGCCGAAAAACTCCAAGGCCACTGTGCGTACGTGTTTAGGCATGCGATGCAATATGAAAGTGGCGCTTGTAATTAAGCCATCGCAGCCTTCTTTTTGGATGCCAGGCAAACCGGATAAAAATTTATCGGTCACGTCTTTACCCAAGCCGGTTTTACGGAAACTAGGGCCGGCAATTTCCAGTATTTCTGGCTCGCCTAACAAAGTCTTCATGTCTTCTGCGTAACGGCTGACTTTGAATCGCGCCACCGCCACATCGTGGATTTTGCCCAAATTGTGGTCTAAACGCTGCACTTCCATCCACTGCGCGTCCGGCGTTACCATGCGCCATGAGGCCAAGTTATCCAAGGCCGTGCCCCATAACACGGCTTTCTTACCACCGGCGTTCACCGCCACATTACCGCCTATGCAACTGGCATCGGCACTGGTTGGATCACATGCAAATTCAAGGCCAGCTTCACTGGCCGCCTCCATGGCACGGCGCGTCACCACACCGGCACCGCATTCTATGGTCGCGACTTGTCTAGCCACACCCGGCAAGGTGCGCATTTGCACGCCGCCGTGTTGGTCTAATTTTTCGGTATTGATCACCGCCGACATAGGCGTCAATGGAATGGCGCCACCGGTGTAGCCGGTGCCACCGCCGCGCGGAATCACGGTTAAGCCTAATTCTATGCAAGCGCGCACCAAGGCGGCGATTTCTTTTTCCGTGTCTGGGTTCAACACCACAAACGGGTATTCCACACGCCAGTCGGTGGCGTCGGTCACGTGCGACACGCGTGCCAATCCATCAAACTGCACGTTGTCTTTACGGGTAATTTTGCTTAATTTGCTTAAGGCTTTTTTACGCAAATCGTAAGTTTGGCGGAAGTCTTCGGCGAATTTGGCGATGGCTTTTTGCGCAGCCTGTACCATTTTTTGCACGCTGGCATTGGCTTTACCGCCGGCATTGCGTTCTTCTATGGCAGCGATACGGTGTTTAAGCGCATCAATCAAGGCCTTGCGGCGCTTCGGGTTTTCCAACAAATCGTCTTGCAAATACGGGTTGCGTGACACCACCCACAAATCGCCCAAAACCTCAAACAGCATGCGCGCACTGCGACCGGTTTTGCGCTGACTGCGTAAGTCGTTTAAGGTATCCCATATCTCTTCACCGAGAAAGCGTATGACGATTTCTCGGTCAGAAAAAGACGTGTAGTTGTAGGGGATTTCGCGTAAGCGTTGGTTTGCTTGCGGTTCGAGTTGCTCAATATGGCTAGGTAGGGGTGCGTTCATTGGCT
>Ga0214168_1000393_pt1 | contig 17674 bp, 18 predicted proteins | sample LakMenepilimnion_FD_153002 | JGI IMG/M metagenome (GOLD analysis project Ga0214168, IMG submission 153002) | Freshwater microbial communities from Lake Mendota, WI - Practice 29OCT2010 epilimnion v4 | ecosystem: Environmental > Aquatic > Freshwater > Lake > Epilimnion/Euphotic zone | place: Lake...
CAAATTGAAGTGATTTACCCATGATTACTTCTTCGCAATAATTGCTAGTACATCACGAGATGAAAGTACTAAGTACTCCTCATTGTTGTACTTAACCTCAGTTCCGCCGTACTTTGAGTAAAGCACAACATCACCCTCTTTAATATCAAGTGGAATTCGATTTCCATTTTCAAAACGACCTGGGCCAACTGCCATCACAGTTCCCTCTTGTGGTTTTTCTTTTGCAGTATCTGGAATAACTAAACCAGATGCAGTCTTTTGCTCTGCCTCATTAGCTTTAACAACAATGCGATCCTCTAGTGGCTTAATTGAAATTGCCATCGTGATAACTCCTTTTTAGTTTCGGTATTACCCTCTGAAGTACCCCATTTAAGAATTAGCACACGGGGGCTTAGAGTGCTAAAGCCAACTTTAAAGGGGCAGATCAAGCAGTGCAAATTAAGGCTTGGCTACCAGATGATCTGTGCGATTGCAGCGGCTGAATCAGCCTCTATGCCGATCTGAGAGGGCTTTGCGCCATGATTTATGGCAAGGCTGCCAAGGGCTGCAACCATTGCGCCATTATCGGTGCAGAGCTGAATTGGTGGAATTGAAAGCTTTATTCCGGCTGCATTACATCTATCAACTGCTAATTGACGAAGCCTTGAGTTTGCGGCAACTCCGCCGGCAATAACTAGGCTATCAATACCACTTTCTTTGCAGGCGGAAATAGATTTTGTAATCAAGACATCAACTACTGCTTCTTGAAAAGATGCAGCAACATCTGCTTTTTTATAATCTGCACTCTTTTCTAAGTACCTTGAGACTGCAGTTTTTAACCCAGAAAATGAAAAATCAAATCTATGATTTATCAAATCAGATGATGAAGATAGACCTCGTGGAAATTGTATTTTAGCGAAATCACCATCATTTGCAGTTCGATCAATAATTGGCCCACCAGGAAAACCAAGGCCCATAATTCTTGCCACCTTATCAAATGCCTCACCTGCTGCATCATCAATAGTTGCACCAAGCACTTCAATATCACTTACCAAGTTATTAACTTTTAACAATGATGTGTGACCACCGCTTACAAGTAGGGCAATAGTGGGAGTTAGTTTCTTCTCATTATCTAATGAGTCAACAGCAATATGAGATGAGAGGTGATTTACTCCATACAACGGTTTATCTAGGGCAAGTGAAAGAGCAGATGCGCTGCTTACACCAACTAGTAATGCTCCAATTAATCCAGGACCTGCAGTAACTGCGATTGCATCAATATCATTTAAACCAACCTTGGCATCAGCTAATGCTTGTTTAATCACCTGCTGCATGGATTCAAGATGAGCTCTACTTGCAACTTCTGGGACTACGCCACCAAACCTTGCATGCTCTGCAACACTTGAAGAAATAACATTGGCCAGCAATTTACGATCATCAACAATTCCAACCGCTGTTTCATCGCATGAGGTTTCAATTCCTAATACCAGTGCCATTACTTAAGCTCCTTGCGCATTACAACTGCAGTAAGCCCTGGTCCATAATAATTTTCTCGTTTTGAAACCTCACTAAATCCAAAAGATTCATATAGCGGACGGGCTTGGTCATTTCCTAATCTCATCTCAAGCATGATTGCCATTGCTTGTTTGACTCTTGCCCAATCAATTAACCGCTTTAATAACTCTCGGCCAATCCCCTTACGTCGGTATTTCTCACTCACGGTAATGGTGTGAATATCTGCAACATCGGCTACGAAAAATATCCCAGCATAGGCAACTAACTCTCCCTCATGCTCTGCCACTAAGTACTGCGCATTTTTAGGTGCTTTGGCAAACTCCTCTTTGAACTGCGCAATAGACCAAGCAGCTTTTTGATAAACCTCTTTTTCAATTACAGATGCTGGAACTAAATCAAGGGATGTCATTGCTCGAAACTTAATTCCCTCTGGAAGTGGATATGCATCAGGCTTTCGTAGATAAATTGGTTGCAACACTGATCCATTGCTTAATGCAAGCTTTGCGATAGCCACTGGATCTGGAAAGTATTGACCCTCTTCGTAGATTGGAACATCAAACTTATTTAACTCCTGCACTTGGTTTACAGCAGGTTCGGTAATTCGTGAGCCGTTTTTATATCTTGCCCAATATCTTTCCTTACGCCTTGCATCTGTTGAAACAATAAAGTCAGAATCAGAGATTGAATTAGCCATTGCATCTAATGAGCAAACTCCAACCCAATTAATCCCACCGGCAAGTGCGTAGCTTTGGGCAAAAACTATTCCAACTCTTAATCCAGTAAATGGACCAGGCCCCATACCAACCGCCACTAAATCAATCTTTGGAACACCTTGTAATGCCTGTGCTACTAACTTAGGTAGATACTCACCATGAGCTAATGGATCATTATGGCTTTGGGTGAATAAAACCTGCCCATCCTTAACAACCGCAACAGATGTCTGTGAAGTTGAGGTGTCAATTGCTAGAACGGTACTCACAATTGGAGCCCAGCCCATCTTTGCCCGATTGGAATAACGCTGACAATTCTTGAATTCTCATTTTCACCTTGCTTGATAATTATCTCTAGAAATTGGTCAGTAAGAGTGTTAACAAAATCTGATCCCCACTCAATGACAAAAACACTATTTTTCAAATAACTTTCAAAATCTAAATCCGCAAATGCGTTTAAATCACTTCCAACTAATCGGTATGCATCAACATGAATAAAATTTGGCTCACCCTTGTGAACTCGGCTAATCACAAATGTTGGAGATGTAACTGATGCAACTCCAAAAGCTGAACCAATACCTTGCGTTAACGTAGTTTTTCCACTTCCTAATTCCCCAGTTAAAACAACCACATCACCACTTTTAAGCTTTGCACCAATTTTGGCACCAAGCTGGTGCATTTGATCTACTGAGTCGATCAGGATTTCCATAGTGGTGGTTAGTTTATAGATAAAGAAAGGGCCCCAGTTTCCCGGGGCCCTTTCAACTAGATTTCTAGCGGATTCGCATTACTTATTGACGATACTTAAGTAATGGAGCGCGGTAGTTAGGATCAACAAACAAGTTTGAATCATTCTTGATTGCTGCACTAACTGTCTTTGCAGATGGAGCCTTGCCTGATTTGGCAGCAGCACCCAGCAACTTAGCAACAGTCATGTATTGACTTGTTGTGAAGTTACAGTGGCCAACTCCATTGACTGCAACAGTTTGCCTATTAGGAACTTGTCCAGTAAAGGTTGTGTACTCATCTGGTGGTTTATTCCAAATGTTTACAAGTAAACCTTTAGTGCTCTCACCCTTAGTTACAGAGCTTGCATACTGATCAGCCAAGTACTGGGTAGCACCTGGAGGAGTAATGTGATCTGCAAGTGCAGTTATGGTCACAGTTGGTGCAGTGATCTTTCCTTGAATCTGATACAACTGATTGTGTCTTGCTAATGCATCTGGATCAGCCTTAACACGAGGAGCAGCTGGATTTAACTTATTCAAATAAGCACCAAATCCTGCAAGTCCTTTTGAAGCACCAGATAAGCCAGATGTGAAGATTTCAGCATCTGCACCTAAGCGAGCAATGTAATCAGTGTTGGTGTTGTCATAGAAACGACCACCAGCACGACGCTCTAGATCATAGTTTGCGATGAAGCCTAGAACTGCAGCCTCAGAACCATTTTCCAGAATTGCTAACACTGGACTCAAAAGACCACCAAATGCTGTCTCTAGTGGACCTACTGGACCGCTTGAGCTATCAAATGATTTTGATTGAGTTGAGATTCCTGACATTAAGCCAATCATCAGCAATGCACTTCGGCTAGGTAAACCAGCAGAAATTAATGCAGTAGCTGTTGAAGTTGCAGGCCATGCAGGAGTTAGTGGATTAACAGTGAACTCATTTGATAAGAATGTGAAAATTGCAACAGCCTTACCAATATCTGTCTGTAATTCAGTTAATCCTGCTTGTCCTGCTGAATATCCTGAGCCCTTAATTGTTGGATCAAAGAAGGTTTTTAGTCCCCAGATGAAATCAAGGAAGCCAGTTAACTGTGCGCTTGCTGAATCAGCAAGGCAAAGTGGTCCAACTGCATCAAAGAGACCTGGATACTGCTCAACCATTGCTTGAGTTGAAAGTGCTCCAAGGGATTGTCCCCAAGCAACAACTTTGTTGATGGCTGGGAATTGTGTACGAGCAGCATTATTAACAAATAATGATGCATATACCTGTTCAGTTTGATTCCAGCCTTGAACTTGAACTCCAGCTCCTGCAAGTGCAAAACCTTGAGAAAGAAGTTGTTCGCCAACCTCTTCTGAAGGCGCAATGTCAGGTGCGTCGTTGTAAGTTAAACCAAGTGCAGGAAGCGCAAACGGATATCTAATTCCGTGTGAGTAAAGCATCATGGTTCCATTGAACTTGGCAGGCATTCTAATTTCATACTTAGAGCCGCGGTCATCAGTGCCTGTGCACTTCTGGAAATCAACAAACTTACCATTTACGGTTAAGTAGTCTTTTTCACATGTTGTTGCAGCAGTTGCAGAGCTTGGGATAGCTACTGCAAAGACTGAAACTAGTGCAGCCGTTGTAAGAGCAACAAGGCTCTTTTTAAGGTTTAAGTTTTTCATTAGTTTGTTGGTATCCCGTTCTTTGGAAGTGGCTTACGTGTGTAAGTCGATAGAACTGGTGCAGTAGCAGTGGCTGAATCTGTTGTGTACAAAGTTACTCTGCCACCAACAGGCTTTAGCTCGCCCTTTGCATTCAGTTGTCCGAACCAGTATCCGTTGTAACCCACACGGCTTGTAGCTGAGTAGTTAAGAGGAGCAAGACCTGCGCTAGCAAATGTTGATCCCTTATCTTCAATAGCTTTCATTAATCCAGCGCGAGTTAAATTCTTGCCAGCTGCGCGCAAAGCTTGAACTGTCAGCATTGCTGAGTTCATGGCTTGCAGTACAACGTTGTCAAAAGTTACACCCTTGTTGTACTTCTCATTTATCTTCATAAATTGAGCAACATACTCATCAGTGGTGTCTTTTGCATCTGGGAAGAAGCTTGCAGCGTAGGCGCCATCAATTGTTGCTGGCTTAACACCAAGTGCGAACAATGTATTGGCATCTCCACCAACTGAACCTGCGATCCAAGTAAATCTTGAAGTTAGAGACAACTTCTCAGCAGCCTTCAAAATTAATGCTGTTGAATCAGTTGTTCCCATCAATACCATTACTGGCTTTGCAGCAGCAGGAACGGCAGCATTGATCTTGGCAAGTGCGCCTTCAGCAAGAGCTGCAGTTAGTGAGCCTGCTGGGTAAAGAATTGGTGTGTCGGAAAATTTATGTCCTGCTAACGCAAATCCCTTAACGCCATCCTTACCAAACTCATCATCTTGAGCGATCAAGAATGATGGCATTGGCTTAAGTGTTGGTGTGTCAGCAATTAACTTAGCAATAATTTTTGCTTCCATTGCATAGCTTGGAAGAACCAAGAATGTTGTTGGGTATTTAGTTTTATCATCAAAACCGCTAAATCCGGTGTTAACAAATAGATCAGGGACATTGTTCTTAGCTAATTGAGCTGCAACATATGCCTTTGTATGAGTTGCTGTACCAAGTGCGCCAACGATTGCAAATACCTTGTCAGAAAGAACAAGGTTTCTGGTTTGAGTAGCAGCTTGTTGAGGTAGGTACTTATCATCACGAGAAATTAAATTGATTTTGCGACCATATACACCGCCATTAGCGTTGATGTAGTCAAAGTACGCCTTCATGGCGCCAGGCAGTTTTCCGTAGGACAGTGCCACGGTGCCAGTCTTAGGTGATGTGATACCTAGCTTGATCTCTTTGGCGGTAACGCCAGGATCGGCAGCATTGGCTGGAACTGTGCTTAACAGCATAGCTCCGGCAACAACTACAGTTGAAACGAACGAGATTCGTTTCATACGAGTATTTCTGATCATTTATTTCCTTCCGTATGGTTGTCTTACTTATTACAGGTTAATGCTTCTTCTTATGTAGTAAATGTCCCGGTCCGTTTGGTGTAAATACAACTGCCAAGATCAGCAGTGCACTCACCAAGAAACCAGGCAAGGCTACGGTGAATCCTTCCGAACCTCCTATGCGGGATACTACCGATTCGGCGATTTCGGGTATAGCCACCAAGATCAGTCCCCCTAGCATCACACCTTTTAGGTTATACACGCCAGTAACAACCGCGCCTGTCAGCAGGGAAAATGAGAGGCTAAGCGGAAAAGCACTCGGAGAGACGCCACTTATCAGCATTACCAGCAATCCCCCAGCCAATCCTGCAACACCTGCACTTAGAGAAAATGCCACCACCTTTAATCTGCCGACATTGATTCCAGAAAGAGATGCTGCAACTGGATTATCTCGTAATGCTCTGAAAATGCGGCCATACCTTGAAGCTAAAATATTAGAAATTAGCCAAATCATTAATAGGGCAGCAAGTGCGCAAATCCAGAAAAACCATTTGTACTGTGAAAACTCTTCACCAAATCTTGCAGGTGGTAGACCAATATCAAATGCAACTCCTTGCTCACCACCTAAAATTGCAAATTGATTTGCAATCGTTGGGAGTGAAACTGCTAGAGCTAAAGTTGTTCCAGCAAGGTATGGTCCACTTAATCTTGCAACTCCAAAACCTAATATCAATCCAAAAAGACCTGCGACAAAAGCTGCCACAACTAAAGCAATGGCAGGGGATAATCCAAGATTATTAGTACTTAAAGCAGCAGCGTATGCACCAACTGCCATCAATGCACTATGTCCTAGAGATAACTGTCCTGAATATCCAGTCAATAAAATAATTGAGGCAATAGCAAGTGCGTAGGTTGCAACTAAGGCTCCTTGAGAAAGTGCTAACTCATCAACACGATCACCAATCAGTAAAAGTGCCCAACCAATGGCAATAAAAATTAAGCCTCTTTTTCTAACTGAAGTATTTTTCATCTTAATCTTTTCTCCCCTTGCTTGAAGAGAAAATTCCATTTGGTTTAACCAATAGAACTGTAATCAAAAGAGCGAAAGCGGTTATAAAGACTAGTTTGTAACTTATGTAGGAGGTCGCAAAGTTAATTGCAAAACCTAGAATCATGGCACCTGCTACTGCGCCAAATAAACTATCTAAGCCACCAATTACTGCTGCAATAAAACCAAATACCAATAAAACATCCATAGCATTTGGATGTAAATAAGAGCCTGGTACATACAACATTCCAGCTAATCCACCAGCAGCACCTGCAATTGCCCAACCAAGGGTGCGAACTGCATCAACTTTAATTCCCGATAATCGCGCAATCTCAGGTGAAAATGCTGAAGCACGAAGTGCTAAACCAATATTAGTTTTTTGGAATAAAAGTGTTAGCAACAACATTGCAATGGTGGCTGCCACCAATACCATCAGATTAAATGGGCTAAAGGCAACCACAGTTCCAAATAAGTTATAGCCATCTGTTGAAACTGGAGCTTCTATTGAAACATAGGTAAAGCCCCAAATAAATCCGATAATAGCTTGAATCAAACCAAGCAATCCTAAGGTTGCAACAACTGGTGCGATCATCACAATTGGACCACTCTTAACCCGCTTGAAGATTGGTCGCATAAAAAATCTATCAATAATTGCGCCAACTACTGCGCCACTTATTACCGCTGCAATTAATCCAATCCAATAAGAACCACTTCTAACCGTTACCTCATACCCGATAAAGGTTGTTAGAACTGCTTGGCCTGCTTGTGCAAAATTAACAACTCGAGTTGATCTCCATACCAAAACTAATGAGATAGACATCAACGCATAAATGGCACCTGATGAAAGTGAGGTTAAAACTGCGGTAATAAATTGGTTCATATTAAAATCCCAAATAAGCTGATCGAACGACGGGGTCATTTAACAAATTTGCCGCAGAATCCACCGCAACTACTGAACCTAAATTTAGAACTACACCCTGATCTGCAATCTTTAGCGCACCAACTGCATTTTGCTCAACTAATACAACTGTTAAATCCATTTTTGTAACAAAAGTTTTAATCGTTTGGAAAATCTGCTCAATAATTAATGGCGCAAGCCCTAATGATGGCTCATCTAATAAAAGTAGTTTTGGCCTTGCAATCAATGCTCTGCCAATTGCCAACATCTGGCGCTCACCACCTGAAAGTGAGCCAGAAATCTGGCCAAGCCTTTGGCCAAGTATTGGGAAAATCCCAATTACTTCCTCCGTTGCCTTTGCAACATCCTTTTTATCTTTTCGCCAAAGACCTGAAAGCGCCAAGTTATCTTTAACAGTTAACTCTGAAATTACAGATTTTCCATCTGAAACATGCATGATTCCAGAACGGGCTAAATCCTCAGGTTTTCGGTTTAAGACTGATTCACCATTCCAGGTTGCACTGCCAGAGTTTGGTTCTTTCAAACCTGACAATGTGCGAAGCAAAGTTGTCTTGCCGGCACCATTTGCACCAATGATTGCGGTTAACTTACTTTTTGGAACTATAAATGAGACATTATTTATTGCTCTAATAGCACCGTGGTCAATAGTTAGGTTATCAACAATTAAACTCAATTGTTTACTCCTAAATATGCCGCAACCACAGCCGGATCGCGCCTTACGGTTTCAACCTCACCGGATGAAATTAATTCGCCAAAGTTCAATACATATAAGCGATCACAAACTGACATAACCACATCCATATGGTGCTCAACTAAAATTACTGAGCATTGAGTTGCAAGGTTATGAATAATGGAGTTCATCCAGTCAATATCTTGAGCCCCTAGACCACCAGCTGGCTCATCAAGTAATAATATTTTTGGCTCACTTACTAATGCGCGAGCGATTGCAACACGTTTGGTCACTGGGTAAGGCAAGGTATCGGCTCTGCGATCTGCAATTCCAGATGCATAAACTCTTTCCAAAGCGCTCATTGCCCGATTTCTTAATTTTGCTTCATCTCGGCCATTAAAACCAAGTGCTGCTGAAATCAATCCGCTCTTTGAACTCTTGTTATCACCAATCATTACATTTTCTAAAACAGTTAACTCTGGAAATAAACCAACGCCTTGTAATGTTCTTGAGATTCCAAGATCTACTAAATCATGAGCTTTAGGCCACTTATGAGATTTTCCATTAATTTCTAATTCACCAGATGCAACTGGTGCTAACCCTGATAGGGCGTTAAATAAAGTTGTCTTACCTGCGCCGTTTGGACCAATTAATCCAACTACCTCATTTTTATGTAAATCTAAATTAACATTTGAAAGAGCTTTTAAACCGCCGAAATTAACCGATAAAGATTTTATCGACAGTAAAGTTTCGTTACTCACGGGAGTAGATTCTAGGCACACGCGGACCTATTCGGGTAACTATCTCGTAATTTATGGTGCCAGAAGCCTTGGCCCATTCATCTACGGTGTATTCACCACCGCTGCCATCACCGAAAACAATCACCTCATCCCCAGTTTTCGCATTTGATGAAGCTCCAAGATCTACAACAAATTGATCCATTGAAACCCGACCAATAATTGGTGCCCGTTTGCCATCAACAAATACACCAGCGCTTTGATTGGTATTTCTTGGAATTCCATCTGCATAACCCATTGCAACAACACCAAGCTTGGTATCACTCTTTGTTGTTGCAGTGCTGCCGTAACCAACCCCAACACCTGCTTTAACTGATTTTACTAATTGCAGTTTTGCCTTTAATTTCATTGCAGGAATTAATCCTAAATCCTTTGAACTACCAAGATTGTTTACATCAGGGCTTAATCCGTATAAGCCAATTCCCCATCTAATAATATTTTTATGGGCCTGCGAATGCTTAAGTGAGGCAGCAGAGTTTGCAATATGGCAATACTGGAAATCAATACCGTTTTTCTTTAAATCCTCAACTCTTTTTTCAAACTCAACTAGTTGATCTTGATTCATCTTTTCCGCAGGTTCATCAGCTCTAGCAAAGTGAGACCAAACGCCGATCAAGTTTATTTCTTTATCAGCAACTGATTTAGCAAGAAGTGGTAGGAATGCACTCCATTCATCACCAAAGCCACCTCGGTTCATGCCGGTATCTAATTCAATATGCACTCTTGGAGTTTTATTGACAGCCTTTCCGGCTGAAACAATTTCTTGTAATAACTCTGGTGATGAAATTGATAGATCAATATCTAGCTCAATTGCATTTTTAAAATCTTCACCAATTGGAGTCATCCAAGAGATTATTGGTGTACTAATCCCACTCTTTCGAAGCCGAATGCCTTCTTCTAATAATGCAGTTCCTATCCAATCGGCACCAGCTGCAACCACCTGCTGAGCCACCTCAATTAAGCCATGGCCATAAGCATCTGCTTTAACAACTGCCAAAACCTGCGCTTTGGTTTGGCTCTTAATAAAATTTAAATTTTTTGAGATTGCAGAAAGATTAATTTCAGCACTAGCGCGACTCATAGTGTGGCAAGCCTACTTTGATTTAGGAAGGCTGGCGATCTGATGTAATGGATCGATCTACTGCAATTATTGCCACGAGTAAGGCGGAGCCAATAAATAGTCCACCTAGAAGGTCTGAGAACCAGTGGGTATTTCGATATAGAGAAGCAAGGCAAACCCCGATAGTTGTGATTGAAACAAACCAAGTAAGTCGCATGCCTTCAAATGGATATTTATGTGAGTATCTAAAAATCAAATAGGCGATCATTCCCCAAGTTAAAATCGCATTAGCTGCGTGACCACTTGGATAAGAAAGTCCGCTATCTGTAAAAACTAAATCAAAACCTGAGTTTGGCTTGGTTCTACCAAAAAACAACTTAGAGACACCAACAACTAAATTCAAAAGCACCAAGGAAAGTATTGAAAGATTAACTGGTCGCCAGGATTTAAATCTGCGACTAATCAAAATGGCTGTTACTAATAAGAAGAAAGCGGTCACAGCTCTTAGGCCCAAGTCATCCACCAGCATCACTAGGGTTGGAGTTTTTCCAGGAGTCACTAGTAGAAAATCTCGCCCATATATCCATTCATCAAGTCGCCTTAGCCAAGAGTCGGCTAAAACTTGTTGGGTTATGAGTGCATATAATGATAAAAACAATATTGTTAATTTGATTGCAGAGTTCATCTGCTTTTTTCTCTGTGCGGGCATCTTACTTACTCAACAGTTACAGATTTAGCAAGGTTTCTTGGTTGGTCAACATCATTGCCTCGTGCTACTGCCATTTCATATGCAATTACTTGAAGTGGAACAACTGATAAAACTGGTTGCAAAAGTAAATCAACGGTTGGAATTCGAATCAGATGATCTGCGCCCACAAAATCAAATTCGCTAATTGCAATAACAACAGCTCCTCTTGCCTTTACCTCTTGAATATTACTAGCCATTTTTTCGGCAAGCACAGAATCCTGAGTTGGCATAATTGCAACAACTGGTGTTCCATTATCAATTAATGCAATTGGTCCATGTTTTAATTCGCCCCCTGCAAAACCTTCAGCATGCATATAAGCAAGCTCTTTAAGTTTTAACGCCCCCTCGAGTGCTGTTGGATAACCAACGTGGCGTCCTAAGAAGAGGATTGATCCAGCATCTTTAAATTTTCTAGTTAACTCTCTAAGTGGTTCAACAGTTTCAAGCACCTGCTCTACCTTGGCCGGTAGCGCTGTTAGTTGTTCGGTAATTGATTTAACTTCTTTCTTGCTCAAATGTCCTAATTGTTTTCCGATCTCAAGGGCAATTAAATACATCGCAATAAGTTGAGTAGCAAAAGCTTTTGTGGAGGCAACCGCTATTTCAGGGCCTGCGTATGTATATAGAACTGAATCTGATTCTCGGCCAATTGTTGAACCGTTTGTATTGCATACGGAAAATATCGTGGCTCCCTTTGATTTGGCATACCTAAGCGCCATCAAAGTGTCCATGGTTTCACCAGATTGAGAAATTGGAATTACTAGAGTTTTCTTATTCAAACTTGGTTCGCGATATCGATACTCAGAGGCAAGTTCAACATCAACTGGAATTTGACCCCATTTTTCAATTGCATATTTACCAACAAGCCCTGCGTTATATGCAGTACCACAAGCAATAATTACAATTTTCTCAAACTTCTTAAACTTAATTTTTAGATCTAAACCTTCAGATCTACCAATTAATGTGTCAGCAATAGCCTTTGGTTGTTCATAAATCTCTTTCAACATAAAGTGTGGGAAGCCACCTCGTTCAGCAGCAGATGCATCCCAAGAAATTTCATACTGTTTAGATTTAACTATCTGTCCAGAAAGGTCAGTAACCACAACAGAGCCTGGGGTAATCTCTACTACCTCATCTTGTCCTAGCTCTAGCGCAATTTTTGTATAAGCAATAAATGCTGCAACATCAGAGGCTAAGAAATTCTCACCCTGACCAACACCAACTACCAAAGGAGAGTTTCTTCTAGCGCCCACGATTGTAGATGGAGCATCTGCGTGAATCGCTAACAATGTGAAGGAGCCTTTAATCTGTTTGCAAACAGATCTCATCGCGGCAGCCAGATCTCCATTGTTTTCTTTTCTAGCATCACTTAATAAATGAACAACAGATTCACTATCTGTTTCAGACTTAAATTTATGGCCCCGCTTTTCTAACTCTGCCCTTAACTGAACATAATTTTCAATAATTCCATTATGGATTAACGCCAGCTTTCCTTCATTGTCTAAATGAGGATGCGCATTGGTATCGGTCGGTCCACCATGTGTTGCCCACCTAGTATGGCCAATACCACTAGTTGAGTTTGGGGTTTTATTTAAAGCATCTTCTAAATTTTTTAACTTACCTGCTCGCTTTTCAATAAATAATGGTTTACCAATCTGCGTTGGTAGAGCGATTCCGGCTGAGTCATAGCCACGGTATTCAAGTCTTCGTAGGCCATCAATGACTGGTGAAAGTGCGGAGCTTTTACCGGTGTAGCCGATGATGCCGCACATTAATAAACTCCTTTGACTACTTAAGCTCTAATCTTACTAGTTGGGCTAATGAATCGGCGACTTTATTGGCTAATTGCAAATCATTTGCTTCCACCATCACCCGAACCAAAGATTCAGTTCCTGAGGCACGAAGCAATACTCTGCCAACTCCTGCTAAATCCTTTTCGGCATCAATAACTGCTTGCTTAATTTTGGCTGAGGAGGCAAGTTTTTCTTTTGCAACATCTTTAACATTGATTAAAACCTGAGGATATTTACTCATATTAGATGACAGATCTAAAAGAGATTGCTTTGTCTTTGCCATAACTTGCATGATTTGTAGTGCGGTTAAAAGACCATCACCTGAGTTTGAAAACTGTCGCATAATAATATGCCCAGATTGTTCCCCACCTAATACATAATCATTTTCCAACATTTTTTCCAACACATAACGATCACCCACCGCTGTTTTTTCAACATTTATTCCAGCAGATTCCATAGATTTAATAAAACCAAGGTTGCTCATAACTGTGCCAACAACGGTATTTTTCTTTAACTTGCCATCATCAAAATGTGATCTAGCTAGAATGTTCAAGATGTAATCACCATCTATTACATCACCATTGCTTGCAACCAATAGGCATCGATCGGCATCTCCATCATGGGCTACCCCTAGATCTGCCCCTATTTTCTTAACCTCTGCAATTAGATTTTCTAGATGAGTTGAACCGCAATTTTCATTGATATTCCAACCGGTAGGAGAAGCTGAGATAGCTGTTACCAATGCACCAGCATTTTTATAGGCAAGTGGGGCAACGCTTGATGAAGCACCATTTGCGCAATCAACTACTACCTTTAAACCAGCTAGATCAGTTGAGATCGTGGCGAGTAAGTAATTTACATATCTTGTACTTGCACCCTCATCTGTGAAAATACGACCAACATCTAAGCCAGTTGGCCTGCTCCATGGCTCACCTAATCTGGCCTCAATTTGTGCTTCAAGTGAATCAGCAAGTTTGTCGCCTCCTTTGGCAAAGAACTTAATCCCGTTATCAGGCATTGGATTGTGGGATGCACTAATCATTACGCCCAGATCTGCATTGCTTTCCTTAACTAAATACGCAACCGCAGGAGTTGGTAATACGCCAACCCGATAAACATCAACGCCAGCACTTGTTAAGCCTGAGATGATTGCTGATTCTAAGAAATCACCAGATGCTCTGGAATCTTGGCCAACAATTGCTTTTGGGCGATGGCCAGCAAATAATCCGATTTCACCTAAGACGTGAGCGGCTGCAACTGCTAAATCAACAGCAAGTTCAGCGGTTAAATCAATGTTTGCAACGCCTCGTACACCGTCGGTGCCGAAGAGGGCCATATTAGATTTTAAGCGAGTAAGTAATTAACGCTTGCTGTATTGAGAACGCTTACGAGCCTTTTTCAGACCGTACTTCTTACGTTCAATTACACGTGCATCACGTCTTAAGAAGCCAGCTTTTTTCAAAGTTGGACGATTTGCATCAATATCAATTTCATTAAGTGCACGAGCAACACCTAAACGAAGTGCGCCGGCTTGACCTGAAGTTCCACCACCATTGATGCGAGCGAAAACATCATATGTTCCCTCTGCGCCAACAGTCTTAAATGGCTCTGCAACTGATTGTTGGTGAACCTTGTTTGGAAAATAAACCTCAAGTGGTTTGCCATTAACAACCCAACGACCAGATCCTGGAACTAGGCGAACTCTGGCAACTGCTTCTTTACGTCGACCAACGCCACCACCAGGGGCTGTGATCGCTTTGCGATTTGTTGCAGCAGCTGGAGTGCTAGAGCTGTATGAGGTTGGTAGTGCCTCATCAGTTGAATCTAAATTCTCGTTAGACATTTCTCTCCTATTACTTCTTTGAAATCTGGGAAACTTGGTTGAACTCAAAAACCTTTGGGTTTTGAGCGGCATGTGGATGCTCACTACCTGCATAAACTTTTAACTTAGTTGCAGCTGAGCGACCAACATGGTTCTTAGGCAACATTCCTTTGATTGCTTTTTCAACCGCACGGGTTGGGAATTTTTCAAACATATCTGAGTAAACAGTTGATGTCATACCACCTGGATAACCAGAGTGTTGGTGAGCAAATTTTTGTGTGCTCTTTGAACCAGTTAGTGCAACCTTGTCAGCATTGATAACAATTACAAAGTCACCCATGTCCATGTGAGGAGCAAATGTGGTTTTATGTTTTCCGCGTAGAAGATTTGCCGCGTGAGTTGCAAGACGTCCAAGCACAACATCTTGAGCATCAATGAGATACCAACTACGGGTGATCTCACCAGCTTTAGGTGTAAATGTGCGCACGAGCATCTGCCTTTCTTATCATTTTAGGATTGTCCCTGATGGGTCATTTCCAGAGGCCAAAGATTACCCGCAGGTGTGGGATAAGGTCAAAACCGCATTCCCTCCCCGCTTAGATATCAGCCCTCATCCTCTTGCTCCTGAGGATTTAGATGATTTTCGTTGTACTTGGCCAAATACTGATCTGCTGGTGGAAAATCAACCTTTATCAAACTTAATCCCTGTGGTGGAAATACATAACTATCTGAGATCCGAATTTTTTCAGTCAAAGTTTTTAACATCCACTCTGGCTTAAATCTTCCTTCTCCAACACAAACTGCTGCACCAACCAAATTTCTAACCATGTTATAGCCAAAAGAGTTGGCGGTTATCTGACCAATAACCACATCTTTTTCATCACGATGCCACTCAAACTCCATCAAATTTTTAATGGTGCTTGTGCCCTCCCGATGCTTACAAAATGCAAAAAAATCATGCTCTCCCAATAGTAATTTTGATCCTTCATTCATCAGCTCAACATCAAGTTGGCGAAACCATTTAGCGCTATCAAAGCGATCAAGGGGTGCAATAACCTTTCCGCCATCAATAATTTTGTATTGATAGGTGCGGCTATTTGGACCAAACCTGGCATGAAAATTTAAAGGTGCCCAGACTGCCTCTAGAACTCGAATATCTGATTTTAATAATTGATTTAATCGAAAAGCCAAGTTATCTACCTGCGTATCTTCGGGTAGATCAACATGTAAAACTTGATGTTTTGCGTGAACTCCAGCATCAGTTCGCCCTGCCACAATTGTTGAAACCTCACCTTGAATTATGGTGGTAAGGGCTGCTTCAAACTCTGCCTGAATAGTTCTTAGCCCTGGTTGTTTTGCCCAGCCAGAAAAATTACTTCCGTCGTAGGTTAAATCAACTCTTAAACGAGAAAACCCACTCTTAACTTCAAGAGTGGGTTTAGTCATAATCTTTACTTTAAGTTTGCGTTATTACTCAGCTTTCGCTGCAGCTTTTTTAGCAACTTTTTTAACTGGTGTACCAGCCTCAACCATTTCGATCACTGCCATTGGTGCATTGTCACCTTTGCGTGGACCGATCTTGGTAATACGGGTATATCCACCATCGCGGCTTTCGAATCTCTTTGCAATATCTGTAAATAGTGTGTGCACTATTGATTTGCTAGAAATTCTTGCCATCACACGACGACGAGCAGCAAGGTCACCTTTTTTAGCATGAGTGATTAATCGCTCAGCTAACGGACGAAGACGCTTTGCCTTTGCTTCAGTTGTGGTCAACTTTCCATTTTCAAAAAGTTGCGCAGCGAGTGTGCCCAGCAATAATTTCTCATGTGCTGGACCGCTACCTAAACGTGGGCCTTTACTTGGCTTTGGCATATTCTCTCCTAGACCTCTTCAGCGTCGACAAGTTCATCATCAACGTTACTTCCATAGTTTGCGTGCTTGGTTGGATCAAATCCAGCTGGACTGTCCTTTAATTGCATTCCCATAGATTGTAGTTTCGCCTTAACCTCATCAATTGACTTGGAGCCGAAATTACGGATATCCATAAGATCTGCCTCAGAACGTGAAAGCAACTCACCAACGGTGTGAATACCCTCGCGCTTTAGGCAGTTGTAAGAACGAACAGTTAGATCTAGATCTTCGATTGGTAGCGCCATATCTGCAGCAAGTGCTGCATCTTGAATGGAAGGTCCCATTTCAATTCCTTCGGCGTTAGCATTTAATTCGCGAGCTAAACCAAACAACTCAACCAATGTCTTTCCAGCTGATGCCATAGCATCTGCCGGCTTCATTGATCGCTTTGTCTCAACATCAACAACTAAACGATCAAAGTCGGTGCGTTGTTCAACGCGAGTTGCTTCAACTTTGTAGGTTACGCGCAATACTGGTGAATAAATAGAGTCAACTGGAATACGGCCAATCTCTCCACCTGCTTGCTTGTTTTGAACTGCGGTGATGTATCCACGACCGCGCTCAACCGTTAACTCAATCTCAAACTTTGCCTTTGAGTTTAAGGTGGCGATATGTAGCTCTGGATTGTGTACTTGTACACCTGCAGGAGCTGCGATATCTGCACCAGTAACAATTCCCTCACCATTTTTACGGATGTAAAGAAGTGATGGCTCATCATTATCTGAGGATAAAACTAGGTTTTTGATGTTCAAGACGATCTCAGTTAGATCCTCTTTCACACCTTCAAGAGCTGTGAACTCATGCAATGCATTGTTAACTCTAATTCCAGTAACAGCTGCTCCTGGAATTGAAGATAACAAGGTGCGACGAATTGAATTACCAAGGGTGTAACCGAAACCTGGTTCTAGCGGCTCAATAATGAACCGTGAACGGTAATCGCTTACTACTTCCTCAGTGAGGATGGGGCGTTGTGCAATTAGCACTGTTTTCCTCCGTATGTTC
>Ga0214168_1000394_pt1 | contig 17651 bp, 18 predicted proteins | sample LakMenepilimnion_FD_153002 | JGI IMG/M metagenome (GOLD analysis project Ga0214168, IMG submission 153002) | Freshwater microbial communities from Lake Mendota, WI - Practice 29OCT2010 epilimnion v4 | ecosystem: Environmental > Aquatic > Freshwater > Lake > Epilimnion/Euphotic zone | place: Lake...
CATGCCTACAGTTAAAGCGGAACAGTATGTCCGTGATATCATGGTCAAGTATCGTAACAAGCTAGTATATGATTCCAATACTGGTGAAATTAAAGACGACCGCAAACACCTATCAATGCTTGAGGACTTCTGGCTACCACGCCGTGAAGGTTCTAAAGGCACAGAAATCTCTACACTAGAAGGTGCTCGTAACCTTGGTGAACTAGAGGACGTTAAGTATTTCCAAACCAAGCTATACAAGTCACTTGGTATTCCAATCTCAAGACTAGAACAGAACCAAGGCTTCTCACTAGGTCGCACAACCGAGATTACTCGTGACGAACTAAAGTTTAACAAGTTCGTTACTAGACTCCGTAATAAGTTCTCTACACTATTTGATGATCTTCTAAGAGTTCAACTTGTTCTAAAGAAGGTTTGTACCGAAGAAGAATGGAATGAAATCAAAGAAGATATCTGGTATGACTATAAGAAAGATAATAACTTTGATGAACTAAAAGAGGCGGAACTACTTAATACCCGTCTTGATACACTAATCAAAGTTGATCCTTTCATTGGTCGTTACTATTCTATCTTGTGGGTCCGTAAGAACATTCTCCAGCAGACAGACGAGGACATTGAGGAAATCAATGCTCAGATGGAACAAGAGAATGCCATACTAGCACAGCAACAACAAATGCAGATGCAAGCCGATGCCGAGGCACAAGCAATGCAGCAGCAACAGGATATGCAGAATCAGATCCAGTTTAATGCACAGCAGCAGATTGCCCAGGCTCATGTCCAGAAGGAAGTTGATAGTATCAATCCTGAGGCTGCCAATAAAGAAATGGTAAACAAAGGACATGAAGCAACTATGATGGATAAAAAGATTGAACTTGAACGTATCAAGTCATCTAAGAAGCCAGCCGCAACCGCTAAGAAGCCTGCACCTAAAAAGAAATCTGTAGTTAAAGAAGCCAAAGAACTAGGCTTAATCTATGTTGGTTCTAATCGTTACGCCAATACAGAGGGTGATGTTACTCACCTGAATGAAGATGGTGTTTTGGTTCCTATTAACTAAATAATACAAGGGTATTTGAATTGTCACTCAAAAGTGTTAAAACATTAACAGCGGCACAGATTGCTAAGAAGTGGAATCTATCACTTGATACGGTTAAACAACTTATCGATGCAGGTGCTAAGGTTGAGAAAGAACACACAGGTAGTTTAAAAGACGCCAAAGAAATTGCAAGAGATCATCTATCTGAAAGACCAGATTACTATAAGAAACTGTCTAAGGTAGAGAAGTCTAAGATATCAGAAAGTATCAGCACATCTGGTGTTAGAGGTTTAGGTAACGTTAGCGGTGATCCTGCTGTCATCAATTATGTGCAGCAATATATCAATAACAACTCTATGTCATACCAAGATGAAAACGGTAACAAGTTAAAGTGGATGAAGAAGCATCATAAAGGCCACGAGCATAACAAAGTTGGCTTTGATGAGTTTAATCCTACAAAACTAAAAGAAGGTATCTCTGCTGGTCCTGAAAGAGAAGCAGACTACAGTATTGGTGATTCAACTGGTAATACTAGAAGATTGCCTAAGATAGACGAAGGTGAAAGACTAAAGAAAGCTAAGCGAGTAGCTATGGCGGGTATGACTGCTGCTAACATATATACCATGGGTGATGTTATGAGCAAAGCATCTTCTGGTCATGGCTCACCCAAAGGAGATGTTGTTAGAATGGCAACTACACTACCAGGTGCCGCAGGTTGGGGTGCTACAGGTGTTCATTATGCCAAGAAAGCATACGACTTTGTTAAAGGAAAAAAGATGAACGAAGAAAAGAACGACCTTAAAGACGCCTGCTGGAAAGGTTATACTGCCAAAGGTCTAAAGAAAAAAGGCGGTAAGATGGTTCCTAACTGTGTTCCTGTTGAGGAAGGTTGGGCATCAATCGGTCATCCATATGATCGCTTTGGTGATGTTAGTCGTAGAGCAAAGTTCTATGGTAAGAAGCCTAAGCCAACTACCACAAAGAACGATGACAAAGATGATACCTATAAGGATTCAAAGCAGGGTGGTGCTAACGTAAATAAGGTTAAACCTGTTAAGAGTGAGGCTTGGATGCCTTACTTCACACCACATCATAAGCATTCTGCTCGTTTGAATAAAGAAAAGTCAAACAAGCCAGATATCATTGTCGATCCCGGTGGTAAAAAGGGACAAACGGTTTATGAAAACCTAAAAAAGGAAACTAAAATGGATACCAAAGAACACATTAATGAGGCTCTTGACAATATCCTTGAGAACAATCTTTCAGAAATGAAAGAGCATCTTCTTGCCGCTCTCCAAGAAAAGGCTATGGAAAAACTTGAGGAGAAGAAGAAGGATATTGCTGCTAACTACTTTGCACAGTAAGGATTAGATCATGAAAACACTCAAGCAACTAAGAGAAGAATATGATATTGCTTTACCTCAGGCATCTCCTGAGGATTTAGTGCTTGAGGATGTTTCTAAACCTAAGAGTGAGATTAAGTCACTATCAGATGTACCTTCACAGACAGCAATGCCTAATCTGCTAATGTTTAGACGCATTACTTATAGAAGATATCCTGGTAATCAGACTGTCGCTCTATACTATTCTAAGACAGTTGATAAGTATCTTTCTGTGCCATTTGGTCCTAAGGGTAATATCAACCTAAATGAAGCCTCTGTATATGATTCTATGGAAGAACTAGATTTGTATGAAGGTGCAAAGTGGGAAGCTGTTAAGGGTGGTCTAAAAGGTGCTGCACATGGAGCACTAAGAGGTGCTGCTAAAGGCAATGCTATTGCAGCCGAGCCTGGTATGGCTATCGGTGCAGTCGTTGGTGCAGCCCACGGTGCTTATAAGGGTGCCAAGACAGCATATAATAAAGCACAAGATATGGAAGAAGATTGGCAGGATGTCAATCGTAAAGATAAAACAGACGGTCTATCACAGAAGGCAGTCAATGTCTATCGTCGTGAGAACCCAGGTTCGAAACTAAAGACTGCTGTTACAGAAAAGAATCCTACAGGTAAGAGAGCATCACGCCGTAAGTCATTCTGCTCACGCATGGGTGGAATGAAAAAGCGTTTGACCTCTGCTAAGAATGCAAGAGATCCTGATTCACCAATCAATAAGGCACTACGCCGCTGGAACTGCGAGGAAGACTTTAAGTTGAAACTTGCAGAGAAGCGTATGGAAGAAGGTGTTATCGGTGATACCATTGAAAAGGGTAGAAAGTGGGCTCAAGATAAAGTAAAAGATTCCGCTACATTCAAAGCAGCACAAGAACTAGGACATAATCTACCTGGTTATGGTAATGTTAAAGCCGCCAAAGAGAAGTGGTCCAAGGGTGATACTTGGGGTGCTGCTAAAGAAGCTGGTAAGAGTGTAGCTAAAGCTGCTGCTACAGGTGCTGCCGTTGCAGGCGTTGGTGGTGTAGCAAGAGCCGCACTAAGTGGTGCCGCTAGATTAGTTGCTGGAGCCGCTGCTGCTAAAGCCGCTACGGGTGGAGATAACAAACCATCAAGTCAAGATACAGGCACAAGAATTTCTACCGATAACATTCAAAAGAGACACATCACAACCAAGTCACCAACATTTGATAGAGGTGATTCTGCTATTGACAAATCAAGACAGAAAACTCTACTAAGAAAAGATGCAGAGGCTTCAAGCAAAAAGCAAGTCTCAGAGAACAAGATATCCGACCTTCGTCAGATGGTAAATGAAGGTTCTCACCGTCTTGATATGAAAATCAACGGAAGACCAGTTCATATAAATACCAGTATGGCTAAAAGAATCCTTGAAGTTTATGATTCGGTCAATACTAAGAACAAGAAGATTGTTGAAAGTATGCTAAACGAGGACCTTGAATCCTTCAAGAAACTACTAAACTTTTCAATAAAGGCATAATAGATGGCAAACGGCATTAACGAACACAAACTGATTGATAACAATCGTAGAGCATTAGTCAAGTATGTTGCAACTGTAGATTCTGCGGCTGCTAACGTTGTTCTACTAGATGTATCGTCATTGGCATATTCTTTGAATACCAATGGTAAGATCATGTCATCTAATACTGATATCAAATCTCTTTACAGAACACAGATCAAAAGAATTTGGGGACATGGTCACTATAAATCTGGTGGCTATACTTCACTTAGATGGGGTGGTACAAATACTGAAATCTGTCATGTAGGGACAGGTCAATTCGATTTTAACTTTGATGCCGAAGGTATGACTGGTGCCATTCCTGCTAACACCGCCGGTACTGGTGATATTGTTTACTCAACAACTGGTGTTGCTGCTGGTGATGTATTCACACTATTCATTGAACTAAAGAAAGACGGTCGTGATTATGATCAGGGCCAAACAGCCGACTCCGCAGCCTTCAACCCAAAGAGACTAGCATAATGTCACATCTTATCGAAAGCATCCTAGACAAAAACTACGTTGTAGCTGAAAGTCATCTTAACGAAAAACTAAACTCTATTATGGAAAAGAAGCTATACGAAAAGAAGCGTATGGTTGCTGCCCAAATGGATGAAGTGATGGGTGGAAAAGATCCTGCTACTCTTAGATCCCAAGGTTATCGTAGAGCCATTGATGTTCTTGGTTTAAGTCCTTATGATAAAGCAAAGGAAGCTGCTAAGAAAAGAGCCGAAGCAAGATCAAAAAAATCAAATCAACCAAAACAGACCGAAACTAAACCTAAGGCAGCAGAAACAAGTGCCGCTCCAGAGGTTAAAATTGAACCAGATGAAGTGAAAAAGAAAGAAACACCAAAAAAGCCTGAGTATAAAAGACCAGGCATGTTGAGAAGAAACATCAACACATTACAAGGTCGTGAACCAGGTTATGTAGCACCAAAAGATGAAAAAGATATGCAGAGAGGTGGTAAAGTAGGTAAAGCTGCTCGTGCCGTTCTAACAGGGTTAAGTGGCTACGGCTCTATGGCCGAATAGTCAAGGAATTAAAAAGGATAAATAAGTCTATGAAACTTATTAGAGAAGATATACAAGACATTCATTACCTCGTAGAGGATAACGGTAAGGGTGGTAAGAACCACTTCATTACTGGTATCTTCATGCAGGCAGAAAAGCAGAACCGTAACGGTCGTGTTTATCCTATGTCAGTTCTTTCTAAAGAGGCTGACAGATATAACCGTGAATACGTTTCAAAAGGCAGAGCGTTTGGTGAACTAGGTCATCCTGAGAACCCTCAAATCAACCTAGATCGTGTATCCCACATGATTACATCATTACATCCTGACGGGACAAATTTTATTGGTAAAGCAAAGATTTTAGATACTCCTAACGGAAAGATAGTTAAGAGTCTACTAGATGGCGGTGCAAGTCTTGGTGTGTCAACAAGAGGCGTAGGGTCTCTCCGTTCGCACAATGGTTATCAGCAAGTCCAAGACGACTATAAGTTAGCTACAGCGGCAGACATTGTAGCAGACCCTAGCGCACCTGACGCATTTGTGCAAGGCATCATGGAAGGTAAAGAGTGGATTTTTGAGAATGGTAAGTGGAAAGAGCAAGAGTATTATCGTGCTAAGAAACTTATAAGTGAAGCATCACGTAATGATATTGAAGAAGTTGCCTTGAAGATTTTTGAAAACTATATTTCAAAACTTTGAAATTGCTAAATAAGGAAAAGGAGTATCCATAACATGGCATCACTAACAGAAACAGCAAAGGCTGTTTTGCAGGGAAAGGTTTTGGAAGAGGGTGCTTATCCTGAGGTTTCCCCAGGTAAGATTTCTAACCCTAATCCAGTTGACCCATCTACTGCATCAACAGGCAATGCTAAGACACTAAAGCCAAGTTCTAAGTCTGTCGAAGGCAGACATACGAACCCAGGCGCTGCCGATCCTAAGTCACTCGGTAAAGAGGAAGACCTAGGCGGCCAGACCCCAACATCACTTCCAACTGAAAATCTAGGTGCTAAGGCTTCTGGTTCAAAGGACACATCAAAGTCTGCAAAGGCTTCTGTTGCTGCCGAACCAACTAAGAAACTAGCTGCCGAAGAAATGGAACAGGACGGTGAAGTATTCTCAGAAGAGGAAAAGGTTTCTCTTGCAGAACGTCTAAAGGCTCTTAAAGAAGCCCGTAAGTCCAAGGAAGACGATAAGTCTGAAAAGGAAGACGAGAAGGACGAAGATGAGAAGCACGAAGGCAAGTCCGAAAAGTGCGATGAGGAAGTTGCTATTTCAGAAGAACTAGAAGATTTCATTGCAGAAGCAATTGAAGCTGGTCTTTCAGAAGAAGAAATCCTTGCTGCTATCGACGAGAACTTTGAGTTCGTAACCGAAGAAGCAGAAGAAGAAACTGTAGCAGAAGCCCTAGAGACTTATGAAGTCGATATGGCAGAGCATGTTGATGCCCTCCTAGCAGGTGAAAACCTATCAGAGGAGTTTCATGCTAAGGCTACCACAATCTTTGAAGCCGCTGTAAAAGCAAAGCTAGAAGAAGAAGTCGCTCTACTAGAACAGGCTTATGCCGAAACTCTAGAGGAGAGAGTCAACGAGATCATGGAAGAACTTGCTTCCAACGTTGATGACTATCTAAACTATGTTGTTGAACAGTGGATTGAAGAAAATGAAGTTGCTGTTGAGTCTGCACTCCGTTCAGAACTAACAGAAGATTTCATTGGTGGTCTACGTGCCCTATTCGCAGAACATTATATCGATGTTCCAGAAGATTCAGTCAATGTAGTTGAGGAACTATCTTCAACAGTTGAGGAACTAGAAACAAAACTTAATGAAGAAATTCAGCGTAACGTTGAACTTACCGGTGTTATTGCAGAAGCCCGCAAGGCAGAACTAATCGGTACAGTTTGCGAAGGTCTAACTGGCGTTCAGGCAGAGAAGCTATCTTCTCTACTAGAAAACGTTGCTTATACCAGCGATGAAGAATTTATCGATAAAATCGAAACTCTTAGAGAGAACTATTTCCCAGTAGCAGTTAAGAACGATTCAGTTCTTGACAAGGTAGAAGTTTCAGCAGACCCACAGGCCCTAACTGAAGGTAACCTAAACGGTCCAATGGCAAACTACGTTAAAGCTATTGGCAAGAGCCTCCCAAGATAATTTAACTTTAGTTAAGAAAGAAGGAAACTAAAATGTATCTTACAGAAAACCTAGAGTCAAAGTGGTCCCCAGTTCTGGACCATGATGGTCTCAATCCAATTAAGGACTCTTATCGTCGTGCTGTTACAGCCGTCGTTCTAGAGAACCAAGAAAAGGCAATGGCTGAGGAGTCACGCACTCTTAACGAAGCTGCCCCAACTAACGCTGGTGGTGGTCTCGGTGCTGGTACAGCAATTGGTTCATACGACCCAATTCTTATCTCACTAGTTCGCCGTGCGCTTCCAAACCTAATCGCATACGATGTCTGCGGCGTTCAGCCAATGACAGGTCCAACCGGCCTAATCTTCGCTATGCGCTCACGTTATAAGGCACAGCAGGCACAGGGTGCAGGTACAACCGACGAAGCACTATTCTTCGAAGCAAATACCGCATTCTCATCAAAGAACGCTGCTGGTAACACCGGTGGTGCTGCTGGTACAGAATGGGCAAACACCTCATTCGGTGATTCAGCTAACACCAACCCAGTTGCCGATCTAAACGGCGACGGTACTGCATTCGGCGTTGGTCGTGGTATGACCACTTCACAGGCAGAAGCACTAGGTGATTCCGGTGCAAATGCTTTCGCTGAAATGGCATTCAACATCGACAAGGTAACTGTTACTGCTCGTAGCCGTGCGCTAAAGGCAGAATACACCACTGAACTTGCACAGGACCTAAAGGCAATCCACGGTCTTGACGCAGAGACAGAACTTGCCAACATCCTTTCAACTGAAATTCTAGCTGAAATCAACCGTGAAGTTATCCGCACCATCTATCGCTCTGCTACTGTAGGCGCACAGTATGGTGTTACAACTGCCGGTACTTTCGATCTAGACACCGACTCAAACGGTCGTTGGTCAGTTGAAAAGTTCAAGGGCCTAATCTTCCACATCGAAAGAGAAGCTAACGCTATCGCCAAGGCAACTCGTCGTGGTAAGGGTAACGTCCTTATCGTTTCTTCAGACGTTGCTTCAGCTATGGCAATGGCCGGTGTTCTTTCATACACCCCAGCCCTTTCTGCTGATCTAACTGTTGACGATACTGGCAACACCTTCGTTGGTATGCTACACGGCCGCATTAAGGTTTATATCGATCCTTACTTCGGTGGTTCAGCAAACGGCGACGAACTAGTTACCGTTGGTTATCGTGGTACTTCACCATTCGATGCTGGTCTATTCTACTGCCCATACGTTCCACTACAGATGGTTCGTGCAATCGGTCAGGATACCTTCCAGCCAAAGATTGGCTTCAAGACCCGCTACGGCATGGTTGCAAATCCATTTGCTACCGCTTCTGGCGACGGTGTTGTTGCTGGTCGTGAAGTTGCTGGCAAGGCCAACATCTACTACCGCATCTTCCGTGTTCGCAATCTAACCTAATAGAAGTTAGATACGATCTAAGAACTGAGAGAGAGGCCTTCGGGCCTCTCTTTTTTTGTCTGCTAAATAGTTAGCGGAGGATAGCATGGCATACGAAGAATTTACTAAAAACACACCAGAGAACACATCGCTCCTACAGGCGACAAAATATACGTTCATCATTCCTGATATGCCATTCTTGAAATACTTTTGTCAGACTGTAGCACTACCTACAGTATCTACATCAGAGGTTGCCATACCCACACCCTTCTCTACCACCTATAGACATGGTGATAAGCTGGTCTATGAGGGGTTAACCCTTACTGCTTTGGTTGACGAAGATTTGCGTATTTGGGAGGAGTCATATAAGTGGCTTCGTGGATTGACTCGTCCTGCCGAATATGCACAGTATATCAAAGCAAAAGATCCTAAAGCACCTCTATACTTTGACGGTTACCTAACTATCAATACAAACTCTAATAATCCTAACATGCGTATTAAGTTTCATAACTGCCATCCTACCTCACTAAGTGGTATTAACTTTGATACTAAGGTTGATGCCGATACTATTCCTACCTGTGATATTACTTTCCGATACGATCTATTTGAGATAGAAAGACTTTGACGTTTCCTTTATAGTATGATATAATAGTTGTTTCTACGGAATGGAGTTATTATGTTGAAACCACCAGTGAATATTGACGACTTGATGAAGGAATGGTCACAAGATGGTTCTATTGATTCCACATCAATGGAAAAAGAACTATTGAAGATATCTCACCTTCACGGTAAATACCTAAACATCATGTCCTTTCATAGACACCTACTCCGCAAGATGGAGACTGATTATAAAATCATGAAGGGTCTAAGAGAGGATTACTATCAGGGTCATCTTACACAGGAAGAACTAGTAGAACGTGGTTGGGAACCTATGCAGCATGTTCTATCTAACCCACAGATTGCTAGAAAACTCGACACAGACCAAGAACTAAATAAACTGTTACTGAAACGAGTTGCCCATGAGGAGATTGTATCTTATTGTGAGAATGTCCTCAAGTCTCTAAACAATAGAACCTGGGACCTAGGCAACTATGTAAAGTATTTGCAGATGACAAACGGTAGATAATGACACACTTGATTATAACAAATGCGGATGAATCCTATATTAAAGTTCATTGTGACGAAAGCGTTGCATGGGAACTTAGGGATGCATTCTCATTCCGTCCTCCAGGGTTTCAGTTTGTGCCTTCTTACAGACAGAAACTTTGGGACGGCTATCTAAGACTATTCAATCCTCTCAATAGACAAATCTATCGTGGTCTTGCCCCACAGGTAATAAAGTGGGCAACCGATAGAGGATATACCTATGAGTATGCGGACGAAGATTATGACACATCCTTTTCAGTGGAAGAAGCAAATGAGTATATTGAAAAACTCAATCCCAAACATATGCCTAGAGATTATCAGGTTAACTCTTTCGTCCATGCAATACGTTCTAAGCGTCGTATTGTGTTGTCTCCTACTGGTTCAGGCAAGTCTTTGCTTCTTTACATGGTCTCTATGTATCTGCTTACCAAAGGGAAGAGAGGTCTTATCATCGTTCCTAGGTCGGCCCTTGTAGAACAGTTGTATTCAGACTTTGAGGACTATTCTGTAAAGAATGGTAAAGACATGTCTAAGTATTGTCACCGTGTCTATTCTGGTAAAGATAAGGTAACAGATAAGCCTGTTTGTATCTCTACTTGGCAGTCATTATATAAGATGCCTAAAGAATACTTTCAGCAGTTTGACTATGTTATCTGTGACGAGGTACATCAGGCACAAGCAAAGTCTCTTACCGACATTGTAGGTAAATGCACCAAGGCAGAATATCGTTTAGGTGTTACTGGTACTCTTACCGGTGCTAAGGCTCATGAATGGCAACTTGTAGGATTGTTTGGTCAAATCTATAAGGCTACTACATCAAAAGAACTTATGGACAATAAGCAATTAGCAGCCTTGACTATTAAGTGCCTTGTTCTAAAGTACCCTGATGAAGAATGTCATTATATGAAATCTGCGGACTATAAGACCGAGATTGATTACATTGTGTCACACAAGGAACGTAACAAGTTCATTGTGAACCTTGCATTGTCTCTAGAAGGTAATACACTTGTGTTTTTCAACTTTGTTGAGAAGCATGGACAGGTGCTATACGACATGCTAAATAAGAAAGCAAAAGATCGTAAAGTATTTTTTATTCATGGAGGAACAGACGTAGATGACCGAGAACAAATACGAAGGATCGTCGAGACGGAACGTAATGCTATTATTGTTGGGTCCGTTGGCGTTCTCAGCACTGGTACTAACATCGTGGCCCTCAATAATGTCATATTTGCATCCCCTTCCAAGTCCAAGGTTAGAAACCTTCAGTCCATCGGGCGTGGTCTCCGTGTCAACAGCACTAAGGAATCCGCCACGCTCTTTGACATTGCCGACGACTTTAAGTGGAAAGCCCATGATAACTATACTCTTAAACACTTCTTCGAACGCCTCAAAACCTACGGTGAAGAAAAGTTCCATTTCAAAATCTACAAAATTAAGGTCAAAGAAACGTAGGTGATCTATGAATGATGTCAGTGATAACCCTGTAGCAAAGTTCCTTAGACTACAGAATGGTGATGATATTGTAGCTGAAACGGTAGAGTATGAAGATGAAAATGGTATAATGTATATGGTAATGAATCCTATGAATGTGGTCTATTCACACACTCACGAAGGATATCTTTCTGTATCGTTTATGCCATGGGTGTTCCCAAAGATGGTAGATCATCAAGAGTTCATGCTACATGCCGAAGATGTTCTACTCATTTCAGATGTCACCGAGAAGATGAATATATACTATTGGGACAATGTGCAATCTCTATGCTCACCACAAGAGACTAGACCTCCTGTAGAACAACCTCAGGAAGAAGAAAGTAATATCTTAGATGTGCTTAGAGAAATGGCAAACAAAAGGACATATCACTAATGGCTACTGAAAGTAATCCGTATCTGTCATTCGACGACAAAGAACTAACAGACGACTTTGGGTTTTCTTTTAGCAACGAAGATGATATTGTAGCCGAGGCGGTAGCACCAGCGTCGGATGAGATTACAGACCTTAAAAAGAGGCTAGAGGCCATTCGTAAGATATACCTACCCCTATTACAGAACCTCGCTAAAAACTCCGATCAGCCCATTATCAAATGGCCGGATCGTGGTCCTGTGCTTAAAAAGCAGATTGATAAACTCACGATGCTAACGGAACCAGGATTCAAGTAGGCAGCTAACTAGATTTGCTTCGCAAATCATTCGCTTCGCTCATGGCTGCCTCTTGGCAGGAGGTTATTGGTTGGTTGGCTGCGAAGCACATTATAACCCAGTTCTAAAAATGTGTCAAGCCCTAATTTGAGGTTTTCTATAAAATGTTTCACTTTTTTCACCGCACACCAGAGATTGTTCTAGATTGCTATACAAGCGATCAGAGTTTCTATGCCAACACCCCTATCATCAAATCAGGTAAAGCAATTCCAGAATGGTGGAGAGAACTAGAGCCTTATAAAGCAAAGTTCTATCAAGAAGGTGAAAATCCTTATCATCTAAACTCAAATGAGTTGACAGCACGGGATTGTTATGCTATTATAGAATTATATAAAGTTGGTGCTATACTAGAAAACTGGTGTGATATCTCTTTTAGAACAGCGAACGGTGAATACAACTATTGGTATTCATCAGGACCTAAACCTGAAACGCATGATAGGAAACAGTTGGGTAACTCATTCCCAGGCTATCATCATATCAAGTTGGTTAGTCCTTGGGTTATGAGAGAAAGAACTGGAGTCAAATTTATGTGGTTAGGCGCAGAGTGGTCGTTACATAACTATGATATTAAGGTCTTGCCAGGAATACTTAGTTTTGATATAGTAACAGCAATGAATGTGAATATCATGTTCCCTATGCATGATGATGAGTTTGTTCTTCCTGTCGGATTGCCTTTAGGGCAACTTGTTCCTTTGTCTGATAAGAGATTGAAGATCAACAATCATCTAGTCACGGAGCAAGAGTATAACAAACATAGAATGAACTCATTTGGTGTTTCCTTTTACGGATGGCGAAGGGCATTGCAATTGAGAGAAAGAAACAAAGAGAGGGGAACATGCCCCTTTCATTCTGGAGATACAGATGGCTAAGAAGAAGAAACACTATGTAGATAATGAAAAGTTTCTGCAAGAGATTAAAGAATACAAGAAACAATGTAAGATTGCAGAAGCCGAGGGTAAAGAAAAGCCTCGGCTTTCAGAGTATATTGGTCAGTGTATCTATCTTATCGCAGAGAACTTTGCACATAAGCCTCGTTTTATGAACTATTCGTTCATCGATGAAATGAAGTCAGATGCTATTGAGAACTGCCTAATGTATTTTGACAACTTTGATTCCGACAAGTATAGCAATCCATTCGCATACTTCACACAGATCATTTACTATGCTTTTCATCGCCGTATTAACAAAGAAGAAAAGAACCGCTATATAATGTATAAGAAGTTCCAAGAGAGTTTCATTCAGACAGGTAGTGTCGATCAGCTATTAGATGGTGATGGCAATAACGTTATCACCCCTATGATGTATGATAACCTAAACCAGTTTATAGGAAATTTTGAAGCAAGAGAAGCAGAAAAGAAGAAGAAGCGCAAACTAGCTAAAGAGGGACTTGAAAAGTTTGTAGGAGAGGATGATGAAGGAAGAGAATCAGTTTGAGGTACCTTTTCAGGTGCAGACATTGATCACCACACTCAAAGATAAGAATGAACGTGTCCACGTTCGTGGTAACTATCGTCAGCGTTTAGACGCTATTCGACGTTCTATTGATAAGGCGATCTTTGACTATGATACCGAAATGGGCACCGTTCAGCCTCTACGATTTAAGAAGGGGCAGAGATAATGGATATGGATGATTTTGTCAAAGAGGTTGATCAGAATATAGAATGGTTCTGTAATCGGATTGTTGAACCTGTTCCCATCGATAAGCAGAGCAAAGAAAAGATCATGCGTCGGATGATCAATCTCGGATGGCTTCGGGAGTCAGAGTTTGAAACCTATCAAGAGATTACCAAAGAAGATTGACGAAATCATTTTTATGATATATACTGTATCTTTGAACTTGCTATTAGACTTAAAGGATAGAATATGGCGCTGATTGCTATGCCTACCGATACACATGCCGGGGTCAGAAATGACAACCCGGCATTTCAGCAATACCAGAAACGTTGCTGGCAGTGGTTCTTTGACTACATTGACGAAAAACAAATCAAGCATGTCATTCATCTAGGTGATATATACGACCGACGCAAGTATGTGAATTTCATGTCCGCTAAACGTCTCCGTGAGGACTTCTTTGAGCCTCTAGCGGAACGTGACATTGAAACGCATATTATTGTCGGCAATCATGACATGTATTATAAAGATACACACGAGGTCAACGCCCTAGAGGAAGTTGTCCGTGGTCGTTATTCTAATGTCCATATTCATTCTACCCCACAAGTTATCAACATTGACGGTCTAGACATACAGTTGATGCCTTGGATTACAGATAGTAATCGTCAAGAGGCACTAGACGCTATCAATAACCCCAAAGCAACTATCCTCATGGGACACCTTGAGTTGAACGGCTTTACTATGCACAGAGGATTGATCTCAGATCATGGCATGGATCGTAACGCATTTGATAAGTTCGATAAGGTTTTTTCAGGTCACTATCATCACCGTAGCACTGTTGGTAACATATCCTATATTGGCGCTTTTGGCGAATATACTTGGCATGATTACAACGATCCCAGAGGTTTTTCGGTGCTTGACACGGAAACATCTGTTCTAGAGTTTATACAGAATCCCCACCGAATGTTTAGGATTGCTAAGTATGATGATGTTGCTAACCCAGAAATTGTGGAGAAGATTCAAAGAACTGACTTCTCAAAGTATAAAGATAGTTACGTTAAGTTGGTTGTTGTTAATAAGTCTAACCCTTATGCTTTCGATCTACTTTTCGATAGTATCTATAAAGCAGGACCCCTCGACATTACGGTTGTTGAGGATCCGTCGGTACTCTTAGAGAATGAAGATGCTGACGAGATTAACGAGGCAGAAGATACACCTACGATTCTCCGTAAGTATATCGACACGCTAACGCTACCCTTAGATAGCGGCAGAACAAAATCGTTTATGATGGACATATACAACGAAGCCTTACAGGTTGAGACTGTATAAATAGTTTGATAACACAATAGAGGTTCGATATGATAAAGAAACATTTACCTTGGGTTCTATTGATCTTGATGTCACTTGTATTAGTGTCATTCATTTTTGAAGGACCAAAACAGAAGGTCGTTTCCGAGATTGGCTACTCTGACTTTATTGCACAAGTCGATGCAGGCAGAGTTCATGACGTTACGATCATCGGTGAAAATGTGGTTGGCCACTTTATGGACAATCGACAGTTTTCGACTACAGTTACCGGTCTCGGTAATCTGCTTCCCCGCCTAGAAACACATAAAGTAAATATCACAGTCAAAGAAGAAGGTGCAAATGGGTTTTGGGTTGGTCTGTTGATCAATCTACTTCCTGTTTTCTTGTTCTTTGGTCTTTGGCTTATGCTATCTCGCCGTTCAGGTGCAGGTGGTGGTGTCATGGGCTTGGGTAAGTCTAAGGCTAAACTACTCACTGAGGAACATGGTCGTAAGACATTTGAAGATGTTGCAGGTGTTGATGAAGCTAAAGAAGATTTACAAGAGGTTGTAGAGTTTCTACAAGACCCACATAAGTTTGAACGCCTAGGTGGTAAAATCCCTAAGGGTGTTCTACTCGTTGGTCCTCCAGGTACAGGTAAGACACTACTTGCTCGTGCCGTTGCTGGTGAAGCGGGTGTTCCCTTCTTCTCTATCTCTGGTTCTGACTTTGTTGAAATGTTCGTGGGTGTGGGTGCTTCCCGTGTCCGTGATATGTTTGAACAGGCTAAGAAGAACGCACCATGCATTATCTTCATTGACGAAATCGATGCTGTTGGTCGTTCAAGAGCAAATGGTATCTCAGGTAACGATGAACGTGACCAGACATTAAACGCTATGCTAGTTGAAATGGATGGCTTCAATGATAATCAAGGTATCATTATCATCGCAGCAACTAACCGTGCTGACGTTCTAGATAAGGCTCTATTGCGTCCAGGTCGTTTTGATAGACAGATTCAAGTTCCTAATCCTGACTTCGTTGGTCGTGAAAAGATCCTGAAGGTACATACTCGCAAGGTGCCAGTTGGTCCTGATGTTGATCTAAAGCGAGTAGCAAAAGGCACGCCGGGCTTCTCTGGTGCTGACCTTGCTAATCTAGTCAATGAAGCCGCTCTACTAGCAGCAAGACGTTCAAAGCGTATTGTTACTGGTATGGAGTTTGAAGATGCTCGTGATAAGATCCTTATGGGTCCTGAACGCCGCACTTTGATCATGAGCGATGAAGAAAAGAAGATGACTGCATATCACGAAGCCGGTCATGCTCTAGTATCAATCAACATGCCAGGTTCTGTTCCTATTCACAAAGCAACAATCATCCCACGTGGTCGTGCTTTGGGTATGGTTCAGTCTCTACCAGAGCGTGATAAAATCTCCATGCACTATGATGAAATGATTGCCAATCTAGCAATGGCTATGGGTGGTCGTGTAGCAGAAGAAATGATCTTCGGTGATATGAAAGTATCTTCTGGTGCATCTGGTGACATTCAGATGGCAACTCAACTTGCTCGTTCAATGGTTACCGAATATGGTTTCTCTCCGAGACTAGGTAGAATGGCATACTCAACACCTAATGCTGATGTGTTCCATGCTCCTAAAGTTGCAGAAGAAACACAGAAGGCAGTTGATGAAGAAATCCTACGCTTAGTGGAAGAAGGATATGAAACTGCTTATAAAATTCTTACTAAGAAAAGAAAAGACCTTGACAAACTAGCTAATGGTCTGCTAGAATATGAAACTCTATCCGGTGAAGAAATCACCGATCTACTAGAGGGTAAGATTCCAACCAGAGATTTTTGATGATAACTTTTCATTATGTTAAGTGGAAAAACTTTCTGTCCGCAGGTAATGTATGGACAGAGATTGAACTAGATACGCACAAGAATACTCTAATCATGGGACACAATGGGTCGGGGAAGTCAACCTTCCTCGACGCATTGACTTTTGTGCTATTCGGGAAGCCTTTCCGTAAGGTTAATAAGGGCAACGTGGTCAACTCTATCAACAATAAGAACTGTGAGGTTCAGATTGAGTTTACCTCATCTAACAAGCGATACAAAGTTATCCGTGGTGCCAAGCCCAACTTGTTTGAAATCTATTGTGAAGGTAATAAGGTCAATCAAGATGCCGCCGCAAAAGACTATCAAGAACATCTAGAGAAGAACATTCTGCGAATGAATTACAAGTCATTCACGCAGGTCGTTATTCTAGGCTCCGCATCGTTTGTTCCTTTCATGCAGCTATCATCTAATGATCGCCGTGCAGTCATTGAGGATTTGCTAGACATTCAAATCTTCACGGCTATGTCTAATGTGGTTAAGAACCGTCTCCAGATCAATAGAGAAGGTCTTGAGAAGAACCGTATTACATTGACAAGCAAGGAAGAGAACAAGACTTACATTGAACAGACATTAGAATCCTTACGTGCTAACAGTGAGGAGAAGTTAAAAGAACTTAAAGCAAAGAAAGAGAACTTAGAACTTGATCTAAAGGTTCAAGAAGTTGGTGTTATCAATCATAATGCCCTACTTGAGAGAGCCTTAGAAAAGGATATCGATCTAACACCACTAAAGACTAAACACTCTAAACTCATTGGCTTCAAAGCCAAGATGGAAGGCAACCGTGAACGGGTAGTCAAGGAGAATTTCTTTTTCCGTGATAACGATACCTGTCCGACCTGTAAACAAAACATCCAAAATGATTTCAAGGTCAAGGCAATGACCGAGAATGAAACCAAGATTGATGAACTCGACGAAGGACTAAATAAAGTTACCGACCAGATAGACTTGGTTCTATCAGACATAGAGAAAATTGATGAAGTTCTCACAAAGATCAACGAACTTAAAATGGGTCTT
>Ga0214168_1000396_pt1 | contig 17591 bp, 4 predicted proteins | sample LakMenepilimnion_FD_153002 | JGI IMG/M metagenome (GOLD analysis project Ga0214168, IMG submission 153002) | Freshwater microbial communities from Lake Mendota, WI - Practice 29OCT2010 epilimnion v4 | ecosystem: Environmental > Aquatic > Freshwater > Lake > Epilimnion/Euphotic zone | place: Lake...
AAATGCGCAAACGCAACGAAACGCAACAGGCTTTAGAAGATAGTAAATCTGATATTGGGTGGGGCAGTCAAATTCGCTCTTATGTCCTTGATCAGTCGCGCATTAAAGATTTACGCACAGGCTATGAAGTGGGAAATACTCAAGGCGTTTTAGATGGCGATTTAGATAGTTTTATTGAGGCGAGTTTGAAAAGCGGGCTGTAAATTATGACTTGTGAATTGAGAGTGTGAAAACGGTGTTGTTAACTTTAAAATGAAATGATTGATTTAACATTTTTGTCGTGGTGAACATTGTTTTTTCGGAGTAAAATGTCTCAAAAATAAGTCATGTTTTGTGTTTTTAGATCAAATTGATGTCTTCTCATTTTTGTCATTAACCGTTACTACTATTAGAAAATATATTATGTTGAAAATTATTGTTTTGCTATCCTCGTTTATCTTCCCTGTGATGGTGAGCGCAGATCTGCCTGTTTTATTTAAACCGCCCGTTTCAGGTGCTCCCGCAACACAAATGGGTGGCGGAACGAGAGGGATAAAAAATGCCTCTGTGAATATGGAATTATTAGCGCCAGAGCAAGTGGCATTGACAGCGCAGGCATCACCGAATTTATATTGGTATATTTCCGCTTTACCGCATCACAATATTGAGTTTTCGCTTTCTTTAGAGGATACGGGGGAAACGATTTTCGAACAAACATTGCCAGCCGTCACCAAAGAGGGTATTCAATCGATTCAACTGTCGACTTTAAATGTGCAATTAAAAGAAGGTGAGCAATATCGCTGGTCAATCGCGCTCATTGTTGACCCCAATCAACGTGTCAATGATGTGATTGCCAGTGCGACTTTTCGTCGAGAAAGTACCGCTATTCCACTCAATGATGTTGCAAAATTAGCGCAAGCAGGTTACTGGTACGATACCGTTCAATATTTAGCAGAGCAAAAATCGCCCCAAATGACCGATCTTCTCAAACAACAAGGTATTACACTGGGGAAATAATTGAAAAATGGCTAAGCATCGCTTAGTCATTTGTTAATTGTCCTGGAATGACGTGTTCATCTATTTTTTGATGAAATGGATGAACACGTTAAAATAAATCAAACTAATACAGTAAATCCGAAGACTTAGAGGGCAGTACACCTTGCCCTCGAACCGTCAAGGAACTTCCCGTCCCGACATTGCAATAATCTTGACTGAGTAACTCCCGCCCAAAAAACACGGTATTTAAGCCAATCAACACACCGCTTAAATTGAGTTGTGGTGATGTTACATGGACATTACCGCTTAATCCAAATTGTGATGCGGCTTGTATCACATTTAATCCCGGTACGTTTGAATTCCATTTTATGGGTTGCGCTCCGCCTTTTATTAATTGGTTTTGACTGGCAATGAGCGAATCGACGTTCACAATTACATCGCCGCCATTCCCGCTATAAGCATTGGCTTGAATCATCCCGTTATCCAGCACCATCGCAGGTGAGGTCATCGTAATATCTCCCCCATTGCCTGTTGAAGACGCCACCGACGTGGTGATTGACGAGCGCTGTAAATCAATCACGCTGCCATCGTTAATCGTAATAGCACCACCATTGCCTGTATTGGCTTGTGTGCTGATATCGCCTAAGTGCATTTTCAACGCGTTTGCGATATGTAACGTGATGTTGCTGGCATCGGCATTATCTGTGGCTTTGGCGTTGATAAGGCCGTTATTGATGGATAGATTGGGCGTGGTTATGGTGATTTCACCTGATGGGGTAGGCTGACCGCTTGGCATAGTTGCGCGATTTTGGATGCTAATTTGTGCGTCATTGCGTAACGTAATTTGATGTTTCGCGATAATATGGATATTGCCGACTTGCCCCGTACTTTCAGGACTGGCCGCAGAAGAAATACCGGCTAAATAGTCACTATGTTGTGCATCAATATTTAGTGTATTTGCTTGAATATTGAGATTTCCCGCTTTTCCACTTCCACGCGTATTGGTGGTAATACGTCCGGCATTAGTGATGTTAATAAGTGGGGCGTTAACGTTAACGGTACCTGCGTTGCCTTTGCCTGTATACGTATTTGACGCAATCCCCGTATAAGTGCCGTTATTATTTCCATCAATATCGATACGTTTAGCGAATACATTGACATCTCCCGCATTGCCATCAGCATTCGTATTGGAGGTGATACGCCCTTTTTCAGTCAATATTAACTTTTCAGCGCTCACACTTACTTTTCCCGCGTCACCTTGCGCAAGCGCATTCGATGAAATGCCTGTAAAAAGGTTATCAGCACTGCCATGGCCATTGATATCAATGGTGTTAGCGTCTACTTTTACCGCCCCCGCATCGCCACTGCCAAAGCTATTTGAACCAATGGTGCCTGTATTGGCAATAGTTAATAGGTTTGCATTGACGTCTACTTCGCCACCCTTGCCGGCTGTTACAGCAGATGTATCTGAATGAATCCCTGTCACCTGCGTTTGATTATTTTGACCATCAATGGCAATGGATGTTGCATCTACTTGAATATGCCCCGCGTTGCCTAAGCCAGACGTTGATGAGTTAATCTCACCTCCATTGATTAAATGGATAGTATTTGCAGTAATGGCGATATTTCCTGCATTGCCCTTGCTATTTGGGTTGGCGTTAGAGCCAATGCCGGTTGCACCTGCGGTGTTATTTTTCCCATCAATGGTTAAATCTTGCGTGATGAGGGTAACTGCGTTTGCACTGCCTTCTCCGAAGGTGCTGGAATTGATTTCCGCGCCACTTTCGATATTCACTGACGTTGCTCGCACGTTTACTTGTCCAGCTTGCCCTGAACCCGTTGCATTAGCGGCAATACCGGTAAATTCGTTCGTATTTTTGCCGTCAAGATGGAGTGCTTGTGTGTTAATCGTCACTGCACCGCCGTCACCTTGCGCGTTGCTATTTGAGGAAATCAGAGCACCATTTTGGATATTTAGCGAGTCTTTCGCATTGACAGTGACAATCCCACTTTTTCCCGCGCCATTGGAATCTGCACTCATTTTCGCCCCATCCATTAGGGATAAATTCGTTGTTTGGATATCGATATTTCCAGCATTTTCTGTGCTATCGGTATTGGCAGAGATGGTGGCATTCGTTATGTCAATTTGCGGGGCGGTAAGCTTAATATTGCCCTCGTTGGCAGATAAGGCTGCTTGGCTGTTGAGGTTGATTTTTCCAGCGACTAATTCGATTTGTTGCGCGTTGTTGACGCTGAGAACCGCACCATTAAGGGCAAGTAAACTATTATTTGAAACCGATGACGCAACTAATCCAAAACTGTCAGGTGAAGCGATACTTAAACTATTTGCCGGTGTGTTCACGGTGAAATTGCTACCATCACTCAATTTTAAGTTATCTATTGTTGAAACGTGAAAAGCGGCCGGTACATCCACTTGTGCATTCGCGCCAAATACTACGCCTGATGGATTGATAAAATAAAAATTCGCTTTGCCTACTTGGGAACGCAACGCTCCGTTAATGGTTGATACGTCCCCGCCAGTGACTCGGCAAATCACATTGAGAATATTATTTGCCCCCGTGAATGTGGCGCTTTCGCCTGTGTTGATATTGAATGTTTTAAAGCTATGAAAAAGATTATTGCCTGCCGTACTGCCTAGCGATTGTGGAACGGTAAAGTGACCACTTAGTGATTGCACCGCGCCCACGCTGCCATCAGTGACGGCTTGCGCGTGGCTTATATTGGGAATTAAAAAAACACTGAATGTTAAGAAAGCGCGGTAAATTTTCATAGCCAATTTCCAACCAAAATAAAGGGAGCCCAGTAGAAAGGATTCTTCATATCTGCGTGTTTGATAAGACTGATTTGTGCTTGCTGGAGTGCTTTGACTTTCGTCATATCAGGATTTTGCGCTAAATTTGTATAAAACTGTGTCATGAGCAGATATGCCGCTTCATCGGAAATAGGCCAAAGTGACCCTAATGCACTACGCGCATGCGCTTTGAGTGCAACACCTGCAAATCCAAGCGGTGCCCGATTATCCCCTTCAGCTGTTTGGCAAGCGCTTAACGTGAGGAGTTCAACGGGATTTTTTTGGAACTTATCGGATTTGAGTAAGCGTTCTAATTCATTAATATGCAGCAATTCATCGTACGTCATCAAAAAACTGTTTTCTGCATTCGCACCAAAGATACCGTGTGACGCAATATGCACGATGGGGTAGGGCGCAGCCATTACTTCTTGTTGAAAACGTGACAGCGTAAAATCGTGATCCAGCAGCAATTTACTGCCTTCTAATTGATTGCTTAACGCGTTGACTTCTTGTTTGACGCCGGGAAGTTTCAGCTGTTCTTTAATTCCCGAAATGAATTCTGGCGAGCGCATTAACTGCTTTACATTACCGTTATTGCGTTTGACCAATTCGCGCAAACCGCGCCCTCTATCCGAAAGATTGCGTGAATTTTCAGTCAATTCAGCTGGTGCGTTGGCCTGTGCTTCGTCTGCATCGACATTGAGAAAACCACGAATAATCGGTTCAGAGAGTTTTTCAACCACCGCACCGGGATCACTCATGCCAAGTAATAAGGCGTGAAGATCGCTGTGTAAAAAAGGTTTTGGATCAAATAGCGTGAGTCCCGGTGAAGTGGCTATCGCGTATTTTTCAATTAAATACTCTTTTCCATTAAAAAGCGCCGCCATCGGCACTAAACGCAGTGAACCGTCTGGAACAAATACTAACGTTTCGATACCTTGCTGGGTTAATAAGCTTTCCGCAGGGGACACAAGCCAGCTATAGAGTTTAAGCGCAAGATTGGAGGGTAATTTGTTGCGTAAATTACGTGCCATTTTTTGAGCTTGTGTATTAAACGTTGCCGCGTCGACAGGCACCACAAATTCAAATAAGCCTTCATGCGTTCCCACTAAAAGCTCTAACCGCTCAGGTAAAATAATGGGATAAATAACAGCGGTTTTCGAATCGATTTGTTCAATTTGGGTTTGACGCGCACTTTCAACGCGACATCTTGAGCCTAAAAAATCTTCCAATTCGGTTTGCTTGATAAGCTCGACCGTATCGCGGGCTTTTCGCAGTAATTGTTGTTTATTTTCGCCGACTTCTAGTTTTGCTTGCTCAAGTAACAAATCCGCAAGACCTAAATAAACGGGTTCAAGCGTTTGACGAAATGAAGATTGCCCATTTTCATAATCCACGGGAATATCTTGACGAATCATCTCAAGATGATCGACAGCGCGTTGATAGGCGGCTCTTGCCTGTGTGGTTTGGCCTTGCCGATGCAATAATCGCCCTTGGCGCCATTCTAAATCAAACAGCACATCACGTTCATTGCTGCTTTGCATGAGTGACAATGCTTGCCAAGTGAGATGTAGGGCTTCTTCATTGCGTTTTTGATCTTCGTAAAGTGATGCCAGCGCATCAAGACTTTCTGCTTGCATTCGAGGCGATTGCGTTGCGCTCGTTTTGGTGGCTTTTTCAAAAGAGATATAGGCTAATGCCAATCCATTCTGCCCTAATGCGCGAGCTTGTTCACCTAAATTAAGACGGAGAAGAATTTGCTCTTTTGTATCCAAAATTTCGTCGACTTGATGATTGATTTTCACCAGTGCGAGTAAATGCTCCGAAGTGGGTAGACCTCGTGCGTAATTTAATGCTATGCGAGTATTGAGAACTTTATCGTTGACCGCTAACGCTAGTGCTTTGGTGTAATACGATTGTGATAGCGTACTCTCATTTTGATGTGTATATAAATTGCCTAGCAAGTTAGCGTAATAAGCTTTCTTCGCGTCTGGCGATTGTTCAAAGGCTTGCTCGAGTAACGGTTTCGCCTCATGATAGCGATGGAGTTGAAGATAAATACTGCCTAATTCACCCATGGCTTGAGTGCGTTGCTCGGAATTTTCGTTGACTTGTTCTTTCTCAAGTGACTGCTGTGCTTGATAAAGCAGGCCTTGTTGTTTACAGGCGAGGCCGTATTGTAAATTCGTTTCAAGTTGCGCTGCATGCAGTGGCGTAATCGCCATTAACAGGAGATTCAACGACAGTAGGCGAGTCATTTTCATTAGAAAGCATCCAGTTTGAGTTGAAAGTGAATGCCTTCATCTTGCAAATCGTGATGTTGATTGATTTCAGGCGCGTTGAGCTTATGCGCCCAATAAAATTCGGCATTGAATTGGTCAAATTTCCAATTCAAACCCAAACCCGTTGAGAGCAAATAGCGTGCAGATTGATTTCTATTCCACGCGCCACCGTAATCGACAAACGGAACAAGCGAGAGAAACCGCTTTGCATTGGGTTCGCCAAGCAAGGGATAATGAAATTCCACGCTATTATTAAAGCCTTCATCGCGGACTAATTCATTTTCTCTATAACCGCGAACGGTATTGACACCGCCAACGGCTAAGCGTTCAATGGGCAAAAGTGAACTGTTACTGACTTGAACATTACCGCGCAATACGATTTGTGAACCATTATCAAACACCTGATGCGCGTATTGACCTTGGCCAAGCCATGCAAAAAATTCACTGCTTGGAAAATTGATGTTGGTTTGTGGAGTTGAGCCTAAGGCATTGAGGCCGACACTAAACGTTGATCGCAGCGCTAAGACTTGTTCTTCTCTGCGCTCAATATGTTCTTGATAAAAACGCACAACAGTGGCTTGAGTTTGCCCACTATTTACCCCTTCATTAAACGAGAAAGAGTCGCCAAGAAGGCTAGTATCATTTTGGCGAACCGCAAAACTACTTCCAATCGTCAATTTCCGTTGAAGACTTTCAATCAGTGGGTGGCTAATACCGCCTTCAATGTTATGCACTTTACTTTTAATATCACTATTATTTGTGGGTGACTCAATAATTAACGAATCGCCTTCTGTAAAATTAAAATAAACCTGTGTGCCTTGATTGAAAATAGGCATACTCCAACCACCGCTATAGAGCTGCGTTCCTTCACTGGCTTGAAACGTAAAATTTAATGTATCGCCGAGGCCCGTTAGATTGCTCACCCAACTGCTCACACCCCCACCTTCACCACCAACGGAAGGCGGTCGATAGTTATTGCCAAAGAAGGTGACTTGATAAGGACGTGCACGCGTGACATCAATAGAGAGAATGCTACGATTTGACTGTGCACTTGGCAGTAAACTTCCCTGCATCGATGAAATCAGCGGATCGGTGAGCAAGAGTTGGAATTTTTCTTTTACGTCATTGATATTTAGCGGCTCATCATTTAATAGACGATTTCTAATATAATTTTCATTTAGGCGTTCTTGACCGTGAATTTGCACGTCATCGAGTTTACCTTCAACAATATCAAACGTTAAGACGCCCTCTTTTAGCGCATTGGGTAGAATTCGCGCCCCTGAATTGATGTAGCCATGATCGATGTAAAAATGGGTGATTTGTTGGCGAAGATCTTCAAGTTCATCAATGCGAACGCTTCTTGCCCTGTAAGGCAGCGTGAGTGTTTGCAGCTGCGATTCATCGAAGACCGTATTGCCTTGAAAACGGTATTGCTCAATATAATGATTTTCCCGTTGTGGCGCGATAGTTTTGGTATCGGGGATTTTGGGTAACGTAAATCCCTGTTTTTCAGATAAAAAATCGGGACGAGGGGGGTGATGTAAACTTGGACGATCTGTTGATGGCGCTATATCATTCGCCCATACGTTTGGCGTTAGCATTACAGCTACAATATGAACTAACTTACTAATAGAATGTGATTTTTTCATAAATGGAAGTGAGTAATATTGTGAGTTTGCATAAAAAATCGTGACGTAATTAATATCAGTGCTGCCGCGAGCGGATATGTCTTAACTGTGTAATGGAGTTCCTACAATTGCAATATGACTTTGATATGTCTCAAGATTGAGATTATCTGACGTGTTATCATCAAAAATAATGTCATCAGTTGCATTTTTGTTGAGCATGGATAACGTTAACCCAGCAATGAAAACGCCATTAAACGTGTTCTGATTGGCGAGGTTAGTCGAAATTAACACGCCAAATTGTTTATCCACGCTTGTATTGTAGAAATGTAATTGATCAATGCTGACAGCTTTATTGTCTGCTCCAATGAATTGCACACTATCCCCAGTATTGAAATGCGTTAGCGTAATAACTTCATTTTTAGTGGCGTTGTACTTTAGGATGACGTTGTTATGGTCTACATCCAGATTTTTCAATACGCCGACATAATTGAGCGAATCTGTTGAATTGCCTGCTTTATAAAAACTTGACGAATTGGTGAATTTTCCTGACGTCACCACAATGGAATGTAAATTTGATATTTTGGCTAACACGTCTACATCGTTTGCGTATTGATCATAAGTTAAATTGAGAACATTTTGCGTATTCTTATCGGTAAACGATACGGTGTGGATTTTGCTGTTATCTGCTTGCAAAATATCAATATTTTTTTGAATATTGGCTAGCGAATCAATGACATCAATAGAGGTGACATTGCTATTCGCAAACTTTTTAGCAATATCTGACGTGCTTGCATTCCATTGCGTTAGATTGATGACCTTACTCGCTAATAAATTTTGATTAGTCGTGCTTAATTTGGGGAACGGCAACACATATTGACCATCTAAAGGATCATTCACCGAGACATCAAGCAATTTTCCCGCGCGTTCTATATTGATAAGGTCGCCAAAATGACTGGCTATTTCTGAAGCGCCGTCTTTAATTTTAAGTGTCGTTACCTTGTTATTAGCGGCAATTTTTAACGCCTCTGCAACCGTCACAAATTCTGTATTTAACGAGGACGATGCCGATTCTGCAATCAAATCAAGCGGTTTGTAGACCGTCATAATACTTTTATTGGGAAGATAAATAGCGTGCGTTTGACCTTTGTTATCCGTTACCGTGACAACATCTTTGGCCAGTTCGCCATTAGCCAATAAATCAGGTGGCGCTACAATCGTCTTGACTGAGGATAAGGCGGTTAAATCCACACTTATAATTGACGAACTTGGGGTTTGATAAGTATTTAACACTTTGCCCGAGCTGTCTTTTTCCTCAAACGTATACATTGCTTTGATGGTGATATCATTCTTTAAATCAGTTGGCTTGAGTTCGATTTTAATATTGGGATGTTTTGCAATATCGAGCAAACTCAAATCCATCGAATTCAATTCGCTAGCGCTTCCTTTTATGACGAGCAGATAACTTCCCTCAATGGCTTTAAGCGCAGGGGCAAAACGCGCAACATCGCTGCTGACTATTTGCAGCACTTGAGCACCGTCATTGATTTGAATCGTCGGGTCAACGGTGCTTGTTTGCAAATTGATATAGTCATAATTGACGCCAAATAATTTCGGCGTTTGCGTAATCAAGGTTGAAATTGCACCAAGATTAGATTCAATCGCACTCGCCGAATCTTCAATTTTACTAATGGCGGGAATGCTCGAATACTCATAAAACTTCATGTCTTGAAGTGTCTTATAAATAAACGATTTGATAAAGTCACTCACCTGTGGCGCGTTAAATACCGCCGATTCACTAAATTGAATGCCGCCTGCGGCCGTTTTGTCATTGTCATTGTCATTGAATTTTTCAGCAAGATGCAGCGTATCTACATTGGTAATTAACGGTGCATAGGTAAAATCTGGTTTATCCCATGTAATAATCAATGGATTGTCTTTTGAATTATTAAATGACTCTAGGGTGAAATCTTCCACTACGTTCTTTTTGATATTTTCTTGCAGGAATAACAGGTCGTGTGTCGAAATGGTGGTATCGACTTTATTACTTGCCACCAAATGGATATCCGCGCCATTCATTTCGGTTTTTAGCTGACTTAAAGTGGCGTACATTCCCAAAGGCAATTCATTGATGTCAATTTGACTGCGGCTATCTGAAAAGCGTGTTTCAATGACCACGCTTTGCGTGTTAGAGAGATTGTTGATTAATTGAAGGCTGTTTTGATTTGCCTGATTAAAATTACCAGTCGAGTCGAGTGCAGAATGAAACAAATTCTCCACTATCACGGGTTGTTGGTCGTTGACGATAATGTCATGAATAGCGTTAGCTTTTTCTGCCAATTTTAACCAATATTTATTGATATCAAATGCACTACTATTGACGATAATGGCTGACACATCACTAGTTGCCACGTCTTTTGCATCCATGCAGTAGACAAATTGCTGAAGTGAATTTTTATCCATTAAGTGTGTGATGTTTTTTTCAATATCGTTAAGTAGCGGTAATTTGATGGTTCCCGAATCGGTAACGATTAAACCAGTCAATTTGCCGTATTTATACGCTTGAATGATTTGGCTCCAGCCGTTTTCTATATTACTTGCGGTATCTTTGAGCGTAATGGCTTTGACAGTGGGGTTTAATGCGTAGGTAAGCACTTGTGAAACCGAAATATCGGTTGCCACGCCCGCGATAATTTTTGAATTATCGACGCTGTCCCCAGAGGCGATAAGGGGGGCATAAAGGGTGATATTGCTATTTGCATTTGCAACAGCGCTCTTTACGGCAGCAAGATTGGATTCAGAGAAAGTCAGTGCCGTTAAATCAATGCCTTTTAATGACGCATCAAATTTAATATCGCCTAGCGCCGCTGCCGCTGACCAATCGCTAGGCTTTAGCTCAACAGAGGTGTTGGATAGACTGCGTAAATCGAGTGTTTTCGCATCGTTTTTATCATAAGTAATGGAGAGTAAATAATGGCTACTCAATTTGGTTAAGAGTGATTTTCCGTCAATGAATTGTTTGGCGGAGAGTGAAATAACAGGCAGTTTTGACTCGTTAGAAAAGGCAATATCCGTGCTATATAGTTCGCTAAACAGCACGAGTTGATCAAAGTTAGCAGTGATTTTGTCTGCTGAATCGGTGACGTGATAGAGCATATCGTTATTTTTAGGCACCGTCGAATTGGCTTTCCATGCTTGGAACAAGCCTAAATCAACGATATTTTTTATAATATTTGTATCCACTTGTTGAGGTAGACCATCAAATATTATTTTATTGACGTTAACAAAGTTAAATGATTTTTTTTGTAGTGCAGTGATAATGGGAAGTGTTTCTGATACATTTAACGTGATATTACGACTGTTGATTGTAAAATCTAGAGCGGTCGTCTTATTCTGTTGCCATATTTGCTGAAAAGCGTGAAGATCCGTATTGGTAACAAACGGATTATCATTATCCACAATAAGGTGCAAAATGGGGAGTCTTCCTCCTATGAGCAAAGAAAACCATTGATAATCACGTATACCCGTTACATGTGCATTAATTTCATTTGTTGCTTGCAGGGTTAGTTTTGGGCTTGTGAGTAACTGAATACTAGCGTCATCAATTGATTTAATATCAAGATGACTTGTTGCATCAGATACATTGATACGTGCAATAGTGTCGTTATTGATCAGTTTGTCGCGATTTTCCCAAATATTAGCGAGCGTATCGGTCACGATGAGTTTTTCGCCACTATTTGCTGCATCCAAACTCAAATCTGAAGCGGAGGTATGATGTAAATACTGGTTTGTTTGATTTGTATCTTGATAAGTGATTTTTAAATTAGCCGGTGAAACATGATCAAATGTGATGGTAGTTGATACGCCGTCTTTGATTATGATGACATCCGTTCCGCCTTGGGCGTTGGGTTGTTTATCAATAATCAAATGATCAAATGCTGACAAATCAACGTTGATTGTGCCGTTATTTGTCATTATCGCGCTGATATGCCCATCTAAATCTGTCGGTTTGACGGTGAAGTTGCCTGTATTTTGAATTTGACTGAGATCGAGTTTTGCTAATTCACTGGTTTTGTCTTCTATGACAAACGATTTGAGTGATGAGGTATCTAAATTGTTAAAAATATACTTTTTAACATCGTCAGAAAGCATGTTTGCGCTTAACTTTATCGTTTCATTATTATTTAAAGTAATGCTTAAGCTATTTGTTAACGAATCCTTGAACTGTTTAATATTGGTCAAATCAGTATAAAGTTCATTAAACGAGACGGATTTGATAACGAGGCTATCAAATTTGTTAAAAGACGTGCCCGTCATAATTTCGCTATAAAGCGGCGACATTAAAATACCATCGATCAATGGAATAGAATCAATTACATTCCAATCGGGGTTATCAAAAATGATACTTAGCGGAATTTTCTTTAATGTCGCATCACGTTTTATAATGTTCGAATTGGTGAAACCGGATAAATCGCTTAGTTTTCCCGTTAGATGCATGGTCAATGGGTCTACACTGTTCATGTAAAGCAATTTCACCGCGCCGCCATAAAAAACACTCATTTGAAATCCAATAATATCTAAGATAGTGATATTGAGTGCGCCCCCTGTATAAGCTAAAGCGATATTTAATTTTGACGTCGCTAATTGTTTATCCACGATAGCGAGTTCTTTAGTGAAAACGGAAGGAGAATCGGTTTCAAATAGCACGTTCGTTTGGCTAGGATTTTGTATTTTTCCAATGACATCCAAATTTTTAATCTGCCCTAGTGCATCGATTTGTAGAGGAATTTTAATCGAGCCATTATCCGTAACGGTGATTGACGTTAGTTTTTGGCTGTTATTTAAAATACTTTGCCAGTTTTTGGATATGTTGCTCGCGGTGTCATAAATTGAAAATTTATCATTGGCGCCCAATTTTTTAAAAACAAAGGGAACATTAGACGCTGTAATGATGTTATCTGTCACGCCTGCTCTGGGTAAATCATAAGCGCTTAACATATTACCTAAATCAAGGGGTAAACTTGAACTTTCGATAATGCTTTTCAGTTTTCCTGCTGTATTGACGGCAATGAGATCACTTAGGTGAGCAATAATATTTTCTTTTGAATCGTGAACGTCAAAGGTGCCAACATGATTTACTGCATAGGACAGCGCCTCCGATGCCGATATCTCTTTTCCAAGACTTGCATTAGATACAGGAACAGAAACAAGGTTAGATAAATGCGGTGTTTGAATCACGACAAATTGAGAGGTGGCGCCTTTGAGTGTCAACGTATGCGTTATTGGATCATCTTGCAGCGAGATAGCGAGTGTGACATTTTTGTCGGTTACGGTTTTAACGACTTTGGTGATTTGGGAGAACGCAGTCAAATCGATATGAATTTCGGTGTTACTTGGTACGGTTAACGCGATTTGAGCGTGATCGCTATCACCTAGATCAGTAGGGGTAATCGTTAGCGTTGCAAAACCTAACTCATTAGTAGCTAAATTTAATGCGCTTAAATCATGCCATGTATCGGCTATCTGCAACCCGTAACTGCCGTTGGAAATGGAGTCTAATACCGATTGATAGGTGCTGATGTCTTTTATGTTATGGACGGTGATAACGGGAAAGGTGTTATCACTGAGCAAGATTTGGGTATTAGTGAAGAATGTTTCAAATTTTTGAATATTCGCTAAATTTTGACTAATGGTATGCGCAGAATCAGAAATTTTAGGGATTAAATAGTAGTAAGGCGTGATGCCTGTTGTCGTCAACGCGTCGTAAATGCCCGATTGCACGATGCTCGTAACCACGGTAGTATCGATAGGATTGGCTAGGCCTGCTGCATCTAACTTAATGGGGGGACTATTTGGATTTCGCTCAAAAACGTTCGAATCGGTAATGCCGCCTATTTTGGTGAAATCACCGTTAAAATCAATATTGCCCGTATTTTGTGATTGAAAATCAACGATAATGTGATTATCTATGGCATTTTTGATAGCGGTTAAGCTGCTGTCAGAAAGTGTTAAATTGTTCCCAGCTGCCACGAGATGAACAGGCGCGGTTAAACCGATATTTTTTAAATTAGTCCACATAAGCGATGACGCATTAGGCACGACATCATCACCCGTGTTGTTTTCAATAAAAACGCTAAAGCCTTTAGCGTCTTTTGTTAAATTGAATTTTTTGAGCAGCGCCACGGTACTTGCGTTGACGTAGTTCATGGAGGCATTATTGTCTACGTGAAACAAATCGGGCACATGGACGATTTCGTTGTCAGCCACCTCGATATGGGCGATGTGAGGCATATTTTTTAATGCTGCCCAGTTGCTTGAAATAGTGGCTGCTAAATCTCGATAGGTGATGTCGACATTGCGATTAAATGAAATGTTGGCGTTGTCGTGCAATCCAATCAGCGAGAGTGTATGGGATTTCCCGTTGTCCTCAGTAAAAATAAGTTCAATACCTTCTTTGGTGATATGCTCGGTCACGTTGTTTTTAATGTGACTTAGCGCACTCAAATCAATGCTGACTTTTGATTTATTATCGATAATGACGCTTCTGTTTATGGTTAAATCAGTGGGTTTGAGCGTAAGTTTAGAGAGGGTACTTGATGATAAGCGCGACAAATCGATGATACTGTCTTCTTTTGATAACGTTATTGATAAGGTGTGGTTTTGTTCAATCGTGTTTAAAACGGTGAACGCGTCTTGGCTTTTAAGTTGGCTTGCATTGATGTTAAGGGTGTAGTCGCTTGGTGAGACAGGGCGAATAGATAATTTATACGCACCTGTGTTTTCACTAAAGTAAGCACCAGCGGATAAATAATAAATGCCCGATTCTTTAGGTGTGAAAATGACTTCAGCGTTTTTAGAGCCATTTGAGTTGTCGTTTCTAAAGCCTTCTATTTCTTTGCCACTCTTATCATAAACGCCATAAAAATAGGTATCGCCGAGCGTTCCTTTTGCGGAGGGGGTATCATCAACGTTAATTTGATAAGACACGCCAGCGTCAAGCGTGACTTTAAACCAATCCACATCAGAGACGGCATCGCTTTGACTGATTACACCATGAGAAACATCTAAAACGCCCATGGGCAATAAGCTATCTAAACTGCCTGCCAAATCCCCGATAACAGTTGTTTTAATGGGTAAATGCGTGTGTGGCGCGGTGAGATAAATTTGAGTATCAACGCCCACGCGATGAAGCGTGACTAAATCGTCAAAATACGTTGTTAAATTTTCTACAGAATCCGCAATTTGAATGGTGGCGGATTCGGTATTGAATTTTTCTATAAACTGATTAAATGTTGAATTGATGAGTCGATGAATTTGCGTTGCATTGGAGGTGCTAAACGATAAATGAGGCGTATTTTGTGTAGAAAAGAAATCCCAGTTATCTGCTAAATTGGCTTTGTTTTCGTTATCGGTTGTCGATAACCCGATATGAACGTTGCTGCCATTAAAGCGATAGCCATTCAAAATATGACTGGCTTTTGCGTTTTGGAAAGCGCTTAAATCATCTACTGTGAGAGTTAGGCTCTCATTGTCATCAATGAAATTGAGTGTATTATTTAGCCCCAAATGGGCTAACGCATTCCAAAGATCTGCTTTTCCATCGCCATTAGAATCATTAGAGGGGATACCGCCTAAGGTATTGACGATATTGAAAACTTGCTTGTCGTTTTGATAGGTTACTTTTTGCAGTAAAGCGCCGCTATTGGGATTTAATTTTGCAAAATGATCGCGGGTGTTGAGCGGATCGAAAAATAAATCATTGACCGTAATGGCTTGGGAATCAGTGACAATGATTTCTTTAATTCTCGATGGTTGCTCAACGAGCGATGGCCAATATTTAGAAATATTACTTGCGGTATCTTGAATAATTAAACTCGTGTGGTCATCTATATGCGATAGCACAGACCACATGGTGTTAACATCAACATGAAGTGTGAGTTCAGCAGCATCAATCCCTTTAAAAGCAGATTTTGTCAATTGCGTGAAATCAATATCTTCAATATTAAAATCCATCACGTGATTGCCGCGTGTTGTGACTTTCACATCTGCCATGTTGTTGTAATTACTGCTCACATTGACATGGGTGATGTCTTTTATATTCGATAAATCAATGGTTAAATGATGCCAACTATTTAAAATCGTCACAGGTTCAGTGCTACTGCTCGCTGAACTGGCAACTTTTACAATAATATTGGTATTCCAGATTGCAGATAAATCCAAATGTCGTAACTGATCAATGGAATTGTAAATAAGCAACGATAAGTCTTTATTGGATACAAAAAAATCGTTAATTTTTTCAATTAAATTGGCATTGGCTTGATCGAAGGCTTTATTGGTTTTAGGATCAACGTTTAACGCATGAATTTCATCGGTAACAACATGCCAATGAATACTATTGTTATCGGTGGATTTTAAAATGATGCTATTGAGTTTAATCAGTTGAGCAATGACATCAATATTTGCATTGATGTTAGCGCTCGTGTCTGCAATATTGAAAGCGTTATTTAAACTAAACGTGAATTTTACGCCTAACGTATTTTGACCTATTACGTCTTGATAAAAATACGAGCTCAACATACTGTGAATATCATGAATATTAAACACATAATCATTTAGTGTATTTTGAAAATCAATATTAATGATTTTATTTTTATCTGCAGGCGTTGGTACAAGGTGAATAATGGGCGCGTCTACATTATCAATATCTTGAATATCCGCTATATTCCAAATTAAATTGTTGATTTTGCTTGAATCTAATTTCAAACCCGCTACGTTAGTTTGGGTGGTATTGGCGCTTGGTTTTTGGTTATACGCATCCTGCAAAGATAAAAACGCGTGGCTAGAAATTAACGCATTTTCTTTTAAGATGATATTGAGTGAGTCAATGTGGCTGTTGGATTTTTTAACATCACTAAGAGCAGTCCACATATCAGTAGGTAAGCTATCAACATACACATCCACATTAAAAAGAGAATTCGATTGAATCATTTTGAGTAAATTCAAACTGGTTTGATTGATTCCCGCAAACGTTGGATTCTTGCCGATGGATGGTTGATTGATTTTGACTAAGTCTATGATGTTTAAATTTGTGCCATCGGTGATTTTGACGCCTTGCAGTTTGCCAAGTTCGAGCGCTTTTTCAAGTTTTGTCCAATTTTTAGTAATATTTTCAATGGTATCTTGAACAATGAACTTACTAATTAAGGTTTCATTATTGGCGTTGTCAATATCATAAGTGCTTAAATCTGAAATCACGAGTTTGTAATCACTGGTAATAAACTTAAGCAATCCATGCGTAGCATCGGTTTGTTGATCGAGTTCATATTGTGCTGAGTTCAATTCCAAAATAGGATTTGAAACAGCAGAACCGTCTGCATTTTTAAATTCAATGCGGCCAAAAGGGGGATCTAAATTGAGTAGTGTTAATTTATCCCAGTGCTTTTGCACATTTGCGGGGGTGTCACGAATGGTAATGCGATTGGCGATCACTTTATTGTAGGCCACTTCAGTGGGAATGAGTGCGGCTTTAGCGGCGCTAATGAAATCCGTGTCTGGATTCATTGCTAATAATGACGCCAGTGTTGGCGCTACAATTTTGTGTTCATCAGAGGGGGAAGAGGGGGATACTTTTGCTGTCCACTCGTTAAGCGCATTACCTGCCAAATCCTTCACAAAGCCCTTCGGTGCCGATAGGGTGTAGGTCTTTCCCAGAGTAAGCGTTGCAGGGAGGGTTGCAACGTTGCCATGAATTGACACGTCATTAGCTGAAATAATGAGTGAGGGTTCGCCATTAGTACTTAATTTGAAACTAACTTTGCCGATTTTAATGGGTTCTTGAAACGTCAGTTGAAGGTTATTATTTTTACTGTCAATGGTGTAGTCTTCAATAATGGGGAC